>Ga0326728_10007846_pt1 | contig 26981 bp, 25 predicted proteins | sample MB3enrmetagenome_FD_207602 | JGI IMG/M metagenome (GOLD analysis project Ga0326728, IMG submission 207602) | Lab enriched peat soil microbial communities from McLean, Ithaca, NY, United States - MB31MN | ecosystem: Environmental > Terrestrial > Soil > Wetlands > Peat | place: USA: New York...
ACGCGAATTCGAGGCCCTCGACAGGTTACAATCAAAGCCAATCGGGCAACTCGGGCTGGCAGCGATTCGCTTCACGTTCGCCCTATTCGTCGCCGGCACAAGGGCGTAGCGGCGGTATTGCAGCGCCGTCGCGCCCGGCGTACGGCGGCTACACCAATGGCGGGTACGGCGCGACGCGGTCGCAGCCGGGTGCTAATGACCGCAGTTACCAGTCCCGGCCCGGCGGTGCGCAAGGGGGCTATGGCGGCTGGCAGAGTTACCCGAGGCAAAACCAGGCCGCACCTTCGAATAGGGGCGGGGGGTGGAACGCTCCCGCTCCGCGCTCCTCAGCGCCAGGCTGGGGCCAATGGTCGGGAGCACGACCCTATGGCGGGTATGGTGGCCGTCCTTCCTTGAACATGAATAAGCCTATCGTGGTCCAACGCTCCAACGCTCCACGCTCTTATGGCGGCGGCCGCGGATCGGCGCCGTCGGGCGGGCGTGGTGGCGGTGGCCATAGTGGTGGTGGCGAGCATTCCGGCGGTGGCGGTGGCCACAGTGGCGGTGGCGGCCATAGCGGCGGCGGTGGTGGTCACGGCAGGCGGTGAGTACAGAGGGGGCAGGGGTGGTGGTGGGTGGCAACGTCAGCGTCCCGGTCAACCACCCCTAACCCCTCCTTAACCAAGGAGGGGAATCATTCTCATCGCCAAGAAATCCACGTCAATAGGTAACTCCCAGCCGTAAAGAACAATCCCTCCAACTAAATCTACGGACCAGAACGCGGAACATTTCCGGCCCTTGGGGCCGAACCAGCGCGACTGTCAACCCTTCCAGGGTTGATTGGGTTGGGGTGACATCCGTCCGTAGGTTCCACCTACGGCTATTCATGGGGTGGCCCCTCACGGGGCCAGATTCACCTGACTTCACTGCTCTTTACTTTTGTGTCGAGCCGGCGGGACGCCCGCGCTCCGTAAAAATCGCCTCGTAGGGGCCGCCCTTGTGGCCGCCCTGGGGCAACCACAAGGGTTGCCCCTACAACACGGCAGCATGACAATATGTCATAACGCGATGTACCCGAACACACTTCGAACCGGCCCACCCGCGAGTGACTGGTGATTTCTTTTGACAGCAGCAGCCATGAAGAAATAGAATTGTAACTTAAGGGTCATTCGAAACATCATCTAAAGAGAAGACGCTCGGGCACGAAGCATCTTCGAAGTCCTGGTTTCTTGAGTTACTGGCAGCAGGACACAAGACTTTTACCTTTAATGCAGTCCTATAGCCGCGGCAGGCGAGGCAGGTAGCGGCGTGTGCCGCCCAAAGGGGGCGCCACACTCTGTACGTTGGTGCTCAGTCAATGGCGCAGATTTTTCACCGAAGCACCAATACAATTTCGCGCGTAAGCATCTATGGTGCGGTGTTTATCCTGGCCGCCCTGGGCTACCTCGGCTGGGCCGTTACCGAATCCCCCTATTTCACCGACGTCAACATTCCCCGGCAACAGCCTGTACCTTTCAGCCACAAGCATCACGTGACTGACGACGGAATTGATTGCCGCTACTGCCATACCTCCGTGGAGAATTCATCTTTTGCCGGCCTTCCCTCGACTCACACCTGCATGAGCTGCCACTCCAGGCTGTGGGCTACCAGCCCCATGTTGGAGCCTGTGCGCCTGAGCTATCAAACCGATAAGTCGCTCGAATGGACGCGTGTCAACGCGCTCCCCGAATTTGCGTATTTTGACCACAGCATTCATATCCACAAGGGCGTTGGATGCACAACCTGCCATGGCCCGATCGGCGAGATGCCTCTTACCTGGCGGGCTAATACCCTCTACATGCGCTGGTGCATTGATTGCCACAAACACCCGGAGCGCTACGTCCGGCGACGCGAGGATGTGTTTAAGGCTGACTATAAACCTCCCCAGGACCAGCTTGCCCTGGGGCGAGGACTGGTGAAGGAATACAAGATTAAGGATGCGAGGCAATTGACGGATTGCTATACGTGCCACCGGTGAGGAGTACGTGGGACGAGCAGGTCAAATGGCAAAGGGCAAAGGTCAAATGGCAAATGTGACCGAGGATGACGCCAAGAAGCAATTTTGGCGTGGCCTGGACGAGTTGGCCGAGACGGAGGAGTACAAGAACTTTCTTCGTTACGAACATCCGTACGGAGGCCCGCACCAGATGATGCAGGGCGGCGCGCTCAAGGAAGCAGACGGAATTGGACGCCGCGATATCCTCAAGTTGATGGCTGCCTCCGCGGCCCTTGCGGGTCTTGGCGCGTGCACGAAACTTCCTACGGAGAAGATCGTCCCTTACGCTCAGCAATCGCCGGAGGAATTCATTCCGGGCAAATCGCTCTTTTACGCCACCGCAATGCCCTTTGATGGCGTGGGCACGGGGCTGCTGGTGGAAAGCCACATGGGACGGCCGACGAAAGTGGAAGGCAATCCCAATCACCCCGCCAGCCTTGGGGCAGCCGACGTTTTCGCGCAAGCTTCGGTGTTGGGTCTCTACGATCCGGACCGCTCTCAGGTCACCGTCCGTAATGGCCGAATTGGGAGTTGGAGCGCATTCCTTACAGCCATGGATGAGCTTCGACTGGTACTTGCTGGCAACAAGGGAGCCGGTTTTCGGCTGTTGACGGAAACCGTCACTTCGCCGGCGCTGGCGGACCAGATTCGTTCTCTGCTGGCCGAATTCCCGTCCGCGCAATGGCATCAGTTTGAGCCTTGCGGACGCGACGGCGCGCGCGAGGGATCGCGCTTGGCTTTCGGGGAGTACGTCAACACCGTCTATCGCTTCGACCAGGCGCAGGTCATCTTATCGCTGGATTCCGACTTTCTCTGCTCCGGGCAGGGCAGCCTGCGTTACGCGCATGACTTTGCCGACAAGCGGCGAGTAGCCGGCGTTCAGTCGCTCATGAACCGATTGTACGTGGTCGAGAGCACGCCATCGCCAACCGGCGCCATGGCGGACCACCGCTGGCCTTTGCGCGCTTCGGACGTGGAAGCTTTCGCTCGCTTGGTTGCGGACGGACTGGGGGTTAAAGCGCAGTCTCGGGAGCGGCCAGAGTTCTCCAATATTCCTGCCGATTCGGTCGCCGCGCTGGTACGGGATCTTCAGCAGCATCGTGGCGCGAGCTTGGTGGTGGCAGGCGATCAGCAGCCGCCGGTGGTGCACGCCCTGGCGCATGCCATGAATGAAGCGATGGGGAATGTGGGCACGAGCGTCTATTACACGGCGCCCCTCGAGACTAACCCCGTCAATCAACTCGAGTCCCTACGCGAGTTGGTTTCCGACATGGACGCCGGCCGAGTTGACACGCTGCTGATCTTAGGCGGCAACCCGGTATTCACTGCCCCTGCGGATTTGCGATTTGGAGAAAAGCTTTTGAAGGTTGGGCTGCGAGTGCATCTCGGACAGCACGAAGATGAGACCGCTGAACTCTGTCATTGGCACATCCCCCAGGCACATTATCTCGAGTCGTGGGGAGATGTTCGAGCCTTCGACGGGACGGTAAGCATCATTCAGCCGCTCATTGCACCGCTTTACGAAGGCAAAACCGCCCACGAACTGCTGGCGGTGCTCCTGGGCCAGGCCGGGCGGGCGCCTCACAGCGTCGTGCACGACTACTGGAAAGGCCAGAAGCCTGTTGCGAACTTCGAAGCGGCATGGGAATCCTGGCTCAACGAAGGGGTAGTTGAGGGGACGGCCCTGCCGGCCAAGCCGGTGAAGCTTGCGCCCGATCTTCAGGCGCGACTTACCGAGAACGCGCCCCCCGGCGACGGCCGGAACGGCAGCCTTGAAATCGTCTTCCATCCCGACCCTGCTATTTGGGATGGGCGGTTTGCGAACCTTGGCTGGCTACAGGAGTTGCCCAAGCCGCTAACCAAGCTCACCTGGGATAACGCGGCCCTGCTGAGTCTTGCCAGCGCGGCTCGGCTTGGGGTGAAGAACGGGGACGTGGTGAAACTCCGCTTCCAGGGCCGCGGGGTCCAGGCCCCTATATGGATCATGCCGGGCCTCGCCGATGGTTGCGTCACGGTGCATTTGGGCTACGGGCGAAGGCGCGCGGGCAAAGTCGGCAGCGGAATCGGGTTCAACGCTTATTCGATTCGCTCCTCGAGCGCGCTGTGGTTTGGCTCCGGGCTTCAAATCGCGAAGACGGGCGACACGTTTCCCCTGGCGACCACGCAGCATCATCACATCATCACCGGGGAGAACCAGAAGAAAGAAGAAGAGGAAAGTGTTGCGGCGAAGCGGCGAGACCTGGTGAGGGTGGCCACCATCGAGGAGTTTCGGAAGAACCCGGATTTCGCCAAGGACCCGGAGGAGCAGACGACGCGCGCCCAGTCGCTCTATCCCGGCTACAAAGATGAGGGATATGCCTGGGGGATGTCTATCGATCTAAATAGTTGTATCGGGTGTAATGCCTGCGTTGTGGCTTGCCAATCCGAGAACAATATCCCGGTGGTCGGCAAGGAGCAGGTGGCGCGGGGCCGCGAGATGCACTGGATTCGCGTGGACACCTACTTTCGCGGGGCCCTCGAGAACCCCGAAGCTTATAACGAGATCGTGCTCTGCATGCAATGCGAGAACGCTCCCTGCGAAGACGTTTGCCCCGTGGGCGCTACCGTCCATAGCCCGGAAGGGCTCAACGATATGGTCTACAACCGCTGCGTCGGCACGCGGTATTGCTCCAATAACTGTCCCTACAAGGTGAGGCGATTTAACTTCCTCCTCTTCCAGGATTGGACAACGCCCAGTCTGATGGCGATGCGGAATCCCAATGTCACGGTGCGAAGCCGGGGCGTGATGGAGAAGTGCACGTATTGCATCCAGCGCATCAATGCAAAAAAGATCGAGGCGGAAGAACAGGACCGCGAGGTGCACGATGGAGAAATCCTCACGGCCTGCCAACAAACCTGCCCGACCCAAGCCATTGTTTTCGGCAACATCAACGATCCGGCGAGCCGCGTCTCCAAGCTGAAAGCGCAATCCACTAACTATGCGCTGTTAACGGATTTGAACACACGGCCTCGGACGAGTTACCTGGCCAGGCTCCGTAATCCCAACCCGGAGATCAAGGAGTAAGCGTTGAGCCCCGAAGGACCCGAAAACAAAACCGTTGTCCAACCCGGAAGTCCTTTCCTTGCGCCCGGCCATTCCTACGCGTCAGTTACTGACAAGATCAGCTCGATCGTCCTTGTGGAAGGAACGAGGAAAGGCTGGTGGCTCGGATTCGCCGTCGCCTTCGCTCTTTTCATGCTCTTCAATATGGCGGTTGCCTACCTGCTCTATAGGGGCGTCGGCATCTGGGGAATCAACATTCCCATTGCCTGGGGATTCGCCATTGTCAATTTCGTTTGGTGGATCGGGATCGGTCATGCCGGGACGTTGATCTCCGCCTTCCTGCTGTTGATGCGCCAGGCCTGGAGGCAGTCCATCAACCGCTTCGCCGAGGCGATGACGCTGTTTGCGGTGGCCTGCGCGGGGATGTTTCCCTTGTTGCACATGGGCCGCCCCTGGCTGGCTTACTGGCTGTTGCCCTACCCGGATACGATGGGAACTTGGCCGCAATTCCGCAGCCCGCTGGTCTGGGACGTCTTCGCGGTCTCCACTTACGCCACCATATCGCTCCTCTTCTGGTTTGTAGGGCTGATTCCTGATTTGGCCACCCTGCGCGACCGCGCCAAGCAGCGCCTGGCTAAAATTGTTTACGGCGTATTAGCCATGGGCTGGCGGGGGTCGGCCGTACACTGGCGCAATTATGAGACGGCTTCCTTGCTGCTTGCAGGGTTGGCCACGCCTCTGGTGGTCTCCGTCCACACCGTCGTGAGCTTTGATTTCACTGTTGCCATCGTGCCCGGCTGGCACAGCACCATTTTCCCGCCCTATTTTGTTGCGGGGGCCATCTATTCGGGCTTCGCCATGGTCCTAACGCTGGCGATTCCCCTGCGATATTTCTACAAGCTGGAAGATTTCGTCACCGCGCGCCATTTGGACAATATGGGAAAAATGCTGTTGGCAACAGGCTTGATCGTGGCCTATGGGTACATGATGGAGACTTTCATGGCCTTTTACAGCGGGAATCCTTACGACCGATACATGATCATGAATCGCATGGCCGGCCCTTATGCTCCTATTTATTGGATTCTTATTACGTGCAATATTGCTATTCCCTTGACACTTCTCTGGTCCTCGCGCATCCGTCGAAACGTGCTGGCGCTTTTCCTGATTTCGCTGGTGATCCAGACCGGGATGTGGCTGGAACGCTTTGTCATCGTCGTCACCAGTTTGCATCGAGATTTCATGCCCTCTGCCTGGGGAATGTATTACCCAACGATATGGGACTGGGCGACTTTCATTGGAACTATCGGCTTGTTCTTCACCTTGTTCCTACTCTTCATCCGCTACTTGCCGATGATTTCGATCTTTGAGATGCGGGAGCTGGTGCATAAGACAGTGACGAGTGACAAGTGACGAGTGACGAGCCGGAGAACGGTAAGAATCAAGAATCAAGAAGTAAGAAGCAAGAACAAAGAAGCAGGAGACTTAAAGCAGTGACGAGTGACAAGTGACGAGTGACGAGCGGAGAACGGCAAGAATCAAGAAGTAAGAAGCAAGAAACTTAAAGCAGTGACGAGTGACAGGTGACGAGTGACGAGCCGGGGGCACTTGAACGGTAGGAGGCACTGAGCAGTTCGCTGTAGGCAGGGCGCAGCCGCGGGGGAGACAAGAGAAATCTGAAAATGAACCTCCCCAGCCCCTAGTCCCTAGCCCCGAGCCCCGTTCTTTTCTATGAAGCGACACGCAATTTACGGCCTGATGGCCGAATTCGAGAACTCGGAAGACCTACTGAGCGCAGCCCAGCGCGCGCACGAGGCTGGATACCGCCGGATGGACGCATTCTCGCCCTTCCCTATCGAGGGATTGGCGGATGCGGTGGGTTTTCGCATCACGCGCGTCCCCCTCATCTGCTTGATTGGAGGTCTTATCGGATGTTCCGGAGGTTTCTTCCTTCAATACTGGCCGAACGTTATCGGCTATCCCCTGGACATTGGGGGTAAGCCTTACAACAGTTGGCCGAATTTCATCCCCATTACGTTTGAGCTGACGATTCTTTGTGCGGGCCTGGCCACGGTCTTAGGCATGCTGGCGCTCAATGGCTTGCCCACTCCCTATCATCCGGTCTTTAACGTTCCGCACTTCGAGCTGGCCACGCGGAACCGGTTTTTCCTGTGTATCAAGGCTCGGGACCCGAAGTTTGATTTGCAGAAGACAAAGGAATTTCTGGCTACGCTGAAGCCCAAAGAGGTTGCAGAGATTGAGTCCTAAACTGAGTCACGAAACAGGCCTGTCCCTTGGGGAGAGGGTGGCGAGCGTAGCGAGCCGGGTGAGGGGTTGCTTAGTTGAGTTGCCCCCTCGTCGCCGTGTAAGTGACCCCTCACCCGGCCCGCGCCGGCTGGTGAGAACGCCGGACGCGGTCCACCCTCTCCCCAAGGGAGAGGGCGAAGACCCGATGGGAGAGGGCGCGGACCTAATCTCCGTTCGTTTTCTTCAAGCACGTGGCGGGGGCGTCGTAGCGGCGTTTCTGCGCTGGGCATGTGTCGCTTTCTGCGGGCTGTTTCTGTTCGGGTGCCGGCTGGACATGCACGTCCAACCGAAGTACAAGCCGCTCGACTCCAGTAGCTTTTTTGGCGACGGCAGGTCCGCGCGGCCGGAAGTTCCCGGCACGGTGGCGCACGGGCATTTACGGACTGACGAACTGATGTATACCGGGAAGCTGAATGGGGAACCTGCTGATGCCTTTCCGTTCCCCATCACGCGCCAGGTCCTCGAGCGGGGCCGCGAGCGGTACAACATTTACTGCTCGCCCTGTCACGACTACACGGGCAGCGGGCGCGGATTGGTCGTCGAGAGAGGTTTCCCGCCTCCGCCTTCCTATCATATTGAACGGCTGGTGAAGGCCCCGGCAGGGCATTTCTTTGACGTCATCAGCAACGGCTACGGCGCTATGTACAGCTATGCTGCGCGCGTAACCCCGGAGGACCGCTGGGCGATTGTCGCTTACATTCGGGCGCTCCAATTGAGCCAACACGCGGCGCTCGAGGATGTGCCGGCAGAAGAAAGGGAGCATTTGACGGAACAGGCTAAATGAATTCAACTGAATCCTTCCATCCCGGTTTCGATCGCTTCCAGAAGAGCTCGCTGGTCGTGGGCGTGGCGGCCCTGGCGCTTTGCGTTGCGGGCGCTTTCCACAGCCCAACCCAGTTCTTCCGGTCTTACCTGCTGGCGTTTGTTTTCTGGGTAGGTGTGGCGCTCGGATGCTCCGCGATTCTGATGCTGCACCATCTGGTTGGCGGAAGGTGGGGTTTTCCGCTTCGCCGCTGCCTCGAATCGGGGGCGCTGACGTTCTACCTGATGGCTGTTTTGGCGGCGCCACTTTTGTTCGGACTGCGCCTCCTTTACAGTTGGGCGGATCCGGAGAAAGTCAAGCTTGACTCGATGCTGCAATACAAGGCGCCTTACTTGAACGTTCCTTTTTTCATTGTTCGCACCGCCCTTTACTTCATCATCTGGATCGCCATAGCGCACTTCCTCAACAAGTGGTCCCTGGAGCAAGACGAGTCGGGCAATCCAAAACTGATGGGGCGACTCCAAAATCTCAGCGGCCCCGGCCTGGTCATTTTCGGATTGACCGTCACCTATGCCTCCGTGGATTGGGTGATGTCCCTCGAGCCCCACTGGTTCTCGACGATTTATGGAATGATCTTCATGGTCACGGAAGGGTTGGCAGCGATGTCCATCGTGACCGTTGCCGTTATCTTGCTTTCAACGCACAAACCCTTCTCCGACCTCCTTTCCAAGCGGGTGTTGAATGATTATGGGAATCTGCTCCTGACCTTCACCATGCTCTGGGCATATCTCTCTTTCTCGCAGTACCTCATCATCTGGTCGGGCAACTTGCAGGACGAGATTCCCTGGTACGTCAGCCGCGCCTCGGGGGGATGGGCCTGGGTCGCCCTGGCGCTCGTGGTGTTTCACTTTGCCGTACCCTTCCTTCTGCTCTTATCTCGCTTTGTAACACGCAGGACGCTCTGGTTGGGAGTCGTAGCTGCGATTCAGATGGTTATGAGCGTAATTGATATCTTCTGGCTGACCGTGCCTGCCTATGAGCGGTCGGGTCCCCAGTTTCACTGGATGGACTGGTTGGCGATCCTCGGCATGGGCGGGGTTTGGTTCTGGCGGTTCACGGGGAATCTGAAGAGCAGACCTTTGCTGCCGCTTCACGATCCCCGGATGGAGGCCGTCGGGCATCAGGCGTAGCTTTGGAGTGCGGCAGCTTGCTGCCGCTTTCAATCAGGCCAGCTTGCTGGCCGTGCGCTAGAGCGGTACCGAGACAGGTGAGGCGCGAGCAAGCTCGCGGGAGAAAAGCGGCAGCAAGCTGCCGCACTCCATAGCGAGCGCCGAACGGAGGACATAGGTCATCATGGATGGGAGCAAGGGGCCAAACGAACAGCCCAAACACAGCCACGAAACCCGCGATGCGAACATCCGCAATCTGTTGATTTTCGGCGCCGGCTTGTCGCTTCTGGTCATCGCGGGTCTGGTCATCAGTCGAGCTGTCTTCCGTTATTTCGTCGGCCACCAGGGATTGGGTCCCCCGGCGTCGCCATTTGAAGATGTCCGCACGCTGCCGCCGGAGCCGCGCTTGCAGGTTACGGCCCCGAAGGACCTCAATCAGTACCTGGCGGCACAGAACGAAATCTTGAACAGTTATGGATGGGTGGACCAGCAGGCCGGGGTTGTGAGGATCCCAATTCAAAGGGCGATGGATCTCTTGCTTCAGAAAGGCTTACCGGTTCGCGGTACGACTGCCATGAAAATGACTCCCCTCCTCAGCGGGAGGAGGGGGCAGGGGGTGGTGGGTGGCGGCGTCAGCGTTCCGGTCAACCACCCCTGACCCCTCCTTAATAAGGAGGGGAATCATTTTCATGCACGGTGGTGAGCGGAAGCATCATGGAGTCTGCGCTCAGGATGACAGCGAACGGGCTCGGAATGACAACAGGCAGCAGGGACAAGAGAGGCGAGGCAATGAATTTGATGGCGACTGCCAAAAGGTGGAGAAGAGTTCGGCCGGAAGTTCAGGACAAAGGGCGTGATTTTGCCTGGCGACGGTGGATGGTACTACACCTGGGCATCCTGGCAGTGGCACAGGCACTCCTGCCTGTGGCCTATGCGCAGCAGGCGCCAGCCATGGCACAAACAGGAATGCCTGGGCTACGACCGGACAATTCGAAGGTTCTTCCGCCGCTCCTTCAGGGCATCGGGATCGACCAACGACTGAATGAACAGGTTCCTCTCGAGCTGCAATTTAGGGATGAGACAGGCAAAGGGGTGAGGTTGGGCGATTTCTTCGGCAAGAAACCGATAATCCTCTCGCTGGTTTATTTCGATTGTCCGATGCTGTGTACGATGGCTGAGAACGGGCTGCTGCACAGCTTACAGGAAGTCAAGTTCACCGTGGGGCGCGAGTTTGACGTCCTTACCATAAGTTTCGACCCTCGGGATACGGCTGAACTCGCCGCGGCTAAGAAGGCGGTCTACGTCGGCCTTTACGGGCGAAAGGGAGCAGAACGTGGCTGGCACTTTCTCACCGGTGACGAAGCCTCGATCGAGCAACTCACTCGCGCGGTGGGCTTCCGCTACCGATATGACCCAGCGTCCAAACAGTTCGTCCACGCCACCGGGATCATGCTGCTTACTCCCCAAGGCAAAGTCGCGCGCTACTTCTACGGCATCTTCTATCCTGCGCGCGATCTTCGCCTGGGGTTAGTCGAGGCATCCGTGAACAAGATTGGATCGCCTGTGGATGAGGTGCTGCTGTTCTGCTGCCGCTACGATCCCGCCACCGGCAAGTACGGCGTGGTTGTTTCGCGCGTTATCCAGATTTCGGGGCTGATGACGATTCTTTTTATCGGCGGGCTGATCCTGGCGCTCTCCCGGAGCCGGCAGCCCGCCAGTTCGTGATGATTTTCGGTTGGATCCGTCCCTCGACTGCGGGGCAGCCCAATGTGTCCCGCTGCATGGGACTGGAATGACGTTTTAACTGTCAACTGTTGACTGTCGACTGTTGACTTGTTTGACCTGCACGACGGAAAGTGAGTACACAGAATGTGGCAAGGGTTCCCCATACGGCCCGATCAAGCCTCCACGATCGCGCGTGGCGTTGATCATCTTTACTATTTTCTGACCGCGGTCGATTTGTTTTTCACCGCGCTCATTTTTCTAGCCGTCTTCTATTTCGCCGTCCGATACAGGCGGCGTTCCGAGCAGGCTCAAGCCACTCAAGTGGAAGGCAGTCTCCCGCTGGAAGTGCTCTGGACCATCATCCCACTGGGCATCTGCGCCTTCACTTTCTTGTGGGGGTCGAGCCTCTTTATCAGGAACTCCCGCCCGCCCGAGGCCTCCACGGAGATATTCGTCGTAGGAAAGCAATGGATGTGGAAGCTCCAGCACCCCGAAGGCCCAATGGAAATCAATGAGCTGCACGTGCCTGTGGGGCGCCCGATTAAATTGACTATGACCTCCGAAGACGTGATCCACAATTTCTACGTCCCTGCCTTCCGCGTTCAGAAAGACGTGGTGCCGGGCATGTACACCAGCATCTGGTTTCAAGCCACCAAGACAGGCCGATTCCATTTCTTTTGCAATCAATACTGCGGCACCAATCACGCCGTCATGGGCGGCTATGTGATTGTCATGTCCCCGGATGACTACGAACAGTGGCTCAGTGGAGGCATCCGTGGCGAATCGATGGTTTCCGCCGGGGCCAAGCTCTACGAACAACTGGCCTGCATCACTTGCCATGGGACTGGTAAGGGCCCTCCGTTTGTGGACCTCTTCGGCAGGCCGGTTAAACTCACCGACGGGACGACCGTAATTGCGGACGAAGCCTACATTCGGGAGTCGATTCTTTATCCCTCGGCGAAAATCGTGGCTGGATATCAGCCCCTCATGCCGACCTATAAAGGCCAGGTCACGGAGGAGCAAATACTGCAACTCTTGGCTTACATCAAATCGCTGAGTTCCGGGGGAGGGAAGGTAACAAAGCAATGGGAACGGGAAGGGAAGGCAACGAGGTAATGGGAACGGCAACCGTTGAACCAGGGATCGAATCTCGTGTCCATTATTTGAACGCCAGCTATGGCATCAAGTCATGGCTGCTGACCACGGACCACAAACGTATCGCCATGCTTTACCTCGCCTCGATCACCTTCTTTTTCTTTGTCGGTGGGTCAGCCGCAGTGCTGATGCGTCTAAACCTGATTTCACCCCAGGGCGCGCTGCTCGAGCCGGAAACCTACAATAAGCTTTTCAGCATGCACGGGATCATCATGGTCTTCCTTTTTATGATCCCCTCCATTCCGGCGGTGCTGGGAAATTTTCTCGTCCCCCTGATGATCGGAGCCCGCGACCTGGCCTTTCCCAGACTCAATCTTCTAAGCTGGTACGTTTTTGTGGTGGGCGGCTGTTTCACGCTTTATGCAGTGATTGCGGGGGGAGTGGACACCGGCTGGACCTTCTACACGCCGCTGAGCACCACGTATGCCAACACCAACGTAATTTCTGCGGCGCTGGGAGTGTTTATCGCCGGTTTCTCCTCGATTTTGACCGGCCTGAACTTCATCGTCACCATCCACAAAATGCGCGCTCCCGGGCTGACCTGGTTCCGGCTGCCGCTGTTCATATGGGCGATCTATTCGACCAGCGTCATTCAGATCCTCGGGACTCCGGTCCTGGCGATTACTATCGTGCTCGTCGCCCTGGAGCGGCTCATCCATGTGGGGGTCTTCGATCCCGCCGTGGGAGGGGATCCCATCCTCTTTCAGCACTTGTTCTGGTTCTATTCACACCCCGCGGTCTACATCATGATCCTGCCCTCGATGGGCGTCATGAGTGAGCTGGTCACCGCCTTCTCCAAGAAAAGGATTTTTGGCTACAGCTTCATCGCCTTTTCAAGCGTGGCCATCGCGGCCATTTCCTTCCTGGTCTGGGGTCACCACATGTTTGTGGCAGGCCAATCCGTTTACGCCGGGATTGTGTTCTCCGCACTCAGCTTCGCGGTCGCCATTCCCTCCGCCATCAAGGTTTTCAACTGGACTGCCACGCTTTACAAAGGCTCGGTCTCTTACCAGGCCCCGATGCTCTATGCCATTGGCTTCATTGGCCTCTTCACCATGGGTGGATTGACCGGCCTGTTCCTCGCTACGCTGGCCGTCGACGCGCATGTTCACGGAACTTATTTCGTGGTGGGTCACTTCCACTACATCATGGTGGGCGGCGCGGTGATGGGTTACCTGGGCGGCATTCATTATTGGTGGCCCAAGATCACGGGACGGATGTATCCGGATGGTTGGGCGAGATTGTCTGCCGCCATCATTTTCATTGGCTTCAATTTGACCTTCTTCCCCCAGTACATGCTCGGCTACCTGGGAATGCCGCGCCGCTATGCGGTCTACGCGCCGGAATTCCAGGTGCTCAACGTCATGTCGTCTGCGGGCGCATCTATCCTGGGCGTAGGTTACCTGATCCCTCTGGTTTACATGGTCTGGTCGATGCGTTATGGACCGGTGGCGGGGCCGAATCCCTGGGGAGCCAAGGGCCTGGAATGGCAGACGCCTTCGCCGCCTCCCACCGAGAACTTCGAGGAAACACCCATTGTGACGGAAGAGGCCTACGCCTACGGATCGGAGGAGACCCAAGTTGCATAGCAGCACCGCCGCTCTGGCAGAACAATTCGACGATCTCGAGCAGCAGCACGAGGCCTCGAGCCTTGGGATGTGGATATTCCTGGCTACGGAAGTTATGTTTTTTGGCGGCTTGTTCACTGCCTATATCCTTTTTCGCAACTTCTATCTGCCCGCCTTCGAAGCGGGCAGCCGGCTGCTGGACGTGCGGATCGGAGCTTTCAATACGGCGGTCTTGTTGTGCAGCAGCTTGACCATGGCCTTGGCCGTGCGTGCCGCTCAACTGGGCAAAAAGGGGCTGCTCATAACCTTTCTCCTGCTCACCTTGCTTTTGGGAATGACGTTTGTGGGTGTCAAACTCGCTTTGGAATGGAGGCACGATTACCTGGAAGGGTTCGTGCCTGGGGTGAATTGGACTTTCCACGGACCGGACTCGCGGCACCTCGAGCTTTTCTTCTGCTTCTACTTTTTCTTGACCGGCATTCACGCTCTGCACATGGTGATCGGAGTGGGAATCCTCACCGTACTTATTATCATGGCGGGGCGCGGCAGATTCTCGCCCCAGCGCTACAACGCGGTCGAGGTATCAGGCCTTTACTGGCATTTCGTGGATATCGTTTGGATTTTTCTCTATCCCTTACTGTACTTGATCGGGGGGCGCTACTGATGGTGGGCCACGTTGTACACAAAAAACTCTACATCCTGGTTTTCGCTGCGCTGCTCGCCTTGACCGCCCTCACAACCGGCGTGGCGTTCATTGACCTCGGCAAATGGAATACGGTCGCGGCGCTTGCCATCGCCGTCTGCAAGGCCTCGCTCGTGGTTCTTTTCTTTATGCACCTTCGGTGGAGTTCCGGCCTTATGCGGATGGTCCTCCTCGCCGCCTTCGTGTGGTTTGCCATCCTGGTCACCTTGACCCTCAGCGATGAGTTTACCCGCCCATGGACGCCCGTCCCTTCGAACTGGGAAGCCCAGATTCAACAACAGGTGCGGTAGGCGCTCGCGGCGCAAAGCCAGGGGCCTGAGAGGTGTACCCTCATTGAGCACGATTGTACTCGAGATGAGTACGGACGCCCCGCTCTTCCCAAAGATGTGGAGGCGATAAAGGAACGGATCCCGCAGCCTGGACATGCGATCAATCTGCGCGCGATCCCGTACGGAGGCAATAGTGAACCGGGCTGGCGAGCGCTGGCCGGGGTGAAAAACCGCTGGCCTCCAAGACAGGTCGGCGCTAGTTGGTTTGACTCTGGCTTTGCCGCGCCACCGTCTGTTTAAAAATCTGTCTAAGAATGCTTGACTTTTATTAACCCCTGCCGTTAATATATCTTTACTTGGTGTACTGTGGACATAGATTTCGAGAACAGAAATCTCGCGGATGACTGCAACGATTTCAAACGGCTCGTACGGAAACACAACGCGCAACGCGCCAAGCTCGTTCGGAGACGGCTGGACGATCTTCGCGCCGCACCGAATCTCGAAGCTATGCGCCGCCTGCCAGGCCGGTGCCATGAACTAAAAGGCGATCGAAGTGGGCAACTCTCGCTAGACCTGGACGGACCATACCGGCTGATTTTTCGTCCGGGCCATGACCCGATCCCGGCAAAAGACGACGGGGGACTGGACTGGGCGCAAGTCACAGCCATCGTAGTGCTTGAGGTGGTGGACACACATGAGTGAAACAATCCGAAATGAGTACGCTCCCGACTTTGTATCGCCACCTGGGGAGACGCTGGAGGAAGTCCTCGAAATGCACGGCATGTCTCAGGCAGAGCTGGCAGAACGGACCGGCAGACCAAAAAAGACGATCAATGAGATTGTCAAAGGAAAGGCGGCTATTACGCCTGAAACAGCTCTCCAGTTCGAACTGGTCCTGGGCGTCCCTGCTGCGTTTTGGACAAGCAGGGAGCAGCAGTACCGTGAAGCCCTGGCAAGGTCGAAAGAGGTCGTCTCGCTAGAAAAACAAGTCTTATGGCTGCAACGGATTCCGTACGGCGAGATGGTGAAAATGGGCTGGCTGCGGGAGGAGCGTCAAAAAGCCAAACAGCTCCAACAAGTCCTGATGTTTTTCGGCGTCGCGTCACCTGAGCGCTGGAACCAGCTATGGGAGGGCCAACAAGCTGCATTTCGGCGATCACCCACCTTCGAGAGCGACCCCGGGGCCGTTGCCGCATGGCTAAGGAAAGGCGAAATTGAGGCGCAGAAGATTCAGAGCGCCGACTACAACCCGACTCGCTTCAAGGAGGCTCTCCGCTACGTGCGCGGCCTCACACGTGATTTGCCTCCAGATTTTGCCTCACTTGTGGTTAGAGAGTGTTGCGCGGCTGGCGTGCGAGTTGTGTTCGTGCCGGAGTTACCGGGAACGCGAGCCTGGGGTGCCACCCGATGGCTCACCTCCACAACCGCCCTTATCCAGTTGAGCCTCCGGTACAAAACTGATGACCATTTGTGGTTCACGTTCTTCCACGAAGCTGGCCACACTCTTCTGCATGGAAAGCGAGAGTACTTTCTGGAAGGCGACGACCAGGAACGAGACACGAAGGAGTCAGAGGCAGATTCGTTTGCGCTTGAATGGCTCATTCCACAAAAGGATTACACCGTTTTTAGACGTCTTGGTGCTCGCAGCTGTGGGGCAATCAGCCGGTTCGCATATCAACTGGGCATAGCGCCGGGGATAGTCGTGGGCCGCTTGCAGCACGATGGTGTACTTGCACACAACCAGTGCAATTACTTGAAGAAAAAGATCGGTTGGGCAGGCGCGTCTGAATAGGAGAGAGAGGCCATGGGGTTCAATCACACACACTACGTTCCTATCCTGAAAGGACGCGCAGGCGAATATGGAGCGTTGCAGGTTATGACCGCTGAAGTCAGAACAGCGCTGACCCCGTTGATTGAGATTCCACCGATTCCCTGGGATTTTGACGATGATCAACCTGCGAAGACGATTGATCAACACCTGGAGAAGGTGGTCCCTAAGATCTCCCAGTCATGGGGCGTGGAACGACCGCTGTTTGTAGATCTCTTATGGATTGCACCGGACGATAGAATGGCTGGCGGAGAGCACCCCCTTACGTATGTTTTCAGAACCGCCCGTCAGAGAGATCTGCAAATCATTCCGGTAACCGGACTCGTACGCGACGAGGACTATCAATCAGCGTGCAGAGAAGCCATCCAACAAAACCGGCGCGGAGTATGCATACGGTTGCAGCGGGAAGACTTCGAAGATATCGATGACCTGACGGCCCAAGTGGCCGCGCTATTGGACACGCTCGGCGTTTCTCCGGGGGAATCCGACCTCCTGTTGGACCTGCGGGCAGTGGGCGTCAACGAGGGAAACACGCTTCTGGCAGCCGTGCCGGTTCTCGTGCGCAGTGTTCCTCAGCTTGAACGCTGGCGCTCCTTCGTGCTAGCTGCAACAGCTTTTCCTGAGGACCTGATGGGACTGCCGCCCTCGAGCATTTCATCGATTACAAGGCTCGAATGGATCGTCTGGCGCACTCTAATCGCCCGATTCCGTGTCCCACGCCTACCGGCATTCGGAGACTACGCAATCGCCCACCCCCAACCGTCGGAAGTTGATCCGCGCATTATGCGACCCTCTGCGAGTATCCGTTATACGACGGACGATGCCTGGCTGATCTTGAAGGGGAGGAACTTGCGCGACTACGGCTACGCTGAGTTCTATGACGTCTGTCGCGATCTGATAAGGCGTCCCGAGTACAGTGGCGCAGGGTTCAGTTGGGGCGACTGGTATATCGACGAATGCGCGAACCAGCGCGTGGGGACCGGTAATCTAACAACTTGGCGGAAGGTAGGGACGTCACACCATCTGGCCGTTGTGACGCGGCAGATCGCCAGCCTTGCCTAGCCTTAAGTTGGGTACGAACCATTTCCCGCAAGTCAGACAAGGCGAGGCTCTTCGCCAACGCTTCCCACAAATACCGCCGAGGCTTGCTTCTGAGCCCGGTTTCAATGCCGTTGGCCCCAAGCAGCGCGAGAGCTTCGTTGCGCCACAGCAGTTGCACTAGCGCGAAAGCGTCGAGGTTGCTATTCAAAGCTTCCGGGCGAAAGCATCTCAAACTCGGTTCATTACCTTGCCTCTCATCAGGGGTCAAGATGCCCCACCACGGAGGCACTATATCCACGATCTTCTGCAGGTGTCGGGCACCAACCACAATGGTGAGCGTATCGAAGACTTTGTTGTACGCAGAGGCTTGAGCGGGCAGGCGTTTGAGCGTGTCCTGATCGCTTTTGATCTCGAATCCCTTCAGCATCCCAGCTACCACTGCCATGTCCACCCGGACCGTGCCGCGACAGATGCCGAGCTCCTCTAAGATCAACGCTGTCGGATCCTCATCGAAAACGAAGCCAAGGTGTTTTCGTAGGGCACGGCGAATGTCCAGTTCGCGCATCGGCTACGAGAATACCAGAGGTGCGGGGATTGTGCACGCACAAGATTGTCTCAGGAGGATGGATTTCGGCGCGCTCCGAGATGACCGAGTCATCGGCGCCGCCCAGTCCTTCATGGTCAACTGTGTCTGCTTCGAAACCCGCCTCGCGGAGCAGGACGGCGCATTCAGCCGGAAGGTTTTGGTCGATCTTGAATCTCAAGCGTTGATTTCCAGGGGCAAATCCACCGTTCCCTCACGCGTCAGTTCAGCCGCGTAGGAGAGGGCGGCGTCGATATCCGCCGGGCTGAGAGCCGGATAACTGGATCGAATCTCGTCGCGGGACAGACCAGCGGCTATGTTGTCAACGATCACGGAAACCATGATCCGCGTCCCTCGGATGCAGGCCTTACCGTGACAGACGCGCGGGTTCACAGCGATCCGTTCCCTCCAGTTTTGCATAGAGGGATTTTAACACTACAGCGCAGGGAAATGCCATGGCGACCTTGACACTTCATGTCCCACTGCCAGTGGCGCACCCCCGCTTTTCAATCCCTACGGCTCGTTGGTGGGCGGCAGGACTAGAAGCCGCATAGCTGAAAAAGAGGTCGGCGTTACGACGGGAGGTTCATCGTGCCCATAACGTCGAGGTTGGCTTTGAAAGCCATATACCCGCTATCGATCGGGAAAACTCCTCCCGTGACAACACACGACTCGTCGCTCGCCAGGTACACTACGAAAGGCGCGATTTGCTCAGGAGTGGCGATGGGAAGCAGATGCAGCGCCTCCATAACAGTTTTAGCCTGAGCGGTCTTCATCCACGCGAGTTGCGATTCGGTTGAGACGAAACTGGGACAAATGGCGTTGACTCGCACGCCCTCCTTTCCCATTCCGGCGGCAAAGGAGCGTGTCAGCGCAACCACCCCGCCCTTGGCAGCAGTGTAGGAATCGAGACCGGCGCAGCCAATGAGAGCATCATCCGTAGCAGACAGGATGATCGAGCCGGAATGTTGTGCAATCATCTGGCGGCCAACATACTTGCAGCACCGGAACGTCCCGCTCAGGATAAGATCGAGCATTCGATCCCAGGTCTCTTCCGGTAGCTCGGTCAGCCTTCGATCCTCCTCATTAACAAAGCGCACATCCACCGCGTTGTGATAAAGCACGTCCACGCGGCCATAATGCGCGAGGGTCGTTTGAACAAGGGCTTTAACGCTCTCCAGACTCCGCACGTCCAGCGGCACGAAGGTTGCGTCACCACCCGCATCCCGGATCGATTGCGTGACGCGTGCTCCCCCTGCCTCGTTGATATCCGCAACCACAACTCGGGCGCCCTCCGCAGCCAGCAGTGTTGCTCCCGCGCGCCCCATGCCGGACGCCGCACCCGTGACAATGGCTGTTTTTCCCGCAACGCGCTTGCTCATCGGTGCACCTCGACTCCTCAGTTGGGATGACCTTGAAACGAAATCAGTGTAACACTATATTTGTGTTATGAAGTCTCGTTTGCGAAACGTTACCGTTACACTCGAAGAGAACGTCGCTCGCTGGGCCCGCCTTGAGGCTGCGCGCAAGGAGATGAGCGTGTCACGCCTCCTGGGCGATATCCTGAAGGAGGGTATGCTCGAGAAGGACGGCTATCAGCGCGCCATGCGTCGGGCGCTTGCGCGCAAACCGTTCCTGAAGACTGACGGCCGATACTTGTCACGTCAGGAGGTTCATGACCGCGCCAATCTTCGTCGACACGAACGTCCTCATTTACGCCCTGGACGAGGCTGACCTGAGGAAGCAAGAGGCGGCCCGTGCTTGGCGGGCGGATCGCAAAGAAACGACGCTCGAGTGCCTTCGTGAAGCCAGAGGGTGAAAAAACCGGTGATTCGAGCGCCCCGCCGCCCCCCGGCTCCCATCGCCACACGCTGGCGCGCCACGAGCCGCATTTCATTGAAGCTTTTAGCGGGGCCATCCGAGACCAGGTCGCTGATTTTCGCCAGCTCTTCTTTAACATGTTCAACCAGTTCCGGGCCGGCGGGGCCGGTGCGGCAGTGGCTGGCGTGGCTCGCGAGTGCTTCCAACTCTGGTGCGAGCGCAGCTACATCGTGCCGCCTGACTCACTGCATCTGCAGGTGGAAAGCGCTTTGGCCGCCGAAGACGCTTCGCCAGAAAAGATCGCGCGCCTTTTGCACGACTTGGGATTCCCGAACGAAGCCGCCGCCTCGGTTTCCGGATCGCTCTTGGCTGAGCGGAAGAAGAAAGAATCAACCCCCGATAAGCGGCTGGAGCTTCTTTGGCCGCTCTACGACCATGCGATCTGGAATTACGCGACCGAGACAGCCCACGTATGCGCAGCCCGGCTGCTGCTTTACAGAATCGGCGAAGATCAAGGTATCTTTGAAGAGAGAATCTCCGGGCAGGTCCTCCAGGGCATCCTCGCCCCAACCGCGGACTCCGGCATCGTCATGACTCGCTCAGAGCCTCTCTCGCTGTCAGCCATCGAGGGCTTACGTTCTGAAATGGCGGGCTTCGCCCCAAGCGTTTACGAGTCGGGCGAGTTTGACTGGTGGCGGGTAGTGCACCGAGACTCACTCACCGAAGCCGAACTGGAGCGGGTGCAGTCGTTCGAGCAGCAACTCGACGTTTCAAACAAAAGACTGCTCCGTCTCTTCAGCGTTTACGACCTCAGCGGCGTGGACCTGGACCTCTGGAGGGAAATTTACCAGCATTTCCTGCCCCCTGAGGAACGCCAGCAACTGGGCGGTTTCTACACCCCGCAGGAACTTGTTGACCTGACCCTCGACCTCGCGAACTACCGCCCTGCGGTTGAAAACCTGTGTCGGAAGTCATTGCTCGACCCTGCCACGGGCTCCGGCGCGTTTGTGGTTAGCGCCCTCGAGCGGCTTATCGAACATCTCAACGATAAGTCGCAGGCGTGCCATCGCCACCTCCACGGCCCAGACGTTCCGGATTGGGAGCGGGCGCGAGGGATGTTGCAGATTGTCATTAAGAATATCCGCGCTCTCGACGTTCATCCGTTTGCAACCTTCCTTACTTTCGTCAACTTTCTCTTCGGGGTGTTGCCGCTTTACGCCCGAGTGCGCCTGAACGGCCGAAGCTTCCGCTTAGACCCTGCCATCTTCTCAGGGGACTCATTGTTGAGTGGCTGTGAGGAAAGCCCCGCAGGGGCGCGTCATGCCGCGCCCCTACCGGAGTTTTTTTCGGGACGCCGAAGAATGACGGCCGCAAGCGGTCTCCCCATGTCCCGCGTGGCTGTGGGGAAGGTCGACCTTGTGGTGGGAAATCCGCCTTGGGGCGGCATTCTTAAAGGACGCTTTGCTCCCATATTCAATGAGCGCTATAAGAAACAGCTTGCCCGCGAATGCCGCGACACTTTCACGGGGAAGCTTGATGTTTACGGCCTGTTCTATGACAAGGCGCTCCAGTGGCTTAAGCCTGGCGGCACGGTCGCACTCGTGACGCAAGGGAGCTTTATCGATAAGGATTGGGCAGCGCCGCACATCGAGCGCGAACGCGGCAGGCCCACTCACATCATGGGCCTCCGCCGCAAATTGGCCGAGCGGGCAAGCCTGCGTTACCTCATCGATCTCAACCCATTCGGGAAGGTTTTCTTCGACGCGATGAACATCCCCTGCATCGGGGTCTTTGAGAAGCGTCCAGCCTACGACGGTGAACAGGCGATTGTCCTCCTGTCGTCCAAGAAGTCATGGCCGAAGGGTACGGGTACACCTGAGCGGCGTGCCGAGGTCGTTTCCCTCGTTCGACGTTGCATTGAACTCGTCGAGAAGTCTGGTGATCCGCTCAAGCAAGATTTCGTCACGGGTTTTCGGTTTCCACTCATGCGCCTGCGCGAGTTCGCCGGCTCCCGATGGCTACTGGCGCCCAAGGAATTCAAGATTCGAACGCATCTCGAGTGGCCGCGCGTGGCGCAGTTGCTCGAGCCGAATCAGGGTGTGACCGTCGGCGGCAAAGGCTGCCTGTCGATTTTCCTCATGACGGAAGCTCGCGCTAAAGAACTCGGACTCGAGGAAGCGCTCCTTCACCCGATTATCAAGGGGCATGAAACCACGGCTTGGCGACCGGAGTGGGGAGGCAACGTCGTCCTGTATCCCTACATCAGCGACAACGAGGGTCACTGGCGTCCCGCCTTCGCCTGCAAAAAGCCGCCCGTGCTCGATGCCCTCGATTTTGAGCACCGCGCCGACAACTTCGAACAAGAGTGGGTCCGGCAGTACGGCATCAACCCCATCAGTGTCAGGCGGGTTTTCGAGCATCGTCGGGACGCTTTGGACCTGGTCAAATACCCTCAAGCCGCAGAATATCTGCTGAAGTTCTACGAGCAGCTTTCGACCCGGACGTTCAAGAAACGCAACGTACGCGACTTCGGCCGCGAATGGTACGAGTTCATCTGGCCGCGTGACGCGGAAGTGATCTTCGGTAAGCCCAAAATCATTTTACCTCGGCTGACGCCTCACGTCCGCTTCGCCCTCGATCAAGATGGGATCGGAGTCCAGGATTCCTGCATTTGTCTCGCGGTGAGCGACAACACCCGCCAAGCCTATAACGAGATTCGAGGGCGACTCAGCAAGCTGCTGGGACACGAGGTCAAGATGCCCACGGTGTTGAGATATTTGCTGGCCTTCCTGAACTCCTCTTACGCTCAGGAGTTGCTGACCACGGGCCACCGGCCACGGCCCGGAGATGTCTTTCAGGTTTCTGACCAGTTGCTGGAAGAGCTAAGCGTTCCGGTCTGCACAACGCGGAGCGAGTTGCAACAGTTACTCGACGCCGTCGATGCCTGCATGATCGCGCGCACGCCTGCCGCGCTTGAGTCCGCTGAAGCGCGACTCAACAGCCTCGTTTCGCGCCTGTATTCCAAACCCTGAAGTTTTAGCCGAATTCCGTGTCGCGCATGGGCCAGTGAGTTTGCTTTGTGAGGGTGGGACACTTGGAGAATGTCAGTATTAGATTGGTCAGAGTGCCCGGCAGTGGAAAGCGTTCCCGGCAAGTTGAGCGGCGCATGGGTGCTCCGCGGCGCGCGCATGCCCGTCGCCACGGTTTTTGAAAACCTCGAGGCGGGCGCCGGCCTCGACGAAATCATGTGCTGGTTCGACGGCCTTAACCGCGAACAGGTGAAGGCGGTGATTGACTTCGCCGCCCGCAGTCTGACGACTCCGGCGCACACCCGTTAATGCTCATCCTTCTCGATCAAGGCCGCCCGTTCCCCTTCGCTCATTCCTTAAAGGGCACACCGTCGAGACGGCGGTGCAGCAAAGGTGGAGCACGCTCCCCAACGGCGAGTTGTTGCGCGCTGCCGAGGCTGCCGGATTTGACGTGTTGCTGACTAGTCTGAATTTAGGACTTGACAAACTCTCTTTCACAGGCTACAGTTGTAGCGTATGTTTGCGCAGCGGATATTCCAGGGAACCTCAACCAATTCTGCACCCTTCCTTATCCTGAAGGCCACAAGTCCGTGCGGGCCGGAAAAGGCAATCTTCTCGCCGATTTTCACTCTGAACCGTCCCGCCGCTGCGGCGCGACTGTCGATCGCCGGGTGGGACGGAAGGATGAAGAGGAATTCTTTTTTGCAGGAACAAACCGGGAATGTTATTGAAAACAAAGAACCGGCGTCAAAAGGTAGGAAGCGGACGCGGCGGCACGGCTGTCTATCGCTGGGTGCGATGGAAGTATGAAGAGGAATTCTTTTTTGCAGGAACAAACCGGGAATGTTACTGAAAACAAAGGACCGGTGTGAAAGAGTTGAAAACGGACGCGGCGGCGCGGCTCTCTATCGCAGGATCGGATGGAAGGACGAAAGGAAATCTCTTTTGCCGGAACAAACCGGGAATGTTATTGAAAACAAAGGACCGGTCTTGTAGAAGTTGAAACGAAGCTGGTATGTTGTTGATAACACAGGAGATAATCTAGCTAAGCGGGCATGTAATAGCAAACAAAGGAGATAACAGATATGAAGAGAGTTACCGGGCTGGGGGGAGTATTCTTTAAGGCCGAGCATCCCGAGGAACTATACCAGTGGTATGAGAAGCATCTTGGCGTGCGGCGCGAGGGCCAGGAACCCGTGGCTTTCAATTGGCGTCAAGCCGACGACCCCGAAAAAGCCGGCACTACCGTCTGGGCGATCTTCCCGAAAGACACCAAGTATTTCAACCCCAGCCATTCCAGCTTCATGATGAACTTCAGGGTGGAGGATTTGGATGGTCTCCTGGCCGCCTTGCGCGAAGAAGGCGTTGAGATCGACCCTCATCGGGAGGACCACGAGTACGGCCGCTTCGCCTGGATCATGGACCCCGAAGGCAACCGTATTGAACTCTGGGAGCCACCGAAGAAGTGACGAGTCACTCGTCACTGCTTTAAGAAAACCCCCGCCGCTGGATGGCCTTCTCTCCTTCGGGTTTGGGAAGGAACATGTCCTGCCACGTTAGTCCGCACTCCTTCACCATTTGGACGCCGTACTCGTCACGGCCCAAGTTCTTGTCGCTGTTGTTAGTGCCAAAAGAAAACTTGACGCCGGCCTTCTTAGCCGCCTTGATGAAAGCCGCGCTCGGCACCCTATATCGGTTATTTATTTCGATGGCCACGTCGTTCCTTTTCGCGGCGTCGATCAACCTTTGCATTCGGTCGGGCGTCCAGAGCCGGTCGTATTCAGCCGCGAGCGCGTCGGGCAGGACAGTAGGATTGGCGTGGATGTCGATCGGCTCGTGATCAAGGATCCCCACAGCGCGGTCGACCAACATATCCATAAACCGATCCGCGTCCTTTATTTCTCCCACTTCCTCCTTGATCCAGATCCGCATCCGTTTGCCGTTGTCGTCGGTGAAGGTCATGGCATCAGTAAACACGTAATCGAACTTTGCCACCGTTTCCCTCGAGAACAGCGTCACCCATTCCCGGCCTTCACCCTGCAACGCCACGAAGCAGGGTTGGCCCTTCATGCTCCTGAGATAGTCCTCAGCGGCGGCATCGTTCGTGGTGGGAAAGCCGATTCCGCCGTTTATGGCGATTCCGTATTGGATGCCGACGCGGCGTGAGTTCTCGAGCGCCTCTTCCAGCGTCAGCCCGCCTTTTAGGTGCATGTGGCAATCCAGCACTGGAATGTTCTGAGCCTGCATCCACAGCAGATCCCGATAGAGGGCGTCCGTCTCTGGCGGATCAGCCATGTCTGCGACAAGGCTATCGGGCAGCGGCTTAACCCGGATATTACGAAACAGAACCTTTGAGTCCGGGTCGTGGCATTCAAGGGCAAACGTGCCGCTCCCCAGAACTCGATTTGGATGATCCGCGTCCACCACCGGCGGGTCGGGCTCGAGGTAATCCACAAGCGGCGTTCCGTTCGCCAAAACCTGTACGCGCTTTCCATGAACGATGATCTGTAACTGGGACCATTCGTTGTCTTTCGCCAAAGCCTTATAGACGTTGCGGGCGCCATAAAGAGAGCCCGTTTTGTTGTGTTCGGGGTGATCGTCCCCGCCCCGGTAGGTGTTGTCGATCTGGACCTTGAGTCCTTTTTCCGGCCAGCCCCTGACCTGGAATCCGGTGTGAAAATAGATGCCGGACTCCGCCCCTGCGCTCGGCATTACCTCCGCTTGTAATTCGAAGTTCTTGAAGCTCGCATTCCCCACCCGTCCGGTGTAAAACAGGTGCGCCCGCGGCCCGCTGGCCACGATCTGCCCGTCTACAACCCGGAAAGAGCCTCTGTTCTCGCCGGCCTTCCAACCGCGCAGGGTACGTCCATCGAAGAGTGGGATCCAGTCGGCTTCCGCATGGAGAGTAGCAGGCACAACCAGCAGCGAAGCCAGCATTTCGCGTCTCGAGATGGGAACCATAGCTTATCCTTTCAGGGTTCTGGCGACCCAAGACCACAGAACCACCGCGACACTGTACGCTAATTGAGCTCCCGCGACAACCCCCCCGAGGCTCCCGCTCGGCTCTGTCGGCCCTTCCAGGGCTGGGAATGTTAGGAAAACCATTTCATCCTTCCGGTGACTGGTTTATTTTGTAACTAGTGTTCAAATTCAATGTCCGTCGAGGGTTGCGACTATGAAAATAACAGGCGTAGAGGCTCTTTACCTTCGCCAGCCTGAGGTTCGCGCGCAGTGTGATAGCGGCCAGGATGCGCTCATCGTGAAGGTAACCACGGACGCCGGGATCACCGGAATCGGAGAGGTTGACTCATCTCCGTTGGCGGTCAAGGGGGCCATCGAAGGCCCTTTCAGCCACACCACTGCCACCGGGCTGAGGGAAGCAGTGCTGGGTGAGGACCCGTTTGAGACCGAGTACCTATGGAACAAGATGTACCGCGCCAACATCTACGCGGGAAGAAGAGGCGTGGGCATTCACGCCATGAGCGGCATCGACATGGCGCTTTGGGACATTAAAGGTAAGGCCTTAGGGCTGCCCGTTTGGAAACTGCTGGGCGGCGGTTTCCACAAGAAATTGCGGTGTTACGCGAGTTCCCTCTTCGGCGCCACGCCGCAAGAGACCCACGACCTGGCCAGGCGTTTTCGCGATCGGGGTTTCCAGGCAGTGAAGTTCGGATGGGACCCCATGGGCCGCGATGCCAAGACTGACATCGACCTGGTACGCCAAGGGCGCAGAGGGTTGGGGGACGGTCCCGATTTGTTGATTGATGCGGGGCTTGTTTGGGATTCCAAAACGGCATTGCAACGAGCTCGCGCGTTCGAGGAGTTCGATATTTTCTGGCTCGAGGAGCCGCTTCGCCCCGACGACTACGAGGGCTACTGTAAGCTTTCCCACTCCACCTCGATTCGAATCGCCGCCGGTGAAGAGGAAAGTAACCGCCTATCGTTTCTGGAGCTGATGGACAGGGG
>Ga0326728_10007847_pt1 | contig 26975 bp, 22 predicted proteins | sample MB3enrmetagenome_FD_207602 | JGI IMG/M metagenome (GOLD analysis project Ga0326728, IMG submission 207602) | Lab enriched peat soil microbial communities from McLean, Ithaca, NY, United States - MB31MN | ecosystem: Environmental > Terrestrial > Soil > Wetlands > Peat | place: USA: New York...
AACCCCGCCTGAGCGTGCGCCTTGACGCCAAGCATTTACTCGATCCGAGGTAAGAACCGTGTGCGCTAGCAGTGCCAGCACGGGTCCGCGCGGGGTGCAGCGGGTAACCGCTGTCCCTACCGCGACCGGCTCGGTCGATCGATGCGCGTTGAAGCCAAAGTCGCAGGGTTTCACTCTGTGCCAGCCAACCTGGCACCCGATACCCGACACCTCTCCCTTGCCTGGCCGTGCGCGGCGGCCGATAGCCGTCGGCTGGACACGAGGCGAGCATCGAGCGGCTTCACTGCACCCGACGGCGTTAGCTGCGATCCAGCGAGCGCTGCATCACCACAAAGCTCCGGGGGGAGACACCCGCTCATCCCCTATCGCTCCTTCGCGAGCATCACGGAAGGAGCGGCCCTGTGGAGTTTCGTCGGCAAGGAGGGGGCAGTGGCGAGGCGTCGGCCAGGTCGCGTTCGCTCACGCCTGCCGCGGGAATGAACTCGGCAGCTTCGCGGTTGCCGAGCGTGATCGGAGGGGCGCTCCTATCACGACCTCGAAAGTACGTCGTGCCGGCGGGCAATCAGCGTCCTTTACTCACCTGGCCTCTCAAAATCCGCAGGATCGAGATTATCGTGTTCCAATTCCGGGTCGTCGCGGACACACCGTACAGCTTGTCAATCTGACCGAGATAGCCGATCGTCTTCATGTGACGACGGTACATGCCAAACACGAATTGCCCCCGCGAGGCCATCACCCGCACCAGCCACTCGCCCTCTGACGGAAACGTGACTGGAAGCGACGCCCGGACGCCGCCGGCTTTCGAGAGGATGCTCACGAATCGCACAACATCTGGCGGTGATTTCTCCGCTGCAAACGGATTTTCCGTCTCGATGCGGATAAGATCGCGGGCATCACACAGCACAACTTCTGCTTCAAAGGGCAGCTTGCGGAGCAATGCAGCGCGGAATTTTGCTCGTGAGCCGGGTTTACGAACCACAAACGTGCCCGCGGCACCTACATTCACCACATCATAATCGCGCAGTTCACGAGCGAGGATGCTGGGGCGAAACGTCCTGTGTCCGCCAACATTTACACCTCGCAGGAAAACAATAAGCGTCATACCGTCAATTATGACGAAAAGAAGTCGGGAACGCCAGCGCGGGGTAGCGCAGAGGTGCGCGTTGTTGGCGCTCCTCTGCCGCTCTTGGTGCGCCCGTCACGTTTCGTTTTTGAATGTTATTAACATGGTTGATGTTCCCATGTTAACAACCGCGGAGGAAGCTGAACGGCGCTACCTCCGCGCTACCCCACTCCAGGGGAGAGCCCCAAACTGGCTAATAGTGTATTTTATTAGTAGAATACATCTATGGTGGTTGATATTAACTGGGACAACTTTAAAGCAAAGTTTAAAAATGCAGAGCAGCCTGCCTTTGAGCGCCTTTGCTATCTCCTGTTTTGCAAAGAATTTGGCAAAGATACAGGCATTTTCAGATTTAAGAACCACGCCGGCATCGAAACGGATCCGATTGAAAGGGAGGGTGAAGTCGTTGGTTGGCAGGCAAAATTTTACGGCACAAGTCTGTCAGGGCATAAGCAGGATTTTATCGACTCAGTAGATACGACAAAAACGAGGCATCCCTCTGTAAACAAAATAATCTTTTACACCAATCAAGAATTCGGGCAGGATGCCAAGAAAACAGATCCTCAGTACAAAACTGATATCGAGAATCATGCGAAGTCCAAAGGCGTGGACACTGAATGGAGAACGGCAAGTTATTTCGATTCACCGTTCGTTTGCGAGCACAATTTCAGCATTGCGCAGCACTTTTTCAGCTTGAATAAAGGGATACTGGATTCCATCGACGAGTTGTCTCTTTACACCGAGTCGGTCCTGAAATCCATTCGTTCCGATATTTCGTTTGGTGGCAATAAGATAAAGCTAGATCGATCGAGTATCATCGCCGGCCTAAGAGACATGACAAGCAATTCTCCCGTCGTGATCCTCAGCGGAGGCGCGGGTGCTGGCAAAACAGCGGTCATCAAAGATTTTTACGGAACCGTAAAAGACACTACATCCTTTTTCGTATTTAAAGCGACTCAATTCAAAAACATCTCGCATATCAATCAGCTATTCAAGAACTATGGAGAGATCACGGCATCGGACTTCATAAACGAGCACAAGGATATCAGTTCGAAGTATGTGATCATCGATTCCGCAGAAAAGCTATCGGAGATTGAAGAGCAGGACGTTTTCCGAGCGTTTCTTTCCGAATTGCTAGAGAACGGCTGGCGCGTCATTTTCACGGTTAGACATAACTATCTGGATGACCTCAGGTTCCAATTAAAAGAAGTCTATAACACTAGCTTCGCTTCTCTGAATATCCCGGACCTTGTCCACGAGGAAGTTGAGCAGATTGCTAACGATTACGCCTTTTCGCTTCCGCTCAATGACCGATTGTCCGCTCTATTGATGATCCCACTGTACCTCAGTGAGTACTTGCAGATTTACACTGACATAAAGGACAACCTAAGTTACGCCGAGTTCAGGGATATTATCTGGAAAAAGCAGATTCAGAATTCTATTCGCCAATCGGGCAACATCCATAGGCGAAGAGAAGATTGCTTTCTGAAACTTGCCCAAAAGAGAGCCAACGAAGGTGGCTTTTTCGTCAAAACCGACGATTGCGACCAAGAGGCTCTTCAAAAACTGGAAGCCGACGAGATTATCAAGTATGACGCCAACGCCGGCGGATATTTCATAACCCACGATATTTACGAGGAGTGGGCATTGGACAAGCTCATCGAGCAAACGTTCATCGGTGCAAGAGATTATCAGACTTTCTACCAGGTGATTGGAAGCGCCCTTCCTATTCGCCGGGCGTTCAGGAGCTGGCTATCAGATAAGCTTCTCGTAGATGACGGATACGCAAAACAGCTCATTGAATTCACCATTAAAGATGGCGGAGTCGCCAATCATTGGAAGGACGAAGCTTTGGTTTCGGTATTGCTCTCCGATTACTCAAGCGTTTTCTTCGAACGGTTCGAACAAGAGCTGCTCGAAGAACCCGACAAAGGAGCATCTCCCGACGGGTCTTCGCAAGTCGTAAGGACTTTTACTGTAAGTCACAAATACGAAGAGTCGTTGCTTCAACAGATCCTTTTCCTGCTAAGGATTGCTTGCAGAACTATAGACGAGAATCTCCTGCGGATTCTGGGAGTTAAAAGAGCTGGAGCGATCTCTCTAAATACCGTTTTCACAGTTCCGAAGGGAAGCGGATGGCGTTCCGTCATCGCTTTTATTAACAAACACAAAGAAAGGCTGCAATTCAGGTATATCGGCGCCGTTCTCCCAGTGCTTGACGATTGGAATCGGAGCCATAAGCAGGGAGAGACCACTAAGAACGCGAGCCAGATAGCGCTATTTTATTACGACGAGCTAACGAAACAAAAGGGTTTCTATTTCAGTGACCGTGACGACACAAAAGACAAGTTGATCAGGACGATCCTGAACGGTTCCGGAGAGATCAAAGCGGAACTGACTCGGATCATAGAAGAGATCATAGCCCAAAAGGATACAAGTCACAGAGGTCGCTATTACGAGTTGGCCAAGATGATCCTTTCGGATATTACTAAAAGCTCTGAAATCTCGAAGCATCTTCCCGCGGATGTAATAAAGCTAGCGAACCTGTATTGGTTTTATACGCCTGACGAAACCAGCTACTCGTTCTCCGACCACACGTTCGACATTGCGCAGAATTTTGGCTTGTCAGAACGCCTCCTCGAATATTATCCGGCAAGCGCCTTTCAAACGCCGATATTTCAATTATTGCAGACGGATCCGCAGGCATCCATGGACTTTATCTTGTTCTTCACAAATAAATCGGTCGAGTATTTTGCCAAGTCCAAGTTTGCGCAAAACGAGGCGGAAGAAATCGATGTGGTCGTTGACGATTCCGGAACGACCGTCAAGCAGTACATATGCCATCGGATTTGGAACATGTACCGCGGCACGCAGGTAGCGCCCAACTTGCTTGAGTCGATTCACATGGCTCTGGAAAAATGGCTGCTCAGGATTGCGAAAACAGTGAGGTCCGAAATCCTCGAACGCTGGTGCTTGTACCTGATAAACAATTCTCGCTCTGCATCCATAACCGCTATTGTCGCGAGCGTTGTCTTGGCCGAGCCTTCCAAGCTGTTCAACGTCGCGAAATTGCTATTTCGAACGAAGGTTCTCTTCTTTTTCGATACGGCGAGGATGCAACTCGACATGACAGCGAAAAGTACCTATGCAATCAGCCACGACCCGACGGGCATATTCACAAATGAACGAATTCAAACCTGCAATGACAAGCATCGATCAGACTCTCTTGAAAATCTAACCCTTCGCTACCAGGTGTTTGCTACCGAGGGCGAAGGCGAGGATGTTGCCAAACGAAGGCAGGAAGTCCTATGGACAATATTCGATGACTACTACAAGCAGTTGCCCAACAAGTTCGAAGAAACGGGAAATGACAAAACATGGAGATTGTGTTTGGCGCGGATGGACAGTAGGAAAATGAAAATCACGACAGAGAAACAGGATGATCAGGTCCTCATTCGCTTCAATCCCGAAATTGACCCCGAGCTAAAGAAGTACAGCGAGGATTCATTGGCTAAGACTTCAGAAACAATGAGGTACATGCCTTTGCAGCTATGGTCGCGAAATAAATTTGAACGAAACGAGGATTACAAGAAGTATCCCCAATACGAAAATGATCACACACTTGCTATAACCGAGGTAAAGACAATTATCAGGAAGCTAAAAGACGACAAAAGGGCAGGCGAAAGCTTCACCTTGTTTTATCATTCAGTTCCTCCGTATGTTTGCGCCGTGCTCTTGCGAGATTATCTTGAGAAACTCGATGCTGAGGAAAAAGCATTTTGTAAAGATATGCTTGTCGAATATGCATCCGCCCCTCTTGCCGAGAGTTATCGCTACCAAGCTGGCGACGGAGTTGGGGTGGCCATTAGCGCGCTTCCGCCATTGTTAAGATTATTTCCCGATGATCTTGCTCGGATAAAACAGATATTACTGTTCACTTTGTTCGACTCATACCCGATCGGTATGAGCCAGCGACTGTCAGATTACCCAACAGGAGCGATTTTAGATGCCTTGTGGGTTGAAAGTTTCTCGGACGCAAACAGCATCTTCCTGGGATTCCTAATGTTGAAGCCAGCATATGACAAATTAAGAGAATCAACCAGGCGTGAGAATCATAAGCAGGGTGTGTATGATTTCTCCAATCAAAAATTGCTCAAGGCTTTTGCCAAAAAGCATGAAGCCCAGATAGCCAAGGTCGTTTCCGGCGAAATCACTTATTCCGACATTCCGAATATCCTTCAGATAGACCTCGATACACTTACAACTGCGTTCAGGCTTCTTCCAATAGACACGGATGACGATACGCATAAGACGTTTTTGCGCCAGATTTTCCCGATCTTTTCAAGAAAGTTATTTAGTGATAGCCACAGGCGGGACAACGAAGACGCCTTCGATTATGCTGCTAAGCAGAGATTCCTCGAGAAGCTTGCTTATATCGTCTTGTATTCGAAGGTCGAGGACATAGGAGCATACCTCAAGCCGTTCTTGGACGATTTCAAAGAATCGAAAGACGCTGCCGAATTCTTCAGCGAGTTCATCAGCGCTGAAGACAGGCTGGCCCAGTACGAGCAGTTTTGGAGTGTCTGGAAACTGTTTTACCCGAAGGTTGTTGCCTTGGCCCAAAACAAGGGCTCGCGATTCTATTCTGAGGGGGTCATACGCAACTATCTTCTGGCGGGGACCAATTGGAGAGAAGAGGCAAGAGAGTGGCACACCTTGAAAGATAGAGAGATGCAATTCTTCAAAAAGGCATCGGAAGACATGGGGGGCAATCCCACTGTACTCTACTCGCTCTCGAAGCTTCTGACCGAAATAGGGTCCGGCTTTAAGGATGATGGAATACTTTGGCTCAGCGCTATGCTGAGGAATAACCCTGGTTTATGGACCGAGGAGCTGGAGGTAAATACCGTTTATTACCTAGAGAACCTATTACGCAGCTATATTTTCACGAGTCGTCATAAGATCAAGAAGATGTTGCAACTAAAAACTCAGATTTTGATAATTCTAGATTTTCTGTTGTCTAAAGGTTCCGAAACTGCGTATCTCTTGAGAGAGGATATTCTATAGTTTTTCCGAGTGAACTCTTTTCGCTATCAGAATCACCTTATTCTTCACGCAACCAAGCCGAATCCGCAACAATCAGTAATTTGATAACTGCGGACCTTTCTTATCACCGACGCCCCCCGTGTGGCACCTGCCGCCCGCCGAGGCTTCCAACATAAAGGGAAGAGCCCATGGTCAAGAAAGCATCGACCTTGGCTACCACCTACGACCTTGACGGTTATGTCGCCGAACAGTAGAAGTGCCTCTCGCACTCAAACTCCCGAGAAACGGGGTTCGGGGACATAGGTCCCCCCTTGTCGCCCAGCGTTTACCGATGAGTCCGCAGAATCCATCCGAAACTTACCATGCACAACGCGCAAGGAAAGGTTAAAGGGTGAAGGCTAAAGGGTAAAGGATAAATGAGAACTGCTCGATTTTAGCCTTTATACTTTACTCTTTACCCTTTACCATTCACCCTTGATCCTTGTCCTCGCACCGAGCTTCATTTAAGGAGCTTAAACATGCGGAATTCAAACTCAATTTTCAAAATAGTGACGGTCGTAGCTTTGCTGGCGCTCATTGCCGGCTGGGCCGTGCCCTCGGCTCGCGCCGCGGAGGGCCCTCTGCCTCCCGTGAACTTGCGCTGTGAATATCTGCAGAATCCGGTGGGAATTGACGTGCGCCAACCACGATTCGCCTGGGTGTTGAGGCACACGGAGCGGGGGCAAATGCAGTCCGCTTACCAGGTGCTGGTAGCTTCCCGCCCGGAGTTGTTGGCCCGGGACAAGGGCGACGCGTGGGACAGCGGTAAGACTGCATCTGACGACTCGACGCAGGTGGTTTACGGCGGCAAACCCCTGGAGAGCGATCACTCCTACTGGTGGAAGGTGCGGTACTGGGACAAAGACGGGAACGCCAGTGAATACAGCCGTCCGGCGAGTTTTGACGTGGGGCTGCTCGCGCGGAGCGAATGGAAAGGACAGTGGATTGGCGGCGCGAATTTGCTTCGCCAGGAGGTCACGCTGAATAGCCCGGTGGTTCGGGCCCGCGCATACGTGACGGCGCTGGGATACTACGAATTGCGCATCAATGGCGAGAAGATCGGGGGCAACGAGCTCGACCCCGCCTGGACCACCTATCCCGTGCGCGTCCTGTATTCGGCGTATGACATCACCACGCATCTGCGCGCCGGCAAGAACGCCTTCGGCGCCATGCTTGGCGGGGGATGGGCATTACTGGGCGCGGGGGGCCCCGCCCCCTATAATCAGCCGGCTTTGTTACTTCAGGTCAACATCGAACTGGCTGATGGAAAGACCGTGCAGGTGGTGAGCGACAACTCCTGGAAGGTTACCGCAGGCCCCATTGTCAGCGACAGCGTTTGGGATGGGGAAGTTTACGACGCTCGCCGCGAACTGCCGGGTTGGGACTCGCCGGGGTTCGACGATTCCGCCTGGAGCGCGGCGCAAATCCTGGAAGGCTCGAAGGGGACGCTCTCCGCCCAGATGATGCCGCCCATCCAGGACGTGGATTCCATGGTTCCCGTGGCCTTGACCCACCCACAGCCCGGCGTTTACGTGTATGACCTGGGGCAGAACTTCAGCGGCTGGGTTGACCTTCACGTCACGGGGCCGCGCGGGACGCAGGTGCAACTGCGCTTTGCCGAGTTGCTTTACGACACGGGCATGATTAACCGCGAAAACATTCGCGGGGCGAAATCTCGCGACATCTACATCCTGCGCGGCGATGGAGAGGAAAGTTATCACCCGCGCTTTACCTATCACGGCTTCCGCTATGTGGAGGTCACCGGCTACCCCGGCACGCCCAGTCTCGATTCGGTGCGCGGGCACGTGGTGCACACGGCGGTCAAAACCACCGGCAGTTTTGTGGCCTCCAAGCCCCTATTGAATCAAATCCACAAGGTCATCCGCTGGTCGGACCTGACCAACCTGATGAGCGTGCCCACCGATTGCGACCAGCGCAACGAACGCCAGGGCTGGATGGGCGATGCGCAGACCAGCGCCGAAGGCATGATGCTGAACTTCGACATGGCGGCCTTCTACACCAACTTTGTGAGGGACATTCGCGACGTGCAGGACCCCGACGGCACCATTACGGACACGGTTCCGCACCGCTATGGCAGCCGCCCTGCCGACCCCGCGTGGGGCACGGCTTTCCCCCTGATCTGCTGGTACCTTTATCAGCAGAACGGCGACCGGCGCATCCTGGAGGAGAATTACGACGGGCTGAAGAAATACGTGGAGTTCCTGCACAGCCGCGCTCCTGACAATGTTCTGCGCTATAGCTACTACGGCGACTGGGTGGCGATTGAAGAAACTCCGGGCGCGGAGGTTTCCGACTTTTACTACTACTACGATACCCTGCTGCTTTCCCAAATGGCCGCCGTGCTGGGCAATTCCGCCGATGCCGCAACTTACACCCAGCTTGCCAGGCAGATTAAAGACGCTTTCAATCACGAGTTCTTCGACGCGAAGACCGGCAACTACGCCAATGGAACTCAGACGGCCAACGCCCTGTCATTGTTTCTTGACCTGGCCCCCAAAGACGCCCGCGGCCGGGTGGCGGGCAACCTTACGAACGATATTCTTTACGCGCACGATACGCACGTGACCACGGGCTTTATCGGCATTCGCTACCTGATGCCGGCGCTCACGCAGTTGGGCGATTCGCACCTTGCCTATGACCTCGCCGTGCAGACAACCTTCCCGAGCTGGGGTTATATGCTGGCAAATGGCGCCACCACGCTCTGGGAACTCTGGCAGAATAAGACCGGGCCGTCCATGAATTCCCACGACCACCACATGATGGGAAGCGTGGACGCGTGGTTTTATGAGGCCCTGGGCGGAATCAACGTGGACCCTGAGCATCCCGGCTATCGCCACATCCGTATCGAACCGCAAGTGGTGCGCGATCTTACCTCCGTGAGCGCCACCGTGGGCACCGTGCGCGGCCAGGTGACGTCCGCCTGGACCCACGAGCCGGGCGCCATAACTTTGCAAGTCGATGTGCCGGTCAATAGCACCGCCACCGTGTCCATTCCCAAAGATGAAGAGATGACAGCAATCACCGTGCACGAAGGCGACCGAACCGTTTGGGATAAAGGACATTTTGTCGATGGAACCCCGGGCGTGACTGCGGGGAAATTCGCAGCCGGCCGGGTGGTCTTCGAGGTGGGCTCCGGGCACTATGCCTGGCGAGTGACGGGGGAATAAAAGTCGGGCATTTTGTCGGCCAAAAACGCATCGGGCACCGGCGTGGTTATGAGAAATAGGGATAAAAAGCGGGCATATTGTCGTCTCCGGAATGCGTCGTCCCACTGGCGCCGTTACGCGCAATGGCTGGAATTCTCGCTCTTTCTTGGTTTAACCATAGTTGAAAGGCCATCTTGCCCATAAAGGAGAGAAAGCGTCCATGAAACTCGCAACCTATGAATCCGCGGAACAATTTCGCCTGGGAGTGGTGCAAGGCGATTCTGTGGTCGATGTGGCCGCAGCCTATGGCTTGATGGCCAGAGGGCGGATCGCGGACACCAAGGTTGCTGCGGCGGCGAAGGTGCTGCGCAAACTGGGTCGGCCGCCGCAGGACATGATTGAACTCCTGGGGTTGGGTGAAAGATATCGCCGAGCGCTGGGAGTCATCGTGACCGGCGCCGGTGCGATGGGCAAGAAGGGTCCCAAGGGCCTGGTCATCCCGTTGCGTACCGCCAGGCTACGTGCGCCCATCGCCCACCCTAACAAGATCATCTGCATCGGCCTAAATTACGCCGACCACGCGCGCGAGCAAGGCTCGCAGCCGCCCACGGCGCCGATTGTTTTCCTGAAATCCCACAACACCATCTGCGGGCCCGGCGATCCCATCAAGCTGCCGCCCAATTCCGCACAGGTGGATTACGAAGGAGAATTTGCCGTGGTAATCGGCAAGCGCGGCCGCTGCATTCCCGAGAGCGAGGCCCATAAATACATCGCGGGCTACACCGTTTTGCATGACGTGAGCGCGCGTGACATGCAGTTCAAGGACGGCCAATGGTATCGCGGCAAAAGTTGCGATACTTTCGCGCCCACGGGCCCGTGGATTGTAACTCCCGATGAAATGCCTGATCCCAACAACCTGCGAATCTCCCTGACGCTGAATGGTGAGACGATGCAGGATTCGAGCACCAGCAACCTGATCTTCAAAGTTCCTTTTCTGATCAGCTATCTCTCCCAGGCGGTCACCTGGGAAGTCGGCGATTTGATTTCCACGGGCACGCCGCCCGGAGTGGGGGTGTTTCGCAAGCCCCCGGTGTTTTTGAAAGCCGGCGATACGGTGAGCATAACGGTGGAGGGGATCGGAACCCTTACCAATCCCGTTGCCGGCTCCTAGCAGAGTAGGCTGATTAACCTGCTCTTGCCTCTTTCGATAATCCTTCTCCCAGCGCTATAATGGGCAACGATCATCGTTTGCCTGGAGGCACTCTCATGGCACTCCCTGAATTCAAGAACGAGCCTTTGTGCGATTTCAAAAACAACCCTGCCCATCGCCGCCGCATGGAGTATGCGGTGGATGAAATCCGCGAGGAGTTGGGCCGCGAACACGATCTGGTGATCGGCGGCGAGCGCATCAAGACTGCGGACAAGTTCTGTTCTTACAATCCCAGCCATCCCGACCAGGTGGTGGGAGTGTTTTCCCAGGCGGACGCGGCGTTGGCGGACCGCGCCGTGCGCAGGGCCGACGAGGCCTTCAAGACCTGGAGCCGCACCCCCGTGCAGAAACGCGTGGACCTGCTGCTGAAGACCGCCAAGATTCTAATGGAACGCAAGTTTTACTACGCCGCCCGCATGGTGTACGAGGTGGGCAAGACGTGGCCGGAAGCGGACGCGGACGTGGCGGAGGCCATCGATTTCATTGAGTTTTACGCGCGTTCCGTAACGCGCATCGCGGGCCCGCAGCCGCTTACCCAGGTGGCCAACGAGAAGAACCACCTGCGTTACATTCCCCTCGGCGTGGGAATTGTGATTCCACCCTGGAACTTCCCTCTGGCGATTCTGGTGGGAATGACCATGGCTTCCGTCGTGGCCGGCAACACCGTGGTGATGAAGCCCTCCAGTGACGCGCCGGCCATTGCCAACAAGTTTTTTGAGGCGCTGGAGGAAGCGGGCATGCCTCCGGGAGTGGTGAATTTCCTGCCCTGCCCGGGGGGAGTGGTAGGCGACGCCCTGGTGGGGCACCCGCGCACGCGCTTTGTGGCCTTCACCGGATCAAAGGACGTGGGCCTGCACATTAATGAGGTGGCGGCCAAAACCGCGCCCGGACAGATTTGGGTGAAACGCGTGATTGCGGAGATGGGCGGCAAAGACTCGATTGTGGTGGATAGCGATGCGGACCTGGATGAGGCGCTGGATGGTGTGGTGGCCTCAGCTTTCGGGTATCAGGGCCAGAAGTGTTCCGCCTGCTCGCGGGCGATTGTGGTGGGGCCGGTTTATGACGCTTTCCTGGAGAAACTCCGCCAGCGCGTGCAGCAGATTACCGTGGGCCCCGCTGAGCGTCCGGAAAATTACATGGGCCCCGTCATCAACGCCAAGGCCAAGAAATCGATTCTGCAATACATCGAGATCGGGAAGACGGAGGGCCGCCTGATTATCGGTGGTGGTGAAGCAGCCGGGGAAGGGTATTTCATCCAGCCCACTGTGATTGCGGATGTTTCTCCCACGGCGCGAATCGCTCAGGAAGAGATTTTCGGTCCCGTCCTGGCGGTGATTCGGGGGGGGAGTTTTGATGAGGCCTTGGCCATCGCCAACAACACTGAGTATGGATTGACAGGCTCCGTTTATTCCAATGACCGGCGCAAGCTGGATAAGGCCACGGAGGAATTCTTCGTGGGGAACCTCTATTTGAACCGGAAATGCACGGGTGCGCTGGTGGGCGCCCATCCCTTCGGAGGTTTCAATATGTCGGGGACAGATTCCAAGGCGGGCGGGAACGACTACTTGCTGCTCTTTACCCAGGCCAAAGCCATCTCGGAGATGAATCTGTAATGAATCGGTTTGAGGGTCGCAGCGCTGCTGTAGGGTTGGTTATTTCCATGGCGCACCGGGTATCGCCTGGTATCTTGATTTGGTTCTAACCCACTGTGCAACTGGCCCAAGGACATCGAAAATATGAAAACTTCGCTAAGATACCTTTCGCTATGGATCCCTTTTATCTATGCGGTGCTGGTGAGTGGCATCGCCCTTTATGGCTGGAGTCGAAGCAGTATTTCCTTGCCGGCGGGGCTTCCAGCCTATCTGGCATTTCTTCCCATGGCTTTCTTCTTCGCCGCGACCGTTACGCAAAGCCACATTTCCAAATTGGAGAGGCGAATTGAGAGCCTGGAGAATCAGGCCGGCCCGGGAACGGATAAGATTTCGACTTATTGACCTTTGTATAATACGGTGACGGATAGACCCCCTCACCCCCCGCCCCTCTCCCCCAAGGGGGCGAGGGGAGAGTTGAGTACTTTAGTTATGCCACCAACTCCCCTCGCCCCCTTGGGGGAGAGGGGCGGGGGGTGAGGGGGTCTTGTCACTTTAATTTGCAGTACTCATTAGGACAGTACCCTGTCTTATTCCGGTTTGCATATTTGCCCGATTCTCGTATAATGAAAATTCAGCCGCGCAGGGGAATTCATCCAATTTCATACGTTAATCTTTTTGGCCTAACCGGATTTGAGTGGAGAGCATGAAAAATCCGCCGAATGTCGAACAAGTCGGCCCGCAGGCGCGTATCCAGGCGGAGCTCGTGCGGCTGGAATCGCAAAAGCGGGAATTCTGGATTCTGATCGTCTTTGCCGCCGTTGTCCTTTTCTTGGGGATCATATCTTTCTTCTTTCCCCACCAGTTCTGGGAGGGTGGCGTCTTGCACGTTACGATCTCTCCCCAGGTTCTCTTCGTCATCATGGTGGCGGTGGTGCTGACTTTTTTGGTTTACGTCCGCCGGGACCTCGAGGTGCGAGGGCTGCGGCTGGCCAATCTCCAGCAATACATGTCGTCGCAGGAGGACCAGGCCGCCAGCATGATTGATGCGGTCACCAACGTTTTCACCCGCGGCTTCCTGCATGATCTCCTGGCGAGCGAAATCTCCCGCGCCGAGCGCAGCAACCGCACCCTGGCCCTCATCATGTGCGACCTGAACAACTTCAAGCAGGTCAACGACCGCTACGGTCACATGATGGGGGACTACGTGCTCTCGCAGATTGCCGTCATCTTGAAGTCCTGCGTGCGGGGCTCCGATTACGTTGTCCGTTACGGGGGCGATGAATTCCTCGTGCTGCTTCCGGAAACCGACGAACCGGGTGCGGAGATCGTGCGCCAGCGCATGCATCGATTGGTCTCGGAATGGGACGCCAGCAACCGCGTGGGCGATCTGCCCATTTCCGTCAGCCTGGGCCTGTATCTCCACGCCAACGGCCAGACCGCGGAAAAGGATATCGCGGAAGTCGATGCCCGCATGTACGCAGAAAAACAAGCCGCCAAACGCGCCGCCGTGGTCGACGCCTCACCCCTTCAGCAGTAGACTTGAGCCGTGGGATTTGGAAGGAAAGGCCGATGTGCAGAGAAGGAGTGACCGTGGCTGCCCACTGGCCCTTCGGGAAACCTTCGAGATGTGGGACGCACAAGTCACGATCCGCCCAGAGGCGTGAACGAGTGTAAGCTGGAATGGGGCCGGAAGGCCAGAATGGAAACCCTGGTTTCATGCCCTGCCTGGAGGTGTTACCGATGCTTAAATCCATCGCCGTCGTCGTTGGCGCCTACCTGCTCTCCGTGGTTCTTGTCCTGGCAACGGATCCGTTGCTCTCCCACCTATTCCCGGGCGATTTCGTCAAAGGCCATGTCCCCTCCGACAGCGCTCTCATCGCGAGCACGGCGCTCTTCGTCGTCGTCTCGATCCTTTGTGCTTGGCTCTGCGCCCGTTTTGCTCCGGGCCACACCGCACGGCATGTACTCTGGTTCTTTATCATCGGGGAGGCGATGGGCATCGCCGCGACTATTCCCCATTGGAGCAAGGGCTGGCCGCACTGGTACTGGTTGTCCTGGCTGCTCACCTGGCCGGTGAGCTGCTGGATCGGCCTGCTGCTCGCCGAGCGCCGGGCTGATTCGCCCTCCATCTGATTTCTCACTCAGCGGAAGCATCCGAGCAAGAAAGGCACCGGGGGACAACCGGGTAGCCGAACATAAAGGATGTCATGTCGCTCTGTTGTAGAAAAACGTCTAGGCGCAAGAAACGCGGGTGGTGCGTACATAGCTTTTCATGTATGGGCTCTTCGCAGGACGAAGCCTAAGATACCGATGCTGACGAAAACCTCTCGGCCCTGGCGGGGCCGACCTTCTTGGTGCGACCCCTTCGGGGTCGGGGGAATGGTCGGGTTGCCATCCGTGGGCGGCGGGCACGAAGAACGTGCTCTTGCCCACGGCTACTCACTGTCCACCCCTGTGGGGTTCCGACGTCAACCGGGATGAGAACAAATCGAAGGTTGCGGGAAACCGCCTTCGAGGCGGCCCCACTCATCAAGCCACCTGCTTTGCGGGGAGTGTCAGACTCAATCGCCCGATCACCCGATGAACCGATGACCCGATCACTTGGCCGCTTCCCACTTCTCGTACCCGAAGTCCCAAACCTCGAGGTTAAGTTTATCGTCGACCACGTCGCCCAGCACATACTCCCCCGCGTCCAGGGGGTCGAGCGGTTTCAGGGTGTAAATGTTGGGCGCCACCTGCTTACGTTCGAGCGACACCAGGGTGCGCTCTTCGGTGGGTTTGGCGTTCTTGCTGCGGCCCGTTTCCACTTCCTCGACGACGCGCGATTCTTTTCCCGGCTTCAGCCGCAGCAATTCGAGTCTCGCCCCCAGGCCGTCCGCCGATTGGACATAAAAGACGGGCACCGGGTCGTTCAACCGAATCGTCGCTTTGGGGTTTTCGAGAATCACGAGCGCGCGGGTTTTCACCACCGGCAGGGGAACGGCGAGGACCATAGCCGCTCTTTTTTTATCGGTGACTTGTTCACATGACGACACCACGAGCCGCACCAAGCGCTTCCCGTCCACGGTAAAGATTCCGTCGTCCCCGGGAAGACGAATGCCGGGCGCCACTTCCATGCCCAGGTCGGGAGGCTTGTAAAACCGCTCCCGGGCGGTTTGCTTGGCTTCTTCCAGTTGTTGCTTCTCGATGGCTTGGGTTTCCTCCTGCGCGCGCTTGGTGGCGTCAAAATCCACCAGCGAAGTTGGAACCTCTTCCCATTCTGAGCGCTCGACGCTGAAGTAGCGCACCCGGTCGCCGTGGATTTCGTAGCTGGTCACCATCTGGTAGGTGCCGTCCTTCATGCAGAGTTTGAGCGCAGCCCACGCCACGCGCGGCGCCGCCAGCACGCTCAGCAGCAGCGCGATGGCGAGCAGAAAGCGACTTGGGGATAAAGAGATCATGTTTGCACCCACGCCAGATAAGATGCGCAGCAAAGGGAAGCCGGCCACCGTAATATTATAGGAGCGAACGGGCTGAGTGCGAACAGGTAGACTTGCCGCGAATACCAGCGCCGGGGTGGTTACTCGTTAAGGCAAGTTTTTCCGCAGCCTGTAAAGCCACGCCCGGCCAAACCCTAGGGAGAAAGCCGGGCTAGTGTCCTGAGTCAGAGGTTCGCTGATTATTGGCAAACCCCCTCACCCCCGGCCCCTCTCCCCCAAGGGGGCGAGGGGGGAGTTCATTTGGGTTTACTGCCCTCGCCCCCTTGGGGGAGAGGGTGGCCCGCCGCCGGCGTTTTCATCAGCCGGGGCGGGGCGGGTGAGGGGGTCCCCTTTGAACCTAGTGAGACTTTGTCAGCGAACTTCTAACTCAGTACAATAGGTTCTTGCACGCTTAACAGAAACGCCCGCAGCAGGCGCACTTTCGCGTATGATGGGCGACATGGTACGAAAGTTCGCGCGCGGGGATTGGCGCATTTCGCAACTCGTTCTGATCTTTCTGGCTGTTGGGATGAACGCCGCTCCGGTGCTTGCCCAAGCTGATTATTCCGTCCACTTTGAAATGGAGAAGCCCGAGTACTTGTTGGGGGAGCCCATTTTTTGCCGGTTTGTGATCCGGAACACCGGGAGCAAGGTCTTCGCTTTCCGCTATCGCACTCCCAGCCGCGGTTTGGCCTCTGATTACGACCAGGAGCCACGGTTCCTGGTGACGGACGGGCGGGGGCGGCTGCCCGATCCCGGCCCCCGGCCCTGCGGCAGCCCGCAGGGGACTGCCGTTTACGGCTCCGTCACCCTGCCGCCCGGACAAGTTCATACTGAACGCTGGCTGCTGAACCAATGGGCGCAATTCACTGCCACTGGCCGTTATCACGTGCGTGCGGAGCGCCGCCTGGCGCTGCTCCCACCCAACCCTCAAGGTGGAGTTTCTACGGCCAAGCCTCTGGCCTTCGCGCTGGCCATTGATGAACTCACCGTGTCGATTATGCGTTCCACTCAGGCGCAGATGGAGGCGGCCTTCCATCCCTATCTCGCCGCCATTGCCAATCCCAAGGACCTCAATCCGGCTGAGGCGGTGGTGGTGCTCACCTCCCTCCCGCAGCCTTTCTTCCTCGATCGGTTGGTAGCGATGGCGAACGCCGGGAAGCCGGATCGTTGGGACCGGCGCGACGCTGTTGACGGCCTGGCGCGCCTGAACACCCCTGCATCCTGGAAGGCAATACTCGACGTGCTTGGAAACGCCAATACTGCTGCCAGCTCCGCAACCAAGGATGGCGCCGAACCAGCGGGGGATCCCCTGCGCTCCTATGCCTTGCTCCTGCTGGCGGAGAAGGCCGACCCGGCGTTCATTCCAACCCTCCTGGAGTTGCTGGGCAAGAGCGCCGACCCCATGCGGGGCGACATCCTGCGCGCACTCGGATTCTTTCGCGACCCTCGGGCCTACCAGGCGCTTTACGATAATCTGCACTCGGCCCAGGTGACGGATCGGATGAACTCCATTTTGGGTTTGAAAACCCTGGGCACCAAGGAAGTGATGCCCGCGTTGATCGCCGCGCTTAACGACCCGGAAGCGCAGGTGCGCCAAGTGGCGAATTTTTCTCTGGAGGGACTGACGGGGCACAAGGTGGCCGCTTCCGCCAATCCCTCGCGCCAGGAGCCGGAGCGCATCGCCAACGACTGGCACGCATGGTGGCGGGAACACGCCGGCAGCTTCTCCCCCCCAGCGCCCGCTGCCTGCCATGATTGGTAAGGGGTATGCTGGCACAGCCGCTCCTCGCCGCGCCAAATTGAAAGGTTGTGGTACTCGCTTTTGTGCGGGTAACCCCGGACCAAACCCTCAGCCCTGCGAGCGCGGACCACTGCTACGGGAAGGCGACTTAGCGCTCCTGTAGATTGCTTCAGGGTTGCACATGACCCGCCGACAACTGGCTCGGTCTTGGGGTTGTGACCGTTACGGCGATTTATTGACAGTTGGGATGCCGGAATATCGACAGATCGGTTCGTCGTGTGCGATGATGTCGGCAACAACGTCCCGACAAGGGAGTGGCGGCGATGAAGACTCGTCCGGAGATCCCGTGTGAAGTTTGCGGCTATCCGCGCACGTTCCTTGCAGGCCTGCAATGGTGCAGTAATTGCGGATGGAATCGACAAACCGCACTCTCCCGCTTGCGCCTACGTAGTCGGATTATGGCCGGTGTTGCGGCTTGCATTGTGATCGGAGAGGCTTTCCTCCTTCGGACTATCCCCAGGATGGGCATCTTTTACCTTCCGCTGGCCGGGTTCTTGGCAGCAGCGGTCGCAATCATCCCGTATCGCGAGTACCTCAGCCTCCAACGAACTTCCCCCGTAGCCAACAATTGCCCATCGCCCGAGGTTGTCGCAAGCAAACTCCAGAGACTGAAGCCTCAGTTACGTACATCTGCTTTGCTCCTGCTCGTCCTTGCCTCAGTTACTGACATCGGCTTATTCCTCGCACCAGGCCCTTGGGTCGATCGGATTTACTCAGTAGGCATGCTCGTTGCGATCGTCTTTTTTGGTAGGGTACTCGTAATGGAACGGAGGATTGCGGCCAGCTACGCCTCAACCCTGGCCAGGATCGTCAGGTTCGAACGCCGCGGAAGGCGCGGACGCACTGCCATCTACGAATACGAACCCCCAGCCGGCATTCCCATGACGGCGAAAGGCAGTTCGCTAGCTGCATTCTCCGTCGGCATGACAGTGCCCGTTCTATATAACGCACTTAGTCCGGACCAAAGTCTTCCAGTCCCTGATTTCATTTTTTATAGAATAGGGGTGGAGCCGCCCGAGTAACACGCCACTCGACAAGCAGAACGTGGGCCCCCCTGCCTGTGAGGGTGTCAGGGAAGTGGATCAATCTTGTTCAAGGGGTTTGACTGCCGCGCTCTTAGCCACAGAGCGGCCAGGTCCGCCTGGTGAATGAGTGCCCACTCCTCCACCAAACCAAAGGCTCTGGCCGGCAAACTTCCGGCGATCACTCTCAAATCCCTCGATGCCGATCACGGCTTCGTGCTCGCCCTACTCGGCATGGAAATGAGGTGGCCAGTGATCGGCAAAATACATGCGGATGACAATGCCGTAAAAGCGGCTAACTTCCGGCATGGCTGGGCTCGCGCCTGAGGTTGGGGAAGGGGTCTTCCGGGGGCTTCCCGGTCAACTTCAGATGGATAGCATCGGGACACAGCTCGATCTCATCATTCCATCGGATCTGCCGGGCGGGGCCGACGTGGACCTGGGAAAAGAATTTCTCATCCTCCCACGCCTTGAACACGCCTTGACCCGCCAGCTCCGACAGGTCCACGGGGCCTTCCGTGCCATCGGAAAATACGACCTTGATTCGCAAGTTCGGCAAGGCGCTTACCGAAATCGGTTTCACCATAGTTTGGCCCTTCTCGCTCACCTTCCATTATTGTATTAAACAAAGCAAGGTAGTGCGGACCTGTCCTTGCGGTCCGCGGCTTCTCGTGGTGATGAGGGGAAGATCCGCGGACCTACAGAACAGGTCTGCATTGCAATACCGTAATCTCTTGTTTTTCTAGCAAACATTTTGCACGTCTCGTAGGGGCTGGGCTTGCCCTGCCCTTGTAGTTTTCGGTGGAGTGGAACGAGGGCAGAGCAAGCCCAGCCCCTACGAGACATGTTGGGTTGCGGGTCTGCCGCGCTGCGCTACCGGTCTGCGAGGCATGGGGACGCCACCACGCGCGCTTTCGCCCCTCGCTTCTCCCCACCTCTTGGGCCGGCCGTTTTTCCCGCTTTGTAGACGACATCGCCTAGGCTCACTTTATCATTGACAAAGCCTATTAATGTTAATATACTAATCTAGCGGCTAGTAACTAGGAGCTAGCCAGGAGGTGTTTATGCCGGGTGATACGGAACTGGAAATGACCCAAGGGAATCCGAACGAGCAGGAAGGGAACGCCCCCAACGTCCCCGCCGGACCGCCGCCGGAGGCCGAACCCAACTCCGCCGTGGCCAGTTTTCGGCGGGGTTTCTTCACCGAGTCGCGGAGAGGTCCGTCACCCTACGAGCGCGGGGCGGGAATTGCTCCCACCCACGGCAACGCGCCGCTCATGCGCAGAATGCAGGATTCCCACTTTCGGGAAGTCCCGCGCGTCACCAACCTCTGGCTGAAAATCAAATACTGTGACTGGAAGGTGGAGGCTCGGGAACAGGAGGATGAGCACGATCATACCGCCGAGTTTGAGACGATGTGTCGGAAACAAAAGGGGTTAACGATGATCAGCGAAGACCATGCAAAAACCTATGTCATTGAAATTAAAATGGTTAGTCAATTCAGGAGAGGCAAGGGCAACAAGAAAAAGGGGGCCAATATTTGACGAACGAAGCCTGAATGTCGTTGAAAAAAAACAGAAACGGAAACTGTGATCTTCCAGTTTGAGAGGATGTTGATGAAAACACACGAGTTATAATTGGTCTGAGAGGATGTTGATGAAAACAAAGGTGGTTGTGCGCCGGGATAAACCGGCAGGAAACAGCGGATGAAAGATTCTCACGAGAAAGGAATAACGGTCCACTCGGCCCCGAGTTTTGCGTGGCATGTCGCGAGGCCTGCCGTGAAGGGTAGACAGGGGAATAGGTGGGCTGGGTATGGAGCTCCGAAGATTTGCCAGTTGAATTTGTTTTTCCAAGGGTTTTTTCGTGCAAAACACAACCCCGTCAGAAACCAGTGCTGTCCTGATTTCAGATGCAGCGCCGGCTTCCATCCGGGCTGGAGCCCCGACAAGTTGGGGCGATACGTTGAAACTAGCACAGCACCCAGAAACCAGTTGCGTGGACCTTTGAAAGGGAGCAGAATAAGACCTTAGAGCCGTTGTGCGGTTTTGCCCTGAACATTGCCCTTGTGTCCGTGCCAGAAGTTTAAGGAAAACTCCCTACCGAATCGGAGAGAATTAATTGGAGCCAGCCTCCCAGCTTTTCCCAAGCTTTGAACTTGCCATCGATAAGTTCCATGATCATTGCGGAGTTTTTGGCGTCTACGGACACCCGGAGGCCGCCAAGCTCGCCTATCTCGGACTCTATGCCTTACAGCACCGCGGCCAGGAAAGCGCTGGCATTGCCACTTCCGATGGCGACAATATTGTCTGCAAGAAGGGCATGGGGCATGTGGAAGAGGTTTTCCCCAAAGAGGTCATCGCTAGTTTGCCGGGAAGTCATGCCATCGGCCACACGCGTTACTCCACTGCCGGCGATACCGACCTGCGAAACGCCCAACCGCTGAAGGTGAGCTGCCACAAAGGCCAGGTGGCGCTGGCGCACAACGGCAACTTGGTGAATGCCACGGCGGTGCGCAAGGAATTGGAGGCGCGCGGCGATATCTTCCAAACCACCAGTGATACGGAAGTCATCCTGCACTATTTCGCTCGCTCACGGCAGGCGGGCATTCCGGAAGCCGTTGCCGAAGCCCTCGACAAGGTGGTGGGAGCATATTCCCTGGTGATGCTTTTCAAGGATGCCATCTACGGCATCCGCGACCCACGGGGTTTTCGGCCGTTGAGCTTGGGAAAGCTGGATGGCGCTTACGTTTTGGCATCGGAGACCTGCGCCTTCGACCTGATTGACGCCCAGTACATACGCGACGTGGAGCCGGGCGAGATGGTGATTCTCGACAGCCGGGGCCTGACGTCGCTGCATTTCGCCCCACCCTCCCGCAAAGCGCAGTGCGTTTTCGAGCACGTCTACTTTTCCCGTCCCGATAGCATCGTGTTTGGACGTTCGGTTCAGCAGAGCCGCGAAATGCTCGGCAAATACCTGGCGCAGGAGCATCCCGTGGATGCCGACGTGGTGGTTCCCGTGCCTGACTCCGGCGTTCCCGCCGCCACGGGCTTTGCCGCGGAATCCGGCATCCCTTTCAAGATCGGGTTGATCCGGAATCACTACGTGGGCCGCACCTTTATCGACCCCAGCCAGGCCAATCGCGACTTCGGCGTGAAGCTGAAGCTCAACCCCGTGCGCAGCTTGCTGGAAGGGAAGCGGGTGGTGCTGGTCGACGATTCCATTGTACGGGGTACAACCAGCCGCAAGATTGTGCGCATCGTACGGGAGGCAGGTGCTCGCGAGGTGCATATGCGCATCAGTTGTCCGCCCACGGTGTCCCCCTGCTTCTATGGGGTGGATACACCGACGCGGAAAGAGTTGATTGCGGCCACTCACACGCTGCCGGAGATCCGCGAGTTTCTGGGTGCGGATACTCTGGGTTATCTTTCCATCGAAGGCTTGCGTCGCGCCGTCGAGGATTCCGAAGGCCACTTCTGCAATGCGTGTTACACGTGCGAATACCCCACTGCCATTCAGGAACCGCTTATCGCTATACGTAATCGGGATTGAAACGAATGGATACACCCGAACTAAAGCCAGAGGAATTGCCTGTCCCTGAGCCGGCCGTCGAAAGCAAGCCCGCGAAGCCCGAGCGCCAGGAGAGCGTGTGGGACACGCTCCGCTCCCTGCTGATTGTGCTGGTGGGAGTGCTTTGCATTCGCACCTTTGTGGCGGAGGCCACCGTCATCCCCACCGGGTCCATGGAGTCAACCATCCTGATCGGCGACCACGTTTTCCTGAATAAGCTGCTCTATGGCCCGCGCGTGCCCTACACTTCGCTGCGTTTGCCGCCGCTCAGGGAAATTCAACGGCAGGAGATTGTAGCCTTTCGTTATCCGGTTAATCCCGCCCAAATGTTTGTCAAGCGCGTGATCGGCGTGGGCGGTGACGTGGTGAAGATTGAAAACAAGAGAGTGTACGTGAACGGCAAGCCGTTGCTTGAGCCCTATGTGCATTACCTTCCCGTGCCCACGCAGTCTTTGCGTGATGACTTTCCTCCCAGCCTGAGCTTGCTGCAGACTTACCCCGCCTACTTGGGGCTTGATGCCGCCTGGGCTCGAGAAATGCCCAGCTTCATTCGCAATGACGGCTTGCACGTGCCACCCGGTTACCTGTTTATGATGGGTGATAACCGCGACAATTCTCTCGACAGCCGCTTTTGGGGATTCGTTCCCCTCGAGAACGTGGTGGGTGAACCAATGTTTGTTTACTGGTCCTACGACGCGCCCAGCAAAGACTGGATGGCAGAAACCCTGGCGGAGCGGCTGAAATTCGACGCCTCGATTGTCTGGAATTTCATCAATTACACGCGTTGGAAAAGAACCGGGCAGACGTTCTGATCGTCGCGCGTGGCGCCCACCCCCGTTTGGGGGGGGCCTCCGCTTATCTGGCGTTCAAACCACAAGTCTCAATGACAGAGCCCCGCCTTTGGATTCGCTGCGGTAGCGACCCGATAAAACGGGGGCGCCACATCTCGTCTTGCCTGCTTTCCCACGCAGATTTCCCGACCCCGGCAAGCGCAGCCGCAAGCATAAGCCGGCCGCGACTTCCGCCTTTTGACCTTTGCCATTCCTCTGCTTAGCGCCGCTGCCCGCTGGGTGGGGCTGGCTTCGGGGGAGGCAGCGCGTCAAGGAATTGATACCGGCCTCGATGCTCATCCGGAGTTGCATGTGGGCTCGCACTGAGGTGCATAACCTGGTAATTGCCCTGGCTGCCGTAGGCCGGCCATGGAGGCAACCCCGGACCATTCGGGTCCCCGGTCTTGGCGAAGTTGGTCCAGTAGGATGACATGAGGTCAGACAGCTTCTCGTCCTCAGGCCGCCAGGGAAGGTCTTTCGATGCCAGCGCCTCAAAGACGAACTCAATTTCCGCCGAATGGTACGCCCCTCGCGAGGGACCGGTGCTGCCCTTCGGCGCGGGGGGAGCGTCATCGAATTCATAGCGGAAGACGCGAGAGTTTCCCGTCGCCGCCTGCGCTTCGATCCACCTCCAGGTGGAGAAGCCGATGAATTGATCTCCGGCGAGATCCTGCGCCGAGCGTTTGGCCTGATCGTCAGTCGCTGCCGGGTAGAGCTTCAGAAAGGCGTCGGCTTGGTCCCCGAACAGGGCGTGAGCGCGCGCGATGAAGTTCGCGGCGGTGGGGTCGGCTCCCGCAAAGAAGCCGTGGAAATCCCCCTCATCAGCATTCCAACCCGCCAGGAGTGGCACCTTGCTTTGCCTGCCGCCGGCGAAGATGGAACGAACATAATCGGGAAGGAAGTAGCCGTCGACGATCGGGGAGAACCAGATTGCCTTCTGCTTCAAGGCCGCATCGAGAAGTGCGTCCGCGGGCAGGGCTCGGAGCGCTTCGAGTGAATGCGCCCCGATCGAATCCGTAAATTTCTGGTCTGCTTCTTCCGCCAAGGCGAGAGGCTGGGCAGAGAGGGTGGTGCTGAAATATGCGCCGCTCTCGCCGATTGCCCGTTGGAACAAGCCCTGGGCAAGCGGCGATGCCATCAGCGCGCTGACGGAGAAGGACCCGGCCGACTCGCCGAAGATCGTCACGTTGTCAGGGTCGCCTCCAAATGCGGCAATGTTCTTTCGCACCCATTGAAGAGCTGCAACCTGATCCAAAAGACCGTAGTTGCCGGACGCACTGTGGGCAGACTCCTTGGTGAGTTCAGGGTGGGAGAGGAATCCGAACACTCCGAGACGGTAATTGAAACTAACCACCACCACTCCCTTTTTTGCCAGGATTTCACCGTCCTGGCGCGGTTCGGAAGCCGAGCCGGCGGCATAACCTCCGCCATAGATCCATACCATGACCGGCAAACGCGCGGACGAAGATGCTGACGGCGCCCACACGTTCAGGTACAAGCAATCTTCACTGGGTCCGTTATCCCGAAAAACCATATCTCCGTAAATGCGGCCTTGCATGCAGCGCGCCCCAAAATCGGCGGCCTTACGGACTCCGGTCCAACTCGGTGCAGGCTGGGGGGCTTTCCAGCGCAAAGCACCCACGGGCGGCGCCGCGAAAGGAATGCCTTTGAAAATGCGCACCTTGGAATCGGCGCTCACTGCGCCTTCAACCGTGCCGGCATCGGTGACGACGGTTTCAGAACCCGCGGCAGCAGCGGGCGAGGCCATCACTCCGGCGCCCCGCATAAGATTGCCCGCAGCGGAATTCACCTTTCCCGACGCGAGCCATTTTGCCTGCACCAGATCATTGGAAATGTCGATGGCAGCGTGCGGCATTCGCAGGCCCTGTGCCATTGCGGATATGGGCAGGAGACACGCCAACAAGAAGCGAAGTATCCCGTGGAAACGAGCTTTCATAACACCCCCCTCGTGAGCTGAGACACGATGACGATCTAATTTCCTCGCGCCTATCTTACCCGCGACGCCGCCGGGCGACAAGTGGAAGGGAAAAATGGGGAAGAAATCAGACAACAGGAGAGAGGAGCAAGCGCCGGGCGACCGAGCCGCAAAGAGTCAATGTTCCAAGCACAAAATGCAAATCTCAATGTGCGGTGTGCAACGCTACTGCGCTACGCTTGCTCCTGCTCGCCCCATGGCGAAGGGTTTCAGTGCGCTTCGATATAAACGGCCTCGACGACATGCGCGGGTACCCCGGAAAGAGACGAGCCGGGAGAATAGGCCGCCTTTTCATACCTGCTCCCGTTCTTCCGGATGACGTCGCGCCAGCCATCATCCCAGGCAATGCGAGCTTCGCCGTTCACAACCGTCCACATACCACTTCCCGAGCCCAAGGTCTTACGGGCCACGCCATCGGGCTTAAGGGTAATACGGAATGTCCCTCCCTTGCCGTCGCCCACCTTCCACTGCCCGAGAAAACGGCCTTGGCTGACCGATACCTTCCCCGCAGAGACGGAGGTGAACTCGATGCGGGCGATGTCCGCCAGGCGGAAACTCTGTTGGCGCCCGTCCTTAAAGACAATCACGATGGAGCCCGGTTCGACATCCGTTGCGGCCTTGGGCGCCGCCAAGGGAGCGGCGATAAGCAGCATTCCCAGAACCCAGCCAGTCTTGGTCACAAAGCGCATGTTGGTTCTCCTCGGAGGCGCAGGGAAGGCGAACGCACCCGTCCTCTTGCTTCAAATCATTGTTCGAAAACGCGTGGCAAATGGTTCAATTCACACGGGGCGCATGGTGCAACGCTGCGGCGCCACGCTCGCTCCGGCTCGCCCCATAGCGAGTGGTCTCAATGGGCTTCGATATAAACGGCATCGGCGACATTCGAGGGCTCGCCGTCAAGAGACGAACCGGGAGAATACGCCGCCTTTTCATACCTGCTCCCCTTCTTCCGGATGACGTCGCGCCACCCATCATCCCAGGCGATGTGGGCTTCGCCGTTCACGACCAACCACATTCCACCTCCCGAGCCCTCGGTCTTTCGAGCCACGCCGTCGGGCTTGAGCGTGATGAGGAATGTCCCCCCTGAACCGTCGCCCACTTTCCACTCACCCAGAAAACGGCCTTGGCTGGCCGATACCTTCTCCGTGGGGACGGAGGTGAACTCGATGCGGGCGATGTCCGACATACGGAAACTCTGTTGGCGCCCGTCCTTAAAGACAATCACGATGGAGCCCGGTTCGACTTCCGTCGCGCCTTTGGGCGCCGCCAAGGGAGCGGCGAACAGCAGCATTCCCAGAACCCAGCCAGTCTTGGTCATAAAGCGCATGGTTGTTCTCCTCGGAGGCCCAGGGAAGGCGAACGCACCTGTCCTCTCGCTTCAAATCATAATACGAAAATGCAGGGCAGATGGTTCAATTCGCATGCGGCGCATCGCCGCACCCCGTCCCGTCCAGGCCCATGGTGGGAAATCCGGGCTGAATGCTCTGGATAGCGCCGGGATAAACCGGCATGGAGTCGTGAATGAAAGAGTCATACAGGGAAGGAGTAGCGAACCACCCTGGCCCCCAGCCCTGCGAGGGCGGTCGCGAGGCCGCACTTGAAGCGTGGGAGAGGGGCATCCGTAGGCAGGGTATTCAGCTCCGAAATCCAGCGATCTCGGGCGCCGACGCCGTCAGAGCAGGCGGAAGGCAATACGGGGACGGTCGTCAGCGCGAGACCGCACTCGGCCCGGCGGAGTCGAAGACCCCAGGCATGCGGAGAAACTCCATGCGCGAGAACCGGGAGACCCCGTGGCCGCCCGTCGAGAAGACGCGGCGGGCCGGAGGGAGAACGCGATGAGCGGCAAGTCCCTCATGCACGGCCAGGGGGAGTCGTACCACGGCGTAGTACCGACGAAGCAGCCGAACCAAAGCGGGGAGCCGCCGGCGGAGGTTGCGGAGGGAAGGCCGTGGACCAAGGAGAACACACAGCAGCCTAACCCGTGCCGGACACCGAGCCGGGAAATCGGGCGAAGTGGGCTGGCGTGTGTGCGCCAGGCCGCACCGAAGGATGGGGGAACAACCCCGCCTGAGCGTGCGCCTTGACGCCAAGCATTTACTCGATCCGAGGTAAGAACCG
>Ga0326728_10007848_pt1 | contig 26975 bp, 24 predicted proteins | sample MB3enrmetagenome_FD_207602 | JGI IMG/M metagenome (GOLD analysis project Ga0326728, IMG submission 207602) | Lab enriched peat soil microbial communities from McLean, Ithaca, NY, United States - MB31MN | ecosystem: Environmental > Terrestrial > Soil > Wetlands > Peat | place: USA: New York...
AGACTGAAGGTTTGGGTAGCGCCGACCTTCAGGTCCGCAAATGCCCCGACAGGTCGGGGCGCTACGAGTTAAGCAAAGAAAGTACTGGACAGACATCGACAAACTAAGGAGATTGAAATGAGCATTTTTGCGGAGCTGCAGCAAGCGATCATTGACGGAAAGGCTCCCGTCGCTAAGGAACTGACAGACCGAGGGCTGAAGGAAGGTATTAAGCCCCACGAATTCTTCCCCGCCGCAATCATTCCGGCCATGGATGAAGTTGGTCGTCGCATGAGGGACTGTGAATTCTTCATCCCGGAAGTGCTGATTGCCGCGCGGGCGGCAAGGGGCGCGACGGACATCCTCAGGCCGCTGCTGCAGGGCGAGGAAGCCGTCAAGCCTGCGGGTACAGTGGTTATCGGGACGGTAAAAGGCGACTTGCATGACATCGGCAAGAACATTGTCGCTATGATGCTGGAAAGCGCAGGGTTCCGGATCGTGGACCTGGGCGTGGACGTTCCCCCGGATAAGATCGTGGAGGCCGTGAAGCAACATGGGGCCAATTTCGTGGCCATGTCGGCCCTTCTCACCACTACCATGGTGAACATGAAGGCGGTTATTGATGCGCTGTCGGCGGCCGGCCTTCGGGACAAGGTAAGAGTCCTTGTGGGTGGAGCTCCTCTTACCGATGCTTGGGCGCATTCGATCGGGGCCGACGGATATGGCAAAGACGCTCCTGGGGCGGTTGAGTTGGCTCGTAAACTGGCGCCGGCAAATGCCTGATATTTTCCTGTGCGCTGTGGTGCGGAGCCCGTTCGCCGGGGCGGCACGGGCTCTCTCGCTTGTGCTTCTGGAACGATGAATTCGTCTTGGGCACGGGCGGGAGTGTCTTTGTCACGGGCCCAGGAACATGACGAGTCAGGCCTTGGCCCGCCGCAGGGGTGCGGCGGATTCAAGCTGACAGGTTGCTTAATACTCCATTGGGGGTAGGACAGTGATGACTTCGCGAGAACGAGTAAATCTGGCTCTTCAACACAAGGAAGCGGACCGCATCCCACTCGATCTGGGCGGCAGCGCTGTTACCGGGATGCAGGTGGATACGGTTTATGCCTTGCGCCAAGCCTTGGGATTGGATAAGCCGGGTACGCCAGTCAAGGTGGTTGAGCCTTACCAGATGCTGGGAGAGATCGCGCCGGACTTGTGGGAGACGCTGGGAGTGGACGTGGTGGGCTTGAGCAAGCTTGCCAACATGTTCGGATTCAGGAACGAAGGTTGGAAGCCCTGGACGACCTTTGCGGGAACGCCGGTGCTGGTTCCGGAGGGCTTCAATATCGAGCCCGACGCCAAGGGCGACATCCTGATGTACCCGCAAGGCGACAAGTCCGTTCCACCGAGCGGGAGGCTGCCCAAGGGCGGGTTCTACTTCGACAGCATACCCCGGCAGGATCCCATCGACGATGCAAACCTGAATGTGGAAGATAATGTCGAAGAGTTCGAACCCATCTCCGACGCGGATCTGGAATACCTCGAGGCTGAGGCAGAGAGGCTTTACACCCGGACGGATAAGGCAATTCTGGGGAACTTCGGTGGCACGGCGTTCGGGGACATCGCTCTGGTTCCCGGTCCCTGGATGAAACACCCCAAGGGAATTCGAGACGTCGAAGAGTGGTACGTGAGCACGGCGATGCGTCGCGATTATGTGTACAAGATTTTCGAGCGCCAGTGCGAGATCGGTCTCGCAAATCTGGAGCGGATACACCAGGTTATCGGTAGCAAAGTTACAGCCGCCTTCGTGACGGGAACCGATTTCGGTTCCCAGCACGGCCCCTTTATTTCTCCCAAGGCCTACCGTGACCTGTACAAACCTTTCCACCTCCAGGTCAACAATTGGATTCACCAGCACACCACGTGGAAGACCTTTATTCACTCCTGCGGGTCGATCAGGGCGCTGCTCCCGGACTTGGTCGATGCCGGATTCGACATCATCAATCCGGTGCAATGTTCGGCGGCGGCGATGGATGCTCGCGAGTTAAAAGAGGAATTCGGGGCGCGCGTCACCTTTTGGGGTGGCGGCGTGGATACCCAGCGCACCCTGCCGTTCGGCACTCCGGACGAGGTTCGAAAAGAAGTTCGCGACCGTTTGAAAGCTTTTGGCCCCGGCGGGGGCTTCGTTTTCAATACAATTCACAACGTTCAGGCCCGCGTGCCCGTCGCCAACGTGTTGGCAATGTACGAGACTGTGCGTGATTGCGGGAAGTACCCGCTGTAGGGGTTGCCCTTGCGGCCGCCCTGGGCGGTTTTCACAGCGCACTGGAATATTCCCCATTTCCAGGGCTCATACAATCCCTCGTTTCAGGCCGCTCGCTCTGAGAACTGTAGCGCAGGCGTCTCGCCCGCGCTACATCCATCTATTGCTCACTGTCAGGGCATTTTCATGGTTTCCGGGTACCGGCCAAGCGACGGGCATGCCCGAGTGCTTTGTAGCCGCCCTCGCTCAATCTCACCAAACACCCCGGGTGGTATAATGTGAGCTTACGGCTCTAAGAGGGTCGAAGCTGGGATTGAAGGCCGCTCGCGGGTTCAGGGGAAGGCATCTCCTCAAAGGCAGCGCGGATGAAGTCAGTGGAGGAATATATCGTCTTGGCGGGTGAGAGCCACGGTCACATCTGCCCAGGCCAGATTCTGGGCATCCGCATGGCGCTGCTGGGATTGCGTTCGATTGGAATCGATGACCCGGCCAAGGCGCGCAAGCGCCTCGTGACCTTTGTCGAGATCGACCGTTGTGCCACGGACGCCGTGAGCCTGGTCACCGGATGCCGCCTGGGAAAACGCTCTCTCAAGTTCCTTGATTACGGTAAAGTGGCAGCAACTTTCGTGGACCTTGAGACAGGCCGGGCGGTGCGGGTGGCGGCCCGAGACGATGCCCGCGCCAAAGCCAAGGCCATGTTCCCGGCTATGTCTGACGCCGCTCAGGCACAGCTTGAAGCTTACAAGTTGATGGAGAATGAGGATCTTTTTAATCTCCAGGCGGTTCGCGTGGCGCTGAAGCCGGAGGACCTGCCGGGGCGCCCCCGCTCGCGAGTTGCCTGCGCGCAATGCGGCGAGGGTGTGAACGACGGCCGGGAACGCCGGCTGGGTGGCCGCGTCCTGTGCCGAAGTTGCGCGGGAGAAAGGTACTACGAAGAACTGAGGAGTCAGGAGTCAGAAGTCAGGAGTCAGAATAGTGAACGGACTGGAGGCACGAGCTAGAGGTGGTGGGCCAGAATATAGAGAAGCTAGCCTCGGGCCTCGGAAGCCGGGGCAGGTCGGTCCCGTGGCTTCGGATTCCGACTCCTGACTCCTTCTTATATGTCGAGCATTCCCATCCCGATTCCTGACGACCGGCCGTCGTTCGTGCCCGTCCGGCGGCGATATTGGCCTGTGGTTACTCTAGCGATCATTGGCATCAATGTCGTGGTTTTTCTCATGCGGACTTACGCGGGCGGCTCGACGAATACCCACGTGCTTTTGGATTTCGGGGCGTCGTTCAGTCCCTACTTTCGCCGTGGAGAATATTGGCGCCTGGTGATGCCGATGTTTCTTCACGTCGGTTGGCTGCACCTGCTCGGCAACAGTTATGGGCTATTCATCCTGGGGCCAATCTTGGAGCGAGTATACGGCGCGGGGCGCTTTTCTTTACTCTACGTTGCCGCAGGGATGGGCAGTTCGGCTCTCTCCATGAGCCTCTCGCTGAACGTCGCCGCGGGCGCTTCCGGGGCCATTTTCGGAATCGCCGGCGCCATGCTGATCGCGGGCTACCTGCACCGTGACATCATTCCACGTCGTTGGGGCCGCGCTTTCGGCGCGGGGATCGTTCCTTTCATTGCCCTCATGTTATTCCTCGGCTTCTGGGAGAGAGGAATCGACAATTGGGGGCACGTGGGGGGATTGGTGACGGGCATGGTGCTGGCCGCCTTTATCCCGCCGCCCGCACACGGCCTGGCGCTACAGTTCGGCGGCGAGCGGCCTTCACAAGCCATTATCGTATTGCCGGTCCTGGTGGTGGGACTGGCGATGGCTTCGACCGCGCAGCATTATGCCGGCGCGCGCGAAGTGGCGCGCCTGCTCCAGCAAGGGGTGCGGCTCCGGCTTGCCCACCAGGATGCCAAGGCCCTGGAACGTTTTCAGGCCGCCGCTCAGCGGTCGCCGCGTGACGAGCGCCCCCACATGATGATGGGCGCAGTATATCTGCGCGGGCAACAGTTCGACAAAGCCGTTCAGGAATACAGCGAGGCGGCGCGGCTGAGTCCGGGCGCGCCGGAGGCGCAACTGGCGCTGGGCGTGGCGTACCGCATGCAGGGCGACCTGGCGAAGGCGCAGCGGGCCTTCGAATCCGCTCTGGGCGAGAACCCCTCCACCGCGGACGGCCAGCGCCTGCTGGCTGACCTCTATGCCGATCAGAAGCTTTTTAGTGAAGCCGTCCAGCATTACAAACAAGCCTTGCAGATCGAGCCCAAAAGCGCCGAGTCGCACAATAACCTGGCGTGGCTTTACGCCACCTGTGAGGACCCCAAGTGGCGCGACCCGCACGCCGCACTCGAGCACGCTCGCCAAGCAGTCGCACTAACACACTGGAAAGAAGCCGGCTTCATCGATACGCTGGCGGAGGCCCATTACGCCAGCGGAAGCTACCAGGAAGCGGTGAGGATCCAAGTGCTGGCCTTGCAACTCGATCCGCGGGATCCTGAGTTGCAAGAGCATATGACCCGCTACCGCAAGGCGGCGGGCGGGTAGCGGCAGCTGACCGGTTATCGCGAGCGGGCGGCGCGCACCGTCCTTTCAAAATTGCTCGGGCGGGGCCTGCTGATTTCAGGGAGTCACAAGGCTCACGTCCGTCTGGGATTTCCCCCCGACGTCATCGAACGCTGGTTCCCGCGGCTGTATCCTGTCAACTGAGTCATTGGGGGCGCGGGTGGCGCATACGTCCCGACGGGGGTTGTCGGGATGTGTGCGCCACATTTGAGTCGGAGAAGCGCAGACATGCCAAAGAGCGGCACGTCTGCGCCACCCGCGTTATCTACGATATCAATATTATCTTGAGGGCTTGACACAGTCTCCTGGTGTTCCTACCATTCAAGAAAACCGCACACCAGAGGAAAAAGTGCACCTATACAAGAGTGAACCGTTGACGGCCCGCGAGCTAGAGCTAGTCGCCCTCTTCAGAATGATGAGCGAATCTGACCGTCGGCTGGTCCTCTCCATGATCGAGAGCCTGATTTCAGCACAAACGAGAGCAACCGGGGGCTCGGCGTGAATCCCGCCTCCAATGCGTGAAACGTCGCCGCCAAGAATATATCAAACGTGGAGAGAGGGCCCCGAGTTGGAATGGGGCCCCATATTCAGGGTGCATCGCAAGACTTCCTGGGTATGATAGACATCTAACCACTAGACGGACAATCTGTCTGTGTAATTCTGCTCACTTTCCCACTTATCTCAGCAACGCAACTATATATCACTACCCACGCCCGCCAAGCCACGTCGCGGACTACGGGCCAATAGATTCCCGTCTGCGCGGGAATGACGGGCATGGGGCGACTCTCGGGGGAAAGGGCGAACAGCCGCGGGTGGCGCACACATCCCGACGGGGGTTGTCGGGATGTGTGCGCCGCGTTTGAGTCGGAGAAGCGCAGAAATGCCAGAGAGCGGCACGTCTGTGCCACCGCCGGGGGAAACACTCGCAAGTCGGCGGCTGCCGCAGACATCTGGTTTCTGATGTCTGTCCCCATGAGCCTTCGGCCCGCGAAAGCTCATGAAAAACGTACCGGGTTATGATAGCACCGGCGTAGAGCGGTGAGATCGTCCTCGCAGTGGAGTATTTGAGGCCGTATGTCTGTCTGATCCGGAGCGTGCGTGTTGAGCGAATAATTGGGCGTTGCTGTCTCCCTCAGGGGGAGCGGCGATAGCCCGCGACCCTGCATAAGGTAACCTCGGGCACGCTCTCCGCTCCCGCCCAAAGGAGCGTGTGATGCCTTACAGGATAGCAGGAATTGACGTTCATAAGAGAATGTTGACGGTCGTGGTTTGCGATGTGGAAGTAAGGGGTGAATATGAGTTTGAGCGGCGACAGTATGGCAGTACCCCCTCGCACCTGCGCGTACTGGCCGCTTGGCTGGTGGAGCGGCAGGTAGAGGAAGTGGTGATGGAGTCCACCGCCCAGTATTGGAAACCGGTTTGGGCAACCCTGGAGCGGTACTGGAAGCCCCTCCGCCAAGAGCGGGAAGGGGCTGGCCCGATGTCGGGGGCGCTGCATCTGGCGCAGGCGCAGTCGAACCGTGGGCCACGGGGGCGGAAGAACGATTTCGCCGACCCGGAACGTCTGGTGAAACGCCTGGTGGCCGGTGAACTGATCCTGAGCTTCGTGCCCAGTGCCGAGCAGCGTCTGTGGCGCACGGTCATGCGCACCCAGCACCAGTTGAGATGCAACCAAGTGCAGTTGCAGAACCGGTTGGAGGCTTTGCTGGAAGAGGCGCATCTGAAGTTGTCCAGCCTGGTTTCCGACCTGCTGGGCCTCAGTGGACGTCGTATGTTAACGGCCATCGCGGAAGGGGAAACGGACCCGACGGTGGTGGCGGCACGAGCCGATTATCGCCTGCGCGCCACGCCGCAGGAGTTATGCGATGCGCTGGGTGCCTGTGGCGAGCTCCATCCCGTCTATCGCCGATTGTTGAAGACGGCCCTCGAAGACTGGCAACGAACCGAGACGCGAATTACTCAGCTCGGCCAAGAGATGGCCACGCTGCTGGCTGCCCAGCAGGAGCAAGTCCAGCGGTTGGCGGAGGTACCCGGCCTGGGGATAGATTCAGGGCAGCAGATCATCGCGGAGGTGGGCGCCTCGGCAGCGACCTTTCCTTCTGCTAAAGCTCTCTCCTCCTGGGTGGGTGTATGCCCAGGCGAGGAGGAGAGCGCGGGAGTAAACCACAACTGCCGCTCCCCCAAGGGCAACCGCCACCTGCGGCGCATTCTGAATCAGGCGGCCCATGCCGCAGTCAAACTCAAAGGCAGCGTCTTTGCGATCCTCTACCGCCGCTATGTGGTGCGCTTCGGGCACAACCAGACCATCGCGGTGATCGCGCATCGGCTTTGGCGCTTGATCTGGAAGATTCTGCACCAGGGAGTTCGCTATGAGGAACGCGGCCCAGCGGTCAGCCAGAAGTCAAAGCAAAGGCGTACCGCCAGAATGATCCGGCAACTCCGCAGCCTCGGCTATCGCGTCGAACTCCTTAATGCTCTGGTGGGCGTTCCAGCGTAGGGGAGGTTTTTCGACCCTGCGAGGTTCGCGGCAGCGAGCCTTGATTGTGCATCGGCCATCTCCTCCAACAGTTTCGCTTCGCGAAATCGAAGACTTCCAAGGGCCGAGGTCTGCGCCAGCCCGCCAAAATCACGAGGACTGCTTCCGGAAGAACAGAACCCCACTTTTCCGTTAAAGACTTGTTTTCCTCCCATCAACGCACTTTTCACCTACTAGCCGTTATTCCCTTGACAGGCCAAGATGGAAGTGATAGCCTATCGATGTGACCACATTGCGGACACATTGTCGTAGGCGAGGGCCGGTTGGCCACGAGGCGCGAGGGAGGACGGGAATGCTCCCGGCAGGCGGGGAAACCGAGGACTGAAAACAAACAAGAAATGATACGACCGAAGCCAGTATGTCATTGAAAACAAAGAAAGGCGTGTTGGAAACGAAGCTAAAAACGAACCCGAAACCAACCCAAATTGAGCAGTCAATGCGCGCATTAAATGCAAAATTCGAGCCTTTTGACACAGCAGACGTTCCGGCGGGGGCTTGGAACGGCGAAGTTCGGCAGGGTTCGGAATTATCCGGGTGGTGGAAATCCGGGGGCTTGGCAGAAAACACAAAAAACGTGGAAACGAAGCTAAGAAGTACTTGAAAACAAAGGACATCACTTTTTTGAATGCTGCAAATCATGCGCGTTTTGCGCGCAAATTAGCAGCAGTCGGACCCCAAAAGGAGCCAAGAGCACCACATTTTGCGAGAACGAAGTCAGGGCTTGCGAGACCTAGGGTGAGGCCATGAAAGTGACACAAAGTCGGCTAGCGTCCTGAGTCAGAGGTTCGTTGAAGAATCCAACCCGTCAGCCGACGGGCGCCAGCGAGTAGCCCACGGCGCAAGAACGTGTGAAAAAATGAAAACAGCTCACGCGAAGGCGCAAAGGCGCAAAGAAGCGCGAAGGAGAAATCTTTGCTTCTCTTTGCGAACTTTGCGGCTTTGCGTGAAACTGGTTTCTCGGTCCGGAGTTCTCAACGGCTTACCTGAGCAAGATGATGCGCCCCGATTTTTTCACAGCTTCTTGCGCCCTGGGCTAAGCTATTCCGCCGCTGACGGGGCTCCGGAAACGCCGCTCGCAGGGCGCAAGCTTGCACTGCTCCCGAGACCGTGCTAGTCTTTCCCTAGGAGAATGCTATGGCTACCCTATACGTGGAAAACGTCCCCAGTGACCTGTACGAGGCCCTTCGGGAGCGTGCACGTCAGCACCGAAGGTCGATTGCGGCGGAGGTCGTGTCACTGCTTGGGGAGAATATCCCTACAGCGGAGGAACTAAAAGCGCGACAGGAGTTTCTCCGCCAGGTGCAGCGCTTCCAGTCACGCCGGCCGCTTTCGCCGGGGCCGTTTCCTTCGAGCGAGGAGATGCAACGAGAGGATCGATTACGGTGAGCCTAATTGTGGTGGATGCGAGCGTGGCGGCAAAGTGGTTTCTCCCGGCGGAAGGAGAGACATTGGCTGATGAAGCCCTCCAGTTGCTCCGCCGATTCATCGCCGGTCAGATCCGGCTGATCGTGCCCGACATTTTCTGGGCCGAATTTGCGAATATTCTGTGGAAGGCTGTGCGTCGGGGCAGGTGGACGAAAAGCGCGGCGGATTCAGCGCTTGCGGCAATGAAGGAACGGAGCCTGCCAACCGTCCCGTCCTCCGAGTTGCTGGAAGAAGCATTCGCGATCGCCAACGCTTTCGAGCGGAGTGTATACGACAGCCTTTACGTAGCCTTGGCGATCGATTCCAAGGCGCAACTGCTGACTGCTGACGAGCGGTTGGCTAACGCGCTGGCAGCGACACTGCCCGTTAAATGGCTGGGGGCACTTTAATCCTTGACGAGGAGGCGTCTCGCGCTAGAATGGGTTCCGCGCCGCGAAGCCGGCCGCAAGCCGGGGCAGACGTCGGCGCTGTCCTAATTTGAATGTAGCGCCGACCTTTAGGTCGGCACATGCTGGCCTAAAGGCCAGCGCTACGCTTAAACAAGAACAAAACCACGAGGCGAAGACACCCTTCGGAGGTACAGCATGGCCATAAACCTTCCCAATCAAGCTTCGACTAGCCGCCGTAGATTCATCGAAACCACCGGCAAATTGGCTGCCGCTTCGGCTTTGGCCAATGTTGCCATACCCTATGTCCACGCTGCCGGCAGCGACCTGATCCAGGTAGCCCTGATCGGCTGCGGCGGACGCGGCGGCGGCGCGGCGGTGAACGCCCTCTCCGTAAAGCGTGGGCCGACCAAGTTGGTGGCCATGGCCGACATATTCCCGGAGCGACTCGATAAGACCCTGACCCGATTGAAACAGAAGTTCGCGAGCCAAATGGACGTGCCCCGCGATCGTCAGTTTATCGGCTTCGATGCCTACAAGAAGGCTATGGACTGTTTGAAGCCGGGGGATATCGCTATCTTCGCCACGCCCCCGGCATTCCGCTGGGTGCATTTCACCTACGCCATCGAGAAGGGCATCAACGTCTTCATGGAGAAGCCGGTCACAGTGGACGGCCCAACCAGCAGGCGCATGTTCAAGCTTGCGCAAGACTCCACGGCCAAAAACCTCAAGGTTGGCGTGGGCTTGATGTCGCGACACACTCGCTCGCTCGAAGAACTCGCCAAGCGCGTCCGCGATGGCGCGATCGGCCAGATCATCCTCGAGCGGGGCTACCGGATGCATGGGCCCGGCGGGTATTTCTCCTCGCTCCCCAAACCGCCCGGGATCACCGACCTGCTCTACCAGGTGCAGCGCTTCCACAGTTTCATCTGGGCCAGCGGCGGCTGCTTCAACGACTTCTACATTCACGTCATCGATCACTTGGGCTGGATGAAAAATGAATGGCCGGTGAAGGCGCAGGCTCTGGGCGGCCGCCATTACCGGCAGAGTCCCGAGGGGATCACTTACGTGGACCAGAATTTTGATACCTACTCGGTGGAGTACACGTATTCCGACGGCACAAAGTTCTTCTTCGACGGGCGCACCATCGCCGGCTGCGAGGAGATCTATGCCAGCTACCTGCATGGCTCGAAAGGAATGGCGGTCGCCTCCAAGCACGGTGATTGCGGGCAGCCCTCCAGCCTCTATCGAATTCCCATGACGGCCGCGGACATGATTTGGGAGTCCCAGGTGAAACCGGACGAGCTCGATCCTTATCAAAACGAATGGAATGACCTGGTGGACGCCGTCCGGGATGACAAGCCCTACAACGAGACGAAACGAGGCGTCGAGGCTAGTCTTGTATGCAACCTGGGCCGCATGGCCGCTCACACTGGCCGGGAAATCACCCTGGACGAAATGCTGCAATGCGATCATGAAATGGCGCCGGACGTGGACAAGTTCACGATGGATTCCCCAGCCCCATTGATTGCCGATGCCAACGGCAGATATCCGGTGCCGCAACCGGGAATCGTGACCAGACGCGAATACTGAGCGGCCTAGTTGCGGTCGTCCCGGAGCGGGTGCCCCAGAAGCGTTAATCTAAGGTCTGTGGTGGGTGCTAAGCCCGCGCAGCGAGCAGAGTCATGTGGCCCACGGTTTGGCGGGGGTCCATGTGTTAGACTTTACACTTTAGACTTTAAACCTTTGACTCTGGACTTCTTTGTGCCGCCTCAACTTCCTCGCGTGGTGATCATCGGCCGGCCTAATGTGGGCAAATCCACGTTGTTCAACCGCATTTGCGGTCACCGGCGTGCCCTGGTGGGAGACGAGCCAGGCATGACGCGTGACCGGCTCTACGCCCCCGCAGTGTGGCTAGGAAAGCCATTTGAGGTGGTCGATACAGGGGGGATGATTCCCTTCGAAAAGGACCTCATGGCAAGTGAGATTCTGCGCCAGGCCCAGGTGGCCATCGAGGAAGCCTCCCAGCTCATTATGGTGGTGGACGCCCGGCAGGGAATCGTGCCGCTCGACGAGGAACTGGTGCAGCTGTTGCGCCGCACCGGGAAGCCGCTCTCCCTGGCCGTGAACAAGGTCGACGTGGCCCAGCATTCGCCCTTGGCGGCGGAATTCCACCGCCTGGGAGTCCCCGACATCTTCCCCCTTTCCGCCGAACATGGGCTGGGCGTTGACGATCTCCTCGAACACGTCACCAGGGATTTTCCAGTCTCCGGCGGGGCGCCCGAGGAACCAGGGTCGGAGTTGGCTGGCAGGGATGGTTCGCGAACCGCCCCTACAACTATCAATGTAGGCATCATCGGCCGGCCCAACGTGGGTAAGTCAACCCTCCTGAACAGCTTTCTCGAGCAGGAGCGCTCCATCGTTTCGCCGCTGCCCGGCACCACCCGGGACGCCGTGGACGCGGAATTCGAGCGCGACGGCCAGCGGTTCCGCCTGATCGACACGGCAGGGATTCGCCGCAAAGGCAAAACCAATTTGCTGGCAGAGAAACTGAGCGTGATGCAGGCGCGTAAACACCTGGAGCGCTCCGATGTGGCGCTCCTCATGCTCGACGGGCCGGAGGGCCTTACCGCTCTCGACGCACACATCGGGGGATACGCGCACGAAAGCCGGCGTTCGGTCGTCATCGTGGTCAATAAATGGGACGCGGTCAGAGCAGGGAACACGAACGATTACGTCCAGGCGATCAGGCGGCGTATGAAGTTCCTTGATTACGCGCCCATCCTCTTCATCTCCGCCTTACATGGCCAGAAGCTGGGCAGTCTGCTGAAGGCGATTGCAGAGGTTGCAGAAGCCCGCAAGCTGCGAGTTTCCACCTCGCAGATGAACCAGTTCCTGAAGGAGCTGGACTTCGAGCGGGCTCCCACCCCGGCCGGCAAACCCACGCGAATCTATTATCTGACCCAAGGCGGAGTCGCACCGCCCGTCTTTGTAGCCTTCACGAACCGTTCGGGGAAACTCCACTTCTCTTTTGAAAGGTTTCTGGCGAACCGCATTCGGGAGAGATTCGGGTTCCTGGGGACACCCATCGTCATTAAGTCGCGTCAGAGTCGTTAAGGTTTGTTGAAAACGGCTTTGGGCAGAATAGCGTACAATGATATACTAAGTGCGGTTGAGTGAACTTATGGGAGCCAACGTTCTCATTTACATGGAGTTTATTGGGTTCCCAAAGGGAGTCATAGTAAATGACCTGGGAAATGGCAGGAATTCGTATAATCTTCGTACTCATTATAATCGCGGCGTCATTCCAACTTCAGCCCCTCGGTCTGTCCAGACCTCTCGCCGCTCTCCTGGGTGCTTGCCTGGGATTGTTCTTCATCTTCTTTGAAGTGCGGTTGGAGAAAGCCAGCCTGAAACGCCTGATCGGAGCTGCCGCCGGATCGATTTTCGGCATTCTTGGGGCGCTCATGATCAGCCACCTGCTGAGCGTCACGTCGCTGGAGAAAGTGAACCTTTCGTTTCTCCAGGTCACGCTGCTCCTCCTCATGGCCTATGTAGGATTGGTGCTGGGTGCCAACAAGGGTGATTTGTTGAACCTTTCCGCCCTGGGTGGCCTGTTTAGCGCCGAGGTGAAACCGAGGAGGAACTTCAAAGTACTGGACACGAGCGTGATCATCGACGGTCGGGTTTCGGACGTGTGCGAAACGGGGTTTATTGACGGGACATTAATCGTTCCGCAATTTGTCCTCCGGGAACTGCAATTGGTGGCTGACTCTTCCGACCAACTGAAGCGCAATCGCGGCCGGCGAGGCTTGGACATTCTGCAACGCATGCAGAAGATGGGGACTGTTCAGGTTCAGATTGTCGAGGAAGACTTCCCGCAGATGCGGGAAGTGGACATGAAGCTTATCGAACTGGCCAAACAGTATGAGGCAAAAATCGTTACCAACGACTTCAACCTCAACAAGGTGGCCCAACTCCAGGGCGTGCCGGTGCTGAATGTTAACGAACTGGCCAATGCTTTGAAGCCAGTTGTGCTCCCCGGCGAAGCGATGCGGGTGTTTATCCTTAAAGAAGGCAAAGAGTATAACCAGGGAGTCGCCTACCTTGACGACGGCACGATGGTGGTGGTGGATAACGCCAAGCGGATGATTTCCAAGACCATCGACATCGCCGTGACCAGCGTGCTGCAAACCACCGCGGGCAAGATGATCTTTGGCAAGTTCGAGGATCGAAAACCGGTAGCTGCGGAACAGGTTCATCAGTAGGCCCTGACAACTGAAACCTGGCGCCCGGAACCTATCATGAGCGTTGTCGCCATCATCCCCGCCGCGGGTTGGGGACTACGAATGGGCAGCCCAACGCCCAAGCAATTCCTGTCGCTTGAGGGCGTTCCGATCTTCGTTCACACGCTGCGGAAATTCGTCGCCTGCGAAGCGATTGACGCGATTCTGCTTGGCCTGCGGGCGGAAGATATAGAGCGCGCTCAGAACGAAATCGAGCGCGAGTGCTTGTCGCGGCCCGTGCGCATGGTGGAAGGTGGACCGTCGCGCCAGGAGACCGTGGCGCGTTGCCTGGAGCAGGTTCCTCCGGACACGGAAGTAGTGCTGGTCCATGACGCCGTGCGGCCCTTCATCGAGTTCGAGATGATCCCGCGCTTGATCGCCGCAGCGCGCCAGGAGGGTGCGGCGATCCTGGGTATTCCGACCGTGGATACGGTGAAGCAAGTGCAGCGCCACATGATCCTGGGCTCCATCCCCCGGGAGCGGATCGTGCTTGCGCAAACCCCCCAGGCCTTCCGGTACCAGATAATCCGTGAAGCTTACGCCCGCGCTGCGGCGGACGGGTTTCACGGCACCGATGATTCGAGCCTTGCAGAACGGCTGGGCTACAACGTGACCGTGATTATGGGTTCGGACCGCAACATCAAAATTACTAAACCCTCGGACTTGCCCCTTGCCCGCCTTTACCTCGCGCAAGAACGCGACCGGCAGGAAGCAGCAGGATGAAGACCTCAAAGCAGGCGGTGAAGCGGCGAGTGGTGACTTCCTTTCGCACTGGCCTGGGGAATGATCTTCACCGGCTCGTCGCGGGCCGCAAGCTCGTCCTGGGCGGCGTGCACATTCCCTTCGCGAAAGGTCCGGTGGGCCACTCGGACGGCGACGCACTGGCGCATGCAATCTGCGATGCACTCCTAGGCGCCGCCGCGCTGGGCGACATTGGCCGGCATTTCCCCAACACTTCCCCCAAATGGCGAGGTGTTTCCAGCCTCGTCTTCCTGCGGCATGTACGCGACCTTCTGCAAAACGCCGGCTACGCAATTGTGAACATTGATGCGACAGTTGGCCTTGAACGTCCCAAACTCTCTGCTCATATCCCCCGCATGCAGGAGCAATTGGCTGAGGCGCTGGGGTTGAGCGCCGGCCAAGTCAGCGTAAAGGCCAAGACCGGCGAGGGAGTGGACGCGGTGGGCCGCGGCGAAGCCGTGCGGGCTGACGCGATTGCGCTGATAGTGAGGATTGGAAACCTATCATCCTGAGCGAAGAATCCCTGCAGCTGGTCGCATGTCGTTGAAATAAGCACAACTGCGGGGATCCTTCGCTTTGCTCAGGATGACATTCTCTAATATGTTCACGCACTCTCAGATCGCTGGTGAGGGTGAGGCTGATGGGCGGCTGGTTTGGCCGCCACTGAGCATCGCTCACCGCGGGGCGAGCGGAGAAGCCCCGGAGAATACTCTGGCGGCTTTCGATCTCGCGTTGCGGCAGGGCGCAAAAGGAATCGAGTTCGACGTCCACCTTTCTTCCGACGGGATTCCGATGGTCATTCACGACCCGCGCCTCAACCGCACCACCTCGGGCAGCGGCTGGGTCGGCGAGCATCGCGCCTCTGCGCTTCGCAAATTGGACGCCGGCTCGTGGTTCAACCGCCGCTTTCCGGAAAAGGCGCGGCAACTCTATGCAGCCGCCAGGATCCCGCTGCTTGCCGAAGTGCTGGCGTGGGTTCGCGCGCACAAGGTGCTTGCGTTCATCGAAATCAAGCGGGGCAAGAGGGCATATCCCGGCATCGAGGCTAAGGTGGTGGAGGAGATCGAACAACACGGAGTCCGCCGGCTCGTGACCGTAGTCTCGTTTGACTTCGCAAGTCTCCGCCGGGTCCAACAGCTCAACCGGCATATCCGCCTGGGGCTGGACGTTTCCCGGTCGCTGCTTGCCATCCGCCGCGTGCGGTCCCTGGCAGGCAGTGCCGTCCTTCCGCACTGGGCGACTGCCTCGCGAGGGTTCATCCGCCGCGCGCACAAGCATTCAATTCCAGTTTTTCCCTGGACGGTCGACCACCCGACACGAATGGAACGGAAGATCGCCGAGGGTGTTGATGGTATCATCACCAATTACCCGGCGAGGCTGGCGGAAGTTATCGGCCGGGTCAGCAGTTAGAGGTAATGAGATAAGCGGTTGGCCACAAAAGGTAGGTAGGTTTCGTTGGACCTCCGCTTCCTCCTCTCCGAGCGCATGAAAAAGCTCGGCGCTGTCATGCTGAGCCCAGCGAAGCATCTCTGCAGTTGTTCGCATGTCGTTTGAGCGCAAGAAACTGAAGGGATCCTTCGCCGCGCTCAGAGTTTGTGACTTTTTTCGATTTTTGGCCATTTGAGAACACTTAATTCTTTTGTTATCAGTGCCGGTTTTCGGCCAAATTCAAAAAAGTCACAAACTCTCAGGATGACACCGGCTGACCTTTCTGCCCGCTCGAGGAGGACGGTTCAGAGATGAGATGCCGTGCAGGCAGAATGGTGAAGGACATTTGTGAAGAGCGAAAAAACGAAACGAATAGCTAAGAAATTTGTGGTTTCCGGACGAGTGCAGGGAGTTGGCTTCCGGTTCTTTGTCGAGCGATGGGCAGGACAGCTTGGCATATGCGGTTATGCCAAGAACCTCTGGGACGGGACCGTGGAAGTTTATGCCATCGGAGACGCTGCCTCACTGGAGCAACTCAAGCTTCAGTTAGCGGAGGGGCCGGGCGCCGCGCGCGTATCCGGCGTCAGCGAATCCGATGAAACTGTAGACAAGCGCTACTTACGTTTCATGATCGAAGGCTGAGCGGAGGAGTCGACAGTTGACAGTTGGCAGATTACCGCACTCTTTCCTGCTTTCGACGGTTTGCTTTCGCTGTTGACTGTCAACTGTCGACTTTTTTCGGGAGGAACTGTGGTGGACCTTAAGAGCTTGATTCGTGAAGTTCCGGACTTCCCCAAACCCGGCGTTCTTTTTTACGACATTACCACGTTGCTGAAAGACCCCGTGGGGCTGCATTCCGCCGTCGATGCGCTGGCCAACTGTTATGTGGGGCGCAAGGTGGACAGCGTGGTGGGGATAGAGGCTCGAGGCTTCATCTTTGCGCCCATGGTGGCCTATCGTCTCAACGCCGGATTCGTTCCAGTGCGGAAACCCAAGAAGCTTCCGGCTGCCACGGCGTGTGCCACTTACAACCTCGAGTACGGCGCCGACTCGCTCGAAATCCATCGCGACGCTATTAGCCCGGGACAGGACGTGTTGATCATTGATGATTTGCTGGCCACAGGTGGGACGGCTGCGGCAGTAGCGCAGCTTATCGAGTCGCTAGGCGGAACGGTTGTGGGGCTGGGATTTCTGGTCGAGCTCGCCTTCCTCAAGGGTCGCGCCAAGCTGAGCAAGTACGACCTGCACGCCGTGCTCGAGTATTAGCTACCTGTCATTCCGAGGCCACCGTTCTTCGGGGGCCGAATCATCTCCGCAGTTGTTCCTTACGACCCGCGGATTACAAGAGTCAACCGAACAGCTTCGTGCCCTTACGGTGAGAGCAGTACGGAGATCCTTCGCAGCGCTCAGGATGATGGCGATCACGCCCGGTCGTCCGGGGGCTCAACGCTTTTCAGGATTTCATCCAGGAATCGCTCTTCCGGCAAGGACCCTTCGATCGAAAAGCTCCCGTTGACCATGGTCTTGGGAACGGCGTGGACACGATACCTGGCCGTCCACTCGGGAAACTCCATAGCCTCGATGGCGTCGCAGCGGACATGGTCGTTCTCAATGGCGAACTGACACGCGAGGCGCACGGCCCGTGGACAGTGCGGTCAGGTGGGGGTGACGAAAACCTCGAGGAGGAGGGGTGCGCTCAGTTGGGCCAGCTTGGTCCGGCTGGCAGGGAGGAGGCCGGAATCCCCCTTCGAAACCGCCAGAATAGCATCGAGTAAGCTGGAAAACTCGTAGCCGGCAGGTAAGCCGTAAAACCGAATGCCGTAGTCCTTGCTGTTCTGAATGACGGTTGCAGGGACCTTATCCACTCCGTACTGCGCCACTTTTTCTTTGTCGAGCTGGAAGTTGAATACCTGAAGCGAAAGCTTGTCGGAAAGGGGAACAAGTTCTTTCATGAGCTGCAAGGTTTCAGCGCCGAACTCGAGATTCAACTCCTGCGTGAAGTGCACGATCGTTACGGGGTTCACGACCTCTTGAAGTCTCTTGCGGATTTCGACGGCGTCCGCGTCCTGGATCAGTCCCATGCTTGTCGATCCTCTATAATTCGTTATCAGCGTCAAAGCCGAACTTCTTCATCTTGTAGCGAAGCGCGTCGCGCGAAATATCCAGAAGCTTGGCGGCGTGGGTTTGGTTTCCGCCCGTTTGCTTCAGTGCCAGGCCGACCAGTTCCCGCTCCACTTCTTCGAGAGAGGTCCCCTGCCTCGGCAATTCGAGGACAGGAATCATCCGTCCGGAGGGCAGCGGGCGCCAGGAGGTCGCGGTGGTGGTTACAACGGGCTGGGGTTCTGCTGATACGCACTCGGTGACCACCGCGGGCGGAAGGTTCTCAAAACTCTGCGACTGGCCCGTGACTTGAATCGGAAGGTACGTGGGGCGGATGTAATCGGCGTCCTCGAGAATCATGGCCCGCTCAACGGCGTTCTTTAATTCACGGACGTTACCAGGCCAGTCATACGCCAACAGCTGATTACGAGTCTCCTGCGTGATGCCCCGGATGTTTTTTCGAAAGCGAAAGTTATAACGCTCGATGAAGAACTCGACGAGCGGAAGAATATCTTCCTTCCGATGTCGCAGTGGAGGAATGAAAATCGGAATGATGCTGAGACGGTAGAAAAGGTCCTGGCGGAATGCGCCCTCCCGGACGCCCTGCTCGAGATCACGGTTCGAGGCCGCAATGACCCGCACATCCACGCCGAGGTCCTTCACTCCGCCGATGCGCCGGATGGTCTGATCCTCCAGAACCCGCAACAGCTTCGCCTGGAGATAAGTTGACATTTCACCGATTTCATCGAGAAACAACGTTCCGCCGTCGGCGACCTCAAAGAGGCCCTTTTTCTGAGCCTTGGCGTCGGTGAACGCTCCGCGTTCATGACCGAAGAGTTCGGCTTCCATCAAGGTCTCCGGGATGGCGGAGCAGTTGATGGGCACAAACGGCTTGTCAGCGCGCACGCTGTCGTAGTGGATCGCCTTGGCCACCAGGTCTTTGCCGGTGCCGCTCTCGCCCTGGATGAGCACTGTGGATGCTTCGCTGGCCGCCACCTTGCGCACAAAATTCATCAGCTCCAGCATGCGCGGCGATTTGCCCACTACCTCGTGGTAGCCGGAGCGCTTGCGCACTTCCTCCCGCAGGCCGTCGCGCTCGGAGCGCAGCATCGAGCGGTCGATGGCGTTCGCCAGGGTGACCTGTAGCTCGTCGAAGTCCAGCGGTTTCTTGATGAAATCCAGGGCGCCCAGCTTGATCGCAGTCTTGATATCATCAAGCTGGGGATCGCCGGTAATCATAATGACCGGAATGGAAAGGTTGTTCTGTTTGATCTCGCGCAGGACCTCAATGCCGCTGAGGTCGGGCAGGCGCACGTCAAGCAGGATCAGATCGGGCGACTCGGCGCGAATCTGCGCCAGTCCCCCCGTGCCGGATTCGGCCTCGAGAGCGGTGTAGCCCCACTCCTCGAGTTGTCGACGGACGGACCAGCGGATCAGTTTCTCGTCGTCGACGATCAGAACCTTCTCATTGGGCATAGATTTCTTTGGGTTCCTCGACTGCCTCGCGCAAGGGCAAGCGGATGATAAACCGGCTGCCTTTTCCCAGCTTGCTTTCCACGGTCAACATGCCGCCATGCTGGCGAATGATCCGCCGGCAGAGCGACAAACCCAGTCCTGTGCCTCCCCGCTTGGTGGTGTAGAAGGGCCGGAAGATGCGCTCCAGCGATTCAGGAGGGATGCCTGCGCCGGTATCGCTTACCGATATTTCCACCAAGTCGGCCTGGCCTGGCCCGCCGGGAGCATCGACCGTGGCGGCGATCGTGATCTTGCCTTCCCCTTCAATCGCCTGCATACCGTTCAGAACCAGGTTCAAGAGCACCTGGTGAAGTTGTTCCGAGTCCATGCGAAAGGCCGGAAGGTCCGGCGGGACCTGCACAGAAAACTCGATGTGTCTTAATCCCGTTTGCTGCCGCGCGAGGTGCAAGGTTCGAGCAAAAGTTTCCTTCAGGTCAGCGCGGCCGAACTGAGGAGGCTTGGGCTTCGCATAGGCGAGCATGTCATTCAGGACCTTCTCGATCCGCCGTACCTCCTGGCGCAAATCCTCCAGCACCTCACGGTCCGGGTGGTCCTTGGGGAAATCCTTGGTGATGATCTCGATCGCACCGGCAATTCCGGCTAAGGGGTTGCGAATCTCATGAGCCACTCCGGCTGCCAACTCCCCCATCGTCGCCAGATGCTCCGCCTGGAGCATTTCGGCGTCATGAGCCCCATGGCAATGATCGCAAAAATCCTTCCATCGGGTAGCCAAGCCGCGAATCTCGCTCTCGAGTCCGCTCGTGCCTCCCTGGAGGTGCAGCGGCATGGTGAGCGTAAAGTAGTTCGGAGCGATTCTTCGGATTGCTGTCCGCAACTCCTCGAGAAGGGCCCAAGACCGGCGCTCTTGGTAAATGAGCATGCCCCCAGCGGCGCACAGCGCGGCGAGCAACGCAATCGCCAGCCCAAGCTGGAAGCTCAGGCCATGGCGCAGCCACTCCAGCGCCGTGAGCAGGATAATCCCCGCCATGGCCGTGACTAAAACCACCAAGTTCTGCCCGAAGGTCGGGGGAAACCTGAAGGCGCGCTTTACCGGACCCCAGTTCAAAGTCTTGACGTATCCTTCCCGCAGACCTAACAGGTTGCTCCAAAACACTTGCCAACCGTCATTCTGAGCCGAGGGAAGAACCTCTCCGCTTCTAGCGATGAAGGAACTGCGGAGACCCTTCCCTCCCTTCAACCGGGACTGCCTGCGGCTCCCCAGGGTCACATCCGCAAGCGTTTCTAAACAGCCTGCTAAGAGTCCAATTTTACCACATGGTGGGGCATGTGGCCAGAAAGCCCGAAAGGTTTTTCCACCTTTCGTACCCCGTACGGGCGGTTCGCGAACCGCCCCTACGACGTACAATCGGCTACGGCTTACCGCCATCCCATTTGATTACGCAGGGACGTGATGTGTGCGACGTGGTGCCGGCCGTGCCAAGCGACCAAGCCAAGGTATTTGTCCAAGGTCAACACTCCCATCTCGGGGTGCCGCAAAGTGCGTGCGAAATCCTGAGCCCGCAGTGACCGCAACAGCAGCACCCACCGCGAGTGCAGGGATTCCAGCAAAGTGAGGGAGAGTTCGATGGGCGCCGTGCGCGCATCCTCCAGAACTGCCCAACGCGCCTGGTCGTAAGGTTTAATAGTCGGCTCATCTTCCGTCAAGGCAAGCCTGAAACGGATGTAGGTATTCATGTGGCTATCGGGAAGATGGTGCACCACTTGCCGCACCGTCCAGCCCTCCGGACGGTAGGGGGTGTCCACCTGCTCGCGGGTCAGCCCTGCCACGGCCTGGCGGAGCTGTGCCGGCGCTTGCTCGATTTGAGCAATATACTGCCTCCGCTGTTCGTCCGTACCGGCTCCTCCCCACTGGAACTTTCCGATCGGATATTGCAAGTCCATAGAACCAAACCTCCTTTGTCAAATCTCTCCTGCCCTCTGCGAACCATGCCTCGTCTGGTCATTGTACCTTGAAATGGCGCGTAGAATCGTCGGTGCTGGAGTGGGTGACAGTGGAACAGCCTGATGTACAGGCGGCTTTATGCCGCCATACGGCGAGGTAAACTGGCCGCTACAAATTCAATCTGAGACACTGCCGCGGCGGGCGCTTGCGCAATCCTCGCTTTGGCCCGAACGGCCGATGTCGATAACGGAGCCGTTGTGCAGTAAACTGATTGACGGGGTGTGTGATGGCCACTTGCCGCTTCGACTCTCGCGTATTCCGCACCTTCCTGGTGCTCACCTGGACGTTTCTGGCGCTGCCTACCCTCGTCGCCGGCCGGCAGGACAGCGTACCGCACCGGCCCCTGCCCGACATCAAACAGTTACTGGGCGACGTTCGCGAGAACCAAAAACAGCTTGAGAGCTTGGTGGACCAGTACAGTTGCACGGAAAACGAGGAGGTGCGTGAACTCGATAAGAACGGGCAAGTGAAGAAAACCATCGTCAAGGAATACATGGACTTTTATTTGGGCGGGGAGTTGGTCAGGCGAGAGGTCAAGAAGGATGGAAAGCCTCTAAGTCCCGATGAGCAGAAAAAGGAAGATGGCCGCATCGAAAAGCGCATCCGGGAGTACGAAAAGAAAAAGGGGGAGGGCGTAGAGGAGGTCACGAAGAGGAAAGAGAAATTCGACATCTCCACATTCCTGCGCATATCGAACTTCACCAATCCCCGTTGGGAGCAGTATCGCCAGCACGACGTGGTCGTCTTCGACTTTGCGCCCAATCCGGACTACAAGCCGCGGAACAAAGGGGAGGATTTCTTGCACAAGTTGGTGGGAACCCTCTGGGTGGACGATCAGGCTCGCCAGGCGGTGCGCCTGGAAGCTCACCTGAGCGACGCGTTCAAGCTTGCCGGGGGCCTGCTGGCCTCCATCCGCAAGGGATCTTCGCTGGCGATGGAACAAGCCAAAACCAACGACGAGGTTTGGCTGCCCTCTTATGTCGAAGCGCACTTCTCCGCGCGCGTGATGCTCTTGGCGAGCGCCCTCGGTGACTACACGTCAAAATTCAGCGACTATAAGAAGTTTCGCGTGGAGACTGTGACGGGGAAACTAACGAGATGAACGGCCAGGCGCTGGCACGAGCCCCCCTCACCCGGCCCCCATCCCGATGAAGTGCATCGGGACTGCGGTCCACCCTCTCCCCCAGGGGGGAGAGGGCTTCGAGTATTCGAAGGGGCCGGCGAATTTCGATTTTCGAATTTCGGCTCTACGCGTAGGCGTGCAGTCCCGGAAGCAAGTAGGTGACGCCAAAGAACGTGAACATCACGATGGCGAATCCGATAATTGCGAAGTAAGCGGAGCGGCGTCCCCGCCAACCGCGCGTCAGCCGCATGTGCAGATAAGCTGCGTAAGTCAGCCAAGTGATGAGCGCCCAATCTTCCTTGGGGTCCCAACTCCAGTAGGAACCCCAAGTCCGGTTCGCCCAGTAGGCGCCGGCGATAATCATGAGGGTCAGCAAGGGGAAAGAAACGGCAACAGTTTTGTAGATCAGCGCGTCGAGCGTGTCCCGTTGGGGCAGGGAATCGGCGATCGAGTCGTATTTCCCGTTCAACACTTCCCACGCCAAGGAAGCAAACAGACCGCAGACAATCCCCGCCAGCAGGAAGGGGCTGGATGCCAGGTGCACGCCAAAACTCTGTCCGACTTGCGGAACGAAGTACGGTCCGGAATGGACTTTCAACAGGAGAAGCGCGAAAGCCAGAGCCTGCCCAAAGATCGAGGCCAGGAAGAGGCGCTTGGCCCAGTTTTCCCATCGGCCCGGCTTCTCGTTATACGAGCCGACCAGGTTGATGACCAGCGCCGCTGTCGCCAACGCCAGCACGATCACAAACGGCCAACCCAGTGCCGAAATGGAAACCAGCAGCGGCTCCTTAGGAGCCACCATCACCTTCTCTTGAGCCCCAACATCCCAAGCCGGGAGAAGAAAGGCAAAGCTGCTATCGACCGAGGTTAGGACGATCGCTCCATAGATTGCCCCGATCAGTCCGGAGGTCCAACTGAGGAACGTGCGCGCGCTGACCCTATCTTTGATGAGGAAAAGCAACGCCAGGGCGAAAGAAATCGTAAAGCCGGCGTAACTCAGCATCGCAAGGGTAACGTGAATCTGAAGCCAGGTGCTCTGTAGCGCCGGAACCAGGGGCCTGATTTCGCCCGGGAGCACTTGTAGCAAGATTATCGCCAGGGTGGCAACCGGCAAGGTTATTGCGCCCAGAAAGGGGATGTCGAGCTTCCACTCCGCCACCTCGTGCAAGACCACCACGGCCCAGGAGAAAACCAGCACCATTTCGTAAATGCCCGAAAGCGGCGCGTGCCCGGAGGCAATCCACCGCGCCGCGATCGCCAGCGTGTGCAACAGAAGGCTGCCGCGCGTCAGCGCTTCAGCGCCCGCCTGCAAGCTGGACTGGCGTACGGCGAGAGATGCAATATGAAGCGCTGTGGCTCCCAAATATCCAACCAAGGCCAGATAGAGAAACTTCTCGCCGCCTGCCCATCCGGCGCGCCCAATCAGATGCGGAACCGAAACGGCTATCACCACTAGCACTGCTACGCTGACGCTCAGAAGGATCCAGCCGCCGGCGCTGCTGCCGCGGTGGTCATCCACATACGCTGTCAGAACTTTCGACATGGTTCTTCTCCTCTTGGCGTAACTCTGCCTCAAAGCGGAGGTCCGCAAAGAAAGCTCTGGCCCTCCCCAAGGGAGAGGGCTGTATATCCGACCCGCGCGACCGATACTGGTAGCGCCGACCTTTAGGTCGGCAGGTGCTGACCTAAAGGTCAGCGCTACAGGTAAACGCAATCTCCGCACGCAATACTAGGCTGGGATCGCCTGCTTGATTTCAGCCTGCGCTGTGCGAAGAGCGACTTCCAACTCTCCTGCCAATTCGTTAAAGCGCTTTTCGAAGCTCTCGCGGTACTTGCTGGGCTGACCTCCCAGCAAGAGGACGGGTTGCCCCTTTGGATCGCGTCCCACGACGCCCCAGATTCGCACGTGCGACATATACAGGGCCATCATCAGGCCTGCGGTCAGCAACAGGCACCCGCCCCAAATCAGGTTCTGGCCGGGCTCGCGCGCCACTTGCAGCCCGGTCATGTACTGCATTTCCAGGTCCCGAAGCTGAAAGTCGATCCCGGATGTGTTAGGCGGGGCCATTTGAGGAGCCTTGGGGAAGATCCACACTTCCGCCTGCTTCCCGGCTGCCGACGTCACCGCCAACTGGATGGCGGGGTTACGAGGCTCGTCGGATCGAGAAGAAATCTGATTCCCGTCTAAAACGAAATCGGGGACGAACTCCGCCAACTCCACCGTCGTGCCGGGATCATCCAGGTGAGCCGGTTTGCCGGGTTGCAGGCTGATCCGCTGCGCTGGGTGCTGGCTTCCGTCCTGCCCGGTCCAATTGGCGTCGAAGACCAACTTGTGAGGTGTGCCGGTCGGGCCATAGCTTGCCTGGAAAAACCGCACCCCTTTATAAGTGAGGGGATCGTTGACGTAGATTGTTTTGCGCATGACCTCGCGGCCATTTTCTTCCACAGCCAATTGGCTCCAATACTGCTTTGGCGAGCCGTCCGCATACCGCTCCATGCCCACGCCGTCGCAGCGCAGAGTGAATCCCAGGTCATGTGGCGCGCCCGCGGCGGTCATGGCTTCCACGGACTGCGTCCGCGCCCCGGGAGTTAAGTTCACAAACCCCTTAAACCCCCCCAGGCCATCAATGATTGCGCCGGCGAAAATGATCAGCAGGCTGGCGTGGACGACGTAGGGAGCCAAACGGGCTGCGCGGTGCTTCTCCACATAGAGCGTTCCCTGCCCCAGGCTTGTCGGCTTCGGAGGATAGCCCAGATCGCTGAGTCTTGATCTGGCGAGGGCAAGGGCCTCGGCACGCGAATGGAAGCCCAGCGGTATCTCCTTCCGAAAGGGTAGTTGGCGCACATACCACTCGTCCGCGAGCACGTGCGGCCGGACGAACAATCTCCAGACCTGTGGAAAACGCTCCAGTGATGCCAGCGTGATGTTGGCTCCCAGCAAGCCCAAAAGTAGGATGAACCACCAGGTATGGAACACATCGAACAAGCCTAGGGCGTTCAGAAGCCGGACGGTTTGGGGAGCATAAACCTGCTCGATTTGCCCTTCTTGGGCCATGGGCCGCTGAAGGATCATGGTGCCGATGATGACTGCCGTTCCCAGCGAGCCCAGCAAGACCAAACCGCATTCCAAAGAACTGAGAAACCTCAAAAGCTTGTCGAGTATTGTCTGTTGCTTTGCCACCATTTGCTCCTGCTGAAAGCCCATTCAGTTCGCGGGTAGCCTGCCACTGGGAATAATCGAACGGGCATTTGGGGTGCCAGTGAGGAAGAAAATGTCCTAATTCCCTAATCGATTGAAAATACGTAGGGACGTCATCTGCCATCCTGTTATTCCGGATTCCTGCCCCGACTATCCCTATGGAAGCTTGGGGCAAAAGTCGCACGATAATGCGCGAACAAACTCAATTTGTCACTTTTTTCAGAATCAGAAGGGCGGAAGGCCCAAATTTGTCAATAACTTCGGAAATCTCCTTGAGGGCATCAAAAATGCAGACAAAAAGGACAGCCACCTTTGTGGTGCTTATCTTCGAGGAGGCCTTAATGAAGACCATTCCGATTAATCGCAGTGCAAACGATATTCTTGTCAAAGAAGTAACCCCAGCGTCCAAGCCCGTCGGCGTCGCTGGTGAGGCCGCGCCCGTGGAAGCGCCGCCGACTTTTACCATCGCGTTCACGCTCGGCACTCGTATGAAGGATCTGCACGACACGATCATCCGCACCGTGCTTCAACATACAAGGGGTAACAGGCTGCGGGCGGCCCAATTGCTTCACATTAATCCCCGCACCATCCGTCGCCGTTTGGGCAAGAAAGAAACTGTCGGCTCCGTGATTCGCGCCGCATAGCATTGCTCCAGTCAACGGCCATGGGCGCTTCCTGCTAGCAGCAGCACTGGCTCCCCGGTCCATGTCGCGAAGATTCTCCTGATGCTTTGCAGCTTAGGCAATTCGAAGTACGGTTTGCGGCCTGGGCCGCGCTGTCTCGCTTGTAGCCAGCCTCTTCTCACCCCGTGAAGAGGAACCCCGCCAATTCACCGTGATGCCCTCAGGGCACGAAGCATCCGCTGCCTGTCGGCACAGCGTCACGCCACCCGTGTCTTCTGTCGCCGGGAGCGCCCGATGTATCCGCTCGCCCAGGATAGCCAAGACCTTCAGCCTTGGCACGCGGGCGACCATTGAAGCTGCACCGGTCCTCTGGCCGCATGCCCTGGCAGAGAATCTATATCCTGTCCCAGCTAGGATTTTCCAATTGCCAGGGGTGGCGCAGACATTGACTTCAATGTCTGCGCCACCCTTCCCAGCGTACGTTGTTGTCAAGAATTACGTGGGACACCACACTCGGTCCGCGAAACAGGGCCGGCAGTGGAGTGACAGACTGTCGTTCAAGTACTTCATTTTCACCACACTGGAAACCAGGCAGAGATTGGCGCGCTACGTGCTCACACTAACGATGATTCGCAAGACGCGTCCAGCTTGCATTTTCGGAGATTCGCTGGAGTTCAGTCGAAGATGTTGAAACAAGCCAATCACCAAGATTGGATTCAGACTTCAGGAGATGGCCAACTCTCCGCCAGCACGGAACTGACCGGGCGAATACTCGTTGTTGATGACGACCCGCACTTTTTGAGGGTGCTGGCGCGCATCCTTTCGGGTGAAAATTTCCTGGTCACCTCAGCGGCAGGGGCATGCGACGCATTGGAACTAC
>Ga0326728_10007849_pt1 | contig 26971 bp, 28 predicted proteins | sample MB3enrmetagenome_FD_207602 | JGI IMG/M metagenome (GOLD analysis project Ga0326728, IMG submission 207602) | Lab enriched peat soil microbial communities from McLean, Ithaca, NY, United States - MB31MN | ecosystem: Environmental > Terrestrial > Soil > Wetlands > Peat | place: USA: New York...
ACGCATACTTTAACCTTGAAGTTCTCAAACGCAAGGTTGAGTACGAGATCCCGCCGTTCGTTCGCAATGACGACATCCTCAACTACTTCATGGAAGGCAGTGGACCGTACGGCAAGCAAACCATGAAAAAGCAGCCCTTCAAACTGAGCAAGAGGGTTCTGGCTGAAATCCGCGTGATGCTCTACGACGGCGAAGGGTCAATAACGAAGACAAACTCGGCGTATGAAAAATGGAACAGGGAGAAGTTCGATCCGTTTTGTCAAAGTTTTGATTCACGAATATCAAAGATTGACTTGGAAGGCGACCAATCAGCCTTACTGGAACTGGCTAGAGAACTGGATTGCCTGATGATTGGGCATTTCCGCCTTGTAAGATACGGAATTCCCGTGCACAACATCGGCATGAACCTGATCGCGCAGTACCTGTTGGGACGCTTCGTAGGTGCGGAAGCAGCCGAAATCTACCCTGTTCTGATATCGGGACTTGAGCACAAGACGAGCGAGATGAATGATCGAATCCTGAGATTGGCAAGCGTCATTCAATCTTCGACTTCTGCAAAATCGCTGATCCTTGATACATCCTCAAGTCAGATTTACCAGTTGCTAAAGGCAGATGATAACCCGCAGTTAAAAGAATTCAAGCGTGAACTGGAATTGTTTATGCGCGACTTCGGAGTCCGAGGCTTCACGCGAGAACCATATTATCCGCGCTGGAACGAGGCGCCCGAATACGTTTTCGACATCTTGAAATCGCTAGTCCAAGATGAAACCCCTGTAAAAAAAGAGCAAAAAATCGAGCAAAAACTGCAAACAAGTAAAATCGAACGCAGAATAAAGAAGCGACTTCTTGGTTGGTTCGAATGGCAACTGCTATCGATAATTCTTGGATACGCAAGAAAATACATAATTTTCAGAGAAAACCAGCGCTACAATCTGGACAGATGGATCACCATGAACCGCAGGATCTACATGGATATAGGAAGAAACCTGCAAAAACAAGGAGTCTTAGAAGAGGCTTCAGACGTGTTTTTCCTAACGAAAAACAAAGTGCGATCCGTAGTTGCTGGAAATAGGACACATGAAGACCGAGTCAGAACCCTCCAGGCAGTTTCGAGACGCAAGGAAGAGTTCCTAAAATACGAAAACGTGACTCCAGCCAAGTTCCTCCAAGGTTCCAGAGAGTTATTTGAGCCAGAAAAAAACACCGCCCTCGTCTTGCATGGAATCCCCGCCAGCCAAGGCAGGCTAACCGGAACCATCCGAGTTCTGAACCGCATTGAAGACATAGGCGATGTGCAAACTGGCGAAATACTTGTTGTTCCCAGAACTGACCCAGGATGGACGCCCGTGTTCAGCAAAATCGGCGGTCTAATCACTGAGACGGGCGGAATCTTGTCGCATGGCGCGGTGGTGTCCAGAGAATACGGAATTCCCGCCGTGACAAACATTCAAAACGCTTGCCAACTTCTCTGCAACGGCCAAAAAGTGACTATTGACGGCTCAAAAGGCATAATCTACACATAGCTTGAGAACCAAGGCATTGTCTGTGTGACCGCTAGAAGCTTATTCTCCTAGATTGACCTGTGGTTTCGCGCGCTATAGCTCAGGCAGAGGGCAACCATTTTTACAGGTAAACTAGTGTTCAAAATTTAACTTACGCAAATAAAACTCTAAATTGAGTTTATTTTGTCAAATTAAGCTTAGAATAAGCCTGAATTTAAGTGCGGAGGGTGGGATTTGAACCCACGAACCCCTGCGGGATAGGAGCCTCAGTCCTACGCCTTTGGCCATGCTGGGCGACCTCCGCGAGTGTGCTTTTTGCTGTTTGAGGCTGGTGCGAAATATAGAATTAGTCATGGCATTTAAAGACTTTACTTTGCGGGCTGGCGTGTTAAGTGTTAGATTTGTTTATAACTGTGAAGGTTCAGAATAGTTTTGGGATGGGGATAGGTTTATTTCCCCCGATAAATATAACAGTGTTATAATACAGGTGAATTAATTTGACAAAAATATACAACAACGTTCTCGAAACCATAGGAGAAACACCATTAATAAAACTAAACCGGCTACCCCAAAGCACAAACGCCACTATTGTAGCCAAACTGGAATCCAGAAACCCAGGCGGAAGCGTCAAAGACCGCATATGCCTAAGCATGATAGTTGAAGCAGAAAAACAAGGCTTAATCAAACCAGACACCACCATAATCGAGCCGACAAGCGGCAACACAGGCATCGGTTTAGCCATGATAGCAGCCGTAAAAGGCTACAAACTAATACTCACCATGCCAGAAACCATGAGCACAGAAAGACGCAGCCTACTCAAAGCATACGGCGCACAACTCGTCCTCACACCAGGACCGGAAGGCATGAGCGGCGCCATCAAAAAAGCCGAGGAAATAGCTGCAAAAACGCCAAACAGCTTCATTCCACAGCAATTCAAAAACTTAGCTAACCCGAAAGTTCATAGAGAAACCACTGGACCAGAAATCTGGACTGCGACAGACGGCAAAGTAGATATCGTGGTCTCAGGAGTCGGAACGGGCGGAACGATAACTGGCATAGCAGAATACATCAAACCGCTTAAACCCGAGTTTAAAGCTGTAGCAGTTGAACCAGCAGCTTCGCCGGTTCTTAGTGGCGGCCAGAAAGGACCACATAAAATCCAAGGAATAGGCGCAGGCTTCAAACCAGACGTGCTAAAACTCGATTTGTTGGATGAAATATTCAAAGTAAAAGACGACGACGCCATACAAACCGCAAGACAACTTGTCCTAAAAGAGGGATTACTTGTAGGCATATCCTCAGGAGCAGCAACCTTCGCAGCCTTAGAAATAGCGAAACGACCAGAAAACAAAGGCAAACTAATAGTCGTTATTCTCCCAGACACAGGCGAACGCTACCTTAGCACAGCATTATTCCAAGAGCCACCAACAAGCACAAACTCCAACATTTAAATCGCCGTTTATAGGACGCTTCTCTTATATTCTCGCTTTCTACATTGAAGGAAAAGGGAAGAAAAAATGACAGCAAAAACTAGCCAGCCCCGCCCGAAAGAATGCACAGATAAAAAGTGGGAAACTGAATGCTGGAACCCAGAGAGAATGGTAGATGCGCTTATGCGCAACCATGATAAAGTGGAGCAGAACTGGGTTGAAAAAGGCTTACCAAAATTAGTAGATGACATCTTGGCCAATTACCAAGCTTTCGGCGGCATGGATCATCTTGAAGGACGCGACCTTCCATCAAAAAAAGTAGTTATCGAAGTGTTAGAGGATTTATTCACAATTCTTTTCCCAGGCTACTTAGGCAGAGAGGAAATCACAAAAGCCAACATAAAATATCATTTAGGCGTCACTCTAACTTCAGTTTATACGAGACTCGCGGATGAAGTTGAAAAAAGCCTAAAATACATCTGCAGAAAAGTCAGCGAGTGCCCAGAGGACATATGCCAGCAAAGAGCCCGCGTCGTAGTTAAAGAACTGCTGGAAAAGTTGCCTGAAATAAGATCAATGTTAAGCGGAGACATCCAAGCCGCTTACGCAGGCGATCCAGCAGCCATAAGCATAGAAGAGGTCATTCTTAGCTACCCATGTGTATTGGCGATAACGACTTACAGGATAGCCCACGAACTTTACCTGAGTGGAATTCCCTTGATTCCAAGAATAATGAGCGAACATGTTCATTCCTTAACTGGTATAGATATTCATCCGGGCGCAAAGATTGGCAAAAACTTCTTCATCGACCACGGCACAGGCGTAGTCATTGGAGAGACCGCAGAAATAGGCGACAACGTCAAACTTTACCAAGGCGTAACCTTAGGCGCGCTGAGTTTTCCGAAAGATGAAAAAGGAAACATCATCAAAGGAAGAAAGAGACACCCGACGGTAGGAAGCAATGTAGTTATCTATTCAGGCGCAACTCTTCTGGGACCAGATGCAATAATCGGTGATAACGTGGTCATAGGCGGAAATGTCTGGATAACCTCACCAGTTGCCTCAGGAACAAGAATAACCATTGCTGCACCAGAACAAAACTATAAAAAAGAAAACCATACAGAAAAAACTTGAACTATAGCAGGCGGAAGTTTTCCTTCACCGTAGTCAAAACTACATGAGTGTTTGTTCGCTCGATAAACGGCAAAGATAACAACCGCTTAGTAAACTGCCCAAGTTCCTCTCGACTCTTAAACTTGGCAACAATAATGGCATCCGTCAAACCTGTCACGTCATAGACACAGCAAACGTTGGGAATTTTAGCTATTTCATTTTCAGTTTCCACGAGCTTGCCCTTAGAAACCGTAATCTCAGTTACAACTGTCAATTGGTAACCAAGTTTTTCGTGATTTAGCAGAACAGAATATCCCTTGATGAGGCCATCATCTTCCATCTTTTTAATTCTAGACAAAACTGTTCCGACCGATACACCGACGTTCTTGGCTATTTGCCTGCTTGAAAACCTTGCATCCTCTAAAAGACTTTTGAGAATTTTTAAATCAGTTTCATTTAAATCCGTAAACATACCTCCCTGCACGTTCTTTCAATTAAACTCGCTTTTTCGAAACATTATTTTAATTATCACATGATTATATTAATAAAAGTTTAGTTTTCAATGTCAACCAAAGGATGCTAAAGTTGAAGGAAAACCATTTAAGGTTCAAAAACTGCTTTGACTTTAACGCGAAACAGATAGCAATCTTAAATTACCAGCAGCTTAAACTCAATAATTTGAGCCACTGGAATGCAAACCAAATACGACACGATACTGGTACTTGATTTTGGAGGGCAATACTGTCATCTTATAGGCAGAAGAATTAGAGAAAACGGCGTCTATTCAGAAATTGTTGCCCACGATATATCACCCGAAGAGATTAAGGCTCTAAACGAAAAATTCAATGTTAAAGGCTTAATTCTTTCAGGCGGACCCTCAAGCGTCTACGAACCAGACGCACCTAAACTTAACCCGCGCATTTTAGAGGTGAATTTGCCGATTCTAGGCTTATGCTACGGACATCAGCTGTTAGCTCAGTTAGCCAATGGCAAAGTTGAGCCCGCAGCCTGCAAAGAATACGGAACCGCACAAGTGTCCATCGACAAGCCAGTGGGTGTACTGGAAGGCTTAAACGAGAAAGAAAAAGTTTGGATGAGCCACGGCGACACGGTTCTTGCACTGCCACAAGAGTTTGAAGTGTTAGCTCACACGGAAAACTGTCCCGTTGCCGCGTTTAGGCATAAGCAAAAACCAATTTACGGTTTACAGTGGCATCCTGAAGTTGTTCACACCGAAAATGGCACGCGTATGCTCCGCAACTTTATATTTCAAGTATGCGAGTGCCAAGCCAACTGGCAGATGGAAGACCTAATAGGAAAAATGGTCTCAGAATTAAAATCGGAGATAGGCGGAAGCAAAGCCATAATAGGCTTAAGCGGAGGCATAGATTCAAGCGTCGCCACCGCACTTGCGGCTAAAGCGATTGGCGATAAGTTAACAGCGGTTTTTGTAGATCATGGGTTCATGCGGGAAGGTGAACCTGAAGCAATCCGAGAAGCGTTCCAAAAGTTCCCAATTAACTTCATAGTAGCTAACGAGCAAGAACGGTTTATGAAGAAATTAATAGGCGTCGTAGACCCAGAAACGAAGCGGAAAGTAATCGGGGAAGAGTTCATCCGAGTTTTCGAGGAAATCGCTAATGAATCAGGCGCCGAATACCTAATCCAAGGAACAATTTATCCTGACAGGATTGAATCAGGATTCAGAAAAAATTCTAACAAAATAAAAAGCCACCACAATGTTGCAGGGCTCCCGGAAAAAATAAAGTTCAAGAAAATTCTTGAACCACTGCGAGATTTATACAAGGATGAGGTGCGTAAAGTGGCCAGAATGCTTGATTTGCCCAAAGAAATAGTTACGAGGCAACCGTTTCCTGGACCTGGTTTAGCAGTTAGGATAATTGGCGAATTAACTCCTGAAAAAGTCGGAATCGCCAAGAAAGCAGACAAAATTGTCCGCGAAGAGATCGAGAACAGCGGCTTAGCTGAGAATCTTTGGCAGTACTTTGCCGTATTAACAGACACCATGGCGACTGGCGTAAAAGGTGATGCTCGAGCGTACGGTTACGTAGTCGCGGTTAGAGCTGCAGAGAGCCGAGAAGCCATGACGGCGAGTTTTGCCAACATTCCTTATCCTGTTTTGGAGAAAATCTCTACCAGAATAACAAATGAGATACCGCAGGTTACCCGCGTAGTTTATGATATCACCCATAAACCGCCTGCGACAATCGAGTGGGAGTAAAACGGCTCTCATAAGTGTTTAAATAAAAACAAGTCAATACATTACTTCACAACAGGTGATGCTGCTGAAGGGGTTAATCTTAGCAGGTGGCTTCGCAACAAGGCTAAGACCACTAAGTTGCTCTAGGCCCAAAATTCTTTTTCCAATTGTTAACAAACCACTACTTGAATGGATTTTTGAGAGACTAGCTAACAACGGCGTTGAAGAAGCCATACTGGCAGTTAATGCGCTAACACAATTTTATGTTAAACAGCAGCGACTGCATAGACACGGTTTGAAAATAAAGTTTTCAATTGACCCGCCGAAAATGCCGCTGGGAACTGCAGGACCAGTTAAAAAAGCCGAAAAACTCTTAGGCCATGATGAGCCGTTTATTGTTTTGAACGGTGACATTTTTGCTGATTTAAGCTACAGAGAACTGCTGGATACACACGTTAAAACGAAGGCTTTAGCAACAATTGCCCTTTGCAAAGTTGAAGACCCATGCAGGTACGGTGTGGCGGAGATGGCAAATGGCAACTGCATAAAAAGGTTCATTGAAAAACCCTCCAAAGATAAAGCTCCGAGCAACCTCATAAACGCGGGAGTCTACGTTCTAAGCCCCAAAGTCTTCGATTATATTCCCCCAAGAAGGGCAGTTTCCATGGAGCGAGAGGTTTTCCCCAAACTAGCGGAAGAAGGAAAGCTTTACGGTCATTTTGTAAATGGCTTGTGGATGGATATAGGTAAACCAGAAGAGTATCTGGAGACAAACAAAATAATACTTGATTACTTATCTAAAAATTTCAAACAAAAAGGCGCAAAAAACTTTGAACTAAAGAATCCTGTTGCCTTCGACAAGGGCGTCTCAATAGCGGAAAAGTCAGTTATCGGACCGTACGCCATTTTGGGAAAAAACGTTACAGTCGGCAAAAATGCGCAAATAAGTAATTCTGTAATTTTTCCTAACGTTGAAATCGACGAGTTTGTGTCGATGGATGGAGCATTAATCGGCGAAGGAGCACGAATTGGAAAACGTGTTAAAATCAGCAGCGGCTGTATAATCGGCGACAATGCAAAAATCAAAGATAACCTACAGCTGTCAGCTGTGCATGCTGTCTGTCCAGCAAGAGAAGTCTCGTGAAAACATTTTAAACCCCAAGACTAACTATTAAGTAAGTAATGAGGTTGAAATTTATGAGCGAAAGAAAACTTTTTGGAACAAACGGTATAAGAGGCCTAGTCAACGTGGAATTGACGCCTGAAATGGCCATAAAAGTTGGCTGTGCAATCGGAACTTTTTTTGGAAGAAAAAAATTACTCATTGGAGGCGACGCTAGAACCAGCGGTCCCATGCTTGCTAAAGCAGTGATTTCTGGTTTAATCGCTACCGGATGTAACGTGTTTTTCGCTGGGATGGCTCCAACGCCGACGTTACAATACGCTGTTAAAAATCATAAGATGGATGGCGGCGTAATAATAACTGCTTCACATAATCCGCCTGAATACAACGGTATTAAAGTAATTTGGAGCGACGGCATAGAAACGTCACACGAGCAAGAAGTCGAAATAGAGAACATTTACTTTGACAACAAAATAGTATTCGCAGGATGGGACAACCTGGGAACACTTCAGGAGCTGCCTGGAATTAACGACGAATACGTCCAAGCAATAAAAACACACGTTGATCCTCAAAAAATAGCCGAAAAGCACTTTCACGTTGTGGTTGACGCGGCTAACAGCGTCGGTGGCCTCACAGGACCGCCGTTGTTAAGGGAACTTGGCTGCAAAGTAACCACTCTCAACGCTAACATGGACGGCACTTTCTCAGGACGATTACCAGAACCGCGACCTGAGAACCTCACCGATTTATCTTTAACTGTTAAAGCAATTGGCGCAGACTTGGGAGTAGCTTTTGACGGCGATGCTGACCGGTCCGTTTTTGTTGACGAGAATGGCCTAATTTACTCGGGAGACAAAACCTTTGCAGTAATAATAAAACCGTTCCTGATCAAAAACCCAGGAGCAAAAATAGTCACACCTGTAAGCTCCTCTACACTGATCAAAGACACAGTAGAAGCTTACAAGGGAGAGTTAATCTGGACTAAAGTCGGAAGCGTAACGGTTTCCCAGAAAATGAAAGAGGTAAACGCTGAACTGGGTGGAGAAGAAAACGGCGGAGTTTTCTACGGCCCACACCAAGCAGTTCGAGATGGAGCAATGACAACATCTCTGATCCTTAACATAATGGCTGAGACTGGAGAGAAACTGTCTGAACTCGTTGCTGAGCAACCGCAATACTTTATCGAGAAAGGAAAAATCGATTGCCCAGACGATAAAAAAGAAATTTTACTGCAAAAACTGTACGAGCAGGTGAAAGGCGAAAACATTAGCACTATCGATGGCGTGAAAATTTGGTTCAGCGACAACAGCGGCATCCTGATCAGGCCCAGCGGGACGGAACCCGTGTTCAGGTTGTATGCTGAGGCGAAAAACGAAGAAAAAGCATTAAAGCTAGTTGAAGACTACAGTTCAAGCCTTAAAAAAATCCTCGAAACCATATAGCAAACCTGGCGCTTTGGAGAAAAACAGCTAATGCCCAATGTTCTAAACCTAAAACCAGACGAGATTGATACAAAAGAAAAACGCTCAAAATATCTGGTTAGCGTTGTAGGATGCGGACAAAAAGGAATCCTTTACGCTAACGCTTTCGCTGATGCCGGCTTTAAAGTTGCATGCTCAGACTCTGACCCGAGCGTGATAAAAAAATTGGCGAAAGGAAAAACACCCTTCGCGGAACAAGAAATTGAAGGCAAACTAAAAATCTTGATTAACGCAGATCAATTAAGCGTTACCAGCGAGCCGAAAAAAGCTGTTTCTCGAAGCGATATAATTATCATAACTGTACCAGCAAAAGTTGATGATAAGAAAAAAATTGATTACTCAGAAGCATTAAACGCTTGCAAGCAAGTTGGATCAGCACTCCATTCTGGCACGCTGGTTATTTACGGTGATGTTGCGGGTTTAGGCTTTACTGAAGGAATAATGAAGGAAACATTGGAGAACACGTCAGGGCTAAAGGTTGGGCAGGATTTCGGTTTAGCCTACATTCCAATCCATAACTTAGGTGCCAAGCCTATTGAGCCGATAGCCAACTTGGAGTTGAAGGTTGCTGCAGTCGGTAAACCCAGCCAAGATGCAGCTATGAACATTCTAAAAACTATAACAGAAAACGTTAAACAAATAGGCGACGTGAAAAAAGCGGAAATAGCGACGCTTTTTGAGGCAGTAAAACAGGAGGCAAACACGGCGTTAGCAAGTGAGTTGGCGGTTTTCTGTGAAAGCGCAAACATAGACTACTTTGAAGTTTTAAAATTGTTGGAGTTTAATGACCCTAGTTTTTGGCCCACAACTGTTGAGGAAGAAAACAAAAATGCAGCGTATCTTCTGCTTGAAAGCGCAGAAAACCTGAATGTCAAACTTAGGCTCCCGACCTTGGCTAGGCAAATAAACGAAGATATGGTTAAGCATGCGGTGAATTTAACGCAAGATGCTCTGAGGAGATGCGGCAAAACAGTGAGAAGAGCAAGGATCGCCGTTTTAGGCGCAGCTAACCCGAGTACTGCCACGGTCGTTTTTGTTAAAATGTTAGAGTTGAAAGGCGCTAAAGCCAGCCTTTATGACCCCACATCAAAGAGAGACGCAGCAGACTTGGGAGTAGTAAAGACCAGCTTAAATGAGGCGGTGGAAGGAGCAGACTGCATAGTAATACTCACGGGAGAGGAGCAGTTTAAAAACTTAAACCTACGGAAACTTAAACCATTAACGAAGACACCCTCGGTAATCGTAGATCTGGCAGGCGCCTTTGAGCCTCAAAAAGTGGAAACAGAAGGCTTCATATACCTTGGATTTGGAAGAGGAAAGGAATAAAAAATGAAGAAAGTTGGAGTGGCAATAATAGGCACAGGTTCTTGGGGAAAAAACCATGCAAGAATCTACAAAGAGCTTCCCTCAACTGAACTAATCGCAATCTGCGATGTAAATGCTGAAAGAGCCAAAAACATGGCTAACCAATACGGCGTAAAAGCATATACAAACAGCACGCGGATGCTGAAAAACAAAGAAATAGAAGCCGTAAGCATTTGCACATGGTCAACACACCTTGCAAAGGAAGCCCTCAAAGCACTCAAAGCAGGAAAGCATGTTCTGGTTGAGAAACCCATGGCCACCAACACAAAGCAGGCGGAAAAGCTCTGTGAAACTGCAGAGCAAAACGGTCTCGTCTTAACCGTGGGTTTCTTGATGAGGTTCATTCCTGGATTACAGAGCATCCGTGACGCGGTTGAGAGCAAAAAAATCGGCGAGTTGGTCTGCGCAAACGCAAAACGCGTTTCGCAGTGGCCTGAAAGGATAGGCGATGTCGGAGTAGTTAAAGACACGGCGATACATGACATAGATGTTATGCGGTTCATATCCAAACAGGACCCTATTACCGTTTACGCGAAAATGGGAAGTATGAGACATCTAAAATTCGAAGACTACGCCCACATAATGCTCACGTACAAGAGCGGAGAAAGCGCCTTCATAGAATCCAACTGGCTAACACCTTATAAAACACGAACGTTAACGGTCACGGGAAGCGACGCCATAATGAGATTGGATTACATAACTCAAGATTTATGGATTGAACAGCAAAAAGAGACGGTGCAACCAAGATACCCATTCCAAGAACCGTTAAAACTTGAACTTCAACACTTCGCTGAATGCGTGCTTGAAAAGAAAAAGCCACTCATAACAGGAGAAGACGGCGTAAAAGCCCTAGAAATCGCTCAAGCCGCAGCGCAATCCTCGATTAAAAACAAAGCGGTACAACTAAAAAAATAAAAAATTTATTTTAAATTGAAGGGTTTTCCTTCAGAAACTATTTTTTCAGGAATTTTTTCCTTCCATTTCTTCAAGAAAGGCAGGTCTTCAGATTCCTTTCGTAACTCGTCAGGCAACATTTCTGGAATTTCATCGCGTATAGGATACCAGCGTAAACAGTTGGGGCAGACGATTAAGCCTTCCACTATCTCGTCTTTTTCTTCGAAAACGTAAAGTTCAAGTGGATGATACTTGTCTATGGGGCAAGCCAAGATTTCCATTAATTTCCGCTTCATCTTTCTTCACGGAATAGATAGTTAACTATTAAGCTATTAAAACTTGCTTGGCTGTCGAATATTGATTTAGCTAGACGTTGTGATACTTGCTTTTCTATAAAATGGTTTGTCGGTGCTGTCTTTAGTACTGCGATTTTCCATGGAGATATCTCCACACATCATAGCCAAGGTATAATTCAAAGAGTAAGAAAACCAAGATGATTACAAAGTCAAACGCTCGGCTGATTAGTAGGCTTTGCAAGTCTTTCGCGATAGTTACTGAAGCAGCATACGAAAGCACTTCTAATATCACAACTACTGCGGCGACCGCCTCAATTGTGACGACGATACGATGAGGTATCTTGCGGTGATTCAAATGAACTGTATAATTTGCGATAGATGCCAAAGTCATGAAGAATAATGCCACGGATACGAACGCCGTGAGCGCAACTCCATAGGGGTTGATTATCAGAGTAGCCACTCCTAAAGCCGAGCCGATGACAGCGAATACGATGTTAGCGATGGCGTCTGTCATCTTCGATTTACTTTGATTTTTTGAACTCATTCTTTCTGACCCTCAGTTGGATAAACAAACTTTTCCATTTTTCGCCCAACCCTCTGATAGAAATGTGACCTTTGCTTTTTTAATTAATCCTATCGCTCAGTGTAAACTCCTAAGCCCTCTCAGTAGCTTCCAGAGTCTTTTCATGTGGGTAACTCAATTTAGCAGTATCCTTGGCAACGAAGCGATCTGTATATCGAGAACGGTTTGGTACCAGTTAGGACCCGTGCTTCGAACCACACGAGAAAAAGCAAAAACGTAACCTACACCGAGGCTGTCAAGTTTTTGGGCTACCTTCAACTTGGTTTTTTCAACGGGTTTTTCGTTGCCCGTTGCATGTTGAAAATCATAGTAGTGGATCCAACCGCCATGTTTTTTGAGCGCTGAAACTGCATAGGGCAGGTATTCGAGGGCTTTTTCAGGCAAAGGCATCAAGACACGGTCAGCCTTCCCCTGCAGTTGAGCATTGATGATGTCTTTTGAGTCGCCAAGCAAAGGAATTACTTCACCGTAAACCCTGTTGATTCTAACGTTATCCTTCATGTATTGAACTGCGATTGGGTTAACATCAATAGAGAACACCTTAGTTTGGCTCACGGTTTTAGCGATCACGATACTAAAGCAGCCGACGCCTGAAAACATGTTAACAACCGTCTCGCCGCATTTAACTAGGCTTGCGATCCGCAATCTCTCATGCGAAAGCCTGGGTGAAAAATAACATTTTTCCACATCAACCGCAAACACGCAACCTGATTCTTTATATTTAGTGCTTGTTTTGTCTTCGCCCGCCAACAATCTTAGTTCCCTAACTCTAAAATCACCCATGATGGGACTAGTTTGGGCAAAAACTGTTTTCACGTTTCTGTGGGTAGCCATTATTTGGTTTGCTGCTTTTTCAGCGTTGAAGATACTGCCTTTTGACGCTTTAATGATTGCGATGTCGCCTATTATGTCAAAAGAGTTGTAAATTAGGTTTAACTCTGCTGAAGAGGAGGCGGTGGAAAGTTTTTTTCGAAGCCTTTTTCTCAACTTCATATCCTCATTAATAACATGGTACTGGAAACGTTTAAAAGCAAAATACTTTTCTTTGTAGGAAGAGGCGTTTCTAATGGAAAAGTCAGGAATTGTTTATGAATGCATGAGATGCGGGGCAAGAGTGCCATCCGAAGAACTAGAGCTACGCGGCGGAGAAACCAAATGCATCATCTGTGGATATAGGATTCTGAAAAAAATTAAACCGCCAGTAGTTAAACGTGTTCAATCAAAATAAGAAGGGAATACTCGTACTTTAGCACGAGTAACTCAATTTTTGATTTTAGTTTACATTAATAGATTTCTTTGTCTCCAAGTTTCCGCAGAGTTTTTCCTCTAAGTCTTATTGATTCAGCCAGGAAATCGTCGTCAAGGTCTTTTTCAACGGTTTTGCGTTTAACGGTTTCGCCGCACACTCCTTTTGGCAGCAACCGCCTTTTTAAGCACATAGAATAGGTACAGTTTGCGACATTGCACACTTCTTCGGTCTGTTTACACCAAATGGAGTCTCGTCTGTAGAGAACAGAGTTTTGACTGCACTTAAAAGAAGGACATGTTGGAGAACAAGCTTTCGATTGAGCCAATAGATACACCTCAATTGTCAAATCAAAATATGTTGTGATGTTTTATCCTTGTATTTTCTTTTCTTTATGTTATTTGGAAGCCATATAAACTTTTTTCTTGTCAGGGGTAAAATTGGATATTTATTTTTTACCAGTATGTTTAACTCTTCTTCTTAGGTAAAGTTCCACGACAACAAACAGGATTATAGCAACCAGTATAATGATTATGACCATGAACAAACTTACCTGTATCAAGAGTGACCCGATATCTACAAGGCTATCGATTCTTACCTGAACTGAAGTTGGCTGATAAACGATAAGGGCTACGGCTTGATAATCATTCTGTGCGCCTGGAGCAAACGCTACTATTTGCATATTGCCACCAATAACATTGTTGAAAGTTGTAGTTCCGTCCCCTTGAGTTAAAGCTGAGAGCCGCTCTGTTCCTTGACCGTTTAACGTAACGTTAGCGTTTGAAATTGGCTGACCAAAAAAGTCAACGACTGATACTGAAACTTGAATACCATAGAGAGTGCAACGTATTTGGATTTGCCCTGCATTGAAGGCTTCGATGTTTGTTTCGTTAATTAGGAAATTATCTTTGTAGATTTGTAACTGGTAACGTCCAAAGGTAACTTGACTTGTTGCTGAACCGTCACTGTCAGTTGTGGCAGTGTAGAATAAGCCATTTGTTACTTCAACAAAGTCTATGCGTGCATCAGGGATTGCAGCGTGGTTATAACCAACCACGTTAATTGTTAACGTTTCGTTTGGACACATTATCACTACTTCTGAGAGCGCCTGTACCGGCAGATCATTGATGGTGTTGTTACCAGCATTGAAAACTCTACTGTATAACGAAGCGTTCACAGAATAGCTTATTCCAGTTAGGACAGAGTCAAAGGTGTAAGTTCCTGAAGGATCTGTTTGACCTGAAGCATTTCCTGAATGAACAGAACTGCTGCTTGTCGGTTGATATGTGTATGAAACAGCTAAATTCACAAAAGGCAGAAGTACTCCATTTTCATTTTGAACCATGATTTTAAGATCGGTTAATTTACATTGCAGGGTAAAATTGCCAGCACCGGTGACGGTAATGTTCGTTTCCCCAACGTTAACGCCGTTCCAAAACCCAGTTAAAGTTTGAGAGCCTGCTTCAAGATTCAAGACGACCATGCCGTCTGACCCTGTTGTGCCGTTATAAACTGCGCTGGATACTTGATCTAATGCTTGAACTTGTATTTGAGGAACAACTTCATCGGCTAGATTTACTGTTTCAATTTGAACTGGGTATCCGGAAACCGAGAAGATTTCTGAGTCCAGTATTGGTTTCTGGATGCCTTGAGGAGTTATCGTTACGTTATAATCTCCAATTGCAACATCTGAGGGAACTACCCAGGTTGTGCTGATTATGCCGTCAGACGAAGCATTCAGAGATTCGGAGTAGAGAGTTGCACCTGTGGCAACGCTGGTGACGTTTAATGTCGCAGTCTGATCCGGTTGGTAATCTATCGCTTGCACCGTTACTGTTTGGCCTCTGTGATAGGTGGTCGAATCAAGAAAGCCTACCGAAAAATGGTTTAACGCCAGTACTTCAGACTGGTTAAAGTAGAGAGTGTATGACCCTGCATAGTCAGTGGTTGAATTGTTCGGTTGAAAGCTGCTGTTCGGGAAAGTGACTTGCGCATTTGCAGTTCCATTTGCATTAGAAGTTCCTAGTGACAACATGTCAATGTAGTCTGTGCTGAGCGGGCTCGGAAGTACAACAGAAACGTTAGCAACGTACGCGCCAGAGTTTCCTCCAGTGACAGTAACATTCAATACTACACTGTTTCCTTCCTGCGCATATGATGGAATCGGGTCAATTACGTAGTTTGTTGTAACGGTGAATTGGTCAGCGGGTGAACTTGCGCCCGTTGTAGTGTCTACAAGCGTTAAGGAGTAGGTGCCAGACGGAATCGGAGGCACATAAAAGTTTGCAGCCACGTCATATCCAACAGCGGTGCCGGATGCAACAATACTTTGGTCAAAAAATATTCGGTAAGCATCGTTATTATTCGCAACGCTTCCTAGAACAGTTACAATTGAACCTACGGTTCCCGTCATCGAGCTAGGAAGCACCTCTGTAATGTCAACGGCACTGCTTTGGCTTTGAACAAAGACTGGCTTAACTGGTCCAATAGCAATAGCAAGGCACATTAAGGCTAAGAGGGTAATCGTAACAATTTTTTTATTCAAACCGCTGTGCTCTCCAGTAGATAGCTTTCCATAGCTGTAATGACTGATGATTTACTAAGAGATGATTTTAAACTTTGCCTTTAAATCGTTAGATAGAAACCTGTACAAGCTAAAACGACTTGAAAAAATCTGATTTCAAGCCAAAAATTCGTTTTGCACAAAGGGATTTTTAAGAGACAGAAGATTAAAAGTATGAATAACTTTCGGTGAAAACTTGGAAAAAAACACTGCAACCATGCTTTTAGGCGCTTTAAAGAAACAAAAATACCATGTGATAGGCAGTCACTCAGCCGTTAAAAGGTGCAAGTGGCTTTATGAATCCATAATTAACGATAGACCATGTTATAAACAGAAGTTTTACGGCATAAAATCGCACAGGTGCATTCAAATGTCACCTTCCCTTTACTATTGCACTCAACAATGCTTGTTTTGTTGGAGAGCTCAAAGCGGAGACTTGCAGGTTACTTGGGATGAGACGAAAATTCCAAGAGTAGACTCACCAGAAGAAATTATTCAGGGAAGCCTTAAGGCACAAGAAAAAATTTTGACAGGATACAAGGGAAACCCAAAAACAAATTGGCGCAAATTCCAAGAAGCCCTAACGCCTAAACACGTTGCGATAAGTTTAACCGGTGAACCAACGCTTTACGAACCACTCGGAGAGTTGATTCAGGCATTTCATCAAAAAGGTTTCACCACTTTTCTTGTTTCCAACGGCACTCTGCCAACTAAACTTTCAAAACTAACCCAAGAACCCACCCAACTCTACATTTCAGTGTGCGCACCAAACGAGCAGGTGTACAAGCAGGTTTGCCGCCCTCAATTTCCCAGCGCTTGGACGAAATTAAACGAGACACTTGGTTTATTGCAGAGTTTCCATTGCCCCACAGTAATTCGCATGACACTGGTTAAAGACCACAACATGAACCATATAGATGAATACGCTAAAATTGTTGAAAAAGCCAATCCCACCTACATTGAAGCAAAAGCGTACATGCATATCGGTTTTTCAACTCTCCGCTTGGGCTTTGAAAACATGCCTCAGCACAACGAAGTAAAGGATTTTGCTGTGCAGTTAGCCGAGAAGACTGGGTACAAGGTTATTAATGAAGCACCAGAAAGCAGAGTTGTACTATTAAGCAGGCTAAAGAAGCCCATTCAGGTTGGAAACAACTAAGCTGATTTTTAAAAATTTGAATGTTAAAGTTTGTCGAAATAAAACATAAAATTTTTTAGATGCCTTTAGCGTTTGTTTTCAGCGCCTTTTAACGAACAGAGCTTGTTTTAACTGTTCTTTCACGTCACGCATGTACATTGTTTACTGGCCACTCATGTCATTGTTATGTGTCAAAGGTAGGTTTTGCACCCGATTAATGCATTCTTCAGACGAGTGTTGAATAAATTTAAATACTTATTTTTTGCCTTATGCTTAACTGCCAAGCGGTTGTTACTATGGTAAGTGAAGGAAGAGGGCGTTTGTTTAGAAGAAAGGATGGCAAATACCTTGTCTACCTTCCTAAAGACCTAGCGGAAGACAGCATGTTTCCATTTAAAGTAACAGACTCAATATTCGTCAAAGTAAGCTTCACCATAGGAGACGGTAAAGTTCTTATTGAGAAATGGACTGGCACCTAATAGCCGTATAATTCAAGTTTTTAGGAAATTGAAATAAATAACCCAGCAACTCATTCTAATTAGATGATAAGTTTGTCCTCTTTAGAGACTATTCTTCAAAAAGTAAAAAACGAGCTTATGCAAAAAAACCAAATTCACGAAGAAACACATGAAAGCATGCGGAAAGCAACAAGCCTATCCAAACAAGCGATACTTCTAATTCACCAGAAAAAATACGCTGAGGCTGAAGAATTCATTGAGAACGCTAAAGAGAAAATTTCAAGCCTTCAGGTTTTATCTAAGGAGCATCCTGAGATTATTTACGGTGGCATGTTTAGTGCAGCGCTTCAGGAATATTCAGAAGCACGCATATTTTTGATTCTAGTTAAGGAATCGCGTTTTGTAACGCCAGCGGAGATTTGTGTGCCTTCAATTGATTATGTGCTGGGTTTAGCGGATGTTATAGGTGAATACAGACGCTTGGCACTTGACAATTTACGCGAAGGCGAAGTTAAAAAAGGAGAAGAATGCCTAGAAACCATGGACCAAATGTTCATTCAACTATTGGCTCTTGATGAGGCTTACATGCTTGTTCCAGGACTCAGGCATAAATCCGACATTGCAAGAAGAATAATTGAATCTACACGCGGCGACGTGACGTTGGAAATTCGCAGAAAATCCCTTGAAGATTACTTAAAGAAATTTCAGCCCGTAAAACGCAGCACCGCCAAACGTAAAACCAAAAAGGTTAACATTTGAGTAAACCCCACAAGTTAATGAAGAATTTTTCAGTAAAAAAAGCACACAAGACACAACTTTGTTTATCACATAAGATTATTTTGAAAGACAGGTTACCGCCGAAAATTAGAACCATTGCAGGCGTTGATGTCTCATACATTGACAATATTGGCGTCGGGGCAATAACGGTTTTAGATTATGAATCATTGGAGCTTTTGGAAGCCCAAGTTGCAATCTGCCAAGTTAGGATGCCCTATATTCCGACTTTGCTGTCTTTTAGGGAACTTCCACCCGCAATGGCTGTGATCAAAAAATTGAAAATTCAGCCGGACGTGTTTCTTGTTGACGCACAGGGACTTGCGCATCCGTTTAGGTGCGGGTTCGCCAGCCACCTTGGACTTGCAATGGGAAAACCGACTGTTGGCGCCGCAAAAAGCAGGTTGATTGGTACGCCAGTGGAAAGGGATGGGAAAACCTTTTTGGTTGATAAGGGCGAAGTCATCGGTGCCGTAGTGATTACAAAGCAGGGTTCCAAGCCCATTTACGTGAGCATTGGTCACATGGTGTCTCTTGAAACAGCCGTCAAAATGGTTAAGCACTGTGCTATAAGCAGGATTCCTGAGCCGCTGCTGCAAGCTCACAAGTTAGCGACCCAAGCAAGAATCAGGCTTGCACAGGAAAGCAAAGTAAATATCACTGAAAATTAAACTACTCTTGAGCGTGAATTATTTGGCTGAAGAAATATCATTCGCTGAATTCCAAAAGCTTGACCTTCAGATAGGAAAAATAATTGAAGCAACGCCGATTCCAAACTCAAAAAAACTAATCAAAATGATTGTTGAGTTTGGTTCAGAGAAAAGGCAGGCGGTTGCAGGTCTGCTTAAATGGTATAAGCCTGAGGAGTTGGTGGGGAAAAAATGCGTTTTCCTGTTAAATCTTCAAAGGCGCGTGTTGGCGGGCGTGGAATCGCAGTGCATGATTTTGGCTGCTGAAGATAGCGAAGGAAACGTTGTGGTGCTTGTGCCTGAGAAAGATATTGCTGAAGGAAGCAAAATCAGCTGACTAACGATTCAGCATTTTTTGCCAATTACATAGATTGCTGGGGAAAAGTTAAAGTAAATTAAAGCAAGTTACTTGTGTATTTGTGTTGAAGGTTACCTTGATGGAAGTTAATGAAGAAGCGCTTATGTGGGTGGAAAAGTATCGCCCGAAAAACCTAAACGAGGTTGTGGACTTACATGACATCGTTGAAAGCCTTAAATCTTTCATGAGAAAACCAAAAACGATGCCTCATTTGATGTTCGCAGGGATACCGGGCACTGGGAAAACGACCGTTGCTCTTTGCATTGCGCATGAACTTTTTGGTCCAAACTGGAAAAGTTTTACCCTTGAACTTAATGCATCTGATGAAAGAGGCATAGATACTGTTCGTGAAAGAGTCAAGGATTTTTCACGTTATAGCCGTTCAGGCTTTGGCAACGTTCCGTTTGCTCTGATTATTCTGGATGAGTGTGACCAGATGACTGGCCCAGCACAGACAGCACTGAGAAGAATAATGGAAACCAGCTCTCGCACATCCAGGTTCATCCTGATATGTAACCAATCAAGCAAAATAATTGAGCCAATACAAAGCCGCTGTGCCATATTCCGGTTTTCAAGGCTGGATAAGCAAGCGATGAAAGAGCAACTGCAATGTATAGCCAAAAAAGAAAACGTTAACCTGTTACCTGAAGCGGCTGAGAGAATAGTTGATTATTCAGAAGGCGACCTTAGACACGCCATAAACGCGTTGCAGACAGCTTCAGCCTACAAGGAAGGGGTAGTAGATGAGAAAACAGTCTTGCTCGTCATCGGGGAAGCCAGCCCAAGGCAGGTGCAGCAAATGATTAGAAAAGCGTTATTCGGCGACTTTATTGAAGCAAGAAAAACAATGTATGAAATAATGGGTTCTTACGGTTTTTCAGGCTCGGAAATAATACGTCAAGTACAGCGAGAAATCTTCAAAATGTCTGATCTAACGCCTGAACAAAAAGCCGACTTATCAAACGTCATCGGCGAGTATGACTACCGCTTAACACAAGGCGCCAACAGCGATATCCAGTTAAGTGCGTTGCTTGCGCAATTCGCGAAATTTGGCAAAGCCATAGGGGAAACTTATTGAGAAATGATCTTTTATGGGTTGAAAAGTACCGACCAAAAAAGATAGAAGACATAATCGGCAATGAAGAAGCGAAAGCTACTTTTATTGAATGGCTAAAAAGCAAGCGGCGAAGTAAAAAGGCAGTTCTACTTTATGGACCGCCTGGCGTGGGAAAAACAGCACTGGCCAACGCCGCCGCAAAAGAGTTTGGGTTTATAGTTATTGAAATGAACGCAAGCGACACAAGATCTGAAAAAGCGATTAATGAAATTGCTAAACCAGCCACTTCCTTCGTTGCTTTAGACACTTTCTCGGCTGAAAGCAAAGGCAACCTTCTCTTCCTCGATGAGGTTGATGGCATCGCAGGCAACGAGGACAGGGGCGGAGTAGGCGCGATAATAAAAATCGTTGAAGAGTCACGAGTGCCAGTTATAATGGCAGCAAACGATCCTGACATAGACAAGCTGAGGCCACTGAAGAAAGTTTGCGTGCTGATACGTTTCCAGCAAATCCGAATACCGCTTATAATTGCACTGTTGCAGAAGATTTGTGTGCTAGAACATGTGAAAGCGGAGTTTGAGGCTCTTGAGAGAATCGCCCAAAACAGCAAAGGCGACGTGCGTTCAGCCATAAACGACCTGCAAAGTTTAAGCGAAGAAAACCAAGTTCTCACACTTCAAGACACCATGATGCTGAGTTCAAGAAACAAAGACATCAGCATGGATGAAACGCTAAGAGGATTTTTCTCAGCAAAATCAATTGCGGAAGCATCAAGTTTACTTAGCCGCTCAAGCGTTGACTATGACGAGTTTCTGCTTTCAGTAAGCGACAATCTCCCCAGACGATACACTGACCCAGATGAGCTTGCAACCGCCTACGATTTTGTTTCGCAAGCCGATGTTTTCCGAGGAAGGATTGGAACTGAGCACTGGCATCTTTTAAAGTACGTCTTTAACGAGTTGTCTGAAGCAGCCGCAGTTGCACCTGAATCATACAAGCCCTTTGAATTTATTTCGCCGCCGATCAGGATTATTACTTTGTTCTGGACTAAAGGCAAAAGAACGATGCTAGACGGCATCTGCGGAAAAATTGGAGCTCAATGTCACGTTTCGCATGAAATAGCTAAACATGATTTTGTCCCATTCATCAAGAACATGCTGCAAAACCAAAAATCAAGCCCGCTGGCTTCTTGGCTTAAGCTCACCCCTGAAGAGGTTGATTTCCTAATCAAAATGAACAAGTATTAGGGAGAAAGCGGAAAATGGTGGCAGTTTTAAGTAAGAAGGCCTTCAAGCTTCCGAGGGTTGAAAAAGAAAAATTTATTCTCTTAATACGTTTGGGGTTGGACTATAATCGTGAGCAAGGCGTCTATTCCATAAAAAGCTATAACAATATTGAAAAACTCACTGATACAATCGCCAGTATTTTAAACAGTGAAGTCGTGTTTCTCCAAAGCTGTACGCGCTGCGGAAAAGACTTCGGATGCTCAGACTGCAAATACAATGAGTTATGCACCACCAAAGATCTTCCATCCAGTTGTGTTTGCCCTCAATGTTTAAGGGACAGAAAGCAGTTTGAACAGTATCTAGAGAAATTCTAATGTTTGTTGCCGTTTTTACGCATCCATATGTAGCAAACGACGGCTTACTGAAGGACAGCAAAGTGCCACTAATTTTAAATATGCCACTGATAATTAATAATGACAGTGAGATGTTACTTTGGCATCATTTTTCAAGGTAAGAGTTGGCAGACAGGGGCGAATCGTATTGCCAAAAGAACTACGTGAAGTCTACGGAGTGAACGCAGGCGACGAAGCCGTAATAGTTGCCGTAGGCAATAAAATAAGTATACACCTGCACAAGGTTTCTGAAGATCCACTGCAGGATCTAACTGAACTGTCAAAAGAAATATCAATAGGGTTATCCGCAGAAGAGCTGAAAAAGAAAACTGCTGAAGAACGACTAAAGCATTTTCTCGAAACATAAGCTGGTTTACGTTTGAATCAGATTACAACTAAACCTACTTACTTCTTGGATTCCACAACGCTCATCCATGCCGCAGACAAAAATGCAGCATACCACAAAGAGTGCCTAAAAGTCATAAGCAAAGCTGCAAAGGGAGAAATAAATGCGGCAACAAACTTGGAAACCCTAGAGGAGACCCTTTTTATTTTGTCCAAGCTCACTTCCGCATCTACTTCCATCCGCGTGTCTCGCGACTATATGAAAATGAGCAAGATCAAGAAGGTTGAGATGAGCAGAGCTGTTTTTGAACACGCCTTGGAAATCATGGAGATTACTCCGCTCAAACACCCAAAAGACGCAATAAATGTTGCCAGCATGCTTGAACTTGGGATACAAAAAATAATCAGCGAAGACAAAGATTACGACAAAACAGAATTAATCCAAAGAGTACATCCGAAGGATCTATAACGGAATAAGGACAAGTTAATACCAACGGCTAAAACAAAAGAAACCCTTTGAAAATGCTAGTGCATTTCTGGAATGAATTACCTTTATTATGCTGTGGAAAAAACGCCCATGTTCAGACTGCAAATACAATGAGTTATGCACCACCAAGGATCTTCCGTTCAGTTGCGTTTGCCCTCAATGTTTAAGGGATAGAAAGCATTTTGAAGAATATCTCGAAAAATTCTAATGCTAACATAGTTTTCCGTTCACGATAAAATCATACAAAGGCTTGTTTGGGAATCTGACCACACTCAATGGAAAAGGAAGGGCTTTCTAGAAATCTTTAATGACAATCGGTCTTAGACAACCAAAAAGGGAAATAAAATTTTGAACAGTTTTATGATCATGCAAATTTATTCTAATATTTAGGCTTAAGTCCAAGAGAGAGGCTATTCCAGCTAAACAGGAGAAGCGAATGCTGATTGAGGATCAACCAAATGCTACATGGCTCACCTGTATTTGGATCAGTACCTTCAAAGAAATAGCAGGTGGGACTGTAGTCTTACTTAAATGGCGCTATCCCAGTCAGGAAGAACCAGAAACAACTTCACTCTTTGAAGGATTGAAAAATCGATTAGCTCCAACAGAAATTGCATCAGATGAAGAACCAAGAGTGAAGGAAATAATAAAAGAAAAACAAGTCATCGTGAAAATCAGATGCCAATATTGTAAAAATCTCTATGAAGAGACTGGTTCCACTTAGAGACTTTTTATCAAGTTTTCATGGATGATAAGTCTTAAATCTGCATAGCGTAGAAATAACCCAAATGCGAGAGAAAGAAACAGTTGGAAGAGAGCAATTGCAAATATATTGATCAGTCAGAGGAAGGTCGGGTAGTTTAGAAGTTTATAAGGGGTGTTTGAAGATGCAATATAGAACGGTACCAAAAAATGGCGATAAGTTGTCAATCCTAGGATTTGGGTGCATGCGTTTACCCTTAAAGGGAGAAGGCATTGATGAAGAACGCGCGATAAAACAAATCCGTTATGCGATCGACCACGCCGTAAATTACGTTGACTCAGCGCCACCATACCACGGTGGTGAAAGCGAAAAACTGCTTGGAAAAGCTCTATTAGATGGCTACCGCGAAAAAGTGAAAATCGCCACTAAACTTACGCCTTTTCTGCTGAATAAAGCCGAAGACATGGATAAAATGCTAAATATGCAACTGAAAAAGCTCCAAACAAATCATATTGACTATTACCTCTTGCACGGGCTTGAAGAAGAATCTTGGAAAAAACTGCTAGGCTTTAGCGTTTTAGAATTCTTAGAAAAAGCGAGAGCTGATGGAAAAATCATCAACATGGGTTTCTCATTTCACGGATCACTTAAAACTTTCAAAGAGATCATTGATGCTAATGACTGGATGATGTGTCAAATACTATATAATTTTCTAGATGAAAAATTGCAAGCTGGAACTGAGGGTCTAAAGTATGCTGCTTCAAAGAATCTTGCGGTTATGGTTATGGAGCCGCTTAGAGGCGGGACATTAACTGGTAGGCTTCCAGACGAAGTTAAGCAATTGTATGATAACGCTAAAATTCAAAGATCTCCAGCTGAATGGGGTCTTCGCTGGGTCTGGAATCATCCACAAGTAACGGTTGCTCTTTCAGGAATGAACGATGAAAAACAGGTTGCCGAAAACATTAAAATTGCTGAGACTGCACTGCCAGGCGCAATGAAAGCTAAGGAACTATCATTAATCAAAGATGTAGCTAAAACTTATAGGCGTCTAATGAAGGTTCCATGTACAGGCTGCCAATACTGTATGCCTTGTCCTTCCGGAGTGAATATTCCTAGCAACTTCAGAATTTATAATGATTATTACATGTTCGGCGATGAACAAAGATCACGTGCAATGTATGCGATGATGTTGATGGGTGGCTTGAGGGGTAAACGGTCTGATGCTTCATTATGTAAAGAATGTAAACAATGCGTGGAACGTTGCCCACAGCATATTGCGATCCCTGAACAACTTAAATCAGTGTCAAATGATCTTGGCGGTCCTAAAACAGAGGCGATACTTGCCATGCGAAAAAGCGGACATCCACAGAACCCAGCTAAACCTGCGTAAACAGATGAACTATGTCTAAAATTGTAAGTCTTAAATCTGCACAGCGTAGAATAGAAAAATAGGGTGAAGCATGAATGTACCTCGTTTGGTCGAATGGCTTTAGCGGCAGTTGGACTAAAGTATTAGAATGATCGCTTAATAATTAAAATACCGAAAAAACCTAAAACAAATCCAAGTTAATGCTATGTGAGAAAAAGGGAAAATGGGATACCCTGGATGGACACACAGTTCAGACAGATACTATGCACAAATGATGCATGAAGGCGAAGAAAACAAGCTGTCGTCAGAGAATAGCAAGCTAAAAAAAGAAAATGGAGCACTCAAAGCAAGAAACAAAGAGCTCGAAGATGAAAACAAAGACCTAAAAAAATACATAGACTCTTTAAAATGCTGATGAGAAATGAGAAGATTCAGAACTCATCAACATAATTATAGATATTTTTCCGTAAGTCCGTTTTTAAGAGAAATCGTGCTCGTTGAAGAACTGATAGCTCTTAAGAAAATGCATAATATTCAAGGCTTTTTGGAATTAGTTCATGAGTTTATTTGTGAACTCAAACTAAACTGAGGGTAGTTGTCTTTCAATGTTAAAAGGTTAAAGCAGATATCTAAGTGACGGGTAAAAAAAACATTAGACTTGCAAGATAGCAGCGATTCCTTCAGCCTAATGCTTAGTTATTCTGTTGAATACTGGATTTTAAGCTGACTTAAACACAAGGCAGCGCTCTTTTCCTTTTTCTTTCCAAACCAATATACTGCCCAGCTCGCTCAAATTGTTTTGTCTTTTTTTACAAGTTTCTTCTTTTTGTGGAGAATCTAAGGTGCTACATGTATCTTTTTTCCTTTAAGCAGTACCATTTCTGATACTGGTCCATGAATATTATGGTTTGTTTACATGAGGGGCAGGTTGACACCTGAGGAGGCGGATATTCTTTAGACATTGGAGAAACGGACGCTTTCGAAGATTTTTGATGGGATGAAGACTTATTGTTGCTCGGAACAGTTGACAAGGCAAAATGGGACGTTCTAGCAGCATACAATCCCACAACAGCTACTACGAACATAAATGATGCTATTGTGGCATAAGGCGTCAAAGCAGCTATCAAAAGATGTAGAGCAGTTTGAGGACTGATTGCGGCGAAATAAGAGTTTACGTACGCCACCGTATATCCTGCGATTGCGTCCAGAGCCAAAAAAATGATTCCGAAACCAAGGAAAAGGTAGCCTACTACTCTCCAAATATTCAATGTGTTAAGCTCCAAGTCTTAGGTTGGCACGGTTGCTTCTCAAGGCTTTGGATATATTCGTCTAACGCCTTGACTGCTTTATTTCCGCATACCACACTACTATCGCATATATTAATTGTCAATATTCAGCGCCCAAAATATTAATACGCTAAACCTCAACATAACCTTTTCAAATGATACTTAGAACAACTGTTGTACACTTGACCAATTAAGAATAAACAAAAGTTGCATTCGGCAACAATAAAACTGCTGAATTTTAACTGTAAAATGCAAAAGTGGACGTAGCCAAGTACTACAAAACAATTCTTCAAATCGCGCCCGTATAGAATTTAGTTACAGTTAAATGAATAACTTAGCTTTATCCCAATAATCTTTTACTGCTATTTGACGCTATTTCTCTTTGATAAGCTGGAGCTTTTTATAATGTTGATGTGAAATAAATTTTAAAACTGCAAACAAATGATAGTATCTGTGGGGTTGGCATGGAATACGAAGTTATCATTGCAGGAATTGAGCCCAAGATAACAAAATTTGAATTTCACGATGGATGGTTGGAAGGCAGATGCGACTACGAGTTAGAAACCTACAAGTTAGATCGGAAGGTATTTCAAATGTTTTCTTTGGCCTGTGTGTCTGTGAAGCTATGAAGTGTTGATTCGTGGATCCATGCGTCAGGGTTTGTGTACTTGAATACAGGTGCTATCCCTTCTGTCTGTATTTCTTTTCCCACAAGAATCCTTTTCATTTTTGACAAGAGTTGTCTGTGAATCTCTTCGTCTCTAATAATGATATTAAGAATGTCCCTTAGGTCTTTTACATCCAAATTGTAGATTTCGCTTAATTCTCTTGCCATGTATCGAAGGGCCTTCAGTTGAACCAGACAATAG
>Ga0326728_10007851_pt1 | contig 26966 bp, 20 predicted proteins | sample MB3enrmetagenome_FD_207602 | JGI IMG/M metagenome (GOLD analysis project Ga0326728, IMG submission 207602) | Lab enriched peat soil microbial communities from McLean, Ithaca, NY, United States - MB31MN | ecosystem: Environmental > Terrestrial > Soil > Wetlands > Peat | place: USA: New York...
GGTTTGGATGGCAAAATGGCCTGACGGGAAACTGGTCATAATTGCTTATGAAAAGTCAACGTGACACATCGCTGCGGATACGATTGGCGGGCATGGTGATTATAGGCCTGTTCATGGTTCTGGCGGCGGCGGCTTACTTCGGCGGGCGGCAAGTGAAGCGCAGCAGCGAGTTGATCGTCACGGACGCGGTGCCTGGCACGATTGCCGCGCACGATATGCGGATGGCCATGTCCCGCAGCATCGGCTATATGATGGTGGCGGCTTCTGCGCAGACAACGCAGTCCCGGGATGCGAGTATTAAAATTTCACATGACGCCGACGTGGCGTTCACCAATGATGTCAAACAATACGAGACGACGATTAGAATTAATCCGACGGAAGACCGGGCGCTACTCAATCAAGTGACAAGCCGGTTTGCGGAATTCCACCGCCAACGGATGACCTATGAAGCGTTGATCCTGGCCGGGAATAGCAACGAGAGCGCAGTCTTCCTTGAGAGTAACTTGGTTCCGGCTTATGTTTCTGCGACGCAGTCTGCCGAGGAGTTGCTCAAATACAATCACGCCAACAGCACCACCTACGCGAGTTACATCCGAAGCTGCGTCCATCGCCTCTATTGGACAGTGGCGGTCGTGATGGTGCTAGCCCTCTTCTGCGCGGTGGTTCTGGTCGTGAATTTCGCCATCCGCCGACGGGAGATAGTGAGACTGCGGGAGAGCGAGGAAAAGTTTTCAAAAGCCTTTCAATCGAACCCCGTCGGCATTGCCATCACCGAAATGGAAACGGGGGAATATCTGGAGATTAACGAAAGCTTTTGCCGACTCATGGGCTATTCGCCGGAGGAATTGATTGGCCGCACCTCGGTGGAACTGGGCTTTTGGAGCAGCGCGAAGGAACGCAACCAGGCATTTCAGTCATTGCGCGCCGGTAACACGTTGCGCCATATTGAGATGCAGGTGCGCGTCCGCGATGGCAGCGACAGAACGATTTTAACCAATGCCGAACGGATTGAATTGGGCGGCAAGCAGTGCGTCGTTTCTTTGTTTGAGGACATCACCGAGCGTAAGCGCGCCATAGAACAACTCGAGATGCTCAAGGTTTCCATAGACAATCATTTTGATGCGGCCTATTGGCTGGATACCAACAACCAGTTTGTTTACGTCAACGATTCGGCCTGCAAAGTTCTGGGATATGCCCGGGAAGAACTGCTCGGCCAGCTGTTGACGCTGATTGCCCCCCGTGCCACGCCTCAATCCCTCGAAGAGGTTTGGAAGCGTCTGCGGGAAACCGGATTCGTCTCCCGTGAAAGCGTGCATCGTCGCAAGGATGGCAGCGAGTTTCCGATTGAAATCGTTGCCTCCTATGTGCGTTTTGAGGGCAAAGAGTTCAATTGTGGTTTCGCCCGTGACATCACCGAGCGCAAGAAGGCGGAGCAAAAATTCCGGGACCTTCTGGAGTCGGCGCCAGATGCGATTGTCATCGTCAATCGGGAGGGTCGCATCGTGCTGGTGAATTCACAGACGGAAAAACTCTTTGGCTATCCCCGCGAAGAGTTGCTCGGCCAGACCATGGAAATCCTGGTGCCGGAACGCTTCCGCCACAATCATCCGGGCCATCGCACGGACTTTTTTGGCGAACCGCGCACACGTTCCATGGGAGTGGGGCTTGAGCTTTACGGGCAGCGCAAGGATGGGTCCGAGTTCCCGGTGGAAATAAGCCTTAGTCCACTGGAAACCGAGGAGGGCGTGCTTGTTTCCAGCGCCATCCGCGATATCACCGAGCGGAAACGGGCGGAAACGGAATTGATTTCGAAAACAGCTTTGCTCGAAGCACAATTGGAATCCACGCTGGATGGAATTTTGGTCGTGGATACGAAAGGAAAAAGAGTCGTTCAAAACCGGCGGTTTTCCGAAATGTTCAAGGTGCCGGAAGAAGTTGATCGTGGCAGTGGCGATACCCAGATGTTGCGGCACGCCGTCAACCAGATGAAGAACCCCCAACAATTCAGGGAACGTGTGGCCTACTTGTATGCGCATCCGGACGAAGAAGGTCGTGACGAAATCGAGTTGGCGGATGGAAGAGTCTTCGACCGCTATTCCGCGCCGGTCCGCGACAAGGCAGGAAAACATTACGGAAGAATCTGGGTTTTTCGCGATATGACCGAGCGTAAACGGGCGGAAACGGCGTTGGTGGCATTGCAACGCCACCAAGAGCGCACTCTGAGCGCGCTCGGCGAAGGCCTCCAAGTTATTGATCGAAATGGAATAATCACTCACGAAAATCCGGCGGCTGCGGCCATGCTCGGCTGGAGCCCCCACGAAATGATCGGTCAGTCCGGACACGAGCTCATGCACCACACCCGGGCCGATGGTTCGCCGTATCCGAAAGCAGACTGCAAAATCCATGCCACGCTGCGGGACGGTGTGGCCCGCCGCGTGGAAGACGAGGTGTTCTGGCGAAAGGACGGCACGTCCTTTCCCGCGGCTTACATCTGCACCGCAATGCGGGACGAGGCCGGTAAAATCAACGAAGTGGTGGTGGCCTTTCGTGACATCACCGAGCGGCGACGCGCCGAAGAACAATTGCACGCGGGCAATGAGGCCTTGCGCGAGTCCGAGCAGCGGCTGCGTCTGGCGCTCGACGCGGGTCAAATTGGCGTGTGGCATCAGGACAGCTCCAGCGGAGCGTTCACGGCGGACGACAGGTTGTTTGACCTGTTTGGCATCCCCTTGACCGAAGATCGCACCGTTCCCTTTGAAACCAAGCTGGACCGCGTCCATCCTGAGGATCGGACGAAGGTAGTCGCTGAACTGGGCGCGCTCTGGGCAGGCGCGCCGAATGCAATGGCAGAGTTTCGCACGGTGCGCCCCGATCGGTCGGTCCGGCAAGTCGTGGGGAGCGGCGTGTCGGTGAAAGACGAGGTTGGGAAAGTCAAGCGAGTCGTTGGCATAACGGTTGATGTCACCGAAAGGAAGCAAGCCGAGAGAGAACGTGAGGCCCTGTTGCATGATCTCGGTGATCGAGTAAAGGAACTGCGGCTGCTGCATCAGACGGCGCAACTGTTGCAACGAAATCACCAGTCCATCCAGGATCTATTGAGCGAATGGGTGCTGTTATTTCCCGCCGCCTGGCAGTACCCCGAATGCTGTGAGGCTCGCATCGTTTATAACGAAATCGAGACCAAAACGCCGGGCTGGCGCGAGTCGCCATGGAAACAATCGGTCCCGATAAAGACTTCCGATGGAGTTGGACAAATCGAAGTTGTCTATCTTGAAGACCGCCCGATGGCCGTTGAAGGACCGTTCCTTCCGGAAGAAAGGAACCTGTTAATTTCGCTCGCCGAAATGTTGGGGGGTTACCTTGAACTGCGCAAGCACCAGAAGAATCTTGAATCACTCGTTGCGAGCCGTACCAAGGACTTGAGCGTCGCCAAGGAAGAAGCGGAAAGGGCCAACCGCGCCAAAGGGCTCTTTCTGGCCAACATTTCCCACGAGATCCGCACACCGATGAACGCCATCCTCGGCTACGCCCAGTTGCTGGAAAACGACCCCGTACTCGCGGAAGTTCAGCGAAAGAAGGCGGCGACCATTCGCTCCAGCGGCGACCACCTTCTGCAAATTGTCAACGATGTGCTGGAGATGTCGCGAATCGAAGCGGGGATCGTAAAGCTGGCTTTGGATCCCTTTGATCTTCATTCGATACTGGAGGAAGTCCGGCAGATGTTTCTGCCGCTGGCCGCCGCCAAGAGGAACAAGCTGGCGTTCGAGTTCGCCTCCGATCTTCCCGGCGCACTGGTGGGTGATGCCGGCAAAGTGCGGCAAGTGGTCATCAATCTTTTGAGCAACGCAATGAAATTTACCGAGGCCGGGAAAATTCACGTCAAAACGTCCGCGCGGAGCGTTGCCGGCGGCCGTTTCGCGGTTTCCATTGCTGTTACGGACAGCGGCCGGGGCATTTCGGAGAATGACCTTGCGCGAATCTTTGTGGCCTTCGAACAAACAGAGTCAGGCTTTCGCGCCGGGGGAACAGGCCTGGGCCTGACCATCAGCCGGACTTTCGCCCGCAAGATGGGTGGAGACCTGACGGTGACGAGCATTCTGGGCCAGGGCAGCACGTTTACTTTTTTGTTCGAGGCGGAAGCCGCCCCGGAAGGCTCCGTTGTTTCCGCGCCGATGTTACCCTCCAATTTGCGGCTTGCCACCGAACATTTGGGCTGCAAAATCCTGATCGTGGACGATGTCGCAACCAACCGCGAAGTTCTGGCGGATCTTCTCACAAGAACTGGGTTTGTCGTTCGGATGGCCGCCGACGGAGAGGAAGGCATTAGAGTTCACGACACTTGGAATCCGCGGATGGTTCTGATGGACCTTCGCATGCCCGGGATTGATGGGATTGAGGCCATCCGGCGACTGCGGCTCAATGGGTCGCGCTCGGTGATTGTCGCGTTGACCGCGAGCGGTGTTTCAGAATCGCGAGACGAGGTGCTCAAAGCTGGCGGCAACGATCTTTTTTTGAAGCCGTATCGAGAACGAGACCTCCTCAACGCCATCGGCAGATTACTTGCAGTTCAATATGCCACTTCAGAGACAAGTTTCGTTAGAGGTTCGTCAAGTCGAAATGAATCTTCAACCTCAGTGCCGCTCGCGGAACTGCTCAAGCACGTGCCTATAGAGCTAGTCGAACAACTGGGTGAAGCAACGATTGAGGCCCGCGTCGAACGCATCGAAAGGCTGGCTGCGGAGATTGGAACGCATTCTCCGCAGGCCGCCGAGCAGATTGTTACGCTCGCCCGCAACTTTCAATACGATGAACTCCTCTCAACGCTTGCAAATGCCAAGAAAAAATGAATACCCAACCCCAAAACAATGGAAGCATCCTAATCGTAGACGACACTGCCGAAAATCTTCGGCTGCTAACCAACATGCTCGGTGAAAAAGGGTACGAGGTTCGCCCTGTTACCAGCGGACGCCAGGCACTTCAAGCCGCGGAGCGATCCGCTCCAGACCTCGTTCTGCTGGACATCAATATGCCCGAGATGGACGGTTATGAGGTTTGCCGCCTGCTAAAGGAACACGCGACGCTTCGAGACATTCCCGTGATATTTCTCACCGCGCTGACCGACACCGCGGACAAACTTAAAGCGTTCAGCATCGGCGGCGTGGATTACGTCTCCAAGCCGTTCCAAATTGATGAAGTCCTTGCCCGCGCAAAAGCCCACATCGCCCTCAGGCGCGCACAAAAGGAGCTTGCTGAAAACTATGAACGCCTGCGCGAATTGGAAAAAGTGCGGGACCATCTCGTCCACCTCATCGTGCATGATATGCGTTCACCGCTGGCAATTATCATGGGCAACCTCGACCTCATGCAGATGCTCGAAGAAGGCAAGCTCTCGACTGAGGCGGCGGAGAGACTCGGCTCGGCGGCTCAGGGCGTTCGGAATCTCACCAATATGACCAACGACCTCTTGGACGTGAGCAAGATGGAGGAAGGAAAATTGACTCTCAAGCTTGCGCCTTGCGATGTGGTGGCTTTGGCGCGAGAGGTTGCCAAGGAGATTTCCACCTTGGATCCAACACGGACTGTTACAGTGGATCAGGCTGACGCTGTCATGGCTTCGTGCGATGCTGGCATCATTCGGCGCGTTTTCCAGAACCTATTGAGCAACGCGGTTAAGCATACTCCCGCTGGCACCGCAGTGCGCGTTACGGCAGTTGCGGCCGGCAATACCGTTCGAATCTGTGTCATCGACAGCGGTCCCGGTGTTCCAATCGAGGCACGACAAAAAATATTTGAAAAATTTGGCGCCGTTGAGACACGCGCCGACCAAAAGTATCATTCCGTTGGCCTGGGCCTGGCGTTTTGCAAGCTGGCTGTGGAAGCGCACGGCGGCAGAATCGGCGTTGACTCCGGTGAAAAGGGCGGCAGCGTCTTCTGGTTCGAACTAACCGGTGCAGCCAAATAGAAATTCTAGCCAGATAACGCGAGCCACTTCACCTATGACACCCGCTTCACCTGAATCGTTGAAGGCCAGCATCCTGGTGGTGGACGACATTCCGGAAAACGTCGACCTTCTATTCCGTCTTTTGACCAAGCGCGGCTACAATGTGCGTTCCGCGGAGAATGGCGAGGCTGCCTTGCAGTCGGTCCGCAAAGATCCGCCCGACCTGATTTTGCTGGACATCGATATGCCGGACATGTCCGGTTATGAGGTGGCGGCCCGGCTTAAGCAAGACGCACTCCTGGCCGAGATACCCATCATCTTCTTGAGTTCTCTAAGTGAGGCCCGCGACAAGGTCCGCGCGTTCGCCTCCGGCGGAGTGGACTATGTTACAAAACCGTTTCAATTTGACGAGGTTGATGCGCGCATCGCCACGCACCTGAACATCTGCCGGCTGAAAGTTAAATTGGAAGAACGAAACCGCGAATACGAAAGGGCCAACAAAGAACTGCGCCGGCTTGAGGAACTGCGCGAGAATCTCACCGCTGCCGCAAAATTCAGCATGTGGTGGACCTACTACCATCAATTCGATTATCAGTCCGCCGAGCCAGAGTGCCGCAAATCGGCCCTGGATTTCCTGCACCTCTTCGACCGGCTTGTGGAACGAGACCAAACCATCCTCGCGGCCTTCGCCAACCGTCCGGTTGAAAAGACGATCAAAGACCTGCGCGAATGGGCCAACGACGCCACGAAAATCCCGCCTCCAGATGGCTCACTCAACCTGACGAATGTTCTTCTGTTTCTGAATCTGTACCGAGGCCAGATTGAAAGCCTCCTCAGTTCCGCCCCTCTTAACACCGACCAAATGGTCCATCCCGATGTGGCGCGGAGATTGGAGAGTTATCTCAAATGGAGAGCGCACTTTCCCCGCGTTAAAACCCGGGCGGACCTTCAGGAGGTCATGGAAAAGGCGTGCCGCTCCACAACCATTATTGTCGTCGGGGACATCCGGCGGTCGCAAGACCTGATGACCTACGCCATGAATGAGCAGGATTTCTCCCGGCGCATGGTCGGGTTCATCTCGAAAACGCGGTCTGTGCTGGACAAGCACGGCGGATTCTTTGACAAGTTTACCGGCGATGGTTTTCTGGGTTATTTCAATGAGTCCATCTGCGAACTCAATGGTACCAATTACGTTGACAGCTTTGTCGGATTTATCAACGAGTTCACCGGCTTTTGTAACGCGCATTTTCGTGAGTGGCTGAAGTTTGTCAGAAAGATTCCCGGACAGGCGGTGGGTTTGGCCGTTGGCGCCGATATTGGGCGGCTGTCTTTTCAGAGCCTCGATTACCATGTCGTGGCGGTGGGCGAGTCCATCGTCTGGGCATCGCGCATGGCCTCGGCTGCCCGGGCCGAAGAGGTGCTGGTTAATAACCTGCTATATCAGGCGCTCCGGGAGCGAAACGACGTGGTGTTCGAGAGCCGCGAGGCCACCACAAAATCCGGCGAGAGTTTTCAGGCCTGGAGGTTGGGGATGAGAGCAACCTAACACGCAGTTTATTATCACTTTTCACCATCTTCCACCACTGTTGGTGACACAAAACCATTTTACACCACTTTACACCACCAAGCCCGTCACGAGGGTTCGATTCCCTTCGCCCGCTCCAACTTTTACCGGGGGTGTCTCACATTCGCCGGTTTTTGCATCAGTTTTGTATCAGCGTGCTTCCCGCCGCCTGAAATGCTCCAGGCAAGTTGGCTTTTCCCAGCACTGCCTTTTCTTTCCCGCACACGCGGACTTGGAAAATTTTTCCGGGGAAGAATCACCTGTGTTCGTTGCGCCGACACCAACGCCCCGTAAAATTACCTATGGAGATTGGTATTCCATCCAGGAAGAAACCGTTTGCGACCGTCACAGTCGGCTCCGTGACGATTTCCATTATTGCCGCGCCTGTCACCATCAGGACAGGATCAAAGCCAGCGGCAGCGAATTCAAACAGCGCGGCCAGCGCCCCGGAATTCAAAACCTACCAGTCATTTCAGGTTTCCCACTACGAAGGCAGGCGGCGGATTTTGCAGCGGCGCAATACCCTGGAAAAGGCGAAGGCTTTAGCCAGGGAAATTGCCGGGCGTTTGCATCGCGACGGCTCCCGCGCCCAATACTTCACCGAAAAAGACCGTCGCATTTACACCCTGGCCCAAGTGAAAAGCCAGTCATTCGGCTTGGAAGTGGATGAGGTTTGCCGGAAATTTGGCGAGCTTCAGCAACGGCTCAAAACCGGCACGCTGGAGGAAGCGGTGGATTTTTACAACGCCCACGGCCAACGGGTCCGTCATGGCGCAGCGATTGCAGGTGTGTATGAAGAATACCTTCAGCATCTCACCAAACGCGGGGTGGGGCATTACCACCGGCGCGACGTGAAACGCTATGTGGGCAATTTCGTCAAAACTTTTCCCGGCTTGATCAGCGCCATTCAAACGCCGGAGATGGATGCGTATTTGGCGGGTCTCGGCGGCAGCGCCCGCAACAAAAACAACCACCGCAAGGGCCTCATTGCGTTTTACAATTTTGCGCAGGGAAAGGGATTTTTGCCGCATGGCATTCTCCACGCCGCCGCCACCACGACGGACTTTCGCGATCCCCGCAGCCAGATCACTTCCGAGCAGGAGGCCATTGCGTTGCTCCAGCCCTACGACATTTATTCACCGGAGGAACTGCGCAAGATGCTGGCAGCGGAGGACGAACCGCTCCTCCGCCCGACGCTGGAAATCAAAGCCTTCTCCGGCGTCCGCACCGAGGAAATTGTCCGCCTTTGGTGGGTCATGGTGGCCGAACCGGAAGGCTGCCTGAAAGTTCCTGACGCCGTTGGAAAAATTTGCGCCCGGCGCGTGCCGCTCTTGCCCAACCTGCAAGCGCGCCTGGCGGCCTATGCCGCCGATGCCAAACAGGGGCGGGTGTCGGTGGACTGGCCCAGCGCCAATTCGCTCACGCGCGCCTGGCGGCGGGTCATCGAAAAAGCGGGCGTGCCCTACAAGCGCAATGCGTTTCGGAACAGCTATATCACCTACCGGCTGATTTTGACCGAGGACATTGCCAAAGTGGCCGAGGAAACCGGCACCAGCCCGAAGATGATCAAAAAGAATTACCAATCGCGTGCCGCCATCTCGCGAGCCACCGCCGAGGAATGGTTCTCGCTCTGAAAACTTTTATTCAACCCCGCACCAACAGGAAAACTCCGCCCACAGTTCATTTGCAAGGGCCTATAATGTGAGTTGGCTGGACGAATAATTGTCCGCCCAGGAATTATGAGCACGACACTGAAAACCAATGGCGACGGCGCGAATGTTTTGCGGAAAACGACCGACAAACGCGGTTTGGCTGCGCGCTACAGGGTAGGCATTCGTACCGTAGAAGCCTGGAAGGGTGATGGAATCATCATCGGCACCCGTCATGGCGAACGCCTCATCTTCGATGTCGGCGATTGCGACCGCCGCTTGCTCCAATTCAAGAATCAGAAGGACACTTATGGAAACAACTGAAAACAACCAGACGGAGCGGCGTTTCGCCGACAAGAAAACGCTGGCCCAGCGCTACGCCGTCAGCGAACGAACCATAAACAACTGGATGAGCGCGGGCTTGCTCGTGGCGATCAAAATTCGGCGTGTCATTCGTTTTGATATTCCCGCCTGCGATGCCGCGCTGCGGCAGCATGGATTCACCAACCACCTTTGAAATTTATGGAACTAGAAATCCCAAATCCGAATGGGCTTCCGCCGGAAGGCCCGAAGCATAACCAAACTCCACTCGACCAGCCAATGCCGAAGCCGGAGATCAAAATCACGAAACCAGGAATCGCCGCCCACATGCCAGGCCCAATGCCGTTGAACCTTCAAGCTGTAACTGAAGTGGACAACTGGGTCAAGGCGCGGGCGCCCGCCCAGAATTCCGGGCAGCAGGAATTCGTCGAGCTATCAACGGAACACCGGCAGTTTCGTTTTGAACAGATTGACCGGTTACGCGCGACAAAATATGAAGGCGCACCCGCCGTCATCTTCAACTACCAAGACCGAACGACTTTGCAGGTTCAAGTCGTGATTATCAAACTGGACCTCCGCGACGATGCCATCATGCTAGAGCGGGCAATTGCATGGCGACGAGTTCAGGTGTTTAACTGTGGTCAATACATCCAAGGGACAGACGCAGATTTGAACGACAACTCGCCCTTCGATCCCGCTCAATGCGTGGATCATTATTTCCGGAAGCAGTGGCTCGCCGGTGCCAACGCCAAGTTGGCAGCCGCCAAGGCCGCAGTTGCGCAACCGCTCGAAAATGCAAAACGGACGATTACCGCACAGGCCGACCGCATTACCTATTTGGAAAGCAGACGCGCCGCCGTTGAAATCGCCCAGGCCAAAGCAGAAACCAAGTATGCGCAGGAACTCGACCGCGCGGAATTTCTGAACCGGCTCGCATCCGGGTTTGCCGGCATCATCATCATTATTATCATAATCATCTTCGTGGTTCATGTATGGCGAGCATAGTCGTGTGGCCACAAAGTGGCCCACGACGCTCGCAAGGAAGGGTTGCCCCTTCCTTGACCTACCCTCAAGAATCCGCCGCCCATGAAATCCAGCCGCCAGCACGTTTTGAAAATCCGCCTTTCCGATGTGGAATGGGCGCATCTCCAAAACGTGTTTCCAAAACGGGCGGTCGGCACATCGTTGCGCGCCCTGGCGATGGACCAGCCGGTACCCCGGCGCAACGAAGCGGTTGATGTTCGGCGCGATTTGACACGCCATCTGGCGCGCATCGGCAACAACCTGAATCAGGTTGCGCGCGGCATCAATCGCGCCGTTTTGACCGGCGAGAAGATTGAAGCCGTCAAAGTACTGGTGGAACTGGCAGCGATCCGCGCCGCGATGGAGGAGCTATGGTGATTAAACTTCTTGGCGGAAAAAAGGCGTCCATCCGCTACCAGTTGAAAAATCCCACCGCGCGGATTTTGCACGGCGACCCAGCCGTCACACAGCGGTTGATTGACGGCTCGCATTTTTCCCAAAAATACTGCGGCATCGTTTTGAGCTTTGAGGAAAATATCACCGCCGAAACCGAATCGGCCATCCTCGACGACTTCCGCCATTTGCTGCGCGGCGGCCTGGAGGAGGACGCGCTGGATATTCTGGCGGTGGGTCATGCGGACAAAATTCATCCCACGACCAAGGCCATGCGCCCCGACTACCACATTACCGCCGTCGAAACCGATCTCCGCACCGGCAGGCACGTCACGATTTATCACCACCGCCGCGACCACGATCTTTTTTACGCCTGGGAACGGATGATCAATATCAAATATGGCTTGAGCCGCCCCGATGACCCCGCACGGCGGCGCACGATTCAGATTGCCAAAAAAATCGGCCAGAGCCGGAAACAATTGCTCGCGACCGTTGACGCGGCGGTTTGCGGTGAAGTGAAAGCCGGACGGATTCAAGACCGCGCCGATGTCATTCGTTTTCTTGAGCAGGCCGGGTTCAGCGTGCCGCGCCAGGGCGAAAATTATCTTACGATTGCCGACAAGGACGGCAACCGGACCCGGTTGAAAGGATTGTTTTATGAACGCAGCTTCGATCACCAGCGACTTGCAACAGGCACAGCAGGAACGGGAGCAGGCAGCCCGGATGAACTCCGAGAAGCTGAAAACCGAGTGGCAAACTTATTTGCGCGCCGAGTCGCAGCATTTCAAAAACTTTATCGCCGAAACCGAGTCGCGCTGCCGGAAGCTCATGCGGTTGGCCGTGACGATGACGGCCTTGGCGACGCTTCTGGCGTCAGCTTTGATGCTGGCGACGACATGGAAAACGGCGCGCGCGGAATCACGCCTTCAGCAGTTGCAGACCGAAATTGCGCAGAGCCAGGACAGGCTGGCGCGGTTGCGGGCGGCCCAATTCATCCCCAAGGGCCAGCCGTTCAGAGCCAGAGGCAGAACCTTTATCGAACTCGAAGAACCAGAGTGACCCATGAAAAACAGCGAACCGGAATTGACCCAATTATTATTGCGCACCTTGGAAGCCTTGGTGCGCGATCACGAACAGCAACAGCGGCAACAACAGCAATTTTTCACGCAGCAACAGCAGCAGTGGGAACAAAGGCTGGCGGCCTTGACCGGGCAGGTGCAGGACTTGCAGCGGCAGTTGCAGACGTTGTCGGCGTCATTGCAGCCGTTGACCGCGCAGTTGGATTCTGTCGTTGCCCTTTACAATTCCTTGCCCAAATCCTGATTCACGAAATTCGCCAGCGGCGGATTTCCCACCACTCCGTTCGTCCTCAACTGCCGCAGCACAAACCGCCACTGCCCTCTCTATAATGGGTGAGAATGCGACAGAGCGGCCCCGCGCACCCTTGACCGCCGATGAGTCGCTGAAAGCAGCTTTCAACGACACATCGGCTGGTTTGGGGGCCTGACTTCGCCAATTAAAGCCGGTTCCACTCCGCTCCATTATAGCGCCAGCCAGTGAACCTCTCCACTGGCCCGCGCTTCCATTGCACTCCGTTCCACCGTCTCAAATCGTCGAAGACAGGCAAGCCCGGCGCCGTGAGCGCGTAAGCTTTCGCCAAGTCCCTTCAGCCGGCAGGCCGCGCATCAGGGCCTTTGCGCAACTTCCGCCCTCACAACGCCCCCCAAAATCAGCCTGACCTCTGCCATCCGGGCAAGCCGCTGGCTTTACGCCTGCCCGCCCGCCACCCCCGGCGACGGCCCGCGTCTCACCCGGCCGTCAGAAGTCAGACCAGCGCGGCCCCGCGTCCCGATCAGGGCCAGCAGCATTGTTAAACTTCGCGCCGGCCTGGCACAGGGACTGCAATACCGGCGTGGCCTTCGACATTCACAACCAGATTGAACTACGGCGGGCAAAGCGGGCGGCATCACCGGACAATCTTGCGCCAGAGGCACCCGATAATTTGGTGAAAGGCGCGCTCGATAATCAGGCGTAGGCGCGGTGAGAAAGTGCTATCTACTGCACCGGCGGAATTTGCCCGCGTGAAAGTTTCACTCGGTAGTATGGCCACAGAGCCTTGATCTTTCCGCCCAAATTGGCCGCAAAAAAATCCTCGAACTTGGCCCCTAGAACCCTGCTCAAAACAAAAAGCTCCAGATCGGGGACGCGCCGCTCTCCATTTTCCAGTCTGGAAAGAGAGCCCTGACTGGTATCCCAGCCAGCCAGTTGCAGTTTCACAGTGAGATGCTTCTGGGTCCAGCCCTTCTTCTCACGTAGCTTGCGCACTTGCGGCCCGATTACATTTAAGGGTGTGGTATCGTTCTTGATGGTGACACCATATCAGGGGTCTGTTCTTTGGTTTTCGCCTTTACTGCATATTTTGTTCTTGCATTGAAGCTGGCAATCGGTTAAATAGCACGAAACGATAACCAGATAACCGAATGCGTCAGAGCGAAAAATGAAAGCCGGGTTCCGAACGGTGAAGAATTCAAATGACCCGCGCAAAAAAGCGGTTGCCGGCCCTTTTGATGAAAGAATCGCCAGCCGGGCGACGAATTAACAAATGAAATGAAATCAAATATCCTTTACCAATTCTGCGAGGCGCACCTTGAGGGCGAGGGCAATTCGCCGCAACGCGGCCAGCGAAACGTGCTCTTCGCCGCGCTCAACCCGGCCCATGTAATTGGGGTGAAGCTCGGCCTTTTCGGCCAACTTCTCCTGGCTGAATCCAGCGCGATTCCGTTGTTCGCGGATTGCTGCACCAAGGATGACACGGTAATCAGAACGCTGCCGCACCGTTATACACAACCCCAAATGAGGCGGGTGCTCCACACCGCTAAACGGATGATTTTATCCTTGCATTGGCGGCAATATGTTTGATAATCGCAACCAATCTGTGACACCCATGACGGAAAGAGGCCATTCGGGCGCGCCGGGAGGACCTTCCTTTATTGTCCCTGTGCGCAACGAGCGCCAGCGGAGCCCGGCGGGACACTATCGGTCGAAAATGTCGCCCGCCCGGCATTTGAGCCGTTGCAGCAGGTGTTCCAATGTCTTCAAAGTGACGTTTTGCTGCCCCATTTCCAGGCGTTGAAGCGATGAAGAGGAAACTCCCAGTTTACGGGCAAAGGCGGGGTAACTCAGATGGCCGCGCCGTTGCCGCAGGAACCGGGCCAACTGTTTATGCATGGATGCCGCCATGCCCTCAGGTTGCCGGAGGCGCCTTCCCACATGTGGGAAATTTTTCCTTGCGCCGCCGGCCCCGTTTTGGTATAACAGCGCCAACATCACTGCAGGTCCGGGTGAGAATGTCACTCGGAGTCGGCTAGGATTTTTAAAAAAAGGATTGACATATGAAGAAAGCGGGGTTTGAATGGCTGGCGGATGGGAAAAGCTAATCCGATGCCAAACAACTATGAACCACGGGAATTTCCACGATCCTGACCGCTGGGCGCTCAAGAAAAAGTATTTGGGGTGCTTTGACAACCGCGCCACGAACGCGGCCAGATGGCGGGAAGTGGTAACGGCCTTGATGGATCAGGGGATTTCGCGCGACACCCTTGTCAATTGGGCCGTGGATGCGGGCCATTCGAGAATAACGGTGTCCAGCATCGTGTGCCGTATCCTGGTCTCCCTTGGATTGCGAGAACGCCGAAAAGGAGCCGGGCGCAAACCATCGCCGGATGCGTTGGAATTATTGCAGCACGCCCGTGTCCAATACGGCGAACGATTTTTGAAAATCCTGCGTGCTGCATTGAGCGCGGGAAGGGCGCAGCTTGCGGCGGGAGGCTGTCAAAGTGAACCTTGGGCGGGCGCGGTCCATATTTCAAGCGCCAAGTCGAAGTTGCGGATGAATGGAGAGAATTGCAGGACTGCAATAAGGCGAAGCACCGAGCCAGGCGGACGACCGCGACATGGAAGCTGCCAGTCATTAGGAACAATTTTCAAAAGGAACCTTAACACAACAACAGTGAGGACCAAAACTCACCTCAAGGAACTATGAAAACCATCAAGAACCACTTGGCCAAATTGCTCGGAACATTCTTCGCCCTGGGCCTGTTGTCCATCCCGGTGTTTTGCCAGTCCGGTCCGCCGGGGAACTTTTCGCTCACGGTGACAAACAATCTATCCCAGGTTTTCATCAGCATCGTCGGCACTTCCAATGGAAGCACTTATGCCATATTGACCAACAGAAGCCTGGCCACCACAGGTTGGGGAGTCTGGCAAGGAGCTTTGCTGGCGTCAAACTCGATTACCCCGGCTCCGCCGATGAACCTCAGTTCCACCGTGCTGTTTTTCAGAGGAGAGTTTCTTTCAGCGCCCGCTCCCAACTACGCCACCTACAGCAACTTTTGGCTCTCTATAAGCAATTCTGCCACAAATCTCTACATCACATTGCAAGGCACATTACCGAGCCTCACATACCTGATATTGACAAATTCAAGTCTGTCCTCAACCAATTGGGGGATATGGACAAATCTCTTGGCCACGAACAGCCTCATCCCGGCTCCGCCCTTTGTCATTGGTTCAAACGCATTATTTTTTGAGGGCGCTTTGGTCTTTTCCACAACCGCCAGTTCACTGCCGGATTGGTGGTGCATGGAATATTTTGGCACCCTTAATGTGAACCCTTATTCCGATGCCGACAACGACGGCTTATGCAACCTCGATGAATACATTTTGGGCACGAATCCGACCAATGCGTATTCGATCACCCCTCTCCACACCGACGCCCAAGCCCTGTTGCTGGCCTACACCAACTTCGATGCGAACTGCCGTTACCAACTTTTCGTTACCAACGGCCCGGATACGAACACAATGCTCGTGACGATGAGTCCGACCCTGGTGGGCACCAACTACCAGATTTACACTCACGAACAATCTGACACCAACAATACGTGGCGCGTGGAAACAAATTTCTTTGGGACCAACAGCGCGACAACCGTTGCCATAACGCTCAACGGCAGAAACTTAGATTATATAGGCGGTTATGGCGAGGACAGCGACGGTGACGGGCTTTCCGACGGATACGAAGTGCTCGCCACCTGGACCGATCCCTATTTGCCCGACACCGGAATGACGGGCATTGGAGATGGATACAAAGACCCTGACGGAGATGGTTATTCAAATCTCCAAGAGTATCAGAATGGCACCAATCCGCACGTTTTTGACGCACCATTCGGCGCGCTAAATCCGGTGTCCAACTACGGCAGCGGCAGTAATACTTTAACAGTATCATGGGAGCCAGCTTCCGGCCCAGTGACCGGTTACGTCGTTTACGTGCAAGATCCGATTACTTATGGTTGGGATGCAGTCGCCACGACTTCTGCTACGCAATTAACGGCTGTCATCGAAAATCCTGAAAGTTACGGTTACGCGACCGCCACATATGGTTATTTCGCAGTGGCAGCTGTTTACCCCAACGGGCTATCGCTTATCAACAGCGGCCAAGTCCCCTCATATCCAGTAGTTGCCCAATCCGCAATAGTGCATGGGCCGGGCGGCACGTCGTATCTGATGACATCTGCCATGAACACCAACGTCATCGGGTACGTCACCGGATACAGTGGAACAGCTAATTATCCCTCGGCATTTTACCCAGAATACTCGGCCTATTCCCAGTCCGGTGGGGCTTATCCTCCAAGCGACGAATGGTACGAGACAAGTATTGATATTCCCGCTTCCCAATTCACCAATGGGATTGCCATACTTTCCGATTCTCAAGTAATCCCGTATGTGTCGCCAGGCTACGACATACTCTGCCCACAGCTACAAGGAAGCGCGAGCACCAGCCAGTGGTTCGCGAGTTCGGTGAGCGAGTTCGCGAATGTCCCATTTATTGATGGCACTATACAAATGAAGCAGAACATTCGCTTTCTGCTTAGAGTTGCCGGTAACGCCCCATTTGAATATGTTGTTAATGCATACGATTCATGGATGTACCCTGAAAATTATGTTTACTCATCTTATTATGATATATATTCGCCCTACTACCCATTTGAGTCTTACGGTTTTTCCGAGGCCATAGACCACTTTGCGCCATTTGAAGACAACTACTTTTTCCGCAACTTCGCATTTGACGCGACTTCGGTCAATGCGAGCGGAACTTACGATACGGGTTTTAATCCATTTTCAAACGAATACTGGCCATATTCGACGTATGCCGGTTCGCAGCAGCAATTCGTGTTTCCGACGTATAACTACGTCACCTTGAGCAACCAAGCATCCATACCTGCAATCCTTTCGTCAGATACCACACAATGGGTCGGCTATTTTTATGGAGGGGACAACTTTTATATTTCGGCATTTGGAGGTTACTATTTTAATGGTTTGTTGGCGATGTCCAACTATGTTAATGTCTATGGTCTGCCCTATAATTCGTTGGATGTTGTTCTTGGGAACGGGACTCAACTTGCCGCCGTATCTCCAACAAATAGTGTTGCAGGTTATGATTTTGGAGCTGTTTCGGGAAACTTTTTTGCGGGAACTGCCCAGCCAGTTCTCCAAACAGTGGATTATTACTTTGCCCAACCCGGTACCGACCCCCTGCCGGGCTACCAAGATGGTTCCTTCGATGTGACCAACACAACTCCACTGATAATTGGTTCGGTGGGAACACCTATGACCGTCGCGGGGTACGCCAAGCAGGCGGTGCTGAACGGTAACCCCAATGTGTTCGCGTATTTGGGCCAGTATTTTACCAATGCCTTCGTCATGAGCAACGGGGTTGTGACCACCAATCCGGCCGGGATTCTTTCGGAATATGGCGAATTCTTTCCCACCGTTCCCGGTCAGATCGCCTTGATGACCAAGCCCGACCCTGACCAGACCAATATTCAGGGAACATGCGTGGTTGACATCATCCGGCTCTCCCTGGATGTTAACCACGACGGTATTATGGATGAAACATATACAGGACCGGACAATACGGGTAACGGCGTGAACTATGTTTTTTGGGTTAACGACGATAACGATGGAACGGGCATCGGCCAGGACATAAACATTAGCGCGACGCCAGACCGTGCGGATTATACTTACGGCCAGATTCGCTCATGGCGCAACTTGGAAGATTTTGCCCTCCTTTGGGTGAGCGGATTACCGAAATTGCCAAAAACCAACGGATACACAATTACCCTTACCATGTCGGCATCCAGCGGGAGTCCAGCCATCAATCTTTATGCCAGTTACGACACAAACGGCGGCACATCATATTTGAGTGACACAAATGCCGCTGCCGCTCAGTTCACCCAAGTATATCTGGGAACTCAACTGGAGTTCGATTACTCTCAACAATTGGCGACCATCAATGCTAATCAAAGTTATACGTTGCCCGTGTATAGCGACGGGACCCCGGAATATACTCATTTTCTGTTTGAAGGGGCTGGCATAGGAACAGGACAACTGACTTTGACGGTTTCTCAAGCCACCTCCCAGGGATCAAATGTACTTGCGCAATCCTCCGAATACATTGATTTGCACGACATCAAGGACTTGTACGAGCGAACAATCATCACCAACAATATGAATGGAGCGATTAGTAATTGGACCAGCGGCATTTACACAACGCAGTATCCGTTGCTTTCCACTGATAACGATACCAATCTGATCGTTCTTATTCACGGCATCAATGTCGGAGATTGGGATTGGGTCAATGACAGCGAGACCGTTTTCAAGCGCCTGTATTGGGCAGGCTTTCGCGGAAGCTTCGTCACCGTGCGCTGGCCGTGTAACTATCTTACCCCATTACCTAGTCCACTGAGTCCTTCTGCTTTTAATTCAAGTGAACTTCAAGCTTACAAAGCGAGCACTGCCTTGATAGGCTACTTGAGTCAGTTGCGCACTCGGTACCCAGGTTATCAGTTGTCGCTTCTCGTGCATAGCCAAGGCAACGCAGTAGTGAGCGAGGCCATAAAGAACGGAGCCTCATTCGATAACTATATTCTCACGCAGGGTGCCCTTCCCGATAGCGCATACGATTTAAATGCGCCCACTAATAGCATAATGACGGCATTTGAGTATCTTCATAGCACGCCAGAATGGCAGCCTATGGGATACCACGGTGCATACACCAATGTCACCGGGCACATTATAAACTTTTTTAATCCTGTCGATGCCGTATTGGCAATCTGGATATACGACCAAGAGTACCTCAAGCCAACGTTTTATGTTGATTCCTCCTATTATTACTATGACGGAACAAATAGTTATTACGATGCGCCTCTCATGGCTAATCGTCTAGTGACCGATCCTGAGGAATCCCGCGCCATGGTTTCACGGTCGCGGACTCTGTCGGTTGGGCAGAGCGGGCCTACATCTGGACATGGCGTAATCCAATCAGCATTGGACCTCAATGCACAGTATGGATTCACCAATTCGACTGCCGAGCATAGCGCGCAATGGACGCGTCCGATTCAAACTTCTCTCTTATACTACGATGGCGTTTTGTCTTCTTGTAACATCCCAACCCAGCAACCCAAATGAGAACCAGAATCCTTTTATTTTCGGGTATTGTCTTGGCATTTTGTGTGTGGTTCTTGCTGAATCCAAACATCCGGACAACAAATAGCCCTCTCGAACATCAGCCGACATTTACAGACCAACAACTTTCGCATCCAAAAAGCGTGGAAAACCGCACGCTATCAAATGCTTTGAAAGCCTCCTCGGTTCGTGTGTCATCACTCGGACCCGCTGCAATCCATGGCCAGTCAAACTCTGTTGATCCGCGATTATTGGAAGTCTGGCAGGCTCCCATTGAGTTTTACGGGAGAGTCGTGGACGAGAACAACAATGCGGTGCCCGACGCAAACATCCATTTCGGTTGGAGCGAGCAACCAACAGACAGCGGCATGGAAACCGCTGAAACGACAAGTGATTCCGAAGGTTTGTTTTCGTTGCATGGAAAGCACGGAGCAAGTTTGACGGTTTCGTTTGGTAAAGAGGGTTATTATTCTTCGCACAAGGGGCAAATGAGCTTTAACTATGCTTTGGGGCCAGACATTATCTCGCCTGACGCGCAAGAGCCGATTATTTTCCTGTTGCGTAAAAAGGGGCAAGCCGAACCTTTGATCCACATTGGAGGAATCGGGCTTCACACGATGAGAGATTATGTGCTCACTTCGGACGGGAAGCCGACTGACGTATCACTAATGACAGGAAATAGGATGCCAGCAGGACAGGGAGATTTGGAGGTGGCGTTTCAGGCCGGACTGCCACTTGATCGTTTTCCATCGAGAATCACATGGCAATGCGAGGTCAGTGTGCCGGGTGGTGGATTGGTGCCGACGAGCGAGGAGTTTCCATTTCTTGCGCCAGATGACGGTTATCAAGCATTCGACGAGAGGAACATCACGGTTACAAACTGGACGGAAGACGTGAACCAGCAGTATTACGTTAAACTGATGAACGGAGATTATGGACGCGTTAACCTGCGAATCATTGGCACGACCCGGCCGTATTTTCGGATGGAGTCGTACTTAAATCCATCTGGCTCCCGAAATTTAGAGCCGATGGAAGTTCAGCCGCCGCGCCGGGAATTGCCACCCGGGGTGAGGGAGGTTATCCCCGAGTTTAAGTAAATATGAAAAAATGCGCTTACTGTGGCCGAGGGAATTCAGATGATACCGCGTTCTGCCAGGAATGCGGGACAGCGGTTGCCAACGAAAAGCAATCGGCGAAATCTAGTGCAGTCAGGCTTCTTTTGAAACCTTTTCCCCCTCGTGTTAAATGGGGACTTTATTCCGCCGCCTGGGGCGCGGTTATTCTTGCGACGCTTTGTAGAAATCCTGCCGACCTACTTGCGGCTCCCAATTTTCCTATCGGTCTCCTTGAAATCCTGATGGGCGAGAAAGCCATTATCGCGGCTTCGTTTGGCGGTTTGGCCGCACTTTGTGGAGGTTGGATGATTTATCTAGTTGTCACCCTTGCCACAAGCTATGCAAAACGAGTATGGACTTTTTCGCCGGTGTATATCGTGTTTTGTCTCCTGCTCGCTTTGAACGTTCGGGGCTGCAATCACATGTTGGAAACTGCATCACAAATCCATTAGCAATGATGCTTAATGCCGTCAGGTGAACTACTGAAACAACGGAGCGTTTTGGTGTTCCGACGCCGCTAACTTTATTTGCTTATGCGCGATTCACGGTTATTTGATCAAGCAGTGAAAAATTTCTTTGAGCCAATCGCCCAGAAACTCCGTTTGCCCATTTCTAAAGTTCGGGAGGGGGCCTATGAGATCGTGTCTCCGTATTTCATCATGCGCATTCGGCTCCATACTGGCCATCGCAGAGGTCTTAATGTGCTCCTGCGGCCCGCCTCAATACGCGGGTTTGATGAGAACACACCCGGCACTGAGTACGGTATCGCAAACTTCATGGTGTTTGCAGGCGGAGTGTGGATAGAGCAGCTTATCGAAACAGATGCGGATTTTCTGGAACGCGCGGAATGGCTTGCTGGTGTATCCGAACGCTTTGGCGTCCCGTACCTTCTTGGTGAAGGAAAGGACCTTGACGCCATCGAGGAGATCATCAGGAGCAATGCCGAGAAACATGTGAAGCTCATTAAAAGCTATTGTTATCCAGAGGGCGTGCGGCAAGAATGGACTCCGACAACTGGCGGTGAATAAGTCGTCACACGGCGATCAACCGCATGGCTTGTGCCAACTGCTTTTAACGCTACCAAGGCGGCTTCTTGGAGTTCACCGCCTTGCAAACAACAGACAGATATTTCGTCTGCCCCTTGTCCACGAGCGCCGAAGAGTCGCCGCAGAATTCTCCGGCTACGGTTCTCGTACCTGCGAGCCTGGGCCTCCAAATTCTGCAACGACACATCGGCTGGTTTTGGGGCCTGACTCCGCCAATTCAAGCCGTCTCCTCTCCGCTCCATTCCAGTGCCGCCAGTGAACCGCTCCACCGTCTGGCTCTTCCATTGCGCTTCGTTCCACCGTCTCGAATCGTCGGAGACAGGCTTTTCCCCGCGTCCTGAGAGCGGCGGCTTTTGCTCCCGGCTACGCTTCTCCTTCGTGCGAGGCTGGGCCTCCGCGAAACCGCCGCACTCATGCCGCCCCGGTTTCGAGCTTGTCACTCAGCCTGAAAGCCTCTCCGTTCCGCTGACTCGCCCATTTGCTCCGGCTACGATGCTCGGTCTCGCTCCGCTCGCTCTGTGCGTCTGGGCCTCAACCAATGGGCGACCGCTCCACTCCGGGCCTTTCCGGCTGAGAGACAAGAGATCGCGGCCCCCGCGTGTCCGCTTTTTATATCCCCTTTGCCGTGTCATCCGCGTGAATGAATGCGCGGCGGTTGTCATTATGAACAAGCCAGTCCGCCGGTTCAAAACTCGTTTTGACAAGCCTGTCAGTTTTCAGCCGCCGCCTGCCATGTTCCGCATTTGTTCCAACTCCGATGTTGAAATCCTTAACCGCAAAAGACCATGAGACGAACCCGCCGCCGTATGCACATCCCCCAGCATGAATTTGGTTTCACCGTAGAAACGTTTCGGCTGTTTTCCGAAACCGGGCTGGACGGTGAACGCCTCACCCGCGAACAGGCCGAGGCGGAGCAGGCCCGCCGCGCCGCCGAAGCCGCGCAGCCAAAACTATTTGCGGCAATTCAACCCCATGAAACCTATGAATGAAAACACCCACGCGGCAGCGGTTCAGCCGTTTTTCTGTGGTTGGGGACTTGCGCCGTCCCCAAACCCCGGCTCTGGGCTTCACGCCAGCCCAGGCCCGCGCCAAAGGTCAAGGCCTCATGGACTCCAATTCCGCTCGCGCTGGCCTTTACGCTCCGCGCCCTTTCCGGCGGGCGGAAAGGATTTCAGTTTTAACTCGCAAATCTGCCGGATTGTGATAACTTCGCACCAACGCGCAAGGTCGGGAAATGACGTTGACACTTGCATCAATTTGCATCAGCGTTTGGTCATCACCGTGCCTTTTGATGCGGAGATGGCGGAAGATATGACGATTGCAATGCACTATGATTGGGCAATTTAACGAATTATGAGAATTTTCAGTCAGGATTCGATTCCCTTCACCGGCTCCAACCTTGATTTTAACCAATAAATTCAATGGTTCTTGTGAGATCAGCGGCCACGAAAACGGTCCATCAACCGAAGGATGCCTTCGCGGATTTCAAACAGTTCATGCCGCGCTTCCGCAATCATCGCCTGCGGCAATAGCGTCTTGGGCGCGACTGCTTCCAAGGGCGCATCCGGTTTTTGAGCGTTCAGAAGACGTTTAGCCACAGATCAACACAGATGAACACAGATTGACTAAAAGGCCATCCGCTTGAACTCAACTTTTGTCCGTCCAAAATTGATGAGCAATCCCACCTTGAGACCGGTGGCTTTCAACTCATTGAGCAGTTGCGCCTCGTCCGCAGTTTGGTATTCAGGCGCTACCTTCAACTCCACAAGCACCCGATTCTCTACCAACAAGTCAGCCGCGTACTCGCCCACACCTTCGCCTTTGTATTGAACCGGAATGCGATGCTCCAACCCGGCGTTCCGTCCACGTAACTTTAGTTCCACTTGCATAGCCGGCTGGCAGACCTTCTCCAGAAATCCATATCCCAGCACGCGATGGACCTGGAACGCCGCCCCGATGATGTCATGCGTGACCGGGTCACGTTCCTCATTTTCGTCCGGTTTAAGTTTATCTGTGTTCATCTGTGTCAATCTGTGGCTCGCTTTCATGTTCGCCTGGAGATTTTGATTCCGGATTGATTCTCAATCTCGGCGAGCCGCTGGCGGACTGTATCCACGCTCTTCTGTCCCTCGAACAGCACCCGCTTGCAGTGAGTCTTGCCGTCGGCCATTGTGGCGAAGAATTCGATGATGCCCGTGCCGTCTTCATCTTCGAGCCTGGCTGACAAGGCGGTGATATTCGGCTTCTCCCTGGCCAGCCATTGCGCAAAGGCTTCTTCCTTCAGGCCGGTCTCCTGCCAGAATTTCAACTTGTCAACCGGCAGTTCCAGGCAGCGGCGCATGACAAAGTCGCGGTCCAGAAAGGAGAAAAAGTTGCCCGCCTTGGGGCCGTTTTCGCGGTCGAGCAAGACGCGGTAAATGGCTTTGAACGCGCCCGGCTGATCAATGGGTGTGAGGCGAACGGCGTTGAAGATGCAGATTTGGAGCGCGTCGCCCTCCCATTTCGCCTGGGGAAGCAGCCCGGCCAAAATGTGGAGAAAGGCGCGTTGCGTGGCGGAGAGGTCCTGCGCCCGCGCGGGCAGGGTTTCCTGCAATCGCGTTTTTTCCTCCTCCGTGGCGTAATGTTCGACCCAGTAGTGGGCGGCGCGAATGCGGAGTTCGAGATGCCGGCGCTCCAAGGCGGTGAAGGGCGCGCCTTTGCGCTTCTCCAACTCCCGCACGACATCCAGATGCGGCATTTGCGTCAGCGCGGTGACGAGTTGAAAGTCGGCCGCCCAATAATCCGGCTCCGGCTGCACCTGTGAGAGTTCGTAGATGCGCTTGTCTCCGGGCAACGACTTTGCATTGTCAAAATAATTGTGTTTGGAACGGTCAAACTCATTGAAAAGTTTGGTGATGTAAACTTCCGACGGCCCGAAGTTGACCGGTTGGCGCGGAGGAGGGCGGATGAGCAGGAAACGGAGAATCTCCGGCGGCAAGAAGTCCGCCATATCGCGGGAAGTCACACCCACACCCTTGCTGGAACTCATCTTGGCGCCGCCGACAAGGAAGAAATCGTAAGGACAATTCAGGGGCGGCTCCTGCCCGAAGATTTCACGCAGGCAAGCCATCGCCACATCGCGTGATCCGCCCTTTGTGCTGTGGTCCTGGCCGGCGCCCTCGATGGTGACGGGAAAGGTCCGCCACTTGGCGCACCATTCCAGCTTCCACGGGAGTTTGCCTTTGCCATCGAAGGGCGGCACTTTGCCGCGATGCCCGCAACCAATCGCCCACTTCACCAAATCGGGCCTGCATTCGTAGGTGACTTCTTTGCCGTCGTAGGCCGTGACCACCGTGGTGCCGATGCGTCCGCACTTTTCGCAGACAACTTGGAACGGATGCCAGTCTTCGGCGCGCTCCGAGCCGCTGACCTTCTTGTAAATGCGGCGGACGATGTCGGCCTTGCGGAGAATGGCGTCAATGGCTTCGTTGAACTTGCCGGAGCGGTAGAGGTCGCGCATCCGGTAGAATTCGGGGCGGATGCCGAGTTCGGCGAACACGCTGAAGAATTCGGATATGTAATGGTCGGCCATGTCGGTTGCGTTTGAGCCGGGAGGCGGCGGCGTGTTGCAGAGCGGCGCGCCAAGATATTTCTCGAAGTGTTCGGCCTCGCCATAGGGGATTTCATCAACCGGGTCGTAATCGTCCACGCCGAACAGGAAACGCGCCGGAACGCCTTTGGCCTGGAGAGTCCGATAGATCGCGTCGTGAATGAGCGGCCCGCGCAGAGCGCCGACATGGGCGCGTCCGGAGGGCGTCTTCGAATCGTTGATTGTTTGCGGCCCTTCAATCGTTTCGACTAATTGGTCACACCAGAACATTTTCGGTATGTTTCAAGCCGGGAATGATGCTGAACCGGCGCAAACGGGTCAACCGCATTTAACGGAAGATGTTTTCAGAAGCCATTTTGCCTTTCAGTTTGCAACCCCAGAAGCTTGGCAACTGTAATGCATGGTGGATGCCTCGTGAGAAGCTGTATAAAATGAGCCATCTGATAAAGGCAAGATATGGATGATAGGTCTGGAAAATCGGCAACACGGCAACAAGTGTTGATAGTCAACGACTTAGCTGGCAACAAAATCGGCAACAGACCGGCAACACACCCGTTACGTTAACGTTAAAGCCGGTAACGCAACTGCACAAACGCGAAGGCAAGGCCGTCACCAACTTTCAACGCACACTGCCGCCGCCGCCGGCGATTATCAATGAGATTTATCAGCGGGGCGCAAACCGCTTTCGCGCGCCAAAAAGCAGCCCGCCAATCGCGGTCAGCGCAATAATGCCTGGCTCGGGCGCCACCCCGGTTGGAGAAAACGAGATGTCGTCAAGTTCTACGCTGCCCCAATTTGCGGTGAATTGGAGTTGGCCATTTTCGCCAGCATAGGGCGCAATATTAGCGCCATAAACAGAATAGCTTTGGCCAGAGGGTGCTACGCCAGAGGATAGGGCAACCAGAGGAAGGCTATATCCATCAAAGGAAACCGACAAAGAGCCATCGCCAGGAACCCACGCTTTCAACTCCAGTGATACATCGCTTGCTGGAATAGTCCCGCTTTGTACGATAGAGGCGGCCACTGACGACCCGCCTGGCGAAACCCCTCCTGCTTGCAAAACTGCACTGTATTGGCCATCTATGACGCTATATCCAAGGGAACTTGACACACCGGGTCCAATCAAGTCAATGCTTGCGGAGCCAAGGGTGATATCATTGAACAAGGCGACGCTTGTTACGGAATTGCCCAGATAGCCAGCCCAGTCCGGAAATGCACTTGCAAAAATGACTTGGCCGCCAGGCACACCGGTGAAAACAGGATTTGCGGACTCAAAATCGAGATTATAAAAACTCCCCTGGGCAACTACCCGAAGGGCACAGGTGATCAAGAAAGCTAACGATACTGGAAAATGTGCGAATTTCATACGATGTTCATTGTTTTGTGAAAGGATCTCCGACAACTTGGAGATAATCGGTTACGCTGGGGAAAGAATTCCAAGCGCAATACGAAAAGATACGTCCCGCGGCCCAGCCACCAAAGTATGGGGCCGGAAGGTTGAGACCGATTATATCTGGTTCCTCTACGTTGCACACTGCGCCGATTGGTGTACTGGAGTAGTTCGTGCCTCCAAAGGCATTGCTCGAAAACCACTGTATAAAACAACCTTGCTTTTGCGGCTGTTCTGCTTGGTCTCGCATCCCATTAAATGACTCTCCAGTTTCAATGATATACCAGCTACTTTGACCAGAAAACTGAATGGTTCCATTCGTTACGTATCCCGAATTTGTTGGACCATAGTAGCCGTTTGACCCGGGTGCCCACCAATAGCCATGAACTCCCCACGACCCGAAGCCAGCTAGGTTGAT
>Ga0326728_10007852_pt1 | contig 26964 bp, 20 predicted proteins | sample MB3enrmetagenome_FD_207602 | JGI IMG/M metagenome (GOLD analysis project Ga0326728, IMG submission 207602) | Lab enriched peat soil microbial communities from McLean, Ithaca, NY, United States - MB31MN | ecosystem: Environmental > Terrestrial > Soil > Wetlands > Peat | place: USA: New York...
CGTCCGTCTTCCTTCGGCCGCGGCGAGCCACCCATCATGAGCGACGCGCGGCTTTGGACCGGGGGCCGGGTCTTCACCGGTCGGCGGTACGCCGAAGCCGTTCTCGTGGACCAAGGGACCGTCCTGGCGGTGGGGTCGGACGACGCGGTCCGGCGGTCGGCCCCGACCGGAACCGAGGTCGTTTCATTGAGGGGTCGGCTCGTGCTCCCGGGGCTCATCGACGCCCATCTCCACCTCGACGATCTCGCCCGGTTCCGCGAAGACCTAGACCTCACCGAGGTCCGTGGCCGGGACGACCTCGTAGGCAAGGTCCGTGAGTGGGCCGCGGCCCATCCCACCGGCTCGATCGTCGGACGGGGTCTCGACGTCGACCGCTCCCTTGGCGGCCACTGGCCTCTCCACCAGGATCTCGACCGGGCGGTGGACGACCGTGCCGTGGTCCTCTATCATGCGAGCGGGCATGCCGCGGTGGCGAACGGGTTCGCCCTCTCTGCAGCGGGGGTCGGGTCGCGGTCGACGGCCGAGCGCCGAGGTCGGGTAGGAACGGCCGCGGACGGGGAGCCCAACGGCATCCTGTACGAGGAGGCCCTCCACTGGATGACCCCCCTCACGGCAGCGCCCAGCGACCCTGAGGGTGCGGTTCGCGCCCTAGATTTCCTCGCTTCGTTCGGGCTGACCACCGTCGCGACGATGAACGTCTCCCCGGAGGGGCTCGCCGGGCTCCGGTCGCTGGCCGCCCGGGACCGTCTGCCGATACGGGTCCGAAGCTACCTGAGTCTCTTGTCGATCGGTGACTTCCGCCGCCCGGACCTTGCGCCCGTCGGCCGTCCCGGTCGGTTCGCGGTGGTCGGGACGAAAGGGTTCACGGACGGCGCGTTCGGTCCCCGAACCGCCTGGCTCTCGGAGCCGTACACCGACGCCCCGGAAGGGTGCGGGATCGCGGTCGAGTCTGATCCCGCGCTCTCGAACGCGCTGGCGGCGGCCAACGACCTCGGGCTCGCCCCTGCCCTGCATGCGATCGGGGACCGCGCGGTCCTCCGAGCCGCCCACCTGCTCGCGCCGTACGTTCCACGCGCGGGGGCCCCCGCCCGGATCGAGCACGTCGGGTTGACCCCTCCACCGGTCCTCTCCCTCCTCGGCACCGTGCGGCCCACCCTGGTCGTCCAGCCAGGGTTCGTCTGGAGTGACTTCTGGCTCCCTGCCCGGCTCGGCGCGGAGCGCGTGCGTTGGGCCTACGCGTTCCGGACCCTCACCAACCTAGGGCACCGGCTCGTAGGGTCGAGCGATGCGCCGTACGACCCCCCCGACCCCTGGCGCGGCCTCCGGGCTGCGACGGAGAGGCGGGACGAGCTCGGGCGGTCGGCGAACCCGGAGCCGCGGGAGGCCTTGGCGTGCGAGGAGGCAACGCGGTTGTACGGCGTCAACGCCGGGGCGGCTCTGGGAGAGCCTTCGCTCGGGACCTTGGAAGTGGGCTCGAAGGCCGACCTCCTCCTCCTGGACGCGACGGGCCTCGCGGAGGCGTTCCGAGTCGGAGCGAGGGCGGTCCGGGAAACGTGGGTGGAGGGGACCTGCGTCTTCCGAGCCGGCGGGGGGAACCGGGGAGCAATCGGTTAACCCCCCCACCGCTCTCGCGGAGGCATGCCCGCCTCGAACGACGTTCCGACGCTCAAGGAGTTCTCTCCCTCGATGCGGGTCGACCTGCTCATCTCCGACTGGAAGGCCGCCATCGTCCCGGAGCTCCCGGAGGAGGAACGGGAGCGCCGACTCTACGGGCAGGCCTGGGAAGCATACCAGGAGGGGGACTACGGCTTCGGCCTCTGGTGCTGGCACGAGTGCGACCGCCTCACGAACAACCTGAACGGCAACATCCGCGAGGTCACCCGGATCCTGGGGCCCGGACGATACTTCGGCTTCTCGCACCGTCGCGTGGTCGCGGAGGCGGTCCCGGTCGAGCGGATTTACCGGCCTCGCAAGGGCGACATGAGCACCCCCCGCACCGACGCGTTCGTCCTCCCGCATTACCAGGTGCTCTGCGTCTACCTGATTCGCGCGTCGACGGGCGACGCCAGGGCCAAGGCGACGCTCGAGATCGCGCTCGGCGAGCTCGAGGACCAGCGAAGGGCGGACCCGTTCCTGCGGCATTTCGAGACGTTCCGGGAGCTGCTGGCACGGACCTCGGCGAGCCCGGAGCCTCCCGGCCCAGCATCGGCAGCTCCCTCCCCGGCCCCGACCAGTAGGGCTAAATCCCCCGTGCGTCGCGCCCCGCCCCGGCGGCGTGGCTGAGAACACCCGAAGGTTCGTATAGCCCACCCGGCTCGGGCAATCGACCGGTGGAGTGTGTCAATGAAAGCCGTAGTACTGGGCGGTGGAGGGCTGACAGGACAGTGTTCGGTGCGCGACCTCGCAACGGGGGGGGTGTTCGACTCGGTCGTCGCGGCCGACCTCGATGAGGAGCTGGCCAAGGCGGCGGCGAAAGCCGCCGGATCGCGGGCCTCGGCGGTGAAGATCGATGCCGGGAACAAGGCAGCGGTCGCGAAACTCCTCCGCGGGGCCGACGTGGTCGTGAACGCCGTCCAGTATCAGTTCAACCTGTCGGTCATGGAGGCGGCGCTCGAAGCGCACGTTCCGTACCTCGACTTCGGCGGCCTCTTCCACATGACCCGCCGCCAGCTCGAGATGAATGACGCGTTCAAGCGCGCGAAGGTGCTCGCCATCCCCGGCCTCGGGGAGGTCCCGGGGGTCTCGAACGTGCTCGCGATGCAGGCCTGCCAGGACCTCGACCGGGTCGAATCGCTCGTGATCCGGGACGGTTGGAAGGACCTCACGGTCGGAGGACCCGAGATCTCGTTCACCTGGTCACCGAGCACCTTCCTCGACGAGATGGTCCTTCCGGCGCAGGTCTTCGAGGGCGGTGTCTACAAGGAGTACCCGCCCATGAGCTCGGCCGAGGAGTTCGACTTCGGGCCCCCGGTCGGGAAGACCCGCGTCTACCGAACGCTTCACTCCGAGCCGGCGACGCTCCCCGAGAGCCTTCGCTCGAAGGGGATCACACACTGCGAGTGGAAGGAGGGGGGCCCCGGAATCGAGGTGCTGCGTACGATGGCCCTGCTCGGACTGGCCTCCGACAAGCCGCTCGAGGTCCGGGGGCAGAAGGTCACGCCGCGGGAGTTCACGCTCGCCCTCCTCAAGCGCGGGAAGCTCCTCGGGATCCCCCCAGACGTCCGCGTCAACGACTGGGAGGTCTTCGACATCGAGGTCAAGGGAACGAAGGGCGGTAAGCCTGTCGTGCGCCACGTGATCGCACGATTCCCCCCACGTCCCGACTGGCATCTTACCGTGACCGAGTACGCCGTCGGGATCGCGGGTGCGGTGGGCGCGGAGCTCATAGCTCAGGGGCAGGTCCACGAGGTGGGCGTCGTCCCCCCCGAACTGTGTATCCCGCCCGTTCCGTTCCGGGCCGGCCTCGCGAAGCGAGGGGTCGACATGACGATCACGCCCCCCGAAGGCCCTCTGCCTCCTCGAAAGACGAATTAACGGCCCGGGAGGCGATTTCCAACCATTTCCGCCTCGTTTATCTCCTATCGCGACAAGAAATTCACAGGTTCCGCCGTCTAAGAATGAGTTAGTACACTGTTTTCATTACGCAGTGTGGGTTGTACCCCGTAATCTCGGGCTCAGCCAATTATATATAGACCCCTCGGGGTCCGACAAACGCCCGGAAATCATACTTTATGGCGGAGCTGAATCCCGCCCCGGTGTTGCCGTCCCGGACCCCTGAGGCCGAGCCCTCTCCGCAGGGTCGCGAACGTGGCCCTTCCGACCTTCCCCGGCTGACCGCCGAAGGGTCGGCCGCCCCTCCCCCTTCGACCCCTTCCGCTCCGACGTCACCGGGCGGCCCGCCTGCCGAGGAGAAGAAGAAGGAGTCCCCCAAGGAGCCGGCTAAAGAAGCGGTCAAGGAGTCCGCGAAGGAGCCGACGAAGGAACCGGCCAAAGAGGGCACGAAGGAGGCCGCCCCGTCCACGGAGGAGGCGCCTCCGATCCCGATATCGATCGCCCGGCTGATTCCCAAGCTCAAGAAGAGCGCGAAGCTGTTCGAGGAGGCGAAGAAGCACATCCCGAACGGGTCGAGCTCCCTCATCCGGACGGCGTCCTACGACCCCGTCGCACCGTTCATCGCGAGGGGGAAGGGCTCGCGGATCTGGGACGAGGACGGCAACGAGTACCTCGACTTCATGCTCGCCTACGGGGTCCTCATCAACGGCCACGCCCCTGAAGCGCAGGTCAAGGCGATCCAGGAGCAGGCCGAGCTCGGCCTACAGTTCGGCTCGCCGAGCGAGATTGAGGTCGAGGTCGCGAAGCTGTTCCAGAAGCTCGTCCCGAACGCGGAGCGGGTCGCGTTCTGCACGAGCGGCTCGGACGCGACCATGAACGCGATCCGGATCGCGCGCGCGGTCACGGGAAAGGATTGCATCCTGAAGTTCGAAGGCCACTACCACGGGCAGCACGACATCGCGCTCATCAGCGCGGAAGCGCCGCCGATCGTCGCCGGCCTCGACGAGTACCCCCGACCGCTTCCGAACTCCGCCGGGATCCCTCCGGGCGTGACCGACTACGTCATGGTCGCGCCGTACAACTCGGTCACCGCGTTCGAGCGGATTGTCCGTCGGTACCGGGAGCGCCTAGCCTGTGTGATCCTCGAACCGATCATGGCGAACTCCGGCATCATCCCGCCGGCCCCGGACTATCTCAAGCGCCTCATCGAGATCGCTCACCAGAACGACATGCTCGTCATCTTCGACGAGGTGTTCACAGGTTTCCGCGTCGCGCCGGGCGGGGCCCAACAGCTCTACAACGTCGAGCCCGACATCTCCTGCTGGGCGAAGGCGCTCGGCGGGGGCGTGCCCGTCTCGGCGGTCTCCGGGAAGGCCGAGTACATGGACCTCATCGCCCCCGGGCGGATCAGTTTCGGCGGCACCTACAACGCGAACAACCTCGTCATGGCCGGGACGCTCGCGAACCTGAAGACCCTCCACCGGGGCGGCGAGGACCTCTACGCTCGGGTCGGAAAGCTCACGGACAAGCTCGGGAAGGGCCTCGAGGAGGCCGGACGGGACGCGAAGCTCAACGTCCTCGTCCAGTGGGTGAACGGGATGCTGCAGTTCTTCTTCACGCGCCGCAAGAAGATCATCAACTACCGCGAGTCCCTCCAGATTGACTGGAACCTCTACCTGCGCCATCACCAGCTCCTGCTCGACAAGGGGATCTACATCCATCCGGACAACTACGAGCGGCTCACCTTCTCGACCGCGCACACCGAGAAGGACATCGAGAAGTTCGTCTCGGTGGCGACCGAGACGATGGCCGAACTCCGAACGCTCCCACGTGACTATCTGCCGTGACCGACCATCTCCGGGGCACCGGGGGAGTCGCGAGCGAATGATTGTCGTCGACCCGAACGAGGAACGATGGCCGGGTGGGGCCTAGCGCCACCCCCCTGACCGGAGGAGACGGGGATGGGTAGGAGCCTCGAGGACCTCATCATCTTCATCCTCAAGCGATTCCTCCAGCTCCTGCCCGTACTGCTCGGCGTCATCGTGCTGACGTTCCTCGTCACGCACGTCGCTGCGATCGACCCGTGTCCCCGGTGGTACCAGAAGGCGAGCCTCGCGGTCATCAACCATTGCAAGGCCCAGTTCGCCCTCCCGCTCTGGACGCAGTTCTGGAACTACTTCACCCAGCTGCTCTCGGGGAACTGGGGTTCCTCCCCGCTCGGCGTGCCGGTCTACCCGGTGATCTCCGCGGCGTTCCCGGCGACGCTCGAACTCGTGCTCACTTCGATGCTCATCATGATCTTCGTCGGGATCCCCCTCGGGGTCATCGCCGCCCAGTTCGCGGGTCGATGGGGCGACCACCTGGTCCGCGTCCTCTACCTCAGCGGCTGGTCGATCCCCACCTACGTGGGCGCGATCATCGCGGCGGTCTTCCTAGCCCCGTTCCTGGGGCTCCCTACGACGGGGGAGTACAGTGCCCCGCCGCCGTTCCCCCAGGTCACGCACATGTCGGTGATCGACGCGGTCATCGCGTTGAACTTCCCGTACACGATCGACGCGCTGAGCCACCTCCTCCTACCGGCCAGCGTGCTCGCCTTCATTGAGATGGGGAACGCGACCCGGATGACGCGGTCGGCGATGCTTGAGGTGCTGCCGCTCGAGTACGTGAAGTCGGCCCGGATGAAGGGTCTCTCGAACTTCGTCGTGCTCTACAAGCATGCCCTGCGCAATGCGTTGATCACGGCCACGACGGTGCTCGGGGTGACGGCCGGTGGCCTTCTCGCGGGCACGGTCGTCATCGAGGAGGTCTTCGGCTGGCCCGGCATCGGCGCCTACGCCTTCGCCGTGCTCGGGGGCGGCGGCCGGCCGGACTTCGACGGGGCGATCGCCGTCGTCGTCGTGTTCGCCATCGGCGTCGTCATTGCCAATCTGATCGCCGACATCCTCTACGGAGTGCTCGACCCTCGGGTCGAGTGGAGGTGAGCCGCAATGGTCACTTCCCTCAAGGTCCGGCCGGTCCAGAGAGGTTTCGGCAGCACCGCCGGGCCTCTAGGCCGGAGGGTCTGGCGGAGTACCCGCGGGCTGTACCGGGTGATGCGGGCGAACCCGCTGACGTTCATCGGGTTCGTGCTCGTCGCGATCTGCTTGATGCTCGCGCTGATCGTGATCGTCGACCCCGCCCTCATCGTTCCGTACGGCGCGAGCCAGAACACGGGCGCGTACAAGGAACCGCCCACCATCCTCCGCTGGCCTCCCTCGATCCAGCACCCGTTCGGCACCGACCAGGGGGGCCTCGACATCTACTCGGAGGTGATGCTGGCCCTTCCGCTCGACCTCGGGATCGGGATCGGGATCGCCGCGTTCGCCCTCGTCGCGGGGGGCATGCTCGGCCTCATCGCCGGCTTCTGGGACCAGCCCCGGACGTTGGGGGGGGCCCTCTCGGTGATCATTATGCGGACCACCGACGTGTTCCTCGCGTTCCCGAGCCTCGTTCTGGCGCTCGCCATCGTGGCGTCGATCGGGCGTGGGGTCTGGGCCGCCATCCTCGCGATCATGATCACCTGGTGGCCGTACTATGTGCGCTTGGTCCGCGGCGAGACGCTCGCGGTCAAGCACCTCCCGTACGTCACCGCCGCGAGGGCGGCCGGGGTCCGGGATACCCGGATCCTGACGCGCCACGTTCTCCGCAACGTCCTAGAACCGGTGGTCGTCTACTTCACGCTCGACATCGGCACGGTGCTCGTCACCTTCTCGACGATCTCGTTCGTCGGGGCGGGGATCCCGTTCCCCGGGAAGGTACCCGAGTGGGGTAGCATGATGTCGTTCTATCAGCAGAACTACGTGTTGAGCACGTACTGGTGGTACATCACATTCCCCGCGATTGCCATCTTCATGAGCGCGCTCGCGTTCAGTCTCCTCGGCGACGGGCTACGGGACGTGCTGGACCCGCGCACGCGTCGCGCGCTCGCCGAGTCGAGCTCGTTCCACGAGCCTCCGCCGGAAGTGCCGCAGCCCGCGGCGGCCCCCGACGCGGCCGAATCCGAGGAAGAGGCCATCGAGGAAGAGGCCCGCGAGGTGGGGGCGGCCGCATGACCCAGCCGGTGCTCTCGATCGAGAACCTCTCGATCGACTACGAGGTCGGCGCCGGCGTGTTCCACGCGGTCTCCGACGTCTCCCTGGTCGTGCCGCCCGGCCGTGTGGTCGGGATCGTGGGGGAGACGGGATGCGGCAAGAGCACCCTCGCGCAGGCGATCCCGCGGTTGCTCCCCGAGCCGCCCGCCCGCTACCGGTCGGGAAAGATCATCTTCCAGGGGACCGACCTCATCCCGGTGCCCCGCGGGAAGCTCCCCCAGGTCCGGGGGACGGGGATCGGGATGATCTTCCAGGAGCCGCTCAACTCGCTGAACCCGGCCTTCCGGGTCTTCGACCAGATCGCCGAGGCGATCCAGATGCGGCACTGGCGGGAGGAGGGCATCCTCCCGGTATTCCACCCGGGCCCGACCCCGTTCGACTACACCCATCGCCCCCTCCCGGAGCCCGTCGACGTCCTCTCGCGGCCGATCGTCCCCGGAAACGCGAAGGCCGCCGTGGCCAAGAAGGTCCGAACGCGCTCCGACTTCCGCAAGGAGGTGCTCGAGTACCTGCGGCTCGTTCGCATCAACGACCCGGAGACGATTCTCGACCTCTACCCGCACGAGCTCTCGGGGGGGATGCGCCAGCGGATCATGATCGCCATGGCGCTCTCGGGCAAGCCCGCGCTCCTGATTGCCGACGAACCGACGAGCGCGCTCGACGTGACGATCCAGGCCCAGGTCCTCACGCTGATGAAGGAGCTGATCGACGAGGTCCAGGCCTCGATCCTGTACATCAGCCACGACCTCGGCGTCGTGGCCGAGACGGCAGACGACCTCGGCGTGATGTACGCCGGCCAGCTCGTCGAGTTCGGCCCGGTCGCGGACATCTTCGAGGCGCCCCGGCACCCGTACACGAAGTCGCTTCTACGGTCGATTCCCACGCGCTACAAGACCGACTGGCCGATGCCCACCATCCCGGGGGCCGTCCCGAACCTGTCCCGTCTCCCGCGCGGGTGTCGCTTCCATCCCCGGTGCGCCCTCGCGAAGCCCATCTGCACCCAGGACCCGGGGCCGAGGTTGCGCGTGATCGAGGCACGCGCCGGGGCGAGCTCGTCCCACCAGGCCTCGTGCCATTTCGCGGAGGAGGTCGCGTCCCTGCCGTGACCACCGCTCCCCCCCTCCTCGAGACCGAAGGGGTCGCGAAGTTCTTCCCCATCGTGCGCAGCGTGAGCGACATCGTGACGGGCCGCAAGGCCCGCGCGATTCACGCGGTGGATGGGGTCAGCCTCACCGTCCAGGCCGGGGAAACGGTCGGACTGATCGGCGAATCCGGGTCCGGCAAGACGACCTTGGGGTGGGTCGTGGCCCGTCTTCACGAGGCCACGACCGGGGCCATCCGGTTCGAGGGCCGGGACATCCTGGCGCTCGAAGGGGCCGAGCTTCGGTACTGGCGGCATAACATCCAGGTGGTCTTCCAGGACCCGGTCGGATCGCTCGACCCCCGCCTCACCGTTTGGCAGATCGTAGGAGAACCGCTGCAGGCCCAGAACCAAATGCAACGCTGGTTCGCGGTTCACGAGCCGAAGAGGATCCGCCGCGAGTACCGGATCGCGTCCCAGAACGAGCGCAAGAGGCTCACCCGCGAGTTCCAAGCCGCGGTGCACCCCAAGGCCGCGGCCCGCCGGAAGCTCACCGACGACTACTACAAGGGCGTGGCCGACCGGGGAAAGATCCTCGAGGCGGACCGCGAGCGGTGGACCGACGAATACCAGGCCGCCATCAGGCCGTCCCGCGACGAGACCCCCCGTCTCCCGGCCGCGGAGCGCCGAAAGCGACATGCCGAGCTGCTGGCCCGCGTGAAGGACCGGACGAAGAGCGCCAAGGCGGAGGAGAAGCGGTTGCGCGCCGAATACCGCGCCGCCCTCTTGCAGGCGAACCAGATCCCTCCCGTCCCCCCACCCGAGCGTCAACGGCTGCACGACGAGTACCGGGCCGCCCTGAAGCGCGGCCTGCCCCCGCCCGTCATCCCGAAGATCCCGAAGCCCCCCCGGATCAATCGCGAGATGATCCGCGAGAAGGTCCAAGAGGCGCTGCCCCTCGTGGGGCTCATGCCCGAGATCCTCGACCAGTACCCGCACGAGTTCTCGGGCGGGGGACGGCAGCGTATCTCGCTCGCCCGGGCGCTCATCGTCAACCCAAAGCTCATTGTCCTCGACGAACCGACCAGCGCGCTCGACGTCGCCGTCCAAGCGCAGATCCTCAACCGCCTGATCGAGCTCCAGCGGGAGCGTGGCCTCGCCTACATCCTGATCACGCACAACGTGGCCGCGGTCCGGTTCGTGGCCGACCGAGTCGCCGTGATGTACCTCGGTCAGATCGTCGAGCTCGGGCCGGTGCGCCAGGTTCTCGAACGCCCCGTGCACCCGTACACGAAGGCGCTCCTCGCCGCGCTGCCGGTGGCGGACGTCCGTCGGCGACGCACGCGCTTCCGGATCGGCGGCGACATCCCCACGTTGATCGACCCGAAGCCCGGGTGCCGGTTCGCCCCGCGATGTCCGTTCGTGGAGGAGGGGTGCCACACGACCGACCCGGCGCTCCTGCCCCGGCCGGGCGCGCCCGACCACCGGGTCGCTTGCCTGCGGGCCGAGGAAGTGGCCGACATCTCCCCGGCTGCGCTACTGGAGACCCGGCCCAGCCCCGCCGGACCGACCGGCGGGGCGCCCGCGGCCGCCGTTCCCTCGGTCAGCTGAGCCACTGCGTGTTGAACAGCAACGCGTAGGGTTCGGCGCTCCCCATCGCGTTGATGATGACCCCGTGGAGGTTCGTCGAGTACACGGCGAACGACGTGGGGATGACCGTCCAGATGTCGGTGTAGTTGTTGTACATGAGGCTCGTCATGTTCGCATAGTCCGCCGTGAGGTTCGCGGGGTTCGACTCCGCCGCGGCCTGGTAGACCAGCTGGTCGACCGTGCTGTTGCTGTAGCCCGACATGCACATGTTGGCACTGCCGGAGCTCACCGCATCGTTCTGGGTGAAGTCGTCGGGCGAGACGTAGTCCGACGTGTAGAACTCCTGGCCCATCCAGAACGGTCCGCCGTTCGCGGCGGTGGCCGATTCACACTGGCCGGACGACAACCCCTGTTCCACGTAGAGGACGGGGAGCGAGATCGGAACGGCCACGACCGTGAGCCCGATCTGGGCGAGGTCGTGCACCAGGAACGAAGCCATCTCCGCCCAGTCGGCCCCGATGTCGAGGTATTCGTAGTAGAGCGTCGTGCCGGCGCAGGCGCTGTTGGCGCACGGTGAGGCCGCGATCTCCTGCTGCGCGAGCGCGAGATTGTACGAGTAGTACGGCTCCTTCGCCGTCACGTTGTTATTGTACGGGTAGCCGGGAGGGACCGGTCCCACCCACTGCGTCGCCCAGCCCCCGAACGCCTGTTGGATGATCTGATTGTAGTTGATCGCGTGGGCCACGGCCTCCCGAACGGAGAGGTTGGTGAACGGGTCGTGAGCGGACGCGGGTGCGGTCTGGTTGAGGTAGATCCACCACGATCCGCTGGTCGAGCTGACCGTGATGTTCAAGGGGTCCACGATCACGTTCGGGTGGCCCTGAAGCTGGGAGACCGTGGACGTGCCGATGTAGGCGAACGAGGCTTCGGCGACCGTCCCGCTCGTGAGGTCCCGGATGGTCACATCGAGCGTGGCTTGGAACATGATGTCGACCGTCGTGTTCGCCGGCTGGATGTTGGTGTTCCAGGGCTCGGTGGCCCACGCTGCGGCACCCCAATAGTTCGGGTCGGGGGCGAGGGTGTACCCACCTCCCTCGACCGGGCTGTAGGCCTTGAGGATGTACTGCCCCGTGCCGAGGGTGTGCGTCGTGAGGTAGGTGTTGACGTCCGCCACTCCGACCCCACCGTTCGCGTCGATCCAGGTCGGGTCGACCGCGACCGAGTTCGGGGCGGAGATCGAAGCGAGGAGGTAGGTGTAGTTGCTGTCCAGATAGCCGTAGCCCAGGTTGAGTCGGATCGTCAGGTTGTTGACGACCTGGAACGACTGGTAGGGCTCGCTCATCTGCGCGATCTGGGAGGGGGTCGGCGAGATGAAGTTCCAGCCGTTGAGGTCGTTCGCGAGGGTGACGTTCGCCGCCTTGATGGCGGAAAGGTCCGAGTAGTACGATAGTGGGCTCGTCTGGCTGAAGTTGGTCGTGAAGAAGTTCTGCTCCAGGATGAACTGGGGTCCTTGAGCGATCAGCAGGCTTCGGTAGAAGCTGTACCACTGGACATAGGCGTTGTAGGGGTCCCCGTTCGAGAAGTGCACGCCGGAGCGCAGGTAGAACGTGTAGCTGGTGAAGTTGGTCAGGGGGTTGTTGGTCGCTGTCCAGTTGTTATGCGCGAGCATCCCGGTGAAGGTGGTGACGCTCGTGCCGTTGTACTGCACGAGACCCTGGTAGACCTGCTGGACCGCGGCCCAGCCGGGGGTCGAGAACGTGACCTGAGGGTCGAGCGAATCGGGGAGCTCGGCCTGGTCGACGCAGATCGTCGTCCTCTGGTTCGGTCCGCAGGTGGCGGAGACCGACGAGTTTCGCAGGGCGAAGTACCCTCCGATACCCGCCGCAATGAGCACCACGACCACGGCGATGACGATTATGTTCCTACGCCTCGGTTCCATCGACACCCCTCCGAGAACGCGTTTTGAAACCACTTCTTCTTGATATAGTTCTCCAGAACCGGCCCCGCCCCCTCAATCCCGAATCCGGAGCCAAAACCTTTAGCGGGGTCGAAATCCACGGAAATGGGGGAGCGAACGATGGACCGTACGATGCTGATCGGTGGAGAGTGGGTGGCGGCGTCCCGTGAGGAGACGATGGCCGTGACGAACCCGTTCGACGGCTCGTCCCTCGGGACGGTCCCGAAGGGCTCCCGAGAGGACGCTCGAAGGGCGATCGACGCCGCGCGGGAGGCATTCGACAAGGGTCCGTGGTCCCGGCTGCCCCCCCGGGCCCGCGGCGACGTGTTCCTGAAGGCCGCGGCGCTCCTCCAGCAGCGGCTGGGCGAGGTCGCGGAACTGGAGAGTCGTAACCAGGGGAAGACCATCAAGCAGGCAGCCGATGGTGACCTCCCGTTCTCGATCGACAACATCGTCTTCTACGCGGGCGCGGGTCGAACGCTCGACGCGAAGAACCCCGGCGAGTTCACCGGGGACGGCACGTCGATCTTCCGCCGGGAGCCGATCGGAGTGGTCGCGTGCGTCACCCCCTGGAACTACCCGATCATGATGGCGGTCTGGAAGATCGCTCCCGCGCTCATCGTCGGCAACACGGTGGTGCTCAAGCCCGCGAGCTACACCCCACTCACCACGCTCGAGCTCGGCCGGGCGTTCCAGGACGCCGGGCTCCCGTCGGGGGCCCTCAACATCATCACGGGCCCGGGCGCGGAGGTGGGGGACGAGCTATCGCGGAACCCGAAGGTCGACATGGTCGGACTCACCGGCGACACCGTCACTGGGAAGAAGATCATGGAGGCAGCGAGCGGCACGGTCAAGCGGGTCCAGCTCGAGCTCGGCGGGAAGGCGCCGTTCGTGGTCTTCGAGGACGCTGACATCGCCGCTGCGGTCGAGGGTGCCATGGTGGCCGGGTTCGTGAACGGAGGGCAGGACTGCACGGCCGCGACGCGGCTCATCGTGCACAAGAGCATCCATGCGAAGTTCGTCCAGCAACTCCTCGAACGGGTCCGAACGATCCGTATCGGGGACCCCCTCTCCCGCAGCACCGACCTCGGACCCCTCGTGAGCCCGGTACAGCAGAAGCGGGTCCTCGAGTTCGTCGAGAAAGGAAAGAACGAGGGGGCGAAGCTGAAGATCGGCGGCACGGACGACCACAAGAAGCACCCCAAGGGCGCGTTCGTCGTTCCGACGGTCTTCGACTCGGTCGCGCCGGACATGGCCATCGCGCAGCAGGAGATCTTCGGGCCGGTCCTCGATGTGCTCGAGTTCTCAACGTTCGACGAGGCGCTCGAGATCGCGAACGGGGTAGTGTACGGCCTTGCCGGGAGCGTCTGGACAAGGGACCTTCGGACGGCCATCAAGGCGGCCAACACGCTCCGCTTCGGAGACGTCTGGGTCAACGACCACCTGCCGCTCGGCTCGGAGACCCCGCACGGTGGGATGAAGCAGTCCGGGTTCGGCAAGGACCTCGGCTCGGACTCCCTCTACGACTACACGGTGCTGAAGACCATCTACATCGACCTGACGGGACAGGCCCGCAAGAGCTGGCACTACACCACCTACGGCGACCCCGGTTAGGGGGGGATCCATGGTCACAGGCGTGCCCACCGGCGGACGAGGCGCTCTCTTCATCGGCGGGGAGTGGCGGCCCCCTTCGAGTGGAACCTACGCTCCCGTTATCGACCCGTCCACTGGCCGGACGATCGGAGAGGCTCCCGTCGCCTCTGCGGACGAGGCCCGGGCGGCCGTGGAGGCGGCCGCGGCAGTCGAAGAGTCCTGGGGAGCGACCCCGGGGCACGTGCGCGCGAAGATCCTCCGCGCGACCGCAGCCCGGCTGCGGGACGACCGGGAGACGATGGCCCGTCTGATCGCGTCGGAGGTGGGCAAGCCGATCGTGGATGCCCGTGTCGAGGCGGACCGGGCGATCTTCGTCTTCGAGCTCGCGGCGGAGGAGGTCCGTCAGCTGGGCGGGGAGAGCTTCCCGGCGGATGCCTTCGAGCGGCCGCCGGGCAACGAGCACCGGTTCCTGTTTACCGTCCGCGACCCGATCGGGGTGGTGGTCGCGATCGGCCCGTTCAACTTCCCGCTCAACCTGCTCTCGCACAAGGTCGCCCCCGCGCTCGCGGCGGGAAACCCGGTCGTGGCAAAGCCGACCAGTGCCGCGCCGTTCACGGCGCTCCGCCTGGCCGAGCACCTTGCCGCAGCCGGCCTGCCGCGCGGGGTGCTGAACGTGGTCGTCGGACCGGGCCGCACGGTCGGCGACACCTTGATCGAGCACCCGAGGACCCGCCTCATCACGTTCACCGGTTCGACCGAGGTCGGCAAGGCGATCGCCCAGAAGGCCGGTCGGCAGGCGAAGCGCGTGATCCTCGAGATGGGAGGGATGGACCCGTTCGTCATCCTCGACGACGCCCCGTTGGACGTCGCGGTCCCGGCGGCGGTCCGAGGAGCGTTCGGCTACTCCGGGCAGGTCTGCACGGCGTCGAAGCGGTTCCTCGTCCAGGACTCGATCGCGGAGAAGTTCGCCCGCGCGCTCGCCGAGAAGGCGGGCGCCCTCCGGGTCGGCCCCGCGCTCGAGGAGACGACCGAGGTCGGCCCCCTCATCGACGGGGCGGCGGTCGAGCGGATGGAGGAGCTCGTGGCGGACGCACGGGCCCATTCGGCGAAGGTCCTCGTCGGAGGCTCACGCCCCCCGAGCGGGCCGGGCAGCTTCTATCGACCGACCGTGATGGACGAGGTGCCGGAGGACGCGAGGGTCGCCCGCGAGGAGCCGTTCGGGCCGATCGCGCCGGTGCTGCGGTTCCACGACCTGGACGACGCGGTGCGGATCGCGAACTCCACTCCCTACGGTCTGCAGGCGGCGGTCTACACGCGCGACATCAGCCGCGGATTCGCCCTCGCGAAGCGGATCCGGGCGGGTGGGGTCCACCTCAACGACCCGACCACGCTGCGCTGGGACGCGCTCCCGTTCGGCGGAGTGAAGGAAAGCGGCCTCGGGCGGGAGGGGTTGCGCTACGCGATGGAGGAGATGACCGAGGTGAAGCTGATCTCGGTCAACTTCGCGTCGCCCTGACGACGCGCTACGGCGGGTCCTTCGCCTCGATGTTCCGCCCGGGCCGCTCCGGGGCCACGGGCGTCGGGATCGCGTGGTCGGGGGGCGGACGCAGGTACGTCGCCGGTCCCACCCGGTGCGGGACCTCCGGGGACGTCGGGGTCGGCCGCTGAGGGGTCGGGTCGAGGCTCTCGAGGGCGTCCTCGAACGCCGAGAGGCCCCGGTCGAGCAGCTCGTCCTCGATGGTGAGGGGGGCCATGAACCGCAGCACCTGGTCCCAGGCGCCGGCGGTGTGCATCAGCACCCCGCGCGCGAGGAGCGCGGCCCGCATCGCCTTCCCTCGGTCGCCCCACGGCAGCCGGGAAGTGCGGTTGTGCACGAACTCGACCCCGATCATGAACCCCTTGCCTCGAACGTCCCCGATCGCCGGGTGGCGCTCGGCAAGCGCCCGGAAGCGGGAGAGGAGGTGCTCACCGCGGGTGCGGGTCTGGTCGACGAGGTGCTCCTCCTTCAGGACCCGTATCGTCTCGGCGCCGACCGCGAGGGCGAGCGGGTTCGCCCGGTACGTTCCGAGATGGAAGCCTCTCGGGAGCTCCTTCACGAGGTCCGACCGGTAGGCTACCACCGACAGCGGGATTCCCCCTCCGACCGTCTTCGCGATGCAGAGGATGTCCGGGGTCACCTTCGAGTGCTCGACCGCCCACATACGGCCGGTCCGGCCGAGCCCGGATTGGACCTCGTCCGCGATGAGAAGGATCTGGTGGCGGTCGCAGAACTCGCGCAGGGACGGGAGGAAGTCGTCCGGTGGCACGACGTAACCCCCCTCACCCAGAATCGGTTCTACGAGGACCGAGGAGATCGCGTCGACCCCCGAGGCGGGGTCATTCACGAGATGTTCCAGGTACGCGATTGTGCCCGCCGCGCCCTTGTCCGCCCCCAGGACCGGTCGGTACGGGTCGGGATACGGGACCCGGATGACCCTGCCGCTCCCGAAGTAGGACGTCGAGTGGTAGCGACGGCCGCTGGTGAGGTTGACGACGCCCCCATGGACCCCGTGGTAGGCGCCCGAGAACGCGACCGTTCCGTGCTTTCCCTGGGCAAAATCGGCGAGGTTGACGGCCGTCTCCACCGCATCCCCGCCGGTGACGGTGAAGAAGATCCGGGCGTGGCCACGGAGACCGCCGGGGAGCACGTCCTCGAGCTCGCGCAAGAAGCGGATGCGAGCCTCGGTGGGCAGCTCGAGCGCGTGCCAGATCTCCTGCGACTGTGCCTCGAGCGCCGCGACGAGGCGAGGGTGGCGGTGTCCGAGGTTGAGAACGCAGATACCCGCGACCCAATCGATGAACCGGTTCCCGTCCGCGTCCTCGATGGTCGAGCCCTGGGCGACCTTCGGGGCGATGGGGAAGTAGTGCGGGTAACCGATCGCGTCGGTCTCCAACCGGGCCTGCTCGGCGAGAAGTTCCCGCGAGCGGGGTCCTGGCGGTGGAACGACGATATGGGGGGCATCGGGGAAGCTCAACCATTCGCTCTTGGACGTCACGGAAAACCTCGCGAGCCGAGAGACCTTCTGCCCCCATATCAAGGCTCGGCCGACAGGCCTAAACGGGACGCCCCATCCCCCCTGGGGGATTCGGATGACAAGAGCGATTTCGCGGGTCGACACCCACCTTCACTTGAGTCGCTGGTGGCGCGACATCAAGGCCACGGGATACCGAAACGACATCGACTACACACTAAGCGGGCTCCTCCACGAGATGGATGCCGCGGGGATCGACCGGGCGGTGCTGATCCAGGTCAACGATGCCCCGACGGTCCGGGAGGGGTTGGCCGAGGCACGGGAGATCGTGTCGCAAAGCTCCGGGCGTCTCCGTCTCGTGTCGACCGTGGACCCGACCAAGGGGCCGGAGGCGGTCTCCGACCAGATCGCGCTGTGGGACGGGACTCCTGAACTAGCCGGGATCAAACTCTTCCCCGGTTACAACCCGTTCTACCCTCACGACCGCCGCCTGGACCCGGTGTACGAATATGCCCACCGACGAAAGATTCCGGTCCTGATCCACACCGGCGACACGATGGACGCGTGGGGGCTGGTCAAGTACACGCGCCCGATCGAAGTGGACGAGGTCGCGGTCCGGTTCCGGGACGTCCCGATCGTCCTGTGCCACTTCGGGAACCCCTGGATCGACGAGGCGGCCGAGGTCGTCTACAAGAACCCGAATGTCTACGCGGACACCTCAGGCCTGCTGGCGCACCCCTCGTATCCGCTGTTCGACCGGATGATTGACCTCTGCCGGAAGCGGGTCATGGAGGGAATCCTGATGGTCGGCTCGGCGGAGCGAGTGCTCTACGGCTCCGATTGGCCGCTCATCGACCTCAAGATCGCGGTCGGGCTCGTGACCTCCCTCGACCTGCCCGAGCGGGACCGGGCCGCCATCCTGGGGGGAAACGCCTGCCGGCTCTTCGGCCTCACCTAGGCGAGCCCGCCTGGGACGGGGGCGCCACGGGCCGACGCAGGCTCAGCTTTACGACCTGATACGTGTGGTCCCACCTAGGGGACGGTCCAATGGACGGTGACGAGATCCGGAAGGTGGTCCGGGAGACGAACTACGTCACGTGGCGGCGCCAGGGCGGGTGGGACCCGCTCGTGGTGGCCCGGGCGGAGGGCTCTCGGTTCTGGGACGCGGCCGGGAAGGAGTACCTCGATTTCTCCTGCCAGCTCGTCGCCACCAACCTGGGCCACGGGAACGCCCACGTCACCGAGGCGATCGCCGCCCAGGCGAAGTCGCTCGCCTACGCCGCTCCGAGCTTCGCGACCGAAGCCCGGGCCCGAACGAGCCTAGCGCTCATCGAGGTCCTTCCGAAAGGGCTCAACCGCCTATTCTTCGGCACGTCGGGGACGGAGGCGAACGAGGCCGCCCTCAAGATCGCGCGCGCGGTGACGGGACGCACCAAGATCCTCTCCCGGTACCGTTCCTATCACGGCGCGACCGCGGCGTCGATCTCGGTCACGGGGGAGTTCCGTCGACGGTCGATCGAGCGTCTGCAGAAGGTCCCGGGGTCGGTCTTCGCGCCGGACTGTTACTGCTACCGCTGCCCGTTCGGCCTCACCTACCCCGACTGCAACGTGGCCTGCGCCGAGTACGTCGACTACCAGCTCACCCACGAGGGGGACGTGGCCGCGATGATCCTGGAGCCCGTCGTAGGGACGAACGGGGTCCTGGTGCCGGTCCCGGAGTACCTTCCCCGGATCCGCGAGATCACGAAGAAGCACGACACCCTCCTGATCGCGGACGAGGTGATGAGCGGCTGGGGTCGGGTGGGCGAGTGGTTCGCCGTCAACCATTGGAACGTCGTTCCCGACATCCTGACGACCGCGAAGGGGATCACAGGCGCCCAGATCCCGCTCGGGCTCACGGCCACGACCGCGGCGGTCCACGACGCGTTCCGCGAGAACTACTTCCCGCACGGGCACACCTACGAGGCGCACCCGCTCACCCTCTCTCCGGCGGTGGCGGCGATCGAGGAGTACCGCCGCCTGAACCTCCTCGAGAAGTCACGGAAGGACGGGGAGTACCTTCTCGCCCGCCTTCGCGAGATGAAGGAGCGCCACCCGTCGATCGGGGACGTCCGGGGGATGGGGCTCTTCGCGGCCGTCGAGCTCGTGAAGAACCGGGCGACGAAGGAGCCGTTCAACACCCAGGACGACAAGATGGCGGGCCGTCCGCTCCTTATCGAGCAGGTCACGGGCGCGATGATGAAGGAGGGCGTCTTCTGCATCGGGTGGGTCTCCCACCTCGTGATCGCGCCGCCGCTCATCATCACGCGCGAGGAGCTCGACCACGGGCTAGAGGTCCTCGACCGCGCCCTTTCGGTCGCGGACGCGAAGGTGAACCCTTCGTCCGCGACCTGACCGGACGGACGACGGTCGTCAGAACCAGCGCGAGGTGACGACCTTCTTTCGCGTGTAGAACTCGATCCCGTCGCGCCCGGTGGCGTGGAGGTCGCCGAAGAACGACCCCTTCCACCCCGCGAACGGGAACGGCGCGACCGGAGCCGGTACCCCGATGTTGATCCCCAGCATCCCGGCTTCGATCCGGTGCGTGAACTCGCGAGCGGCCTTCCCGCTCTGGGTGAAGATGGAGGAGGCATTGCCGAACCGGGACCGGTTGGCGACCTCGAGGCCTTCCTCGAGCGACTTCACGCGCATCACGAGGATGACGGGGCCGAAGATCTCCTCCTGGGCGATCGGCCACTCGGGCTTGACGTGGTCCAAGAGGACGGGCGCGACAAAGAATCCCTTCGAGTTCGCGGGAATGTTGCCGCGGGCCGCCAGCTTCGCGCCCGAGGCCAGGCCATCCTCGACCCACTTCAGGATTCGGTCCCGGTTCTCCGGGCGGATCACCGGGCCCATCTCGGTCTTGGGGTCGTTCGCCGGGCCCACGACGAGCGTCCGGACACCCTCGGCGAGGGCCTCCACGAGCCGGTCCCCGCCCGGTTCGACCGCTACGGCGATCGATCCCGCGAGACAGCGCTCCCCGGCCATGCCGCAGGCGCTCGAGATGATCGCCGACGCCGTGTGCTTGAGCTCGGCGTCCGGCATCACAATCATGAAGTTCTTGGCCCCCGCGAGCGCCTGGACGCGCTTCCCGTGGGCGGAGGCGGTCGTGTAGATGTGCTTCGCCGTCGGCGCCGAACCGACGAACGAGACCGCGTCGATGCCCGGGTGGGTCAGGATCGCGTTGACCGCATCGAAATCACCGTGCACGACGTTGAACACCCCGGGGGGGAACCCAGCCTTCTCGAAGAGAGCCGGCAGGAGCGAAGGGGAGAGCGGGTCCCGCTCGGACGGCTTCAGGATGAACGAGTTCCCGCAGACGATCGCGAACGGGGTCATCCACATCGGGATCATCACCGGGAAGTTGAACGGGGTAATGCCCGCCACGACGCCGACCGGTTGCCGGATCAGGGTCGTGTCGACCCCCTTGGCGACGTCCTCCGAGAAGTACCCCTGCATCGTCGTCGGGGCGGAGGCCGCGGCGTCAATCGCCTCGAGGGCGCGGAAGACCGACCCGCGAGACTCCTCCATCGTCTTCCCCTGCTCCCGGGTGATCGAGCGGGCCAGCTCCTCCGTGTGCTCGTCCATGACGTGACGGAAGGCGAGCATCAGGCGGGCGCGGTCCGAGATCGGGACGTCCCGCCACTTGAGGTAGGCGTTGCGCGCGGCGCGGACGGCCACATCCACGTCCTCGGCATTCGACCGCGGGACCCGGGCGATGACCGAGCCATCCGATGGGTCGAAAACGTCGAGGCGTCCGGTCGAGCGGGGGCGTACCCAGGCTCCGTCGATGTAGTTCTCTAGGTCGACCAACTCCGGCATGATCTCTGGCCCGTTCGAACCCACGGGGGTTTTGACCGTGGCGGGGGGGGGCCCCCCTGACGTCTAACGGGATGCTTCCACGGAGGCTATTTGTAGCCCTCTCCGACTGCAAAAGCCGTCCGGGCCCCCCTGGGGATTCCGGCAGGAACTGGTGGGATAGTGGACCCTCGATTCGAGGCCGCCTACGCCGAATACGAAAAGCGGACCCCCAAGTCTCGGAAGCTGTGGGAGGAGGCGCGGAAATGGAGCCCCTTGGGCGTCCATTCCAACTACCGTTTCCTGGACCCCTACCCGTTCTACGTGCGTCGCGCGAAGGGCGTCCACCTTTGGGACGCCGACGAGAACGACTACCTCGACTTCAACATGGGATTCGGCTCGCTCCAGAGCGGGCACGCCCACCCTATGCTGGTCGAGGCGCTGAGCCGCCAGCTCGAGAATGGCAGCATCTACGGCTACGAGTGGGACCGGACCCCGGAGGTCTCCGAACGGGTCTGCCGGCGCTACGGCATGGCCCAGGTCCGGTTCAGCACGACCGGCCTCGAGGCGACGCACCACGCGACCCGCTTCGCCCGGGCCTACACCAAGAAGCGGTACATCCTCAAGTTCGAAGGGTCGTACCACGGCTCGCACGACACGCTTCTGGTCGGCGTGAAGCCGCGACTCCAGGTCGCGGGGCCTCACGACCACCCGAAGTCCGCGCCCGCCTCCCCGGGGATCCTCACGGAGGTCTCGGAGAGGACGCTCATCGCCCCCTTCAACGACCTGGAGTCGACGCGGAAGATCGCGCTCGAGCACAAGGACGACCTGGCGGCGATTATCGCCGAGCCGATCCCGATGAACATGGGGTTCATCATCCCGGACAAGGAGTTCTTCCCGGGCTTGCGCGAGCTGTGTAACCAGCTCGGCACGTTGCTCATCTTCGACGAGATCAAGACCGGGGCCAAGTACCCTCACGGGGCGGCGGGCCGAGTCGGGGCGCATCCGGACATCATCACGCTCGGAAAGTCGATCGCCTGTGGCGTCCCCCTATCCGCCATCGCGGCCGGACCCGGAATCCTCGACGAGGTCGGGCCCCGTAAGGTCGCGCACGCCGGGACGTATAACTCGAACCCGCTTTCGATGGCCGCCTGCATCGTCTGCCTCGACCACATCCTCACCGACGAGGCGCTCGAGCGTTCTACCCGCCTCAACATGCGGCTCGCGAAGGGGTACGCAGAGGTGTTCAAGGACGCCGGGGTCACCGCGTTCGTGGCGGCGGACGGCGTGTCCGGGACGGTCTTCTTTGCCGACCACCCCGTGCGCAACTGGAGGGACTTCCTGACCGTCGACGGCGACCGCTCGATGCTCTACTACTACCTCTCGCTCAACCGCAACCTCATCGCGAGCGGGACCGGCCCCGACGAGCAGTGGACGATCTCGGTCCAGCACACGGAGAAGGACGTCGACCGACACCTCGAGATCCTCGGGACGGTCGCCAAGCAGCTTGCGGGAACTCCGCAGGCCGGCGAGATCGAAGAGTCGGTATAGGGCGCCGAAGCGCGCTGGCCACTGTAGGGGGTCCAGCCCCAGCTCCGCCCGAAGGGAAGTCCCGGGCTATCTCGGAGACGGAAGTACCCTTAAGTCAGCGCGATGGGCTGGGCCGCGTCGAGGCAGATCCATGGTGAGCGCGGTCCATCTCGAATGGTTCGACCAACTACCCTGTGCGGTGACGGTCTGCGACAAGCGCTACACGATCCTCTACATGAACGATCGGTCCGCGGAAGTGAACGCCAGCGATGGAGGCAAGGCCCTCATCGGAAAGAACCTGATGGACTGCCATCCGCCCGAGGCCAAGACGAAGCTCAAGAAGGTGATGGCCTCCGGTCGGCCGAACGTGTACACGACCGAGAGGAACGGCGTGAAGAAGGTGATCTTCCAAGGTCATTGGAAGAAGCGGGGACGAGTAGCCGGGCTCGTGGAAATCACGTTCGAACTTCCCCGTGACATGGCCCACTTCGTGAGGACCTGAGCGCCACGGACGGGCGTTACGGTGCTTGGGCCTCGTCTCTAGGTCGGCTCGCGACCCCTTTTCCGGGGACAATTCTCACGGACCGGAACCTGCTCCGCCAGCCCTCGCGCACACGTGGATCATTCCCCGCTCGAGGAACGGGGAAGAGCTCGACAAAGAACGGGGATGCTCCCGGCGGGATTCGAACCCGCGTTGGAGGGTTTCCTTGACGCCCGATGGGGCGCCTCGAAGGCCCTCTATCCTTGACCGGACTAGACTACGGGAGCGCTCCCGGCCAATCCCCCTAACCGCGTTCCCCCTTGAAATGTTGCTTCGCCGGCGGTAACCCGAGATGCCTAGACGTTTGGTGAGGCTCCGGTGGCCCTGCCATGCCAGGGACAGGCCCGTGCTGTCAGCTATGAGGCGGGTTGTCAGGTGTCCCCGGTGCTGGGGTGGGTGTCTCGAGGGCGTACGGCTGGTATCGGTGGCGAGGTAAGTACTCCGACCGCCGCTGCCCCGTCAGGGCGTAGACCGTCTTCTCCCCCACCTTGCAGGCATTGTCGGCGATACGCTCGAAATGGCGCGCCACGAGCAGCGAGTCCGCGATTCGGGGCGTGTCGCTGGTCCTCGCCTTCAGTTCTCGCAGGATGATCCGGTTGGCCTCGCGGTGGAGCTGGTCCACCTCATCGTCCTTGTGAAACAGTTCTCGAGCGAGGTCCGCCCGGTCATGACCCAGGGCCTCGAGGCATTGCCGGACCATCGCTTCGACTGCCGTATCCATCCTCTCGAGGACCGCTCGGAGGTCCGCGGGTCCCTTGGAGGGGCTGGCGGTCGTGATCCGAGCCATGTCGAACCCGAGCCGACCGATCCGGTCGAGGTGGGTGGTGATCTTCAGGAGACCGGTGGCCGTTCGGAGGTCCACCGCCGTGGGTTGCCGGAGAACGAGGAACGCGATGGCGGCATGCTCGATGTCCTCGTCCAGCCGGTCCAGTTCGGCACCTCGGTCAAGAACGGCTTGCGCGGCCGTGAAGTCCCCGGCATCGAACGCGCGCCAGCCCTCGTGGACCATGTCGAGCGCCCATTCGCCCATGGTGACTGCGCGACCTTTCAGTTGGCGGACTTCGAGGTCGTAGCCGCGGGGTCGTCCTGTGTCGGCGAGAGGATCCGCGTTCATCCAAACCTTCCCGTGATATAGGCTTCCGTGAGCGATTCCTTCGGCCGCTCGAAGAGGTCTTCGGTCGGGCCGAACTCGATGAGCTTCCCGATGTACATGAAGGCGGTGTAGTCGGCCACGCGGGCCGCCTGCTGCATGTTGTGCGTGACGATGATGACGGTGTAGTCCTCTTTGAGCTTCTTGATCAAGTCCTCGATCTTGGCAGTGGCGATCGGGTCGAGGGCGGAGCATGGCTCGTCCATGAGGAGCACTTCGGGTTCCGCGGTGAGCGCCCGCGCGATGCAGAGCCGTTGCTGCTGGCCGCCCGAAAGGGAGACCGCCGGCGCGTCGACCCGATCCTTCACCTCGTCCCAGAGAGCCGCTTGCTGAAGGCTGCGGACTACCTGCCGGTCGGTCTCTTCCCTCGAGGGCCGTCCGTTGAACCGGAGGGCGGCGCTCACGTTGTTGTAGATCGACATCGTGACGAACGGGTTCGGCTTCTGAAAGACCATCCCAATGCGACGGCGCACCCGCACTGGGTCGAGCTGGTAGATGTCCTCCGAGTCGAGGAAGACATGCCCCTCCACGCGGGTCCGGAGGCCGGTCTCGTGCAGTCGGTTCATGCAGCGGATGAGCGTCGATTTTCCGCAACCGGACGGTCCGATGATGGCACTGACCGCACGCTCGGGGAACTCGAGCGACACGTCGATGACGGCGGGCTTCTCGCCGTAGTACGCCGTGAGGTGGTCGATCTTGACCTTGGTGGCGTTCATGGTTCCCTAGGCCCCTCCCATTCGAACCCGCATCCGGTGAATCGCGAACCGCGAAATCACGTTCACGATGAGGATGAGGATGAGGAGGAAGAGTGTGGCGCCCCACGCCAGCTTGACCAGGTTCGGGTACCCGCTGAGCGCGCCTAGGAAGATCAGCAACGGTAGATTCGCTCCCGGGTGGTCCAATCCCTGGAGCCAGAGGGTGGAGTAGCCCAAGGTGAAGAGGAGCGGGGCCGCCTCGCCCGCTGCTCGCATGACCGCGAGCAGTACCCCCGTCGCGACGCCGGGCAAGGAGGCGACCAGGACGATCCGGAGGGTGGCCTTCCACTTCGAGATGCCGAGGGCCATGGCGGCTTCCCGGACGGAGTTGGGGACCACTCGCAGGGCCTCCTCGGTGGTTCGGACGACGATAGGGATCATGAGGGCGGAGAGCGCGAGCGCGCCGGTGTAGAAACTCAGCGCGATCTGTGGGTCGTAGAGGACGAAGTACCCGTAGATGAACGCCCCCATGAGGATGGACGGGACTCCGGTGAGAACGTCCGCGGTAAAGCTGATGGCCCGCCCGAGACCCCGGGCGCGATACTCGGAAGCGAAGATGGCCGCAAGGACGCCCACCGGAACCGAGATCCCGGCTGCGAGACCCACGACGATCAGCGTCCCCTGAACAGCCGGCCCGATGCCTACGGTCTTGCACGAAAGAGTCGAACAGGGTGGAGGTTGGACCGAGGTGAGGGATCCGGCCTGGAAGAGGACACCCCCTCCTTGAAGGAAGGCTTCGTACACGATACTCGCGAGGGGGTAGAGAACCGCTAGGACGCAGAGTCCGGTGAGCACGGCGATGCTGTGACTCAACAGTTTGCGGCGAGCGTAGCGGTCGAACGTCATTATTCTACAGCTCCGCCTCCCCCGACGCTGAGGACCCGCCACACGAGGAGCCTAGCGACGACGTTCACGAGGAGAGCGATGACCAGCAGGATCAGACCGGCCTCGAGGACGGCGGACTCCTGGAGGGGCCCATTGTTGTTGAGGAGCTCGTTCGCGATGAGGCTCGCGATCGTCTGACCCTGGGAGAGGAGGGAGGTCGGCACTTTGTCGATGTTACCAATCAACATCGTCACGGCCATCGTCTCGCCCAAGGCGCGCCCGAGCCCGAGCATCGTGCCGCCGATGATCCCGGAGCGGGCGTAGGGAATCATCGCGACACGGGTCGTCTCCCAGTCCGTGGCGCCGAGGCTCAACGCGGCTTCCTTCTGGGATTGGGGGACCGCCGCAAGCGTATCCCGACTGATCGCGCAGATCGTCGGGACGATCATGATCGCTAGGACCACGCTCGCCGTGAACACGTCGATCCCGAGGGGCGTGCCGTCGAATAGACCGGTGAACCCAAGGTATCGTTTCAGGGCGGGCTCGACGGTCGTGGCCATGTAGGGATGCACGATGTAGATTCCCCAGAGACCGTAGATCACGGATGGGATCGCCGCGAGGAGCTCGACGGCCGTGCCGGCGGGGCCTCTCAGCCACCGGGGCGCATTGGTCGTGAGGAAGATCGCCGAGCCGAGAGCTAGCGGGAACGCGATGAGAAGAGCGATTGCGCTCGTCACCACCGTCCCGACGACGAACGGCACCACCCCAAAGATCGGCGGGGTGCTGGTTGGGCTCCAGACCGTTCCCCAGAGAAACGAGAACCCGAAGGCTTGGAACGAATAGCGAGAACCGTACACAAGAATCGCGACAATCGCCGCCGCGAGCCCGATGACCGAGAGTCCAAGGGCGGCCACGAGGCCGAAGAACAGCCGATCGGGCCACCGATGAACCGGTATGGACCGAGGGGAGTCTTTCGGCGCCTCCGCCGGCTTGGAAGAAGAAGGGGAAAGGGTTGGTACGTCCATCCGGACCACCTTGACCGGGGGCCCGCTCGTCGCCGACTAGCTCGAGCTCGGGATGCAGACCGAGATCGTCTCCGCACCAAAGGTCATCGAGTTGATGGACGTCACGTCAGCGCTGATGATCGCCGAGGTCAAGGGCACGTAGTAGAGCGGGGCCGAGTAGTTCTGACCGGTCGTCACGATCCAGTGCAGGAAGTCGACCAGGTTCTCGGCATTGGTCAGCGAGTAGGCAGTGTACGCCGCCAGGTTCTGGTAGACCAGCACGTAGGTGAGCGTGGTGATCGGGTAGTCGTGTGCCCCTTTCGCGTTAAGCAGCGAGACGTTGTACCAGTCCCCCGTGCCGGCGGGGAGCGTGGGGTTCGAGTCGACCAGCGCCGCCTCGGTGTTGGT
>Ga0326728_10007853_pt1 | contig 26962 bp, 27 predicted proteins | sample MB3enrmetagenome_FD_207602 | JGI IMG/M metagenome (GOLD analysis project Ga0326728, IMG submission 207602) | Lab enriched peat soil microbial communities from McLean, Ithaca, NY, United States - MB31MN | ecosystem: Environmental > Terrestrial > Soil > Wetlands > Peat | place: USA: New York...
CGACCGGATCTGGTGGCCACTATCTTATTGGAAAATCGTGACAGCTTCCGCTGTATTGTCCAGGTCGCCGCGACAAGGTCAATCGACGAGGGATCATTTCTTCGTGGGCTTCGAATTGCGCTGGAGCGAGATGCAGAAAATCTGCCCGCGCTTAGGCTGCTGATCTGGCACAGGATTCGGATAGGTGCTTGGGAAGAGGCGAAGGAAGCGCAGCGTCTCCTCATTTCATGCTGGCCAAATATTCCTGATATTCGCCGGGAGTTCGTTCGGGTGAGCATGATGGCACCGGGCCCGGACGGCGAGGAAGCTCTGAAGCTTGCAGCCTCTGAATTAAGAACGCCTTTGGCGCAATTTTCTTGTGTTTGTCAGTACGCTCTGGCTGGTTTGAAAACAGTTCCGGCTGACCGCTTGCGTGAGCTGAAGTTGAACATTGATGACTTTTGCGGAGAGATTTTTAAGGAAAGTGTGACGCCAGATCCTCTGATACTGCAGCAAAACAGCACTGTTTATCTGGAGGTGATGGAAAAAATTCTTGGATCAAAATCGGTTGCGCTGGTTGCAAACGGCCCCAGCCTGAAAGGAAGGGGGTTGGGCCAGGAAATCGATGCGCATGATCTTGTCATTCGCTGCAATTTTCCGGAGTTCACAAGATTTTGTGGAGATGTTGGCCGCAAGGCCGATATTGTGTTTTTCAATGAGTCTTTGGTAAACGTGCTTCCGGAGCTCATGGCTCGTGAACCAGCCTATAATCGATGCGCCGCATTGGCCTTTCATCCCGAACCTGCCGCGCAGTTCATTGAAGAGTATTATCTGCGGAGCGTGGAGGGGCGCGTATCGAGAATACAGCCAAAGCTGCGCGAATTTTACCGAAGTTTTTTTTATACCAGGCCGACAACGGGACTGATGGGAATTATCCTGATTTCCGTGGTACTTCGTAAAAATCTGGATATTTATGGTTTTGATTTTTATAACCAGTCAACAGCGCATTATTTCCCGTCCAGTGCTCCCGTCTTTCTGGGGCACGAGCTGCAATATGAACAGTGGTTTCTCAAGCATTTTTTGCCATGGATTGGGCTAGGAAAAATTACGGCGCAGTAGCCGGCGTATTTTGACGGATATGGTTGGCGCGGAAGTTAAGGCCTTTATGCCGCTCGGGGCCGCCGGTTACGCCGTGGGGCGGGCGCGGCGGAAGATGACGATGCCGAGCAGGGCCGACGCGGCGAACATGCCGCCGCCGATGAGCAGCAGATGCGTGTGGCTCGGCAGGCTGCCCTTGCCGAACAGGGCGAACACCACGGTCTGCGGCACGAAGCCGATGGCGGAAGCAGTCAGGAAGGGTAGCAGCCGCACGGAGGTGAGCCCTGCCACGAGGTTGAGCAGCAGATTATTACCCACCGGCATCAGCCGCAGCGTGAGCGTGGTGATGAAAGGGTGGGCAGAGAGGGTGCGGTCGATCCGCTCCAGTCTGGCACCGAAGCGCCGGCGGATGAAAGACTGGCCGATGGCGCGCGCCCAGATGAAATCCAGGCTGCAGGCGAGCACCTGGGAGACCAGTGCGATGACAGAGCCGTAAACCGGGCCGAAGGCGTAGCCGGCGGCGAAGGCCGGGATCTGCCGTGGCAGGCCAATGGCAGTGAGGAAAGTGGCCAGCAGCAGGAACAGGCTTTGCCCGCGCAAACCGCCTTGGGCCAGGGTGTTGGTAAGTTCCGTTTGCGCCGCGCCATTGCTGACCAGCGGCAGTGCGGCGGCAACCGCGATCAGGCCGCCCGCCATCAGAGCGGGCTTCAGCGCCTTGGCGGCGACGGTGGCGGTGGCGGCGCGGGTCAGGTTTTGGCTCATTCGCGGTGCTCGACCTGTGGTACCTTCCAGCGCCGCTGGAGCCAGGCGACGCCGAACAGATCGACGATGCCCACTTTCAGGCGCTGCCAGTTATTGTAATGCGAGGCGCCGTGCGCGCGGGCGTGGTGACGCACCGGCACGGAAACGACATGCCCGCCGGCGCGGATGAACAGAGCAGGCAGGAAGCGGTGGATATGGTCGAAATGGGGAAGTTCCAGGAAGGCCTGACGGCGGAACAGCTTTAATCCGCATCCGGTGTCAGGTGTGGCGTCCTGCAGCAGGTACGAGCGCACGCGGTTGGCGATCTTTGAGCCCAGCCGCTTGGAGCTGCTGTCCCGGCGGGAAACGCGGTGCCCGGCGATCAGCACCGGCACCGGACCGCGGTCCTCGGCGTCGCGCGCCGCGGCGAGCATGACGGGGATGTCGGCGGGGTCGTTCTGCCCGTCGCCATCGAGCGTGGCGATATAGACGCCCCGCGCCGCCTTCACGCCGGTGATGACCGCAGCACTCTGGCCGCAACTCTGCTTGTGCCGCACGCGGACCAGCGCAGGCATGGTGGCGGCGAGTTCGGCGAGGATCTTCGGAGTCGCGTCGGAACTGCCGTCATCGACATAGATGATCTCGTGCTCCACCCCGGCGAGCGCGGCGCCGATGGCGGAGATCAGCGGTTTGAGATTCGGCGCCTCGTTATGCACCGGCACCACCACGGAAATCAGCGGGGCGCCGGCATCGGATTCGGCCTGGGTAAGGAAGCGGGTCTCGATATTCATGTTGTTATTCAGCCGCGTCATTAAGGCGTATCTGTGGCCCAAATCCGTCCAGTAAAAGATGTTGGCCGCCAAAGCCTCCGGGTTTTAGTAAAAATTTGTAATCGCCGGCATCTAGCCAGGGAAGACCTTCCCACTCGCCCCCGATGGTGAGCCTGCTGGCACCAAGACGCCGCAGGATGATGGAGGCGGTGTCGTTACCGGTGACGGCGAAATGCCTGAGGTTACGCCCGGCCAGGCCGGCGGCGATCTCAGCCAGCGCGTCCGCCGCCAGGGTCGTTGCCGGGCCGCGCATGCCGGGTGGGGCGGAGGTGGAGATGATGAAGTTCCGCTCCTGCGCCGCGGCCCAGGCCAGCGCGCCCTCGATATCCGGGGCCTGCGGGTCGATCTGGCGCAGGGGCAGCTTCTCCCGCGCGGTGGCGAGTTGGAACAGGCTCTGCCGGTCCAGTGCGCCGGAGAGAATGGCCACTTGGCCGCCGGGCGGTTCGGGCAAAGCCAATGGCGGGGGCAGGTCCGCCGCCCAGGCCGGGCCGCCTCCGCAAAGCTGTGCCGCGAGCACGGGGGCGAGGGCAGCGCACTGGGCTGCATCCACCGCGTCAAGCAGCGCTAGGGAGGCGCCTTGCTCGCGCGTGGCGCTGATGCGCCTTGCCAGGCCGGTGCCGCCTGTCGCCACGGCCTCGTAGGGGATGATAACGGCGCGGCCGGAAAGATGCGGCGTCAGGGTTCGGCGCAGATCCGCGACCAGTTGGCCGTCCTGGAACAGATGGCCCTGAAAGACGAAGCGGCCAAGGCCGGGCTCGGCCATGCAGGCGAGCATGAAGCCGGTACCGGAGCTTTCGGCGATCTCGTCCAGCGCCGGGGCGAGCGACTCGACCTCGGGGAATACCGCCTGATTGCCGAAGCTGAAGAAATACCGAGAGGCGGGGATGAGGGCGTCGCGCGCCTCTTGCGGGGTGAGGATGAGGCCAGTGGGGGCGATGATGTCTGCTTCCACCGTTGGGCCGAGGGCGAGCCGCGTGCCGGGGCCCGCCGCCTGGCCGAGGGCCACCGCATCCCGCAGCGTGAAACCCACCCCCCGGATGCTCATAGAGCGGGGGCTGTCATGGTTCGGTCATCGAACATGGCAGCTTCATGCCATGTTCGCGCGTCCTCGGCCAGATAGGCCGGGCGCATGCCAAGCCATTGTTGTGCCGTCGTGCCGTCTTGGCGAGGGCGGGCGGCATCGCTATAAGCCCGCTCAACCTCAGAGGCTGTCATTGTTGGCGGCTGCAAGACATTGAAGGAACGGACGGCATGCTAATTTCGTTGCCACCCGACTACCGCCCATCGGAGAACGAAGAGTTCATGAATCCGATGCAGACGGAGTATTTCCGGCAGAAGCTGCTGCGCTGGCGGGGCGATCTGGTGAAAGAGGCGAGTGGCACGCTGGCCTCGCTTGGCGAGGGCGGAATCCTGGAAGCCGACATCACCGACCGCGCCAGCGTGGAGACGGACCGCGCTCTCGAGCTGCGTACCCGCGACCGCGCACGCAAGCTGATCGGCAAGATCGACCAGGCGCTACAGCGAATCGAGAACGGCACCTACGGCTATTGCGAGGACACGGGCGAGCCGATTGGCCTGAAGCGGCTTGAGGCGCGACCCATCGCCACGCTGTCCATCGAGGCGCAGGAGCGCCACGAGCGGATGGAGAAGGTGCACCGGGACGATTAACAAAACGGGGCGCTGATGGCGCCCCGTTCCATTAAAGGTTAAACCAACGACGCCCGCGCCGCCGCGGCTTGGCGTTGCTCGGCCACCTGCGCCTTCATCGATTTTTGCAGCTTCTCGAATCCGCGCACCTCGATCTGGCGCACGCGCTCGCGCGAAATGTTATACTGCTGAGACAACTCTTCCAGCGTGGCGGGGTTATCCTTCAGCCGGCGCTCGGTGATGATGTGCCGCTCGCGCGGGGTGAGGGTCTGTAGCGCCGTGGCCAGCAGGGCCTTACGCCCGCTCAGCTCCTCGCGCTCGGCTATGGTGGTCTCCTGGCTGTCGGAGTCGTCCACCAGCCAGTCCTGCCACTCGCCTTCACCGTCCATCTTGATAGGGGCATTGAGGCTGCTATCGGCCGAGGACAGGCGGCGGTTCATGTTCACCACATCATCCTCCGGCACGTCCAGCAGATGCGCGATGCGCTCCACCTGTTCGGGCTGCAGGTCGCCGTCGTCGATCGCCTGCATCTGCCCCTTCAGCCGGCGCAGGTTGAAGAACAGCTTCTTCTGCGCCGCGGTGGTACCCATCTTCACCAGAGACCAGCTGTGCAGGATGTATTCCTGGATGGCGGCGCGGATCCACCACATGGCATAGGTGGAAAGGCGGAAGCCGCGCTCCGGGTCGAAGCGCTTGACGGCCTGCATCATGCCGACATTGCCTTCGGAAATCAGTTCGGACACGGGCAGGCCGTAGCCGCGGTAGCCCATCGCGATCTTCGCCACGAGGCGCAGATGCGAGTTGACGAGCTTGTGCGCCGCCTCCTGGTCGCCCTGGTCGCGCCAGGCGCGGGCCAAGCGTTCCTCTTCCTCGTGCGCAAGCATCGGGTATTTGCGGATTTCCTGCATATACCTTGTCAGGCTGGCGTCGGGCGCCAATGTTGAAACAGCTGAGGCCATAAAACGGGTTCCCCAATATTTTCCCGCTCCCGCGCAGCCGGCAACATACGCGGCACGGCGCGGGGCAAGCTTGTGGCCACCGCCAGAGCCTGAAAGCTAGCACCACCGGCCAGAAATACCCCTTAAAAAGGCGGTAAGCTTCCGGCCATGCGGCTAGGCCCCTCGGGTGGAGTTAAAGGGGAGCTTAGGAGTCCACAAAGGGGCAGTCAATAAAAAGGACTATACGGGTCCTGTTTTAGGCGCATGCGAGCAATGCGTCCTCAAGGGCCAGGAAGTCCGCGGGCGGCGGCACGGTAAACCGCAGGGCCTCGCCGCTGATGGGGTGGGTGAAGCCAAGGGTTTGCGCGTGTAGGGCCTGGCGCGGGAAGTCCAGCGCCACGCTGCGAGCGGATTCTGGCAGGTACTTGGCGGCGGCGGGGCGGCGTTTCAAGTACACCGGGTCGCCCACCAGCGGGTGGCCAATATGGGCGAGATGCACGCGGATCTGGTGCGTCCGCCCGGTGGCCAGCCGGCAGGCGAGCAGCGCCGCGGCTTGGCCGAAAACGCGCAGCAAGCGGTAGTTGGTGACGGCGTGCTTGCCGTTGCGGTTGACCACGGCCATGCGCTTGCGGTCGCGCGGGTCGCGGCCGATGTTGCCCTCGATGCTGCCGGTGGAGGCGGAGGGCACGCCCCAGCAGATGGCCATGTACTCGCGTTCCAGATCCCGCGTGGCGAAGGCGGCGGAAAGCCGGGTATGGGCCAAATCCGTCTTGGCCACGACCATGACGCCGGAGGTGTCCTTGTCCAGCCGGTGGACGATGCCGGGCCGCTTTTCGCCGCCGATGCCGGTCAGGCTGTCGCCGCAATGGGCGATGAGGGCGTTCACCAAGGTGCCGTCCGGGTTGCCGGGGGCGGGATGCACCACCATGCCGGCGGGCTTGTTCAGCACCAGCAGGTGTTCGTCCTCGTATAAGATGTCGAGCCCGATTTCCTGTGCCTGCGGCGTGGCCGGTTCCGGCGCGGGCAGAGCTAGGCGGTAGGTGGTCCCCATCTGCACGCTCTCCGACGGGTCTTTCGTCACGGCGCCGGAGCGGGTGACATGGCCTTCCAGGATCAGGGCCTTGACGCGGGAACGCGATAGCGTGCCGATGCGGGCAGCCAGGAACGAGTCGAGCCTGGTGCCGGCCTCTTCAGGGCCGGGCGTGAGGATGAAGTCGGGGAGGGGAGATGCAGGGTCAGCCACAGAATTTGCGGGGGTTGAAGGCGCTGGTCGGGATCATGGGTGTGCTGATCGTCGTCGGCACCACGGTGGTCATCGGCACGGTCATCCACCGGCTTTATGCCAGGTTTACCGCGCCGCCAATGCCCGCCGCACCACTGGCCGCGCCGATGGCTCCGGTAGCTGGAAGCGTGCCGGTTGCCGCCGCGCTGGCGCCGGGCGAGCATATCGCCGGAATTGCCGGTGCCGGGCCTGATGTGGCCGTGTGGGTGAGCGGCCCCAAAGGCGATCGCGTGCTGCTGTTGGACCCGGCGAGTGGCACGGTGCGGGTAGGGCTGCAAACCGCGCCGTGAGGGCTGCGAAAAAATGATGCCGCCTATGGCTTGAATTAATTTTTCCCTTGGCCTAATGGCCTCTTGCCTCGTCCCGTTCGTCTAGAGGCCCAGGACACTGCCCTTTCACGGCGGCGACAGGGGTTCGAATCCCCTACGGGACGCCATCATATACAACCCATTGAAATACCACGATTTATCTCGTGTCGTCCCTGCGATGTGACATAGCTTTGTGTTATAGCGGGAAGCCATATGTCGGGTTGTTCGTACGTCGAAAGACGGGGCAGCAGGTACTATTTCCGGGTCCGGATGCCGGCGGATATCGCGGCAATTGCCGGGCGGACGCATGTTGTCGCGGCGCTCGGCACAGCTGACGCACGCGCCGCAAAAATTAAATCTGCACGATTGTTTTTGTCGCTTGCATTGTTGATTTCCGCTGAGATCTGACCCGGGAATTCCACCGAGAATTGACCCGCCTCTTGGTTATGATTTGGGTTTCATGATGGGGTCAAGGGCTGATTTTTTTCCTTTCGTTTTTGTGGTTTTTGCACGGAGCTGTTTTTGAACCTGAAGCTGTCATTGCCGGTCTCGAGGATGTGGCAATGGTGGGTCAGGCGGTCGAGGAGGGCGGTGGTCATCTTGGCGTCCCCGAATACCTCATGATGCCGCTGATCTTGATCGGCGAGTCACTCATGTTTCGATTATTGACCCCCATCATCCTCTTTTTGGGGCCAGTTTACGGGTAGCGCCGCGCATTTCTTCCCGTGGGTCGGCTATGGTTGTGCTCATTCTTTCCGATGGGCGGGAGCGATCGGTTCCGCGCGCTGCAACAGATTTAGCAGACGCTCCGATTCTACATTCGAGAATATACCCGCAAGCGCGAATTTCCGTGCGGAGCCTTTTGCCGTTGGCGAATCGGATCCGAATTATGCTTCGCTGCCAAGATGAAGACTGTGGTGGTGAAGCGCTGCCAGGTCGATGGCCTGCACCCTCAGCATGCAGCGGAACCGATCCTGCCGCCGGAACTGGTGCCACGGTTGTGGTGCCAACTTCCAGCGACGATACAACAACAGCTGGCACAGCAGGTGGCGCAACTGGTCCAGCGCCTGCGATTGTCTGCCGACCCGTGCGAGGAGGGGCGTGATGTTAAGCACCTCACTGGCGGTTGAGGAGCGGATCACGACCGCCCACCGGGCCAAGCTGGCTTACGTATACGTGCGGCAGTCGTCCCCGGGGCAGGTCCGGCACCATCAGGAAAGTACTGAGTTGCAGTATCGTCTTGTCGAACGGGTCGTCCTTCTTGGCTGGCCAAGAGAACGTGTGCAGGTCATCGATGACGATCTCGGCAAGTCCGGTGCCTCGAGCGATGAGCGCTTTGGCTTCCAGCAGTTGATCGCGGAAGTAGGGTTGAACAAGGCCGGGCTGGTGATCAGCCTGGACGCGTCGCGGCTGGCTCGCAATAATCGTGACTGGCATCAACTCCTTGAATTATGCTCAGTCTTCGGTGTTTTAATTGCTGATGGTGAGCGGCTTTACGATCCAGGCGTCTACCACGACCGCCTGTTGTTGGGTCTTTCGGGCATCATGAGTGAGGCGGAACTGCACCAGATCCGGATGCGCCTCCATCAAGGTGAGCGGCAGAAGGCGGCGCGCGGTGACTTGCGATTGCCGTTACCGGCCGGATTAACGCATAGCCGTGAGGGTGGCGTCATTCTGACCCCCGATGAGGAGGTGCAGGAACGGCATAGGCCATGGCCAGGGGCTCGGCGCCTTGAGGGATGCGCACGCCTGCAAAAATCTCCGCCCCCTCTGGCGTGGCCAGGCTTTCAGGGTCCAGCCCCAGCTCACGCGCCAGCACGTGGTTGAACTTGATGAGGCGGGGGGCTGCGACCTTGGTTGGCAGAACGGGGGCAAAAAACCCTTCGGGCAGCCGCGCATAGGAGTTATCGAAGGGAATGAGCGGCGTCATGGGCGGGGGACCTCCTGCGGGCCCTGTTCGGGCAGCAAGCGTATGAGGCTTTGCCGGCAAAGTCCAGTTTGGCCGGGAGAGCGGCGTCCGTGGAGAGTGTCTTCTAAATCATAATAATTAAGCCCTTGCGCGCCGGGCCGTGCGCGACCCAAGCTCGTGACAATCAAGAGTTGAGAACCCTGCATGTTGAACATGCGCCCAACCTGGGCACTCGAGCGCCTTGGTCGCCTGCCCAGAAACGGACATTTACCCGTTTTAGCTGGAACGTATTTTAAAAATTATTCGCCTAAATGTAGTTGAGTATCAGAACGGGGTTTCTGGTGCAGACGTCCGACGCATTATCCCGTCATAATCTATGGCGTTGCTGGGGTTTCGACGGACGACTAGAGTGTGGCGGCGCAGGTCGGCCAGCTCAAGGCGGCCGGCGACATGCTGATGGTGGCCAAGTTTTCTGAGATGTGCTCATAACAGCACGTCAATGGTCGTTTTTGTCTGTTGTCGTTTAACTTTCAACGGAGTTATTTATGGAGTTACATAAGCATTCAGACGCGGTCCACGTTGCGTCTGATGATGCGCAGCTCGCCGCGCTTGGGTATGCGTCCAATTTCGACCGCACCATGACAGTGTGGCAGAATTTTGCGCTCGGATTCACATATCTATCACCAGTTGTGGGTGTTTACTCCGTATTTGCCTTCGGCGTGCAGGCTGGTGGGCCGCCGATGATCTGGTCCTATCTCGTCGCCGGGCTGGGCCAGTTCCTGGTGGCGCTGGTGTTTGGCGAGGTCGTGTCGCAATTCCCGATTTCGGGCGGTCTGTACCCCTGGGCGCGGCGTCTGGTTGGCCGGCGCTGGGCTTGGATGGCGGGTTGGATCTATGCCTGGGCGCTGTTCACCACCATTGCCGCGGTCGTGCTCGGCGCGGGGCCGTTCCTGGCCACGCTGTTCGGCGTGAACGATACGCCGGCATTCACCACCATTTCGGCGCTGGTCCTAGTGGTGCTGTCGACCGTGCTGAACCTGGGCGGCACCAAGCTGCTGGCTCGGGCGGCAATGTTCGGCTTCATCTGCGAACTGATCGGCGCCATCGTCGTTGGCGGCGATCTGCTCACCCTGCACCGGGTGCAGCCGCTCAGCACGGTGTTCAACACCTTCCACGTCCAGGGCAGCGGCTCGTACCTGCCGGCCTTCCTGGCGGCGTCTCTGGCCGGGCTGTTCTGCTGCTACGGCTTCGAGGCCTGCGGTGATGTGGCCGAGGAAACGCCGAACGCGAGCGTGGCGATTCCCAAGGCGATGCGCATGACGATCTATATCGGTATCGGCGCCTCTGCCTTCGTCTGCCTGGCGCTCCTGCTGGCCGTGCCGAACATGGCGGATGTCATTTCCGGCAAGGTGGCCGATCCGATCGGCGCGGTGCTGTCGAACGCCTTTGGCCCGCTCGGCTCCAAGGCCGTGATCGTTGTCGTCATGGTCTCGTTCATCTCTTGCGTGCTCAGCCTGCAGGCCGCGGTCAGCCGCCTGCTGTTCTCCTATGCGCGTGACGAAATGATCGTCGGCAGCGGCTTCCTCTCCCGCCTGGCGAAGAACACGCATGTGCCGAAGGGCGCGTTGCTGGTTGCCGGTCTGGTGCCTGCGGCGATCGTGGCCATCGGCTATTTCCTGCAGAACGCGTTGGCCACGGTCCTCAACTTCGCGGTCATCGGCATCTATCTGGCCTTCCAGATGATCGTCGTCGGGTCGCTGTTTGCGCGTTCGCGCGGCTGGAAGCCGGCTGGGCATTTCCGCCTGGGCGCCTTGGCCTGGCCGGTGAATCTTCTGGCATTGGGCTATGGCGTTGCCGCCATCATCAACATGGCCTGGCCGCGCACGCCCTCGGAGGCGTGGTACCTGAACTACTCGATGATCGTTACCGTCGTGATCATCGGCGGCATCGGCATCGCGTACATGGTATTTGGCCGGCCGCATCTGAAGGGCAACGCGCCGTACGGCGACGCGGCCAAGCTGCACAAGCGCGCCGGCTGAGGCCCGCGCAACACGCCACCCACATTCAACACGTACCATCAGAACGGGACGATTGAATGACGCAAGAGACCTCGGCAGGGAAACCTGCCGAGGAACCACGTCGTGCTTCCGGATATCGATGCCGGCTGTGTGGGCGCCGCATCGAGAATAGCATGATCGCCAGCCAGTGCGGCTGGACGCCCTTCGCCGGCACCGAATGTGCCGGGCGAGCCGCTCGGCAAGGCCATCTCTTTCCGCCACCGAACTCGTTCTGGCGGCGTTTTAGGTGTGGTTTTCCGCGCTCCGGTGCTCGAAAGCCATACCTATCCCACTCGCCGGAACCAGTTCAGCCAGGACGCGGCAGCGTCTCAGTTTAAAGTTTCGGGTATCGACCCCAGTCGGACATAGGCCGGCCCGGGATGTGATCTCAGGAGCGGATGTTCAGCGTCGCCTCAACCACCCCGGTTTTCCCGGAGGCTGTTTGGTTTGACTCACGCTGCCCGGGCGTTTCCTCTGACGTGACCGCTACGCTGAAGGTTTATTGAGCGACCGGCTTGCAAGAGACTGAGCTATCTGCAACTTTTGAGCGTTGATGGTGCAGAGAATTAATATCGGCGTATTTAAAAGTTTGATGGTGGTGTTCTATGGCGTTCGTTATCAAGCCGCTAAAAACCTTTACGGCGGAGCCGCAAGACCAGGACAATAAGAGGTTATACCTGTACCAGATTGACCCGCTGCTCATTGAGGAGGAAGACGGATTCAATCTGCGTTATTATGAAGATTCGAAAGTTGCCGCACATATCGAGATGTTTAGAGATTCCTATCTGAGTGGCCGTTACGTTCCACCAATGGTGGTCCGCGCGCTGGATGATGGGCGGATCGTGGTCATTGAGGGCCACTGCCGCCGCCGCGGCATACGGCTCGCGATTGAACGCGGAGCGCGTATTCCACTCGTCAGCGTCATTCCCTTCCGCGGCAACAATGCCGAGCGCGTCGAATTGATGCTGCGTTCAGCCCAGGGGCTGAAGCTGGAGACTTTGGATATCGCGCGAGGCTATCTGAGGCTGCTGAACATGGGGCTCGGTCTTGCGGAGATTGCCGCCTCGCAGAGCAAGACGGTGGCCCGCATTGAACAACTTCTGACACTCGCTAAAGCCAATGACGAGGTGCATGGGTTGGTTCGCGGCGGGCTGGTTTCGCCAGATGCCGCGATCGAGGCGGTGCAGGCACATGGCGAAGCTGCGGCGGAGGTGCTCACCCAACGGCTGGATGCCGCTCGGCAGGAAGGGCGCCAGCGCGTCACGAAGACCTCAGCGCGCAGCTCCGCGCTGCCGCGCAAGACGGTCGAGGCGGTGTTCGCCCAGGTGGAAGCCGCAATCGCCAAGGTGCCGGCCGATTTGCGCGACCATGCAGCCGCCCTGAGGACGCTTCCCAAAGACCAGAGGGCTGCCGGCAGGGTGGAGGTTGACGTGGAGGTGCTAGTCGGCCTCATGCAGGCGGCAAACGAGATTGAGGCCATGAAGGTGAAGCAGGCCAAAAAACTGGCCCGCCACGAGGCGGGCGCACAGGCTGCAGATTCCGACGACGTCGCCCGTTGATTCCGATTTGATGGCGCCCGGGATTCCGACATGAAGCCGTCCGTCTAGCCTCGCCTCGCTGGCAGCGTTTTTTTTGTGGCAGTTATGTCCTGATGTCGTCAAGTTTTCTCGGCGGTTTTGCTCCTGGTTTTGCGGAGGCTATCGCCGGTGAGGTTGAGCCGGTGGGCGTTGTGGACAAGGCGATCGAGAATGGCGTCCGCATAGGTGGGGTCGCCGATGGGCTCTGACTCAAACTCGGTGCAGGCACGGTAGAGTTCGCCATCCTGATTGGAGGAGAACTTGGATGCGCCGCACATCGTTCCAGCAGGTTTCACCGGCTGGGCTGATCATTGATGGGCTTGCCCTGGAGGCCGATCGAATGTTGATCACAGCGCATCCGAGCGCGGCTGATGCGGCCTGTCTTGATTTCGGTTTGGCTTCCACGCGTATCCATAGCCGATATGAGCGACGCTTGCTGGACCTGCCGTTGCACGGCCATGCTGTGCATTTGCGCGTTCAGGTTCGCCGGTTCCGATGCGGCAACGCCGTGTGCCCGCGGCAAATCTTCGGCGAACCTTTGGCCGAAAATGTCGCGCCCAGAGGAGCCCGGCGTACATCCCGGCTTGAGGGCATCGTTCATCATCCCGGAGTTGCCTTGGGTGGCCGCCCTGCTGCCAGTCTTGCCCGGCGACTTATGCTGCCGGTCAGCAGGGACACGCTGCTGCGCGTCGTGCGGCGAGGTGCGATGCCCACGGAAACCGGTGTCCGCGTCCTTGGCGTCGACGATTTTGCCTGGAAGCGCGGTCAGCGCTGCGGCAAGCTGCTGTGCGACCTTGAGCAGCGCCGAATCATCGACCTACTGCCGGACCGAGAAACCGCAACGGTCGAGACCTGGCTGGCGGCTCATCCTGGCTCTGCTGCCTCGGGCGAGAAAAATCCATCCACCCCCTGGTCGTTGAGGTCCGTGTACCGTGACATGCCCCTGTTTTGCTGCGCCTGTTGCAGCCGGCTCATCCCCGCATGCACGGGGAATGCCCGTTATCTCGTGCCCCGATTAAGCGTGCGGGCAATGTCGAACGCCAGTACCAGTGCCCAGGGCTGGTTGGCCGCGCCGACCTGCAATGGGTGGAAGATCCGCGACACGCCCGCGTCGTCCACATAATCATAGCGCCGTCCCGCCGCGACGGCCTGCCGCGCCGCCGGGGGCAGGTCGGAGGCCGCTTGGCCAATGCGCAAAGCATCCGGATGGGTGGCGTACATGCCGCCATGGGAGAGCAGCAGCAGATCGCCCGTGCCGAACGGCTTGTTGCGGGCCAACTCGGCCTGCAGCTCGTCCAGCAGGAAATCCGCCCCAAGCACCCCGGCAAAGCGCCCCTTGAGCTTCAGCGGCGACATCAGTGACGTCATCTTCACCATCCGTCCTGCCACTGGATAGTCATAAGGCTCCATCATCACATCCGCCCCCGAGCGACGCGGCAGCTCGTAGTAGTCGTTTTGGCCGGGCTTGTCGTAACCTTGCAGCGGCTCCAGCGTAATGCGCCCGGTGCCGCGGTGCCAATAAGAAAGGAAGCGACCCGACGCGTCCGTGCCTTCGGTATTGACGAATTCGGCATCCCGCCCGTCGAAGGCGTTCGGCTCCATGCAGCAGGCGAGGGCGAACAAGCCCGGGTTGTTGGTCAGGAACTCGGCCATCACCGCGTTGAAGGCCGTGCGGGAGAGCGCGCCCTCGGCCTTGTGCAGGCCGGCCAGCGCGTGTTTCAGCGCGTGCAGCGTGGCGGCGATCTGCCTGAACCACGCCTCGACCCTGGCCGCCTCCAGCCCCGCCAGACGGAGGGCGCTTTGCTGCAGCGCCTCGGCTTCCTCCTGTTCCACGCCGCGCACCGCTTCGGCGATCTCCTGCTTCACCTGCGGCAGCATCTGGTTGATGTCCGCCGTGGCGCTGGCCGTGCGCTCGGCCAGGGTCCGCACCTCAGAGGCGACGACGGAAAAGCCGCGCCCGGCATCGCCGGCGCGCGCCGCCTCAATTGTGGCGTTGAATGCGAGCAGCTTGGTGTGCTTGGCCACGTGGTTGATCACGTCGGCGATGGAGGCGATCTCTTGGAACCGGCGCTCCAGACCGGTAACCATGGTTTTCACCCTGTGCATCGTGCTGGCGGCGCGCCCGGATGTATCCTGGGCGTTTACTTGCGGCTGATGACGTATATCTGCTGGCGTCAGCACGAGTTCCATAGCCATAATCTCCATTCGGCGGTTGGGCGCGGACTCGATTATGCGGCTTAACACTTACCTTCGGTTTAACGCCGATTCGGCTGTTACTCAGTAACCATCAACTGATGACCGCGCTATCGGGCATTTTAGCGACGCCCTCGGAAAAGCCCGTCGACGATCTTAACGATGATTGACGTACTCGCCACTGTCGCTCCGTTCTTAACCACGTTGCACGTCACGCGATGAGTGCCCTTAATGGCGAAAGTCTCGCTCGGGTCGAACTGGAAGCCTCATATAATAATAAACGTTTCGATGACGCGGATTGCGGCCCCCCAGTTGCTAATGACGTTGATGTAAATGAGTTTTTCGTCAATGCGATGCCCGACGAGGCCGTCGAGGTGCCACTGGCTGAGGCGCCCGCAGCCAAGTTGGCGAGCGGCCTCACCCTGCTTGTCGTGGACGCACAAACGATCGCCAATCACTGTCGCGTGGCACTTTTTGCTACACAAAATTTAACGGACTTGAGATATCGCGCAGTAGCCCGCCTATCTACAGACCCATCACCAGCTCTTCGATACTCATCTCAAAAAAATCACAAAAACTGAACTCTGGGTTAATAGCCCTCTTTCCCTGCTCCATGGCGGCAAGTTCAAACTCGCAGACACTCACCGCGCTCGCCATATCCGCAATTTGCATTCCATTTTCGACTATGATTTTTCTGATTCGCTCCCCAATCATCGATATTCTACTCTACTCGTTTGTTATTTATGGCGACCAGATAAGGGGCCCGCCGGCGTGTCGCTTCATCAACCACCGACAATTCATTTAGTGAGATTACGGTGTGTATCGCCTCAACAACGTTTATGGCCAACTCTCGATAACCACGGCTGATTAATACATCCGCGATATGCGCGCAGGCAACAATTTCATCACGGCTAACCTCAGCTTTGCTACTCAGTCCAGTGGCCAATTTTTGGGCGCTCCTTGCACTTAGAGGTGCTGCTATTTGTCAACACAACCCCAGGTCTAGATAGAACATTGCTTGGCGGTAAGAAATTAAACATGATTTTATAATATTCAAAATATTGTGATTGGACACCGAGGTGACGCGGCGAGGTGAGCCGCTCAGGCAGGCTTGAAATTCACCTCTCCATCGGCACCGAATATCACCCCCAGAGATGGTCTGTTATACATTGATTCAGAACACCGACAAAAAGGCAACTGCAGTGCTAGCTCACCAACTCGCGCCGCTTGGTGGGACTACTGGGCAGATGATTGACCTGGGGCTCGTTGGCGGTGATGCAGAAGGTCGCCATGACGCGGTTCAGCCCGTCAATTTCATGTTTCAGCGAATGCACGGCGGCGGTCGATTGCTCAACCATCGCGGCGTTCTGCTGGGTCACCCGGTCCATCTGGTTCACGGCGGTGTTCACCTGATTGAGCCCGGCCGCCTGCTCCTGTGCGGAAGCGGCGATGTCGCTAACGAGCCCGTTCAGCTTCGTCACCTGCTCGACGATGCGCCCCAATGCCTTGCCGGTATCCCCCACCAGTTTGACGCCTGCCTCAACCTGCTGGCCGGACGCCGAGATCAGCGTCTTGATCTCTTTCGCGGCGTCGGCTGAGCGTTGTGCCAGCGCGCGCACCTCGGTGGCCACCACGGCAAAGCCGCGACCGGCATCGCCGGCCCGTGCCGCCTCGACCCCGGCGTTCAGCGCCAGCAGGTTGGTCTGAAAGGCGATCTCGTCAATCACGCCGATGATGTTGCCGATCTGTTTGGACGATGCCTCGATCCCGCTCATCGCACTCACGGCTTCACGCACGACCTCGCCAGAGCTTTCTGCGTCGGCCTTGGCCGCGGCGACGGCGCTGCGGGCCTCGCTGGCGCCTTCGGCGGTCTTGCGCACCGTCGCGGTGATCTGATCCAGCGCGGCGGCGGTTTCCTCCAGGCTGGCGGCCTGCTGCTCGGTGCGGCGGGACAAATCATCCGACGCCTGGGAGAGTTCCTCGACGTTGCCACTGATGGCGTGCGACGAGTCCTGGATGGCGGCAAGCACCCCCGCCAGCCGCTCTAGCGCGTTGTTGAAATCAAGCCGCAGCTTGGAATATTCAGGCGGCATGCTGTCGCCAATGCGGTGCGTGAGGTCGCCAGCTGCCAGGGCGTTCATGGCGCGGCTCATGGTGTTCACCACGTTTTCCGCGATGGCGGTTTGCGCCTGAGCCACGGCGGCAGCCTGGGCCTGTGCCGCGGCGGCGGCCTGAACCTGGGCCGAGAAATATGTCGAGAGCGCCAATTCCATGTCCAGGAAGGTGGCCTTCATCAGCACGTTCAGCTCCTCCGCCACTTGCTTGGCGTGAACCTTTGGTGGGCCGAAGCGGAACTTTGGCCAGCGTGCCGAAAGTATGGTGTTGTTCAGATGTTCCAGTAACAGCGCATAGCCCGCGATGTACCAACGCGGTTCCAGCCCGATCCGGAAATGCGTCTGGCCGATCTGCGCGGCCTTGGCCATATAGTTTTCATCCAACCGGCCATCGGTGATGAGGTCCCAGTGTTCATGCTGCTTGCCTTTGGCGTGCCGGATCGCCTCATCACTGCCAAAGAAGCGCACTGTCTCCGGTATGGCGCGGATTTTCTGGTAGAAGGCATCGAGTCCAGCGGGCAGCGCGGCCATGACGATGGATTTTAGCCCCCGGAGGCGGTTTTGCGCACCGGGGTTTAGGTTTATGAAATTCTGCCGCTCGGCGAAGGATTTTTGGTCCAATGTGTCAAGTCCGTTTCTGTAAGTCGAACAGGGAGGAAACTCTCCGTAATTGATTAACTTTCGATTGAGTCAGGTATGCGCCGCAGACAGGACAATTATCGATAATCCGGGGGCGTTCTGTGTCCCGATAGATTGACCAGATCATCGAGTGGCGCGGGAAGCCTTCGGCGACCCGGATGGGTAATGGCCCTGAATATATCAGCGCCGCGCTGATGCAGTGGGCCGGGAAGAAGGGCATCGCCTTGAACCATATCCAGCCTGGAAACCCGCAGCAGAACGCCTATGTCGAGCGCTACAACCAGACGGTCAGGCACGAATGGCTCGACCTCCATATCTTCGAAACTATCAAGGAGGTGCAGGACATCGCCACGGACTGGCTGTGGACATACAATCACGAACGGCCCAACATGGGCATCGGCGGGATCACCCCCGCTTAGAAGCTGAAACGCGCCGCGTGAATTTTACAAACAAACCCCGTTAAAAACGGGGTAACTGCCCAGCTACCCCCTCCAGGCTTTCAGGCGACCCTGAGGTTTTGAGCAAGTCGATCTAGCACTACAGTTGCATTGTTAATTTAAGATGGGCTCGTCTAGCTGCGGCTTGATGGGCGCGTCTGAATATTGACGATTGAAGAATACGCGCGACGGGCAGTTCTTTTGGCGCTTTAAAAATCAGGCATTTACAGCTCCCTTTGGGCCAGTTGTGACACGCAACGCAGCAATATTTGATCTAGATCAAATATTGCTGTACGCAATCATTTTGGCATGTTACGAATGGTTCATACTACCAGAGGTGGTGTAAATTTGGGGTGAAAGTATTCTACTAAATCAGAGGGCTAAAGACGGTGTGCGTACAACTCTACTCTTCGGAAGTTACACGTGATGAAATCGTGGCATGTGCCCATATTGCGGACGTCCTTCTCAACAACGGCCACCGCGAGTTGGCATTAAGCATTGTGGACGCTATCCATACAACAATTTCGATCGACAGGATGCGAGTGGTGGAAAGGCGGACCGGAAAAATTGTTCCGTTTGTTGTGGCGTCTAGTAAGATAATAGAATAGCGAATTGTTCGGTCTCAGAATAAAAAACGTCAGGCATGAGCGAGGATTAAGCCTACCAGCTCTCGCGAAGCTGTTAGGTATTTCGGAGTTTGAGCTTATTGCCATAGAGCACGGAAGGCATAGGGTGGGACCGGAGCTTATTGTTGATCTGTGCGAAGCGCTCGGTATGACAATCGTCGATTTCATGTCCGGCCTTTAGGGCTCATGGTTGGTCGGCATGATGGAGGCCAGCCATGGTAAGAGCTGGGTGGGACTGGACTGACGAGTTTGACCCTGTACCTTACCGTGCGTGGGCTCGCCCGCCAACTGATGGAGACGCGCGACTAGAAACGGCCGCCGAAATTCTAGAGCCAGCTGCAGACGGTCAAGCTACTGATCGTCGATGAGTTAGGTTATGTCTCGCTCGCCCAGATCGGCGCCGATCTGCTCTTCGAGGTCTTCACCCAGCGCCATGAGCGCGGCGCTAGCATGGTCACCTAGAACCTGCCGTTCGAGGAATGGCGGTCAGTGTTCCGCTCCGAGCGCCTGACCGGCGAGTTGCTCGACCGGCTCACCAACCCCGTCCATATTGTGAAGCGCCGAGGCGGACCCCCAACAGGAAGCTATGCAAGGTCTTGATTTAATAGACGAAATGGCTCGTTGGCCGGGGTTACGATCGGCGCCAATCCTGACCCAAGTCAAATCCAGTTTCAGTCAATGTATTCAATGAGTTGTTTTGATCTGGCGCGGGGTCACAGTTCGGTGCCTATTCATAAAATGCTGGGGGTGGAGCAAAATTTTCTCCAAATTTGGGAAAAATCTTTGTTTTTTATCAATCAGCCCATTCGGTCAGGTGTCACAGCATGACAAAAACGTCACTTGCCGTTTTCCACCTGTTAATTTGGCAAGCCGATAATTTCAGGGCTTAACCGTGGCATTGTGGGAGGCTTCGCTTAAATGGATTCCCTACGTGTCTGTTCAATTTTCACACGGCAAGGCAAATACCAAAGCTGGACAGAAACCATGCCGGCAGAAGTTGCCGCCGCCGTCCTGGAGGCGCGCTTTCGGGCCATGCCAGCCCTGCCCGGGGTGATCGTCACTGTAGGAGATAAGATCGCTGGTCTGCTCAGCCGCAGGGCATTTCTCGCCGCCCTAAGCCGTCCTTATGGGCGCGAAGTCTTCCTCAAGCGACCGCTGCAGGAATTGATGGCGTCGGCCATGCCGGAGATCCTCGTGCTCGATGACCAAACCTCGCTGGCCACGGCCTGCCGGATGGCGCTCGGGCGCGACGACTCGGCGCGGTTCGAGCCAATCCTATTGAAAGGCGCCAATGGACCCCGCATTGTCGAACTGGCCGCCCTGCTTTCTGCCGAGGCCGACGCGTTGGAACAAGCTCTCCAGGAACAACGCGAGCTTGCCAGCGAACTCCAGGCAGCAAGGCGGCGCGCGGAGTATGACGCCATCCACGACCCTCTTACTGGCCTGCTTAACCGCAAGGGGTTTCTTGCCCAGATGCAGGTGTTGACGGCATCGGCAGCGAACCATGCCGGCGGCGATTACGGCCTGCTGTTTTTCGATCTCGACCGCTTCAAGCTGATCAATGATAGCCTCGGCCACCAAGTCGGGGACGAACTGCTGATCCAGGTGGCGCAACGACTGGCGGCGATAGAGGACCTATGCAACACCGGCCATGATGAGGCGGGCGCCGGGCCCTGCTGTGTTGTGGGCCGGCATTCAGGCGACGAGTTCGTCCTCCTGCATGCGGTGTCCGGCGATGCCGCCTCGCTCTGGCAAGCGGCGCGAAGGCTGTACCGCTCGCTCACTGCGCCCTACGTGCTAGACGGGAAGCCTTACACGATCGGCGTCAGCATCGGCATGGTGGGCACGCTTACCCCCTACCAGAGCCAGGAAGCCGCCCTGCGCGATGCCGACATTGCCATGTATCAGGCGAAGCGCAGCCACAGCCAAAAGATCGTGCTGTTCGAAGCGGCCATGCATGCGGTCGCGGAGCGGCGGCTGACCCTGGAAAACGACCTGCGAGAGGCAGTGGCGCAGGGCAACCTGATCCTGCATTTTCAGCCGATTATGAGCTTTGAACCCGAGCGGCCTTTCGCCTATGAGGTGCTTCTGCGCTGGCAGAGTCCCCTTGGCCTGCTGGCCCCGGGCGAGTTCATCGCCCTTGCGGAAGAGACCGGGATGATCGACGAGATCGGTTTCTGGACGCTGAAAGCCACATGTCGCTGGCTGCACGCCACTCAGGCCCGCTGGCCGCGAGAGGAGATCCGCGCCAGCATCAACGTCTCCCCCGTCCAACTTGCCAATCCAGCCCTGCCCGCCAAATTCGCCAGTATCTGCGCCGCCACGGACGTGCCGCCCGATCGCATCCTGATCGAACTCACCGAACAATCGGCGATTGCTGCTCCTGAACGCGCTGCGCAATTCCTGCGGGAGCTGAAGAATTACGGCTTCCTGTTGGTGCTCGACGATTTCGGGGCCGGCTATTCGTCCCTAACCTGGCTGCACAAGCTGCCCTTCGACATGCTGAAGATCGACAGTTCCCTCACCGCGGAGGTGGACTGCTCCTCCAGCGCGCCGAAGATAGCGGCGGGCATCCTCAATCTGTCCAACAGCCTGGGACTGTCTGTGGTGGCCAATGGCGTCGAGCGGCCATCGCAAATGGAAAAATTGCGACTGCTCGGCTTCCATCTGATGCAGGGGTATTATTTCGGCAGGCCCCACCCGGATCCGCTGAGCCCCCTAGGGGAATTAAGCCGCACCATGGCAGCCACCTCCTCAGGCTGAAGCATCTCATCTCCCTGCATCGTCACAGGCAACGCAGAATGCCCAGAAACACCACTCGTCATCTGCCCCTCCTCTCGTATACCGGGGGCAGCTCTCCAATTTGGCAGGGGGATAATTTCTCATCTCGCCTGACAACGGGCTCACCCAGACCACACTGGGGCCGAGGCGATCAAGAAAACTTTGAGCAATAACTTCGAATATGAATGAACTAACACTAGCCTAAGCTGCGGCATTTGCTGCTTCTGACCACTGCAGGAATTGACGCATGAGACTTGACTTGTTTCCCATCGCAGCGATCTTGGCCGACCGAAATGGCATCATTCGGTGCGCCAATGTCCATGCTGCCGGAATGTTCGGCTTTACCGTTGATGAAATGGCCGGATTGCCCGTGAATATGCTGTTGCCCGCAGCGCTTCGAGGTCGGCACGACGCGAACATTCATGATTTTTTTTCTTCTCCGACCAAAACCAGAGCGATGGGATTCAGCCAGGAGTTCAGCGTCTGCCGCAAGGACAACACGACCTTCCCCGCCGATATCTCCCTCTCGGTTGTAGTCGAGGATGGTGAGACATTCGCGCTCGTCTGCATTATCGATCTCACTACCCATATCTCGCAGCGCAACGCCCTGGCCCAGACCAGGCGGGCGCTCGATTTTCTCTCCAGCAGCAACCGAGCGCTGCTTCGCGCCAGGGAAATGCAGCCGCTTCTCGACGAGGTTTGCCGTCTTGCCACCGAAATAGGTGGCTACCGCTTGGCCTGGATCGGTTACGCGGACCATGGTGAACGGAAGCTGGTGCGTCCGCTAGCCCAGGCCGGTGATAACCTGGACTGCATGGACAGTCTCGTGGTCAGCTGGGCTGACGATGAACGTGGCCGCGGCCCCACCGGCATGGCAATCCGCACCGGCCGGCCGGCGATGCTCAGGACTATCATGACGGACCCGAACTATGCCCCGTGGCGGCAGGCCGCGCGGGACTACGGGCTCCAATCCGCGATCGCCCTCCCGTTGCGCGTGGACGATAAGGTCTTCGGCGCTTTAATGCTCTATGCGGCCGAGCCTGACGCTTTTGATGAGGAGGAAACCAAGCTGCTGATGGAGGTGGCGGATGACCTCGCCTTCGGCATTGAGGTCCTGCGCACCCGTGAGGCCCACCACCAGGCCAACAAAGAGCTGCGACGCCTGGCTTATACCGATGACGTGACAGAACTGCCCAACCGCGCGCATCTGCTCGACTTCCTCGATGGGGCATTCGCGCGCCAGCAGGATGGCGCGCTGCTTTGCATCGCACTCGAACATTTCAAGGAGATCAATGACACCCAGGGCTATTTAGTGGGCGATGCCTTGCTCAAGACGGCGGGCGAGCGCCTGGCATCCACCCTGCAGACCGGGGAGATGCTGGCCCGGATCGGAGACGAGGAATTCGCGCTGGCTGTCCCGGGCGGCGACCAGGCGGCCGCGGCGAAGACTGCCACAACCGTAGTTGAAGCCTTAAGGAAAACCTTGCTGGTCGGAGGGGACAACATAATTCTCAGTGCGAAGATCGGCATTGCGCTGTACCCGGGGGGGCGGACGACGCCCAGCGAGGTCTGTGCCGATGCCGGCTTGGCTAGCCGGGACGCCAAGGCAAGCGGCAATGAGGGCTACCGGTTCTATTCACCGCAAATGAGCGCGGCGCTCATGGAACGGCGAGCAATTGCGCAAGCGCTGAAGCACGCGATGACCCATGGCGGATTGCAGCTTCACTATCAGCCGAAGATCGACTTGCGGTCGGGGAAAATCGCTGGTGCCGAGGCGCTTCTCCGCTGGCGCGATCCGGTGCGCGGCCAGATCGCTCCCGACCGCTTCATCCCGATTGCCGAGGAGCGGGGGCTGATGCCGGCCCTGGGCAACTGGGTACTGGAAGAGGCCTGCCGGCAAATGGCCCGCTGGAAGAAGGCCGGATTGCATCTTCCTGGCAGACTATCCGTCAATATCTCAGCAAAGCAGCTCGACAACGCTCATTTCATTTCGACCGTCCAGAGTATCGTCGAAGCCTCCGGTTGCTCTTCCGCCGATATTGAGCTGGAGATCACGGAAGGCGTCATGCTGTCCGACAGTCCGACGGTGCTCGCCATGCTGGAAGAAATCAATGCCACGGGCTTTGTCTTCGCCATAGACGACTTTGGCACCGGCTTTTCCTCCCTCGCTTATCTCTCCAGGTTCCCGGCGGGGACACTCAAAATCGACATTTGCTTCGTCCGCAACATGCTGAGGAGTCAGAAAGATTATACCCTTGTCAAAACAATTATCGGCATGGCGAAGGGTCTCGGCTTGGCGACCGTCGCGGAAGGCGTGGAGACGGCCGAACAGGCAAGGGCACTTTTGGAGTTAGGGTGCGTGGTGGCCCAGGGATATTATTACGGCCGGCCCAAACCGTCGGAAGCTTTTGCCCGGCGTTGGCTGAACGTCGCTTCCCCGCTCCCGGAGCACGTTCTGAGCCAATTGTCCGATTGGCTAAAGATAACCCCCATCTGAACATCGCGGCCCACAGCAGAATGCGCGCACGAAGCCTATCGGGTTGCATTCCCCCTCGCCGAGTGCTGAATTTGCTTGCATCGGCAAAAGATATTCAAATATATAAAAATGAATATCCGAATATCTTGGAGGGATCATGCCGCTGTATATCCGCGATGATGCTACCGCCGAGCTTGTAGCCCAATTGGCGAAAGCTAGGGGCTTGACCAAACAAGACGCCGTGAAGCTCGCCGTTACGGCTGAACTTGCCCGCAGCCAAAACGAAAAGCCGCTGCGCGAACGCATAAGGGCTTGGCGTGAGACCCACCCCTTTCCACCGCCCACCGGCCTGAAGGCCGACAAGGGGTTTTTCGATGACCTGTCGGGTGAGCCGTGATTTTCATCGACGCCTCAGCCATGATTTCTATGATGGCCGGTGAAGAGGATGCAGACATGCTGGCGGATATTCTCGCCAACCATCGCGTCCGCCTTTGTTCGCCAATATCCCTCTGGGAAACTGCGGCAGGGCTATGCCGGAGCTACGGCTTCACCGTGAGCACGGCCCGTACCACGATCAAGAGCTTCATCGACGCCCACGGCATAGAGCTGGCCACCATTGGAGAGCGTGAATACGAACTTGCCGCGCAGGCTTATGCAGACTTCGGCAAAGGCAGGCATCCGGCTTCCCTGAATATGGGGGATTGCTTCGCCTATGTCAGCGCAAAAGCCCATAAAGCAGCCCTTCTCTTTAAAGGGGATGATTTCAGTAAAACAGATATCCGTGTTGCGGAATCTCCGAACTGATCAATGACCCGGTTTGTAGGCCCCCAAGCTCCGGCGTTCAGGCCGAAGATAGAGTCCGCGAGATACCGCCGGATTTTAAGGTGTTGCTCAAGCTTCCGGCCAGAAATCATCGGCCATCATCTGCTCGAAGGACCAGGGGCAATCGGCTGGAAACGTGCTCTCGGCCACCCCGGTTTCGGCCTCGGCCCCGATGATGGCATTGCCGTAAGCGTCCGCGATGGCTTCGGGGAGCTTGCTTTTCAGGCTGGGGCTGTCCGCCAGATGACGGCGCAAATCACGCCGCTGGATTTTAATGGTTGCTTCCCAGCTTGAGCCGCGCCGGCTCGGTTGAAAACGCCATTTCGGCAGCTGTAGGAGCAGAGCTGCGAGGCGATTATGAGTTCGCCTTTTCAGTTTTGCCCATGCTCTCGATTTCCTCTGCAATATGTTCACGGTCGGCCTCGGAGAACTGGCTGGAGCGCAGCAGGCGGGCCTGCTCCTGGGACCAGGCGTAAAAGTCGCGGTTCAAACTCCCGCGCCAGGTCCGTGGGCGTGTGTCCAGATCGCACCAATTCCACCATTTGCCCTGAAACTCAGGCGGGTACGCCGCTCAACACCAGCCTCACCGTGCCTCCGTGGCGTAGTCGGACTCTTCTTGATTCAGGGCGCTCAGCTCCTCAGCGGCCGCGTGCACCCCTAGAGCGGCCGCGTGAGCGTACCAGTGGCGGGCGGCTGCCATGTCGCGCTCGCCACCGGTGCCGTGCATGGCGTAGCGCGCCAGCATGATGGCCGCGAGCGGGTGGTTATGGGCGGCGCCCTGGGCGAACCAGTGCCGCGCCGTGGTGAGGTCCTCGGCAAGGTCGAAGCCGCCGCTATGCAGCGCGCCAAGGGCGAACATCGCCCCCGCATGCCCGGCGGCGGCGGCGCGCAGAAACCAGCTGCACGCGGCTTCATGGTCACGGGCCACGCCGCGGCCATTCACGTGGCATTCGGCCAAAGCGGCTTGCGCGTCGGGCAGGCCCGCCTCGGCGGCGGTTGTGAGCCAGCGTGCCGCCTCGACTGGATCGCGCACCGCATTGCCGCCAGTGAGGCAAAGTGTGCCGAGGGCGTGCGCCGCTTCAATATGCCCGCGCTCGGCGGCCACGCGCCACCAACAGGCCGCTTCACTCTGTGGGCCGGAGTTTGCGTATAGATTCCCCAGCCAGGCTGCGGCCTCCGGGTCGCCACCACGGGCGGCGCGGCGCAGCCAAGTCTCGCCATTGAAGGGGTCTGTCTCATAGAGCTGCAGGCCGAGGCGTGTTTGGGCCAAGCCGAGTCCGGCCTTGCCGGCAATTTCATAATGCCGCCGGGCCACAGATGCGCCGCCTTCCTCGCTTTCGCTCAAGCGGCCGAGCAGATAATGAGCCACAGGCAAACCGACATCGGCGGCGCGCTCGAGTTGCGCACGGGCGGCGGCGGTACCGGCTGCGTCATGGGCGCGCTGGAGCAGGGCGAGGCCGTAACCGAGCGCGCCTTCAGCACAGCCCTGACGGGCGGACTTCCCATACCATTCCAGCGCCGCATCGGGGGCGCGCAGAGCTTCGGGCCCAGTGGTGAGAATATGGCCGAGCAGGGCTTGCGCCTCGGGCAACCCGGCCTCGGCGGCGCGCAGGGCCCAGGGCAGGGCGGCTTCGTAATCTGCCTCGCCGGGCTGCGCAGGCGCGAACAGATTCATTTGCGGCGCGGTCGCCATGTGCGGCAGGCCGGAGATATAAAGCTGGGCCAGGCGGCATTGGGCCTGCGGATGTCCCGCCTCGGCGGCGCGGTAGTACCAGTGCGCCGCGGCGAAGGCGTGGCACATCGTGCCCTGACCGGTGAAATACGCCTCACCGACCCGGTAGGCCGCCTGCGTGTTACCCGCCCGTGCCGCTGCCGCGAACAGGGCAAGGGCGCGCGCTGGGGCACGGGCGCTCTGCGCCTCGGCCAGCGCAAGTACAAGACCCGGCCAGCGCGCGGCGACAAAATTCAGGAGGGGGGTGAGGAGGCTCATCGCCCCTTGAGGATGGGCGCGAGTCTTTAACGCGCCATTAAAGCCGCGCCGGGCGAAGGATGAGCGCCGTATTCACTTTTTATTAAGGCGTCTAGGCTAGAGGTCGAGCACTGGCAAAAAGGCCGGAGATTGAAGGATCGGCGCCAAGATGGCGGGTTTGTTTTTTACACTCTCCGGCAAGGATTTGAGATCTCATGGGCTCTATCACCAGTCTTACCTCGGCGCAGATCGCGGCGCTGCCAACCAGTTCTATCACCGCGCTGACCACCGACAATGTTAGCCTGCTAACTACGGCGCAGCTTGTGGGTCTGACCTCGGCGCAGGTGGCGGCGCTGGGCGCTGGCGATATCACCGCAATTGCGTCGGGTAACATCACGGCGCTGAGCTCTACGGCGCTGGCTGGCCTGAGCTCGGCTGAAGCTGGGGCGCTGACGACGGGGCAGGTGACCTCGCTGACCTCGGCGCAGCTGCATGCGCTGACCACCGCCGCGGCGGATGGTCTGGGCGCCTCGGTGACG
>Ga0326728_10007854_pt1 | contig 26961 bp, 23 predicted proteins | sample MB3enrmetagenome_FD_207602 | JGI IMG/M metagenome (GOLD analysis project Ga0326728, IMG submission 207602) | Lab enriched peat soil microbial communities from McLean, Ithaca, NY, United States - MB31MN | ecosystem: Environmental > Terrestrial > Soil > Wetlands > Peat | place: USA: New York...
ATGTCCGCTGCGCGCTCAATCACGCTGCCGTCCGAGGTGACCATGCACCCGAAACCCACGCTGGTTACCTTGAAACCGGTTTTTCCCAAAATGCGATAGCTGAAACCCTTAGTGGATGGCGAGTCTGCCTCTGCCCAGGCGCTGGGAGCCGAAGCGAGGCCCGCCACGGAAGTAAGAATGCTTGCGGATAAGAAGTCTCGTCGAGTAGACATTTTGTCTATATCCTTCCTCTAAGCATTGACCACGATCATAACCTTCAAGCGGTGCTATCATAGGACGCGTGGAGGTATAAATCCAGTGCTTTTCTCACGCCGCAGATTTTTACAAGCAACCGGGACGGGCCTGCTCCTTTCACCTGCCCGCCGGCTGAGTTCGCAGGCTCCGCCGGCACTTTCCATTGCGCCGATGGTCAAGGAATTCCCCGGCATTTCGCAAGTCTCCATCGTGCACGGCGACGACCGCCGCAAAAACGCTTGCGCGGCGCTCACCGCGATCGATGACCAGATCCTGCCGAAATTGCGGCGGAAGAAGTACGTTGTCATCAAGCCGAACATCGTGAACACGGTGAATCAGCTTGCCTCCACACATGCCGACGCCCTGCGCGGGATCATCGAATACCTCGCGCCGCGCTTTCGCGGGCCCATCGTTATTGCCGAGTCCTCAGCGGGCAACACGCTGGAGGGTTACGAGAGCTTCCATTACACGCGACTGCCGGGCGAGTATCGCGATCAGAAGATCAGTCTCGTGGACCTGAACCGCGAGGCAAAGTTCGAGACCGTTCCTCTGATTGATTTCGACCTGCACGTAACGCCGGTGCGCTTGGCGGCGCGCCTGCTCGATCCGGATGCGTTTGTCATTTGCTCGGCGGTCATGAAGACGCATAACGCCGTTGTTGCCACGCTTTCAGTGAAGAACCTCACGCTCGGCGCGCCGCTGCACAATCCCCCGGGGGAAAAATCCTGGAGCGACAAACGCAAGTACCACGTGGGCGTTCGGCAGAACCACTACAACATGCTGCTGACCGCGCAGAAGCTTCAGCCCCAATGGGGGGCCACGGTGATCGACGGCTATGAAGGCATGGAGGGCGATGGCCCCAATTCCGGCAACCCCGTGCCTTCTCGCATTGCCATTGCCTCAACGGATTACATTGCGGCGGATCGCGTGGGGCTGGAGGCCATGGGCATCGACCCGTCGTGGGTGGGCTACCTCGTGTATTGCGGGCAGGTGGGCCTGGGAAACTACGATCTGAAGAATATTCAGATTCAGGGCGCGGCGCTCGAAGCTGTGCGCAAAAAGTATCGCCTGCACCCTGACATTGAGCGCGAATTGCAATGGATGGGGCCAATGGAAGACTTGCCGCCGAAGTTGGGCTTCCTCTCGAACGGCGGGACCAAGAGCTACAGTTGAATCGGCGTTGTTTGCGAAACGCCCTCCGCCCAGAGGCGGCAAGTGTACAGGCCGGAAGGCCTTTGCTCGGTGATCCAATCCACAGAATGTACTCCGCGGCGAGTTAAGCCCTCAGCCAGCACGCCCACCCGTTCGCCCAACGCATTGTACATTTCCAACCGCGCGCGCGTTTCTTGCGGCAGGTTGAATTCCACCGTCAGGGCTGCGTCCCGGTTTCCAGGCTGGCTTTGGCCCAGCACGCGCAGGCCGGGCGAGTCTCCTCCCCTCAGGCAGGCGGCTGTTTGCTCGGTGGGGTAGGCATACGGCTCGTTGCACATGTGAAAATGCTGTTCGCCTTCCCTCTCCAGGTAGGGAGTCGCCAGCGGCGTGCGCGGCAACTGCTCGAGCGCAACGAGTTTGGGCCCGGCTTCTTCCCAGCGATAGACCGGAATGTTGCGAGGATTGAGCGCCGTAGAGACGCCACGTTCTTTGCCGATGTGAAAAAGGCCGAAATTGCCGGGTTCATGCCCTCCCAGCCAATGCCCGATGATATCGACGCGGAAAGCATCTTTGCCGAAAATCAGCACATTGGTCATGAAGATTTCCGGCACACCGCCGGGTGCCGGCCCGGTGGTGAACCCGTCACCGTTCTGGGCATAGACGCCTTCGATGACGTTCAACAGGACGGACGAGCGCAGCAACGAGTAGGAATCGATGGTGCGCTGAATCCACATTTCCATCCAGCCGGCCTTCGCCGTATCCCAGCGCGGAATCCCCGCCTGCTGGTGCTTGTCCTGAAGGTCGTCCGTGTGACTTTGCGCGTCGGGTTGGAAATCCTGCGCAATCGCCTTCTGAAGGCCGGCACAAAACTGAATGTAGGGAGGAACGTTGGTGCCTTGCAGGTTCTTGACGCAGAGGGTTAGGCCCATCCCATGGGTCTTCAGTTTCGCCACATTGATCAGGTGTGTATCCGGGTAATTGAACGGGCCGAGGTATTTCGTGCGGCGAAACACTACGCCCTCTGGGCATTCCTTGGTCAGGGACGAGCGGCAATCACTGTCGCTGTAATGCACGCCGGAGCGCTGCGACATCTCCTGATAGCCAATGCCGGGCTGGTCCACATTCAGAGCGTCGCGAGCATAGATGTTCCCGGCCCGGACGCCCGCCTGGCGCAGTCCATCGACAAGGCCTTCGACAACGTAGGGGTCGGTGATGATGGCAAAATCGCGACCTTTGCCCAGCGTCGCGGTGAGATTAGGCTTGATGGCAAATTTATCGGAGAGACTCGGGCTGGGGGAATCGCGCCGCGTAAAGATTCGCCGCGCCAACTCGGACGCCTCTCGCCGCTTGGCCTCCGAATCATTTTTTGCGGGGACATGGGTCTGGCGGATGAAGACCGCTTCCGGGTGCGCCTCAATGAAGGGATGGAGCCCGAAATAAGCGGGGGCCGCGCCTTCGTTTCCCAGCAAGCCAAGGGTGGGGAATGCATTGGCAGCAATACTCATTCCTGCCGCGGTTTTCAGAAATGCTCTGCGATCCATAAGCTACTCTCCACGTGGCGCCTTCGGGCAAAACGCCAGTTTCCTTCGGCGCATCAACTTCCCCTCGACAGGTAATATACGCGCCGAGGGTTGTGCGCACAAGTCCCGCGCGTTTTTTCGCTTGAGCACGCAGATCGAGGTGAAGGGCAAGGCCGCGCAACCTTCCTACCCCACAAGTGTTAATCATTGCAGCCGGATGCTCCGTGGAAGAAATGCATTCGTCCAGGTGGCGAGGGTGATCCACGAGAGCTTTCCGGGCATCTAAAGTTTTGGGTTTAGTTGTAGAATGACGGGCGGGATGGTTCCGACGATGCCCAGGGTGCGTACAATTCGGATGATGGCGCTAGCCGGTGCGCTGCTGGGCGGACTCGGCGCGTTTCTCTTCCCCATCCCGGGCGCGGCGGATCAGTTGCCCGAGGAGGCGCTGAACACTTTTCCCGCTGATACCCTGCAAGTGGTCTTTACGAATCTCGCCGACCTGCGCCCGCTTTCTATTTACCCGCAAATTCGCCAGCGAATTTTGAACCGCCAGTTGAAGGCCTTCGAGGATTTCTTGCGGCCCATGGGGATTGAGCCGGAGAAGGACATCGACGAGGTGATGCTGGGATGGCGTGGTGAGATGGTGGGCCCCGCGGGTTTTCTGGGATTGGCGGGGGGACGCTTCCAACCCGCCCTCATCCAGCAGTACTTTGACCACACCGGGCTGCCGGTCCGCGAGTACAATGGCGCCAACCTCTACGCGTTTGGCTCCGGCAGCGACCCGAACGATCTCTTTTTCACCTTTTTCGATAGCTCCCTCGTCGCTTTCGGCCGCTTGGTGGACGTCAAGGGCATGATCGACGCGCGGCAGGGATCAATAAATGCGCTGAACTCGAATGCCGACTTTGTGAATTGGCAGGGCGAACTTGACGGCACCGCCCCGCAATGGGGAATCCTCAACGGCAAGTCTGCCGGCAATCTGGCGGGGTTGTGGCTGGCTCCCAGCGGTCAGAAAAATGTGAATCTCGGCTCTCTGGCAAGTTCTGTCCGCGCCCTCCTCTACCGCGTGCAGTGGGACTCCGGCTTTTCCGCGCAACTCTTTATGGTGTGCAACACGCCGGAAACCGCGGCGGGCTTTGCCACCCTCGTCGGGCTCCTGCAGCAAGCCGCGAAACAGCCCACGCCGGCTGGCGGTACCGCCCTCCCGCCCATCCTGCAGAGCATTGAAACTCACCGCGACGGCGCTCGCCTGGAATTGGATGTGTCCGGCCCGCCCGAATTGCTTGACCAAATCCTCCCACAGGGCGGAAGTTGAAACCAATCGCTAACTGACGCGCGCCAGCCGCTGGTACTCCGTATCGGCGCCTTGCGAGACCAGCACCCACAACGTGTAGATGCCGAGCGCCGTACCAAACGGGAAGTCGATCAGCTTCAGGCAGCCGACAATGATGGCGAGCATCCGAGCCCAGGGTTGGTGGTCAAGCAGGCCCCAGCCTACGAGAAGCCCGACGACCGCGGTTACGCCGAGGTAAGCGCCCACCACACCCATGATGGGCATGAGGAATCCTCGCATGGGCACAGTCAAGAACGGGATGCCGATATGACCGAAGAACACCATGGCCACCGCGGGAATTAAGCGCAGGAAGGACACGACGATCCATATGATCCCCAGGATCTGGACATGCTTTGCCATCCGCGACGATTGGGGGATGCCGCTGTAGGGCGCCGTGGCGGCGGGCGCGGTCCCATTCAAGGTTGGGGATGGCGGAATTGGAGCCGATGGCGGCCCGGAGGGCGTCGGCGTGGTCGCCTGGCCGCAACGATTGCAGAAATTCTGCCCCGGCTGAACTTGGCCTCCGCAATTCGCACAAAACATGTTTTCCTCCTTTGGGGGAGCCTTTCTACCCTAATCATACGCTCAGTGCGAGCGCATAGTTCCACGAAAAGGAGGGTGGACGAGGGAATGGAGTGACGCGGGAGGCGGCGGAGCCGCCTAAAATGTAAATTGTAAAAGGTAAACAGAAAGGATGAAGTGTGAAGGCTGAAGTATGAAGGCCGTGCGAGTTCGATTTTACCCTTTATTATTTACCATTTACGTTTTATCTTTTGTTTTTCCGGGGAAAAGTGTAAATGGTAAATTGTAAGAGTCAAGGTGCAAATTAGACTTCATCCATCGCCTTATTTCAGGTTCGGATATCGTTCGAGCATCTCCACCAAATCGCGTGCGCCCAAAGCTTCTGCCGCGCGCGCGTGCTTCCAGGCTTCTGCGTATTCGCCGCGCAGGGCGTAGATGCGGCCCAGGCTTAAGTGAGGTCCAGGATTGCTGGAATCCAATTCCACGGATTTCTGGAAATATTGCATGGCTTGCCCGGTCGCGCCTTGAAAGTGGCGGAGCGTTCCCAGCGCAAAATAGGCTTGGGCATTGTTGGGGTCAGTCGCCAGGATGGCCTGCTGTTCGGCGACGGCGGCTTCCACGTCGTGGTTGAGCGCGGGCTGGATGACGTTGTCACGCCAGAATTGGTCGGGCATAAAAGTGGTCAGTGCTTAGTGGTTACTGGCGAGTGGTTCGTGAGAACTAAAGTCATCAGTCATTAGTTTTCAGTCATCAGCCAAGCCGCCGCACCGAGTGGTCTTTCCTGAGAACTGTCGACTGAGAACTGATGACTGATGACTGACAACTTTCTCTATACGGGAATGAAAGCCTTGATTTCCGATTCCACCTGCTCCGGGGTCAACTTCTCGCCCTCGTTCATGCGCGCCAGGATTTTTTCGATCATTTCCTTGGCCTGCTCCTTGCGATACTGGCGAATGAAGCCATCGTAGAAGTGCTCGCCCGCCATCGCCCGGCTGATCTCGGTTTCCTTGTTGTGATCCTGCAACTCCGTGAAGTACACCACGCGGTATTTCCCCGTGTAAGTTGTCTCCCGGTAAATCTCAAACATGATCTTGTCAGATTCGAATGGCATGAAAACCTCGAGACTCGAAACTCGGGGTCTGGGATTCAGGAAGAATTGAAGATCCCTGATCGCGCACGCTAAATGGCACTAGTTTAGTGGCTGCCCCGTAGTCTTACATAACCATGAATACCAGAGGTGGGAAAAGGCGTCAACCGTGGTTTTTCATCCCCGCTTGACAGGCGTCACTATTTTCCTTACACTCACGTTGCAGAGGGGTTAGCTCGTAGTTGGCGACGTCACTGAGGGGTGATTCGCCTGCGCCAGGTATCGGTATAAGAGGAGAAACCCGTGCCCCGAATTTCCTTCGTCCTGGCGGTGGTGTGTCTTACCTTCTTGGCGGCAGCCGCCCAAACCCAGCAAACTGGGCCCGTCGCAAGGTCCACCCCTGCCGCTGTTTACTCACAAGCAGATTGCTCAGGCTTCATTGCAGAATCCCCTTTGCCCCGCGACTTGGTCGTTACGGGAGGAGAGGACAACCCCTTCCACTCCCCGGTTCGTCAATTTGTAGAGGGCGACACGATCTTCATCTCCCACTCCAAGGACACCGACGTCCCTGCGGCCGGCGATTACAGTGTAGTCCGTCCCGCGAATGAACTGTTCGTAACCATGCATTACCCGGGTGAACGATCGCATATCAAGAAGTCAGGCAAACCCTACGAAAACGTCGGCAGGGTTAAGGTGATCCCTCTGAATCCGGGCGCGGTGGTGGGAGAAGTTTACTCGGTTTCCGGCGACGTCTCGCTTCGGCGTCCGAACGCCGGGGGAGTGATTGCCAAAGTCACCTTTTCCTGCGGCGGCATTGTCCCCGGTGACATCTTGGTGCCCTTTCATCCGGCCCCCATTCCCGAATATACGATCTCCAGCCCACTTGACACCTTTGCGCCTCTCGACAGCACGAAACTGCACGGAAGGATAACCGCCAGCCGCAACAATTTTGGCTTTCTGGGCGCCGAGACCATGATCTATTTGAATCTGGGCGAAAAATCGGGAGCCCGGCCCGGCCAGCGCTTCCGGATCTACAAGACCCTTCCTCCCCATTCGACGGGATCATTGACGAAAGAACCTGTGCCCCCGGAAACCATTGGCGAGGCCGTGGTGCTTTCTGTGGAGTCAAATTCGTGTACAGCCATGGTGATTTCAAGTTACCGCGAAATTTCTGCCGGTGATTACGTCGAGGCGGAATAAATGTGCTGCGAGGGGAGCAGCTTTACGGAAACACGTCAAATGCGGCCACGTTTCGAGGCCGGTAAAGCAGGAAATCACGCCGGTCGAGTGTGAAAACGCGCCGCAGATTGAGGCGCTCCGCCGCAACGACTAATGATGCGTCTGCGAAATCCATTGGCAAATCAGCGTATTGGGCCATCAACGCGCGCATTCGCGGCAGATCTCCTGCGACCGGTTCCGCGATGTCTACCCCGCCATCGATGACAAACTGCCAGAGCACTTCGCGCAAATGCTGTTTCGCGAGCAAGTAGAAGCTTTCCGAAAGAACCGGCCACGTGGTAACCAAGGCGCCCGAGTAGCGCCCGAATTCGGCGCGGCATTTCGCATACGACGAGTCATTGCTATCGATCAGCGCGACCAAGGGACCGGTGTCACAAAGTGCCATTTCGCCGCTTGGCAAGGAGCATCTCCCGAATCAGCTTTTTCGCATTGCGAGCCCGGTCATGCTTCGGCCCCCGGGGCGGAGGAATATTGAGTTTCGAGTAAACCTCCCAAGCAGACGGCCGGGAGTTCTTTTCCAGTGACGCCCAACGTGCTTGCAGGGCATCCTTGATGACTTGAGAGGTGGTCCCTGGGGTGTGCTTGGTCAGGTTTCGCAGAACGCGGCGGGTCTCTGCATCCACTCGGAATGAAATCGTATCGGCCATGTGCTACATCGTAAGACACCAGCGCGAGGGTGTCAAGTTATGTTGCCTCTTCAGCGCTTCGCAAGCAACTTTTCCTTTATGATGCGCCTCACATGCCGGGCCCGGTCGTGGAGTGGCTGCCCCTCCTTGGGCACGGGCAAGAGATGATACAATTCCTGGTAGACTTCCCATGCACTCGGCGTTGGAGTGCCAGGTTCCTTGGGGAGACGCTTCCCTGCTTCCCGGATGGCCTCCTTGAGGATCGCCCTCATCGTAGTGTTGCCCTGCTTAGCCATGGCGCGAAGTTTCCTCTCGTCCTCCGCGTCCAGCCGAAAGCTAATCCTTTTGCTCATATCCTGCCGCCGCCCATCTATAACGGATCGCGTACGAGCAACCCCGGGACGCCGGCAAAAGCTCGGTCATGGCTCCAAAGTTCCGTGGCGCCGTTTTCAACCGCTATCAAGGCTATTTGCAGATCGTAAACTCGGGTGCCGGCAAATTTCATATCGCTTGCCAATTGCGTCAGTCGCTCCCAGAACCCCGTGCCCGGAATCCATATGTTCGCTCCGCCACTCTCCGCCAAGGAGTGAAGAAAGCCGCGGGCTTCTTTGGCCGGGGATGGCCCCCCGCTACTTGCCGGATGCGTGACCACACACCAGAATTCGGCAATACAGGGCACCGGAATCCCCCAACCTCGGGGGTCTGTGCTGGCTCGCTCAATCGCCTTCCGGGCGGTCCGGTGCTCGGGGGTATTCCGGCGTTGAGCGTAAACCAGCAGGTTGGTGTCAATGGCGATCATGGCTGCGTTCTTTTTGCATCCAATCCCACATTTTGCCGCGGTCGGATAGATCGAGGCCCGGCGGGAGTCCGCCTGCCGATGTTACCCAACGAATACGGCGAGGGCGGCGCAGCGGTCGGCTGCCAGCCTGCCTTAACTCCCGACGCAGAGCGCGCTCCAAAATAACGCGCAATGTCGTTCGGGTTTCCAATGCCCTCCGCTTAGCTCGGAGCAGAAGGTCCTCGGGTAGTTCGACTGTGGTTTTCATGTGGCTTCCCATATTACCATATTTATGGGGGAATAGAGAGTGTCATGTGAGCTTTGGGGAGGCCGTAGCGCGGGCGTCTTGCCCGCTGTCTACACCCCGCGGGTGGCCTGAATCAGCAACACCACCCCGATGCACACCAGGGCGGCGTAGGCAAATTTAAGAAAGGCGTGGCTCCGCAGTCGCCGATTTATAACTCTACCCAGGAAGATGGCTGGGACGGTAACCAACACCGACATCAGGAAATCGCGGGTTACCGCGGTAACCCATAACCCGGCGTACCAGTATCCCGCCAGGGCGACGAGGCTGGAGATCAGGAAGTATCCTTGCAGCGTGGCCCGGAAGTGCTGGGGCGACCAGCCCCGCATGGCCCCATACATTACCACCGGGGGCCCGTTCATTCCGTACGCGCCTCCCAGCACACCGGCGAAAAATCCACAGCCCAAAAGCCACGGGCGGCTATCACTCGGAAGTGCCGGCGGCTTTCTGCCCAAAAGAGAGTTTCCCGCGAACGCCACGATTACGATCGCCAACAGCCCTTTGACGATGTGCGGATGAGAGCTGGCGAGCAACGCGATGCCCAGGGGAATTCCCAGAAACGTGGGCACCAACAGCCAGATCACGCTGCTCAGGTGAACCTCCCGCCAGTCCTGGATAACGACCACGACCCCGATGGTTATGGAGAGCAGAACGACGAGAGGAGAGACAATCGGGAGGGGAATAACCAGCGCCAGCAGGGGCACCGCGACGACGGCCTGGCCAAAACCGAACGTCGATTGAATCAGCGTGGCCAGGAAAACCACCAGCAGAATGTACAGAATCGTAGTGCCGATCATCTCTTCAACTATACACGGCCAGAACGATTCGTGCGATGCCCGCCGCAGCGTGCAGATGTTCGTTACCCGCGGTTTGTGGCTTATTGCAAGGAACGGCCGGGGGCCGACAGAACAGGTTCGTTCTACTTCACGCAGGGCTTATCCGTCGGCGTCATGTCTGAGATGAAAAGCTTGCCTCCCGCAGACTTGAGGGTGAAGAGGTTAGTGCCGGCAGCCTGGAGGTCGAGGCAGAGTATTTTGCCATTCGCGTTGTCGTGGACAGTCCATTCCTCCATCATGTTCCCGAGTCGGAGTTCCTTCCAGTACTTACCCTTCCGAGCCTGTCGTACTATTTCTTCCGCATACTTTACAACAGCGGGAGCAGCCACATCCCCAGCCTGCTGATGGTGGATCACGCGATAAAAGAGTTCATCCACAGCATCCAGTTCCGGGTTCAGGCTCGTTTCGCCCAGGTCTTCGACGCCCTCGGGGGTGAGGCGGGCGATCCAATCCGTCTGGCGTGCTTCGTATGGTCCGTAGTTATTGAATGTGCGGAATTCCGTCTTCTCCCGAACCTTGAGCAGGTCACCTTCCAGCCGAGTCCCGACCGCCGCTCCGATCACCACGCCGTAAAGGTGGACGATCTGGGGCCGGGCCGTCTTCCCATCCCAAAGCCATAGGCTGATCTCCGCCGGCATTGTCGCGCCATTACACTGAATACAACCTCCATCAATGTAGAAACGCGCATGCCCCTGCGCTTCGGTGGGGAGCATTCCCAATCCTGGCAAGACCGTCCAGGCACTATGTGAGGGCGCCCCATGGGTGCCTCGGGCGCCTTCCCAGACACTCTCCGGGCGCCAATCAGCCAAAATCTTGGCCTGTCCACCGCTGGCTTCCTGAGGCTGCGCTGTGCTCCAAGCAAGGCGATACTGCCCGTTTACCTTTGCGACGATGAAAACGTTTCCGAAGGGCGAAGGTGCAACTACAAGAAAGGCCCCTTTGCCCAATTTCAGATATGAACGCTCGGGGTCAGCCTCCCCGATTTCGCGAAGCGCCTCCCCAACACCCTCTGATCCCGCATTCGGATGCGCGTTGAGCCAGGCGGCGACCCACTGGCCCGCGAGAGTCCATTGCCGAGCAAGGAGCCCCGGCGATTCCGGGGCGCTATCGATCCACCATCCATCTTGGGTGACATGTTTCTGTAGTTGCGCCGTAACGGACTCATACTCGCTCTTGAGCTCTGCAAGATTTGGTTGCGAGCCACCATCAACCGACAAGATGCTCAACAACACCGTTAATAACAAGACCGCGCGAAGAAGATCTCGGATCATCTTGTACCCACGCCATCGCTCCGGAGGCATCTGCTCTCGTTGAATCAATACCCCCATGGCTGGTGATTGTCAATCTGAGAAGGTTTCAGAAAGCGGAGTAGATGTAGTGCTTCTTTTACGGGCCCGCGGTCCGCCCCCTATGGGCAAGGGAACGCCGGCATTCCGCCGAACAGGCCGCGCGCCCTGCGCTTAATTTTGTTCTTGACGTGAGAAATTATTTAGGCTAGGATTAGAGCGTCGGGAAAGGCAGCATCCCCCGGCAGGTCAGCGTTCAAGCGATTCGCGGGCGCTGTGCGGAACGAAATCGGTGGAAGGAACTGGCTGACAAAATGTGTGAATCGTCATTTGACTAAATGTCCGCGAGCGGCATTTCCCCCAAACCTGGGAACTGCTTGATAATAAAGGCTTCGTAGACCGATTTCTTGCCTCCCAAACCTGGGAACATACTGAAAGCAAATCCACTTACAAAGAAATAGGCGAAGGGCGAAAGTAGCATGACATTTTGCCCGATTCAGAGGGCGCCAAATTGTCTGTGGGAGACGGCAGAAAAGCCGCTGGAACGCGCACCGGTTACGTGCGTCCGAGGTCCTCGCAAAGAAGAAGCGCGGACCTGCAAAAGCGGGTCCGCGCAACCATATTCCCTAGGATTAGCTAATCATCTTTCCGAATCGCGTTCATGCCGACGGGCGTTTCCATCTCGTACGGCACGGGCGGGGGGCTGGGCATGACGGTATCGAGTTCAGCGCGGAGCTTCGCCTCGAACTCGCGCATCTTCGCATCCACATCCGCCTGTTTCTGTTTGTTGCGCACCATGTCTTCGCGATAGCGCTTCAGGAAGTAGCTGATGGTCTCCACGCGAATTTTGATGGAGCCGGTGGGCTTGTTCTCATCGATGTCCTTGAAGGAAAAGTACGGCGTGCCGGACTTGGTCACGGTTTCTTCCACGGCCGTGTAAATCGGCGCATCGTGACCGCACTTGAAGCTGGAAAGTTCCAGCGCCACCAGGTTCGGGTGGCGTGCGGTATACTTGGCGGCCCAAATCTTCTGCGTGGTGTTCTCGCTGTAGCTGTTCTTCCACGCGTCGCTGACGTCCATGGGGTCTTTGATCAGGCCTGACCGGACGTCCTCACCGAAGAGGCGCCAGAGAATGTCCTCATCGATGGGCAGCGAGCCCAGCGTCAGCACCGGGTAGCCGATCTTCTGGAACTCTTCCATGATTTCGTGGTTGATGCCGGGGTCGTTGTGGTACGGGCGGCCCAGCATCACGATGCCAATGCGATCCTCCGCTTCCAGCCGCTTCAGGATTTCGCGGCCCTGGGCGCGCATCACCTTGTTCTCAAAGTCGTGCTGGGCTTGCAAACCCGCCTCCACGGCGCGGGCATTCTCCTCCCAGGAGAGGCCGAAAATATCCACGAACTGCTCGTACATTTGCTTCATCAGCAGCGTCGGTTTGCCGGGGTTCACAAAGGTGTCGAGAAAGAGGAGGTTATTCTCCTTGAAAATGTCCCCTTCCTTGGTGAAGGCGGCCTTCACAGCTTCCGGCGTTGAGGCCACCGTGGGGCACGACCGATGCGACTGCGCGTGCTTCATGTCGCTGGGCAGATCGTCAATCATGGGGCAGAAGATGATGTCGAGCGGCTTCTTCTTGTGGTGCACGGCCAGCATGTTGTGCACGTGGGGAATGCCCACCTTCGACGGGAAGCAGGGGTCGATGGCTCCGCGCTTGGCACCTTCTTTATAAAGCTGCTCGTTGGTGTAGTCGGAGTAAATCAGGTTCTCGGCGGGAATCCCCAGAGCCTCAAAGTAGGCGCTGAAAATGGGGTTCACCGTATACATGTTGAGGATGCGGGGGATGCCGATGCGCAGGCTGGCACGCTTCTTCATCAGTTCCACACGCTTCTTCTGCTTCGCGGTCAGCGCGTACTTGGGCAGCGCGTCCGCCACCACCTTGGGCGCGTAAGATTTGAACGCTGCCTTGGCAGCCACTTCCACCATGTTGGGATTTTCTTTTTTGGCCGCGTCCAGACCCTTCTTGATCTCGCGCATGTCGGCGACGTCTTCCACCAGACCCTTCTCGCAACTATTGCCGACGATCAAGCGCTTCACACCGACCGGTATGGGAATCTTCGACTTCTTCCACGACTCATCGGAGCTGGCAATCTTCACGTCGATGAAGGTGCGCATGCACTTGTTCTTGCAGAAGTAGCAGCGCGTGCCCTCATTGCGGTGAGTGACGTAGGTGATCTTCTCGACGGCTTCGAAGCCCACAAAGCTGGTGCGGTGGCCGTTGTTGTATAGGCGCCGCGCTTCGATGGCGGAGCCGATGGCGCCCGCTTCGCCGCAGTGCTCGTGCACGATGACGTTGGGTTTCTGACCTTTGTCCTTGAAGCGCGACTCAATGAAATCAACCTGTGATTTCACCGCCGCCAGGTTGTGCTGCGTGCCGCCTTGCAAAATGAAAGTGTTTCCGAGCGATGCCAGGTTGGGAATCTGCGAAACGTACAGCCAGATGTTCTTGGGCAGCACGTTGGCCAGGCCCGCCATGATCTCCTCGGGCTTCCATCCCTGGCGCTGGAAGTCCACGATGTCTGACTGCATGAACACCGCACAACCGTATCCGAACATGGGCATGGCCTTGGCGCCGAAGGCGAGGTCGGCGTAATTCATCACGTCGTGCCCAAAGCCCACGCAAGTGGATTGCAGGAAGTAACCGTTGCCGGCGGAGCACTGCGTGTTCAGCTTGAAGTCTTTCACCCGGCCGTCTTGCAGGATGATAAGCTTGATGTCCTGGCCGCCCACGTCGCAGATGACGTCGGCGTCCGGGTAGAAGTGCAGCGCGGCCTGGGTGTGCGCCACGGTTTCCACCAGCGCCACATCCGCGTTCAGCACGTCCTTCAGAATGTCCTTGGCGTAACCCGTGGAGCCCACGCCCAGTAGTTCCAGCGTGGCGCCCTGCGATTCCACCTGCTTCTTCAAGTTCGCAAACATTTCCATGGTGTCTTCCAGGGGATTGCCCTTGGAAAGCTGGTAGCACTTCACCATCACCTCGCCCTCGTGATTTACGAGGACAGCTTTGGTGGAAGTGGAGCCGCCGTCGATGCCCATGAAGGCTTGCACGTGCTGGCCAGGCTGGAAGGTGTGGGGAACGAACTTCTTGGGCTTGTATCGGTCCTTGAACTCGCTCAGCTCGTCTTCCGATTTGTACAATCCGCTGCCGCCTTTTTTCTGCTTTTCTTCCAGGCGGCCGAAGTTGATGTACCACTCCAGCTTTTCGTAGCCTTTGTAAATGCCGATGTTCGAATCCTCGTCCATGGCGAAGCGCACGCAACCCAGCGCCGCGAAATACTGGGCATTGTCCGGGACTTTAATGAGGTCTTTGGGGTCCACGCCCTCGGGCAGGGGGAAGTTGCGCTCCTCCCAAACTTTCGGGATGTTGAACTTCCAGCAATCCTGCATGCCTTTGATGTAAGTGTTGGGGCCGCCCAGCAGCAGCACCGTGGGACGCAACGTGTTGCCGCGCGTCAGCACCGCCAAGTTCTGCTGGATGATCGCCTCGAAGAGCGATGCCATGAGTTCGGAAGGCGGGACACCACTCTTCTGCAAGCCGTTGATGTCCGTCTCCGCGAACACGCCGCACTTCCCTGCCACCGGGTGCAGCTTCAGGCCCAGGTACCCCATGTTGCAAAGCTCTTCCGCAGGAATCCGCACCTTGGCATTGATCTTGTCAATGACGGCGCCGGTGCCGCCGGCGCACTTGTCGTTCATGGAGGGGATTTTCTTTTTGCGCCCGGTTTCCGGATCTTCCTTGAAGATGATGATCTTGGCATCCTGCCCGCCCAGTTCCACCACGGAGCCGCATTCGGGATAAAGCTTCTCGACGGCGAGCGAAACGGCGTTCACTTCCTGAACGAACTTGGCGCCAATGTGGCTGCCCACCGGCCCGCCACCGCTGCCCGTCACGAAAACGCGGCTCTCCCCTGCCTTGATGCCCGCTTCGGCTTCCATGCGCTTGAGGAACTCCAGGCACTTTTCCGGCTGCTTGGTGTCGTGGCGCTGGTAGTCGCTCCAAATGATCGCGTCCGTCGTCGCGTCCACCACCACGGACTTCACCGTGGTCGAGCCGACATCAAAGCCGACGATCAAGTTCTTAGGATCTGCTTCGGGCATCTGCTCTCCTATGAGGGGATTGCGTTTTCCCCGGATTCAAGATTCAGTCTTTACCGCTGAGGCGCTGAGAAAAATCGTTTCTTTTTCAGATCTGTGCGCCTCCGCGTCTCTGCGTTGAAATATTCTTGTTACGCTCCGGCCTTTTTCGCCATCTCACCAAAGATGGCGTTGGCGCGGCGTTCCATCTCTTCCGGCGCCACATTCTCAACATGGGCACCCAGCGCCCATGAGTGGCCGAAGGGGTCCACAATCTGGCCGTAACGATCACCCCAGAATTGGTTGGCCAGGGGCATTGTCACCTTGGCCCCGGCAGCGACCGCGCTGTTCCACAACGCATCCACGTTCTCGACATAAATATTGAGGATCACCGGGCTGCCGCCGACGGTCTGGGGGGCCGGAGTGCCCATGCCGGGGAATTCGTCGGCGAGCATCAGTTTTGAATCGCCGATTTTCAGCGTGGCGTGCATGACTTTGCCGTCCGGCATCTTGTGGACAAACAAAAGTTGTGCGCCAAAAGCCTTCTGGTAAAACTCAATGGCCTTGGACGCTTCGCGCACCGACAAGTGCGCCGTGATGGTGTGGTCGCCTTCGGCAACTGCTTTTACGTTTCCTGCCATGTCGGGATACCTCCCCCCAAACAAAGTTGTTAGTGATTAGAGGCTAGTGGATAGAGGCAAGCAAACCGAGTTCAATTGCTAGCCACTAAACACTAACCACTAGCCACTGCCTCAGTTCACCGCCACCAATTCGCGCTTTTCGGCCTTCATGCGCTCGGCGGCGTGCATTACAAAGTTCGCCGCCACTCCCACCACGCCCGTCTTGTGCCCGTACTTGTACATGGCCTGCTGCATTTCGGGATGGTCCTGCACAAAGGCGCGGACGTCTTCGAGGGTGGTGCCCGTCTCGTCCAGCACGCGCTTGATTTCGTTCTTGGCGCGAACCTTTGCTTCACCCAATGCCATTTGCACGCGGCTGTGGGCATTCACATCGCCCTCTCCGGAGGTTTCGACGGGGATGAAGATCATGTCCTTGTAAGTTGAAACCACCGCGGACTGCGCGCCGTCCGACTGCGTGGAGGGCATGCAGCCGAAGGGCTTGAGGCTCAAGACCATGTGGGCCAGATCTTTGTTCGAGTAATAAATGTTCTTGGCGACTTCCAGGTGGCCTTCGCCGCCGCCCGCGCGCGAATTGTAGAAAGGATGGCCGAGGCGTTGCAGTTCGTACTGGTCGGTCAGGTGATGCGCAATGCCACCCAGGGCGTCAATCAAGCGGTGGTACTCGCGCTTGAAGATTCCTTCCGCCACGCTCAGCTTGGCCAGCCGCTGCTGCGTGTTCAAGTGGCTGCCGAAGATTTCTTTCAGGTTCCACTTGGGAACGTTTTTCTGAATCAAATCCAGCCCGCGCTGATCGCGAATCTGCTGCTTGGCCTGGTGAATCATGTACATGATCCAGGTGCCGATGGGCTCCACCAGAACCTGCGCGCCTTCCTTTTCGAGGAACTTGAACATGTTGAAGTTGCCGTCGCCCTCGGTGGTTTGCGCCCAGAACTCGCCGGTGATCTTCACGACGGGCTTCACGCGCGTGCGGTCAATGGGAATGGTGTTAAATTTGTCGCGCACCTCGTTCAGGGCCGCGATGTAATCGTCGCCGTAAAGCTGGTTCAGGAATTTGCCCAGGTATTCCGCGGTGCCGGCAAAATTCGTCTTGCCCAGCAATGAGGCGAGCTTTCCTTCCAGCGTCCAGGGACGCTTGCGGCGCATGACCTCCTGCAACATGTCCATGCATTCGTCGAGGACGCGATCCGTTTCACCGGCATTCACCTCGAAAGGTCGAATCTGGTAAGCAACGTCGTTAAGGACGTCCCCGATGTTAAGGGCGTTGAGGATGTTCAGGAAGAAGTCGAGGTTCATTTCCAGGCCGGCTTCCGCCTCCGCCTGGTTGAGCCCGCCCGACTGCTGAAACAGCAGCACGCGGAATCCGTCAAAGCCCGCGTTGCGGAGCGCCAGGCGATACTCGGCCTCGTACATTCCGAAGCGGCAGGGCCCGCACGCGCCGGCGGTGAAGAAGACGTAGCGATCAATAATTTCCTGCTTGGTCATACCCTTCTCTTCCAGACTCTGCGCAAACTGCACGAGGTTGCCGACGGTGAAGTAGGTGGGATTGCATTGGCCGTTGTTGCCGTACTCTTTGCCCAACTGGAATGCGCGCTTGTTGGGCACCGGCACCGCCTCGCACTTGTAGCCAAGGCCTTCCAGCGCGCCGTGGATCAGCTTCTCGTGCTTCCACGTGAGACCGCCGAAGAGAATGGTGGTTTGATCGCGCTGGGACTTGGTGAAAGCGCGCTCGATGGGTTTGTGGAACTGCTGCACGGCGCGCTTCTCGAGGCCCGCCTCCTTCTCAAGGCGCCGCCTTTCGTCTTCGAGCTTCTGGCGGATCAGCTCCTCTTTCGACGAAATCTGAATCAACCCCCCGCTGCTGTGCGGAGCTTCATTGAAAGGAACAGTACTCATGCGTCACCTCGTCTGGAAGTCAAGAATGAAAAATTTGGGATACACGACCACGCCTTTTACTTCGGATATCAACAGTCCTCCGCGTAAACCGGTGCTATATGTGACTCGACGCTTGGTTAAAGCCAGCTTCGCCCCAACGAAAACAATTTGCCCTGAAGCCCTCGGGGTATGGACATCCTCATCATGACGCCCGTCATAATGCTGCTTGACGAACAGCAATGTACATTTTATTTCATTGAATGGTGAATTTCCCCACCCCAAGTGGTTCGGGCGTGAGTCGAAGGGTAAATCACAGTAACTACTGATTATTCAAATTGTTAGAAGAGATTGTCGGCCTTCGGCAGGGATTATCGGGCAACAATACTTAGGACATAATGTCATTCCATAATTTGACGTTGCTCATCAAACTCGTCATAAGATGGCCGGGGCTCAGGAGGGCGGATTACCCCCATCAGGTTGTAGCGGAGCTCGTCGGACAGCTCAGTAATCTGCATCCCCTCGGCAACAAGCACTTTACAGGCCAGCACGGCGCGCGGGGGGGCGTCCGGCTGGCTCGCCATGGTGTAGGAAATCCGGCAAAGCTGGCATTCCTGGTTCCAGCAAAAGCGGCCGTAGGGAATCGTTTCCGGGCTCATATACTGGAAGGCGCGCAGGCAGGTGTTCTTCTCCGGCACCTGGAATGCCTTTCCCAGCACCGTGATGTTAACCAGCCGTTCGAAGTCCCGAAAGAGCGGATTGCCCATAAAAGCAGCAAGTGGGCAGATAGGCAGATGGGCAGTAGTGGCCTCTCCATTGGCCCAACTGCCTATTTGCCCACTCCCATTCTCCAAACGTCAACTTTCGGTCACAAAAGTCGCTAAGCGGCGCAGCTTGTCCTGGCGGCGTTTCAGGAGATCGGATACTGACAATTTCCCCAGCCGGTCGAAGCAGTTGCGCAGGATTGGCCGTAGGAGCTCCGCCGTCTGCGCATGGTCCATATGGGCCCCGCCCGCGGGCTCCGGCACGACTTGATCCACAATTTGCATACGATAGAGGTCTTCCGCGGTCATCTTCAGCACACGCGCCGCTTCCTGCTTATGGTCCCAATCGCGCCAGAGGATGGACGAACAGCTTTCCGGTGAAATCACCGAATAAATGGAGTTTTCGTGCATCAGAACCTCGTCGCCTACGGCGATGCCCAGCGCGCCCCCGCTGCCGCCCTCCCCGTGGACCAGAACCACAATGGGCACAACCAGTTTGCAGATTTCCTTCAAATTATAAGCAATGGCCTCCGCCTGCCCGCGCTCCTCTGCCCCAATGCCCGGATACGCGCCGGGTGTGTCGATCAGGCAAAGAATGGGCAGGCCGAATTTGGACCCGAGTTCCATCACCCGCAGGGCTTTGCGATAGCCTTCCGGATTGGCCATGCCGAAATTACGCAGGAGTTTCTGCTTGGTATCGCGGCCCTTCTGGTGCCCAACTACCACGATGGGGCGATCTTCAAACTGCGCAAAGCCCGTAACCATGGCGGCGTCGTCGGCAAAGCGGCGGTCTCCATGCAGCTCCAAAAATTCCGTGCAGAGCATCTGAATGTAATCGAGCGTATAAGGCCGTTGCGGATGGCGGGCGATGAGGACGCGTTCCCAGGCATCTTGCGGCGGACCCGAAACTTTCTGTCTTAAGGCCACGACCTGCTGGCGCAGGCGCTCGATTTCCTCCTCGGAGGCGGCCGAACTTGAAACGCCTTCGAGCTCCGCGATCTGCTTTTCCAGTTCCTGCGCGATCGCCTGGTCGTTTGGTGCATTTGCCATATCGTTACAAACTCCTATGCTATCACCCTACATCCCGGGCGCGAGTTTTTCCAGTCGAATCGCCTCATCACCGCAAAGTTCGCGCAGCCGGTTCAGCAATTCATCTTCGGTCTTCACCCCGCGGGGGGCGCGTGACTGGATGCGCGCCACGAAGTCGCCGGGGCGCGCCAGCTCAAACACCACCGGACTCTCCCCCGGATAAGATGTCAAAATATTGGCAAGTTCATCCAGGCGGCCTTCCTGCGGCACATCCAGGTTAATGCGAATTCGCAACTGGTTCCTGGCGCCATTCACCGCGGCTTCGAGCGGCCGGGCTTCATTCACCACCACGCGCGGCTTCTGATTCTCCTCGTGGCGCACGCGGCCCTTGATGAGCAGTGCGGTGTCAGGCTTCAGCACGCCCTGCATTTGCTGGTAGGCCTGCGGGAACACCAGCAGTTCGGTGGAACCGCGCAGGTCTTCGAGTTGCGCGCTCGCCCACAGGTCCCCTTTCTTGCTGGGTTTCACGCGCAAGCCGCGCAGAATTCCCGCCAGGGTCACGGGCGCTTCATGCGCCATATCTTCGATAGAGGACGAGTCGTGCCGGGTCAGTGCGCCCAGGCGCTGCATATACTTTTCCAGGGGGTGGCCCGTGACGTAGAACCCCAGGACTTCCTTTTCAGCCGCCAGGCGCTCCGCCTCGGTCCAGTCGGGCACATCGGGCATCTCCAAAGGCGGCGGAGGTGGAACGTCCGCGCCGCCGATGAACAGGCCATGCTGCCCGCTCTCGGCTTCGCGTTGGCGCTTCTGTCCAATCTCCATGGCGCGGTCGAGCACCGCCAGCAATTGCGTCCGACGTGACCCGAGAGAATCAAACGCCCCGGCCTTGATGAGGCTTTCCAGAACGCGTTTGTTCAGGAGGCGCAAGTCCACATGCTCGCAAAACTCCACCAGATTATCAAAGCGCCCCAGCTTGTTGCGGGCCGCCAATACTGATTGGATCGCGGCCTCGCCGACGTTTTTGATGGCCGTCAGGCCGAAGCGAATGGCGTTACCGGCGGGGGTGAAGGCCAGGTCGCTGGAATTGACGTCCGGCGGCAGAATCCCGATGCCCATATCCTTGCATTCGGCCAGATAACGCGTCAGCTTGTCCTGGTTGCCGATTTCCGCCGTCAGCAGGGCGGCCATAAACTCCACCGGATAGTGAGTTTTGAGGTAAGCGGTATGGTAAGCCACCAGCGCGTACGCGGCGGAATGCGATTTGTTGAAGCCGTAGCCCGCGAACTGCTCCACCAGGTCCCAGAGCTTCTGTGCTTTCGCCACGGACACGCTGTTGGCGCGCGCGCCCGCCAGGAATTTCTCCTTGTTCGCCACCATCTCTTCAATTTTCTTCTTGCCCATGGCGCGGCGCACCACATCGGCTTCACCCAGGGTAAAGCCCCCAACCTTGTTGAAGATCTGAATCACCTGTTCCTGGTAGACGATAACCCCGTAAGTTTCTTCCAGGATTTCCTCGAGCTGCGGGAGATCGTAGGTCACCTTGCGTTTGCCGGAGCGGCGGGCGATGTAATCGTCGATCATGCCCCCCTGGATGGGTCCGGGCCGGTAGAGGGCATTCAATGCGGTGAGGTCAGCGAGGCGATTGGGTTTGACGCGGCGCAGGATATCCGTCATGCCGCGACTTTCAAATTGGAAGACGCCCGCCGTCAGGCCCTTGCTGAGCAACTCGTAGGCGGCGGGGTCGTCGAGCGTCAGCAAGTCGAGGTCCAGTTTCTCGCCGCGCGTCCGTTCAATCAGCTTCACGCTGTCGTCAATAATGGTGAGTGTGGTCAACCCCAGAAAATCCATCTTCAAGAGGCCGATTTTCTCCAGGTCATCCATCGCGTACTGGGTGGTTATTTCATCCTTATTGCTTTTGTGGAGGGGAACGATTTCCTGGAGCGGCTGCGGCGAAATCACCACGCCTGCCGCGTGCGTGGAGGCGTGGCGCACAAAACCTTCCAGGTGCATGGCCACCTGCAACAGGTCGGCCACTCGCTCATCGGTCTTCTGGAGCTGCGCCAGTTCCCCCGACTGCTTCAGAGCCTCTTCCAGCGTGATGTTCAGGGTGTTGGGGATGAGCTTGGCGATGCGGTCGGCCTCGGCGTAATTCATGTCGAGGGCGCGGCCGGCGTCGCGGATGACGGCTTTGGCGCCCATGGTGCCGAAGGTGATGATCTGGCACACGTTCTCGCGCCCGTATTTGCCGGTGACGTATTCGATCACCTTGCCGCGCCCGCGCTGGCAAAAGTCGATGTCGATGTCCGGAAAGGAAATGCGCTCGGGATTCAGGAAGCGCTCAAACAGCAACTCGTTCTGAAGCGGGTCGATATCCGTGATGCGCAGCGAGTAAGCCACCAGGCTGCCCGCCGCCGAGCCGCGGCCCGGGCCCACCGGAATGCACTGCTCGCGTGAGTAGCGGATGAAGTCCCAGACGATCAGGAAATAGCCGGCAAAGCGCATCTGCTTGATCAGGGCCAGTTCGCGCTCCAAGCGCTCTTCGTAGGCTTGCAGGGGATATTTCAGTCGGCCGGCGGCTTGCAGGCGGTCCAGCCGCTCGCGGCGGTGGGCAAAACCTTCGCGCGTGACTTTTTCAAAATAGCTGTCCGGCGTCTCGCCCGCGGGCACTTCAAAGTGCGGGAAGACGTGCTCTGTCGACTCCAGGTGCACGTTGCAGCGCTCGGCGATTTCCAGGGTGCGGGCCAGCGCCTCCGGCACTTCGCGGCCAAAAACCGCCGACATCTCTTCATAAGTTTTGAAGTAAAACTCGTTGGTGCGAAACTTCATGCGGTTGGTATCGCTCATAGTCTTGCCGGTCTGGATGCAAACCAGCACTTCCTGAGCGCGCGCGTCGCCCGCGGTGATGTAGTGGGTATCGTTGGTGGCCACCAGCGCGATGCCCGTCTCCCGCGAGAGTTGCACCATCTTCGGATTGATGCGCTTCTCTTCCTCCATGCCCTGGTCCTGAAGCTCCAGGAAGAAATTCCCCTTACCGAAGATGTCGCGCAGATCGTAAGCCGATTGGCGCGCCACCTGGTAACGGTCGGAAGCCAGCGCCACCGCCACCTCGCCGCGCAGGCAGCCGGAAAGCCCAATCAGGCCGTCGGCGTGCCGCGCCAGCAGGTCCTTATCGATCCGCGGCTTGTAGTAGTAACCTTCGAGATAGGCGGAGGACGCCAGCTTTACCAGGTTGCGATAGCCCCGCTCGTTTTCGCAGAGCAGGACGAGATGATTGGGACGGTCGGTGTCCGCGGCGCGATCGAACCGGCTGGCGGGAGCGACATAGACCTCGCAACCGATGATGGGCTTGATGTTGCGCTTCTTCGCCGCCTCGTAAAACTTCACCGCCCCGAAAAGGTTCCCGTGGTCGGTCACCGCCACGGCAGGCATTTTCAGGCGCGCGGCGCGGTCCATGAGCTTTTCGATTTCACAGGCGCCGTCGAGAAGACTGTAGTCCGTATGCAGGTGCAGATGAACAAAATTTTCGGAAGTCATTCAGAGAGATTGTAGCAGAAAATGCTTTCCCGGAGGCGGACATCAGGGGCACGCTGTCAGTTGTCCGTTGTCAGTAGTCAGTTGTCCGTGGTCAGCAACCCTCGCGCCCCGCCCTTTTCATCCTCTACACTTCATACTTCACACTTCATCCTTCAGGGAATATCCATATCCCCGCCGCACCTGAACCCGATGTCGAAGTCCCGGTTGTCGGGAACGCGCCGGTTGCGCAGGGAGACGCGGATATCCCGGGGGCCGCCGATAAAGGACCCACCGCGCAGAAGGCGTTCTGTCCCGCTCGTGGGCCCGATGGGGTCTTCCGGCGGGCTGTTTTGGTAATCGCCCGGGTCCCACCAGTCGTACACCCACTCCCACACATTCCCCAGCATGTCGAGCAGCCCGAGGTCGTTGGGCCGTTTCTGCCCGACTTCATGCATGGTGTTGCCGTTTTCGGTCAAGAGCTTCATAAATGCAGCCTGGTCTTCTCTTTTCCCCATCATCAGGTTGTCCAGGCGTTGCGCCCCACTGTTGTCCCGATACCAGGCGATGGCATCCAGGTTGTCATACCGCGCTGCCGTGTTGTCCGCGCGCGCCGCATACTCCCACTCGGCTTCCGAGGGCAGCCTGCCGCCCGCCCATCGGCAATAGGCTTGCGCGTCGTCCCAGGTCACCTCGACAATGGGCATGGCATCGTTGCCCCACCCGGGATTGAGCGGCCGCCCGTTGAGGTTGGGCTCCGGGGGCATTTGCCTTCCGTTGGCGCCGGCAAAGCGCTTGTAAGCCGCCACCGTAACCACGGTTTGCCCCAGCCAGAAGCCGCGGGTGATCTTTACCGGGTGCGGCGGCTTTTCAAAGTCATAACACTCATTGTCGCCGGGCGAGCAGCCCATGGAAAAGCTTCCGGGCGGAATCCAGACGTACTTCAACGCGTCGTTGGGATTCACCCGCGCCTCGCCCTTCGTCGCCCCCCGGCGCGAAATAAACCAGACCACGGCAACGATTAAAACCAGCGCACCCATCCCCATGATGACGTACTTCATGTTGCTGGGGGGCTCCGAAATGATCTCGAACTGCGGAGGCTTGGCCGGAACGGGAGGGCCTGCCATTACGGGCCTGCTCGGTGGCGGCGGTGCGGCCGGAGGTTCGACGATTCTTTCCGCAGGAGCAGGTGGCGGAGTTTCAACAACCGTGTCGCTCTTAATGAGCGGCTCCACGTCGCGGCCACAGTACCTACAGACGCGCGCCTTCTTGAGAATCCGCTCAGCGCAATAAGGGCACTCGCGTTCCTCGCGGACCTCGCCGGAAAGGCGAGCGCCGTCGCGAGCACAGAACTCCACGTCGTTAGCGTATTCTTGCTGGCAAATGGGGCAGGTTTTCATAGGCGCCGGCACAACTCTGCTGGCGCGAAGATTGTAACAGAAGCCTCGCTGCTTGCTCAGGGCATTTGGTAGCTGACCGAAAAGATCTCGTTCTCGCCGGACTCCAGTGAGATGATAGGCGAATCGTCGGGGGCGAGCCCGAACCACGGATAGGATTCCTCTCCTGAGGACTCCATACCCCTCAAGCTGGCCACTCGTTCCATCGTACCGGCGGGGATATTGACACGGAAGATGACGGGATTATTGCTGTATGGGTCGTGTCCGTAGACGTACTTGGCATCGTGTGTCCAGCTTAGGTTATCGCCCATGGCTCGCCCATAGATCTTCCTCCACTGCTGCGTGGCAAAATCGAACAGCATGAGGCTGCGATCAGCGGATCGAAGTGCCGCGACGTATTTGCCGTCGGGCGACCAACGCGCGGTCCGGAGGCCCTGTGACCCTGGCAACATGCGCAGCGAATGCGCTGCCATATCATACTGGTAGACGCCACAATCGCCGGTAAGCTCGCAGTCAATCTTTCCAAAAATCAGTGACTTGCCGTCCGGCGACCAGGTGGGTGCCCCCTCATTTTCATCGCCCGCGATCAGTCGTTCCGGCGTACCGCCCTGCGACGGAAGCCAGTATATTTTCCACCCGCCCTCCGGCCCGCTACCCGACAGGGCAATCCACTTGCCATCCGGCGACCAGCGGGGGAGTTGCGCAGAAAACGGCGGGTTGGTCAGCCGGGTCTTGCGGCGATTTGACAAGTCATACCGCCAAAGTGAGCTGTCATAGCTATCCACATAGACGGCGGACTGTCCGTCCGGCGCGAAGTCAATGTCGTGGGCTGAGATTCCATCAAAATAGGGGATAAACTGGCTCTTCGCACGGTCAAAGCGAAAAACGTCTTGGTGCCATGGTCCCGCCGCCAGCACTAGGAATCTGTAATGGGCAGAGTCGGAGGCAAATCCATTAACCTCCGGCAGGCCGAACACGGCGCGTGAAATGGTGCGGGACCGGGGAAACCAAGACCAGGAATCCGGCACCACTCGGAGAGTCGTCAGGTGGCGGGAGGAAGAGATAAAAACGAAGCTCGCCCCGCTGGCCGACCAAAACCCCGAGCAGAATTCTCCGCCGGTGCGATTCTCCTCGAGAATGCGGCGCGGGCTGCCGCCGTCGGCATCGACCTCCCCCACCGAGATCGGCGAGCCCCCAGGCCTTATAGTCGTGTACAAGATGCGTTTCGCGTCGGGCGACCAGCCCGCCACGTTAACGATATCAGAGAGATTGAGAACCCTGGTCTGATGAGTGCCATCCTCATCTGACGTCCAGATCGCGGGGCCTCGCCCATAAGCGATCTTCTTCGCTGGGGCCCAAGCCAATGGGGGAGTCACTAGGCCCGCCATTCGATGCAGAGGCTTTCCTGAGGTTGAAAAGAACCAAAGATTCCGTCCGGGGTTGACCAAGTCCGGTTCATCCATCAGCAGCCTTGTGCCATCGGGAGAAAGGGCGACCAAGGATGCCAAGGGAAGGTTAAGAGGAACGCGCGTGATTTCTCCACCCTGGAGAGACACTTTGCAGAGCTCGCTTCCGTTTCCTCCCTGCTCCATGAAATAGGCCCACATACCGTCCGTGACGAGCCCGCTCTTCGCGCGTCCATCGTGCGTAAGTTGCGTGTAACTCAGGATTTGCACCGTCGGAGAGGGAACGGTGAAAACCGCAATCAGGCCGGTGGCCGCCAGAACGATTACGGCCATCAGCACGGCCAACCCCCACCGTCGTGGGCCTCCCATGCGCTTGAGCGGCGCGGAGGAAAGGTTGGAGAGGAAAGCTTGCGGGATGGGGGTCCCATTTACCTCCGCTTCATCGCTGTGGCCTTCTGGGAGATGGCTTCGACTTGCCCGCCACGCGTCCAGCTCCTGCGGAAAGGCAAATACCGAGGCCCGGTCCGCGTGCGGCAAACGCCGAACCGGCAAGCCTTCTTGCTCCTCCCACCGCTGCACGGTCCGAACGCTCTTGCCCAAGTAAGCGGCAATCTCCTTCCACGAGTCCAAGCGACCATTGCTCGGGCCTTTGGAGACCCTGGGAGAATTGTTTGCGGGTTCGCCCATGCTTAAAGCTCTGACTTTCCGTTTAGATAGGCGATCTGGGAGGCAGTGGGCCAGTTTGGTTGTTTGTAGCGGCGGTCTCTGACCGCCGTCGGCGCTCGGAGAGCGCCGCTACAGCAATCTGACCCACCACCGATCTGGGGGCAGAGTATACCAGTTAGCCACGCAAGTCACAAATATCTTATTTGCCATGTTGTCCACGGCGTCCCTTCCGCGCCCCTTCGCCCTGCTTGGCGCTGGGCAACGCGTCATTAGGTGACATGATGCCAGTGGCGCTTGATGGCGCTTGCACAAGCCCCTCGGCATGGGCAGAATTCGCGCCGACAACGTGGGGAGGCAGCATACCATGAAAAGACTTGCCCTAGTGTTAGCAGGCTTATTGTTTTTTTGCGGTTGCGGTGGCGGTAGTGGGTCCTCTCCGATCCCCCCGCCTACGCTGGCGACGATCATAGTGACGGCCCCTTCATCGTCGATTGCCGTGGGCGCGACCGACCAGTTCACCGCCGTGGCGAAGGACAGCAGTGGCAATACCATGAGCGGGGTGACCTTTACTTGGGCAAGCAGCGCCACCAGTGTGGCGACGATCAACAGCAGCGGCTTGGCGACGGGCGCCTTA
>Ga0326728_10007855_pt1 | contig 26957 bp, 19 predicted proteins | sample MB3enrmetagenome_FD_207602 | JGI IMG/M metagenome (GOLD analysis project Ga0326728, IMG submission 207602) | Lab enriched peat soil microbial communities from McLean, Ithaca, NY, United States - MB31MN | ecosystem: Environmental > Terrestrial > Soil > Wetlands > Peat | place: USA: New York...
GTCCACATAAGCAACTAAGAATGAACAACTTACAAAACACCCCCGGTAACCAATCGGTAAACATGAGGGGTCGATTTTGGCCCGCTTTAAGCTGTTCTTGGGTCAAAAACAACCCCTTTTCGCGCAAAATCAGCGAGTTTTCGCGCCCTCGTTCGCCTCTGCCGGCGAGCGGCCCAGGGCTGAATCAGGCGCCTTCCAGTTGCCCCATCAGCTCTTCCCACTCGGCGGTGAGCGCCGCCAACTGGCTGCGTAACTCCTGGGCCAACTCGGTCAGCCGCTGCGTCTCCGCGGCGGAGACATAGACGCCCAACTGCTCCTCGGTATGGGCAATCGAAGCCTCGACACGCGGCACTTCCTCTTCAAGGAAGCCGCAGCGATCTTCCATTTGCTTCTGCTTGATGGGATTCAAGCGGCGGGGACGGTCCGGAGCCGGGCCGGATTCGTTGGCTGCGGAAGTGGTGGAACTCCCGTTCCTGGCCGCCGCTTCCGGCTGCTTCTCTCGAGCCGAGAACTCAACCGAAAGGCTGCCGGCTGCAAGTCCTTTGCGGCGAAGATAATCCTCGTAGTTGCCCTCGTGGCTGGCGATCTTTCCGCCTTCCACTTCGAGCACCCGCGTTGCCAGCCTGTCGATGAAATACCGATCGTGAGACACGAAGACCACGGTGCCGGAGAAGGCCGCCAGCGCCTCCAGCAGCACCTCTTTGGCGCGCATATCCAGATGGTTGGTAGGCTCGTCCAACAGCAGAAAGTTCGAAGGAGAAACCAGAATCCGCGCCAGCGCGTAGCGGTTCCGCTCGCCCCCCGAGAGCACGCCCAGCGGCTTGAAAACATCGTCGCCCGAAAAGAGAAAGCAGCCCAAGAGCGACCGCAGCGCCTGTTCCGGCACCTTGACGGCGGCGCGGCCGATGTCGTCCAGCATCCGCGATTCGCCGTCCAGCACCTTGTACTGGTCCTGCGCAAAGTACTCGCTCACCACGTTATGCCCCAGGCGGACCGAGCCTGCCGTCGGCGTCTCGGCCCCGGTCAGCAAACGAATCAGCGTCGACTTGCCCGCGCCGTTCACGCCCACCAGCGCCACCCGGTCGCCGCGTTCGATCGTGAACCGCGCGCCGCCGAATACCTCCTTTAAGCCATAACTCTTCGCCAGCCCCTCGGCCTCCACCACCATCCGCCCCGAGGGCGCGGGCTGGGGAAACTTGAAGTGCATGACCGGCTCCTCTTCCGGTATCTCGATGCGCTCGATCTTTTCCAGTTCCTTGATCCTCGATTGCACCTGCTTGGCTTTGGTGGCTTGGGCGCGAAAACGATTGATAAACGCCTCCAGATGCTCGATCTGCTCGCGCTGATTGCGGTAAGCCGCCTCCAACTGCGCCCGCCGCTCATCCTTTTGTTTTAGATACTTGGTGTAATTCCCTTGATAGATCGTCAGCCGCTTGTTCCATATCTCGACCGTGCGGTCGATGGTGACATCGAGAAAGTAGCGGTCGTGGGAGATCAGTATGTAACCGAAGGGATAACTCCTGAGATAGTCCTCCAACCAGTTGCGAGTTTCCAAATCCAGGTGGTTGGTGGGCTCGTCCAGCAACAGCAGGTTGGGCTTGGCCAGCAGCAGCTTGGCCAGCGCAACCCGCATCTGCCAGCCGCCCGAAAATTCGTCCGTCTGCCGGCTCCAATCCTCCTTGCCGAATCCAAGCCCGGCCAACACGCCGCCCACCTGCGCATCCAGCGCATAGCCATCGAGAGCGTGAAATCGCTCCTGCAACATCGAGAATCGTTCCGCCGCCGCCTCGTACTCCGGCCCTGCGTGGTCCAGCACAGCCAGTTGCCCGGCCAGCCGCTCGATCTCGCTCTCCATCTCGCGCAACTCGTCGAAGACCGTCAGGCATTCTGCAAAGACGCTGCGTCCGGCCAGCCGCAATCCCTCCTGCGGCAGGTAGCCGATGCTCATCCCGCGCGTCCGCTGCACGTCGCCGTAGTCCAGCGTTTCGAGGCCTGCCAGCACCTTCATCAAAGTCGACTTCCCGGCCCCGTTGGCGCCCACCAGCGCGGTCCTTTCCTTGCTTCGAACCAGCCAATTGGCTTCAAGAAACAAGACCCGTGGCCCAAACCGCTTGCCGGCATTTTGAAGGGACAGCATCTCCCTCTATTTTCGCAGAGTGACGGACGATGGCTGCATTTGTAGATACAACACGGTGTTGGCGGGCAAGCTCAGATCGATCTGGAGCAGCGAGGGGACGGAGTTGTTGGCGGCAACGAAGACTCTTGTGCGGGCAAATCGATGGACGCTGAACGGCTTAACAGGTCTAAACCGCGATCTGCCTGAATCGGTTGCCGCGACGGATGAAATCCTCAGATGGGCGCTGGTTGGGGTCGAGCGGCAAGAAGATCCGCTGGCCGAGCGGAGCGCGAAAGACTTCGATGCCGCCCGAGAGGTCCATTTGACGCAGTAGACTTAGCTGCCTTTCGTTCAGATGCAAGCGGTGCTGGTCGTCTGCGTAGATCAATCCCGCATCAAACGCCCGGTGGCAGGTCGTAAGCTTCGACTCAACATCTGTCAATAGTTTTCTTGAGTCGTTGTTGCACACGTCTGCCTGCATAACCGGTCCTTTCTGTATCGGACGGTCAGCAACGCACTAAACGGACACTACCTGGCTGCGCGCTCTTGCTCTTCTGCTCCATTTGCGACAGACCGGCTCCCGGCCGCTGGCGTATCTTCATCTAGCACCCAGATTTCCGAGGCAAATCCATGAAGAAGGAACCAACCGGCGTGACCATCGTGGTCCCGGAACGATCCGTACACGACCATTTCGGCCGATTCGCCGCGGCGGCCAGCGGCTGGCTGGGATCGACGTGGTCGTTTGTGGGCGCGGGCCTGGTGATCGCTGCGTGGGCCGCCACCGGCCCGGTATTCCATTTCTCCGACAGGTGGGCGCAAGTTATCGGCACGGGAACGGCCCTGGTGACCTTTCTCATGGTCTTCCTCATCCAGAACACCCAGAATCGCGATGCGCGCGCCATCAATCTCAAGCTCAACGAACTGATCCGGGCCATGGACAAGGCCCGGAATCAAATGATCGATATCGAGAGATTGACCGATATGGAACTCGATCAGATGCAGGCTACCTACGAAAAGATCAAGTCAACATGGACGGAACGCCAGACAAGAGTCCCTCGGAGCCATGTGGAGAAATGAAGCGGAACAGCGCGGGCGCGGCGCGCCTTGGAGGGTTGATACGAGTCCGCTTCAATCGCTCGAACGGCGACACCGGGACACAGGTCGAAGGTGCTATTCCACCGCCGCCAGTTTCACCCTCCCGCACCAACGAAACCGCGTTCAGGCCGCGATGCGATAGCCGTCCGGGTCCTTGCCGCGAACCCGCCGCCACCACACCTGGAAACTGGGAACGTTGATGGTGACGATGAACAGTTTGCGCAACTTGCCCTGCGGGCACTGCAACGGCCGCACGCCATGCCATGAGTGAGGCGTGCGCTCAAAGAGCAGACTGCCATTCCCGATCGGATCGATGGTGGCGGCGGCCTTCAGTTGGTCGAAGCTGGGCGCCGAGTGAGTCTTGAAGCGCCGGCCGCTATCGAGGATCAGGATCTGTCCTCCCCATTGCGGGTCCCAGTCCTGTTCGGTATTGAAATAGAAGATGTGGGTGGCCAATTTGCGCGCCGCGTCGCAGTGCGGCGAAACCGCGCAGCCTTGCCAGGCATAGTACCACTCCAACGTCGGAATGAAAGTCTTCGGCCCCAGCACCCGGCGCAGGAAAGACTGATACACATCGCCTTGCAGTTCGGCGATGAATTCCTTCCAGGGAGCCGCCAACTCCAGGTTGGGCCGGTAGTGCAGCAGATAGCGGTCGTGTGGGGCCTGCCCGTAGGCGCGTTTGATGCCCACCATGGGGTTGAAGAGCGAGACGTCGGGCAGCGTCTCGCGCAGGGCTTCATAGCCCGCCGGTGTCAACACCCCTTCGATGTTGGTCCACGGATAGGGTTGTATGCCCTGGAATCCTTCTGGTGATATGGAATCGAGACAGGCGCGGTTCAGATACTCCATGAGATGTCTTCCTCTCCTGCGAGCGTTAGTTTCATTGCCTGGCTTTGCCTGTGTTCAAGCCGTTCGTTTCACATGGAAGCGCCGGTGGAAAAGGCTGGCCGCAAAGCTCTTACCGAAGAAGAAGATTGCGTCAGGCAGCCGATTCACCCTTTCCACTGTCGAGGGCAGCTCGCCGATCCCTCTTGCCGACAATTCCATCACCTTTGCGTGCCTCGCGGCAAATCAATTCTCAAAGACTCTGGAATCGCCTCGGCGCAGCGGGTATACTGTCGGCAAGGCGGCCCGCCCTTGAGGTGTGCCTCCCCAAGGTGAGGTGCGTCTTCCGCAGAGACTCCGGCCCACTGACGCTCGACCTTCCGCCATCGGAGACCTCCCGTTGGCGCGCAGTGGCCCGCGTGCTTCGAAGTCCCATGGACGCCTTGAGTTGCGCCATCCTTCCCGACTCCTGTTCGCTCTGCGGCTCCCCTCTGCCGCGGCTTTCCTCTGTGCCAATCTGCGATGTCTGCTGGACCGAGTTTCCGGTCCAGAGCGGGCCTTCCTGCGCGCGCTGCGGCGACACTCTTGCCGCGCCGGTGCTGGAATCGAGCCCGGCAAGCGCCGCCCTCTGCCGGGCCTGCCGTCTGGCTCCGCCTCCCTTTGTCCGGGCCGTGTCCTACGGGCTTTACCAGGACCGCATGAAGGATGCGATTCATGCCCTCAAGTACGGCCGGCTGCATACGGCGGCGCGTGGGCTGGGCCGTCTGCTGGCTAAGGCCATCGCTCAGTTGGCAGCCGAGGCGCCGGCCGAGATGCTGGTGATTCCCATTCCCCTGCACCGGTCCAAGTACACCCAGCGTGGCTTCAATCAGGCGCGCTCCTTGGCCGCGCACGCCCTCGGTTTTCTCCGCAAATCTCACCCAGAGTGGCGTCTTACCCTGGCTTCCAGCACGCTCATGCGCCTCCGCGCCACCGAGAGCCAGGCCGGCCTCACCTTTCGCCAGCGGCGCTTCAATGTGCGCGGCGCTTTCTCGGTCTCCGACCCGGCTGCCGTCACCGCCAAGCATGTTCTGGTCATCGACGACATCTTCACTACCGGCGCCACCGCGCGCGCCGCCGCTCAGGCGCTGGCGCGTGCCGGAGCAGCGTCGGTTTGGGTGGCTACCCTGGCCCGCGCGCGCAACATGAGCCCGTTCCGCAGCGGCCTCTTTCTCGATGAGGGAGAAGACAACATCGACCTTTCACCCCAGGGACCGGGACCTGTCCATGGGGACCCCGGCCTGTCCGGCAATTCTCCGGATGCGGGCTTGGAACCGGCAACGATCTATTCATCGCAAGACCAACCATCTTTTTGACGAGGGGAAAAGAGATGTCGCTGGGAAAAGCTATGATTCACGCCCGCAAGCAGAAGTCCATCGCCAGGGCCGCGGCGCAGGCCGGCGACTTAGCCTCCGGGCAGAACGCCGTTCTAGCCACCCACATCCTGCAGTTGCCTGTTCTGGTGCTCAACGCCTCGTATGAGCCCATCAACATCTGCGGCGCGCGGCGCGCCCTGGTGCTGGTGTTGAAGGGCATTGCGCGCACCGAGGAGGAGCACGGCCTTATGCTTCACGCGCAGCGCAGCCGCATCGCCATGCCTTCCGTGATCCGCCTGCTCGAGTACCGCCGCATCCCCCACCAGACCCGCGCCCTCTCCCGCAAGAACATCCTGCTCCGCGACCGCAACACCTGCCAGTATTGCGGAGAATCGCTCCCCCCCAGCGAACTCACCCTGGACCACGTCGTTCCCCGCTCCCGCGGCGGCAACTCCACCTGGGAGAACCTAGTCGCCTGCTGCCATGCCTGCAACCGCCACAAGGGCAACCGCATGCTCCACGAGATCGACGACATGATCCTGCTGCGCGACCCCAAGCCCTTCTCGCTGCACACCAGCCGCCAGATCATGCGCATGCTGGGCCGCGCCGACGACCGCTGGCGCAAGTACCTGTTCTATTAAGTAGTCAGTTTTCAGTAGTCAGTTGTATCGAGGTGAGGAAGCGGATTGAGTTCGAAACTTTACGATAGACCGCAACGGTCAGTTGAATCGCCCTCTGCCAAACCTGCAAGTCCCGAAACGATTGCATCCTATCAAAACCTCCAGGCAGTTCAGTTGCTAGCGGCTCACCGCTGCCTCCCCGGAAGTACTGACAACTGGCAACTTATCACTTCTTCGGCTGCGCCGCCGTCTGGTTCTGTGGCGGGGTAATGTCCTGTCCCTCATAAATGATCTTGGTCGTCGAGCCGAACTGCTTGTAGTCGGTGTACTTGATGGTGTCGCGCAGGTGTACGTCCTGGGCCATGTATCCGTACCCTCCGGAAAAGTGCAGAATCCCCTCGCCTTTGGTGTACACCGGGAACCAGTAGTGGCCGTCCACCTGTTGCCGCCAGGTCATGAACGGCGGATGCAGGTCTTCGTTGTTCTTCCGCGTGTCGTCGGGAACCATTCTCCCGTTGGTCACCACGATCTGCAGGTCGGTCGCGTCCACCCAGATCCGCCCCAGCAGATAGCGCTTCTTCTTTTCGATTACCTTGGGGCTCACGTCGAAGACGTAGCAATCCACCTCGTCCACCTTTTGACGGCCCACGTACTTCACGTCGTACTGGCCGATCTCCTCGGCGGTCAGCACAAAAGGATAGCCATGCTGGATGTCCTGCAAATCGGAGGGCGACATCATGACCTGATGCAGGCTGCTTTCCGGCGCGAAGACCACCTTCTCGGTGCGCTTGCCCACGGAGTCGAAAATCACATCGTCCACCTCGTACCACTCGCCGGAGACTTTGTTGTCGTCGTCGATTTCCTGCACTCTGGCGACGCGCCGGTAGGTGTAGTGATTCAGCGCCTGCTGGAACTCGCTCTCCTTGGCCGCAAACTCTTTGACGATCTGCTCGGGCGGAATGGCAGGCGCGGAGATGTCCATGGGTCCAAACCCCGCGTCCAGCGCCATCGGCGTAAAGCTGTCCTTGCCCTGCGCCGCGGCCGGGACCGCCAGCCCTGCAGCCGCCAGAACCACCAATGCCCAACGACTCATCATTTCGATCTCTCTCCTCCCGCGGTTCTATCACACGGGATGTGCGCCTGGCCCTGACTCATCTGCTCTATCCTCCAATTTAGACGCATGTCCGCCTCGCCTGGGCCGCTTCCGCGCTCAACCTCGTGGATTCTCTGCGCCTTTTCGGCCTGGAGGACGCAAGTACCGCTGAATCCGTAGAATAGACTTGTACCGCTTTTCCCCGAACCAGCATGGCCTTTACCGAACAATACGATGTTGCCGTGGTCGGCGCCGGTCACGCCGGTTGCGAGGCGGCGATGGCCGCGGCGCGCATGGGGCTCAAGACCGCGCTCATCACCATGAACCTCGACCTGATTGCCCAGATGAGCTGCAATCCGGCCATCGGCGGCGTGGCCAAGGGGCACCTGGTGCGCGAGGTCGACGCCCTGGGCGGCATCATGGGCGAGGTCGCCGATGCTGTCGGCATTCAGTTCCGCCTGCTCAACACCTCGCGCGGTCCGGCCGTCTGGAGCCCCCGCGCCCAGTGCGACAAGCAGCAATACCGCGTCAAGATGCGCGAGGTCCTGGAATCGCAGCCCGGCCTTCACATCCGCCAGGCTGAAGTTGTAGACCTCGTCCTCGAGGAGATCGCTCGTAGCTCTGAAGATGCGGAAGACCAAGGCCTGGACGGCCCGTCCCTCCCGGAGGGAGAACACGAGAATAGCCCAGGGTGGAACCCTGGGTCCGAGTTCCCGCCAGAGCTGCCCCGTCCCGTAGGGCCGGTGCGAAATGACATCCGCCCCCGCCGCCGCGTCCTCGGCCTCAAGTTACGCGATGGCCGCCGCCTGCTCGCCGGCGCCACCATTATCACCACCGGCACGTTCCTCAACGGCCTCATCCACTGCGGCGAGGAGCGTTATCCGGCTGGCCGCAGCGGCGAGCCGGCCTCTGTCCTGCTCGGCGAAGCGCTGCGGGCTCTTGGACTGCGGACTTGCAGGCTCAAGACCGGGACACCCCCCCGCCTGGACGGCCGGACCATCCGCTGGGACGCATTCGAGGAGCAGCCGGGCGACACCGATCCCACCCCCTTCAGCTTCCGCACCAAGAAGATCGTCCAGCCGCAGGTGAGCTGCCACATCGCCTTCACCACCCCCGAGACCCTCCGCCTGATTCGCGAGAATGTGCATCGCTCGGCCATGTATTCCGGCCAGATTTCGGGCATCGGGCCGCGCTATTGCCCTTCCATCGAAGACAAGATCGTCAAGTTTCCCGACAAAACTCAGCACCAGTTCTTCCTCGAGCCCGAAGGCCTCAACACCCACGAAGTCTACGTCAACGGCATGTCCACCTCGCTGCCCATGGAGGTTCAGTGGCAGATCGTGCGCTCGATACCCGGACTCGAAGACGCGGAGATGCTGCGCCCCGGCTATGCCATCGAATACGACAGCGTGGACGCCACCGAACTGGGCCGCGCGCTCCGCGTGAAGAGCATGGAGGGCCTGTACCTGGCCGGCCAGATCAACGGGACCAGCGGCTACGAGGAGGCGGCCTGCCAAGGCATCATGGCCGGCATCAACGCCGCCCTCTGGCTCAAGGGCGACCCGCCTTTCACCATGGATCGGACCGAGGGCTACACGGGAATCCTCATCGACGACCTGATCTCCAAGGGCACCAATGAGCCTTACCGCATGTTTACCTCGCGCGCCGAGTTCCGCCTCCACCTGCGCATCGACAACGCCGATCGGCGCTTGACTCCGCATGGCCGCCGTCTGGGCCTCATCGGCAATGAAGCGTGGGCGGAGTACGAGCGCAAGCAGGCGCGCATGGCTGCCCTGGAGCGCCTCTTGCTCTCCGCCAAGGTGGACTCCGAAAAGCTTCAGGCCGCGGGCCTCGGCGAGCTCACGGCCACCGCCGGCCTGACCTGGGCGCAACTGCTCAAGCGTCCCGAAGTCACCATCGAGCCGCTCCTTGCCGCACTGCACCAGGATCTCGCCCGCGACCCGCAACTCGCCTGCTGGGCAGAAAATGTAGCGCCTGACTCCAGTCCGGCTGTCCTGGCGGCGACCACGCCGCCACCCGCTTCCATCCAGCGCAGCACCCTCCGCAATGAGGCACGCGCCGTCGAGACCGCGATCAAGTTCGCCGGCTACCTCGATCAGCAAAAGAAATCGATCGACAAGCTCAAGGCCGCCGAAGCTGTTGCGATTCCGGAGTGGATCGAATACGGCGCCATCAGCGGGCTCTCCCGCGAGATGCGCGAGACCTTCGAGCGCGTCCGCCCCGTCACCATCGGCCAGGCCAGCCGCATCCCCGGCGTCACCCCGGCCGCGCTGAGCCTGGTGCACGTTTCCATCCGCGTGCAAGCAGCCGGTCGTTTGGCAAGTTAGCCGACCGGCAGGGTTGAAGAGCGGGGTTCACAGCCCAGCAGGCAAGGCGCCGCGCCCTAGACAGCGTAATCCTGCGGCAACTCGGTCAGATGGAACTGCTCCACCATGCCTTCGAGACTCTTAGCGGTGTTTAGCAGTTCGCCGGCTGCCGCCACCACTTGCTCGGCGCCTGAGGCGCTCTCTTTTGCGCTTGTCGCCACCTGGTGCATGGTACTGCTAACCGCGGTGGCCGCGGCGGCCTCGTGATTGGCCGCCTGGGCAATCTTCTCCACGCGCCCATCCACTTCGATCACCATTTCGACAATCCGCTCGAAGGTGCTGCTCAGGCTGGCCACGGTCTCGGCGCCTTCGGCCGCGTGTCTCTGCGCGGAGCCGATGCCGCTGGCCGTCAGTTCGGTTTCGCTGGCGATGCCGCTGACCAGCGAACCCACCTGGCGCGTTGCCGCGGCGGTGCGCTCAGCCAGCCGCCGCACCTCGCCGGCAACTACCGCAAAGCCGCGCCCATGCTCGCCGGCCCGCGCGGCCTCGATCGACGCGTTGAGCGCCAGAAGGTTGGTGCCGGCGGCAATCTCCTCGATCACTCCCACAATCGATCCGATCTGTTTGGCGTGTTCGCTCAGCGTGGCGATGCGGCTCACACTCTCCTCCGTATCCTGGGCCAGCCCTTTGATGTGGTTCACCGCGGAATTGACCAGTTCTCCGCCCTGGCGGGCCGCATCCGCCGCCGCGCGCGCCTGTTTTGACGCGTCCAGCGTGTGGTCGGAAATTGTAGCCACCTGCCGGGAGAGCCGCGTGACTGCCTCGGCGGCCTGCTCGGCGGACTGGCACTGCTCGGCCATGCGCGCCACCGCGTCGCGCGAGATGTCGCGAATCTCATCCGACTTGCTGCTGGTGGCCGCCGAGCCTTCGCGCACCTGTAACAGCGTCTGCCGCAGCCGCAGAACATACTGGTTGAAGCTCACGGCCAAGGCGCCGATCTCGTCGTCGCGCTCATGCGGCAACAGCGTATTCAGGTCGGCTGTGGCCAGGTGACTGGTCAGCTCGCCCACCGGGCGCAGCACCATCCGCTTTAGAAGGACGAGCTGCAGCAGAATGATAAGACCGGCCATCGACAGGATGCCCACGGCCGGCAAACTCAGGATTGTCAACTCCCGCTTCAGTACGTCGGATGATGGATAGGCGGTCAAAACCGTGTATCCCCAGGCAGGATAGGTATCCTCGTGCGCAATCCAGCCGCCAGGATGCTTGCGCATCTCTTCCAATGCCGCGTCGGAGATTCGTTTGCCATGGAAGACCACCGCCCCTGAAGGCTTCAGCAGCGCAACAAACCCATGGTCCAGAATGCCGGCGTCCTCGATGCTCCTGCCAAGCGCGGCGATGGAGTCAAGCCGGTAGCCTGTATACCAGGCGCCCACCAGCTTGCCCCCGGCGTCCCGCATGGGCACGTAGCTGGTCGTGTAGGGAACTCCCAGGATGTCGACAACGCCGTTGAACGGCAGCCCCTCGGTCAGCGCGGCAAAGGGCTTGCCCTGGGGATCGAGCACCGTGCCCACCGCCCGCGAGCCGTCCGGCTTCTCGACGTTGGTGGTCGCCCGGATGAAGTTGCTTCCGTCCCACACAAAGAGAGTGGCCGTTCCGCCGGCCAATTCCTTCGCATGGTCCACCATGGTGAAGTTCAACACCTCGGATTCCGTCCCCAGATGAAGATCGGGAACCGTCTTGCCCGCTACCGTGGCCTCGCCCTTCAGAGAGGGAACTCCCCTTAGTCCGCCCTGCTCCTGAAGGATGCGCATCCCGGTCTCGACCTGCGCGCGAGAGAGTTGGTCGATGGTCGCTATCTGGCCGATGGCCTCGCTCGACTGGCGGGCAGCATCTTGCGCGGCCTCGCGATAGATCCACACGGAAGCAATCCGCCAGGCCAAGACGGCGCAGAGCAGACAGGAGACGGAAACCACGACCAGTGTGGAAACGACAAGACGCGACCCGAGCGAAGTGCGCTTCATGAAGACAGACCCCTTCCGTGACCCGTGTGCCCTCCCGGCGGACTGCCGGTTGCCGCGCGCACACGTCACCCGAAGAGGTTATCGGCAGCCGCTAGCGGCGCTTGAGCGCCACGCGGCCATCTCCGGACGTCAAAGCGGGAAGGGGCGTCAAAGCCCGCCTGACTTTTTCGCAAGCGATGTGCCCAGAAGCGTTGCCGGCATTCCGGGCGTCGCTCCCGGCCAGCCTACTGGTTGCCCTTGTCGCTTTTGGTGAACAGCGGGATGTGGAACGGCAGCTCGGCGTTGGACTGCTTCTTCGTCTTTACGGTGGATTCCTCGCGCAGCACGGTGCGCTGCGAGTTGATGCACACCCAGCCGCCGCGCGCCCGCTCGAAGACGTGCGTAAACACGCCCTTTTCCTCCGCCGGCCCTGAACTGATTTTGTGGCGCAGCGCATAGGTGCCGTTGGCCACCGCAATGTCGCCCAGCATGCGCACCGTGATCACCCGCTGCTCCAGATGGAACGTCTTGTCTTCGCCGGCGATCAACATGGCCACCTGCTGGTTCCTGGTGGTAATGTCGCCGCTGGCCGAAACATCCATAAATAAAGGAGATAACACCAGCTCCAATCCGTATTGGTCGCGCTCGTTGATGGCGATCGACCAGGCGTCCTCGATCTTCTGGAATTCCCTGATCTCCGGGCTTTCGGCGGTGGTGACGTTGAGCCGGGCTGCGGCCGGCGCCGGACTTTGAGCTTGAACAGCGCAGAAACAGAAAAAGACGGCAGAAAAACAAGCCACAAGACGGGTCATACTTGGCATCGACTCCCACTCGATCGGTCTTATCTGAGATCGTTGGCCGGTCGTCAGCTTCAAAATTCCCCGCATTCCGGGCGGACAACCGGCAACTGCAATCATAGCTCTTTGACTTCGGAATCGGGGCAGAAGCGAGCGGCAAAATCGTAATCGGTTGCAAGGGCCTACCCTTGCAGCGCCCCATGTGTCAGGTTATCCGAAGGCCAGTCGATAATGTCTTGGATACCGGTCCTATTGAAGCGTTTGCAGCCGCTCCGGCTGGAGCAGCGTAACCAGGGAGTCTTCGATCGAGATCCACCCGTCTTTGCGGAACTGGCCCAGAGTCCGGGTCACGGTCTCGCGCGTCGTACAGGCCATCGAGGCCATCTCCTCGTGGGTCAGAAGCAGCGGAAAGCGGAAGCCGCCGCCATCGAGGTGTTCGCCGATCTGGTGGGCCAGCTCCAGCAGCAGCCGGCCCAGGCGGGCGGCCACCGTCTCGGCCAGCGCGATGCGGCAGGCGTCCTGCAGGGCGAAGCGGTACTCCTGGCAGATGCACTGCACGGCGCGCATCTGCGCCTCTTTGTGGCTGCGCAGAAAGCCGAGAAACCGGTCGCGCTCCACGGGGCGCAGCTGGGCGCTGGTCAGCGACTCGGCCGAGACTTCATAAACGCCGTGGGAGAGCACCGCGTACAGGCCCAGCATGGAGCCGGGTCCGGCGACGCGCACGATCATCTGACGATCTTCAAGCCGCCCGGCAGTCAGCTTCAAATACCCGCTGCAGATCAGATACAGGCAGCGGGCGTCCTCGCCCTGGGTGAAGAGCGAAGCTTGCGCCGGCAGGGAGATGGTGCTGGTGGCCAGTTCCAGATCGGCAAGAACCGCGCTGCCCAGCGAGCAGAACCAGCCAGGGCGGCGATTGGCGCAGGCTGCGCATCCCACCGGAACTTGCCGGGAGAGGTGCTTCTGCCGCCCGTGCGTCACTGTCCCGGTCACCGTCTCTGCCATGGCCTTGCCCCTTCCGGCGTGCCGGAGAACAAGCTCTTGTTCCAAACCAAGTGTGCCGGATCGTTGATCGACCGGGATGTGATGGGCCTCACGTCAATGCGAGGTTGCACCAACGCGGACTTCGTTGCCGGGTCGAATGCGGATCGCGCGAGGCGACGCCATTCCTGCGTGGCGACCCCGGCGACAAAGCGGCAATGAAACCTTGGGCATCGGTGAGCCTGTGAGCCTGGAACATCCCAAGCAGCCGGTGTGTCAGCCCTTTTGCAACCGAAGTGTTCTATTCTGTACAGCGGGAATGAGCCAATTCTGCTCCCCTGCTGACAGTGGCTCTCCCCCGATTCCCGGCGAAGGCTCTCGCGAGGCGCTAGATGCTTCCCCCAGGGCAGCGGATTCCCAACGGCGGGTTGGGAGTTCGCCCTCGGCCCGGAATCCACGTCACTCCGAAACAGGAAACTGAATAGGGAGAATTCCCCTTCCATTTGTGTGATGGACATCACCGCTTGCCTTGGTGGCGAAAACGTAATCTTCACGGCATGAAGTGATGCTCCGCACAAAGAGCGCCTTCTGGAAGGGTCAGTCCAACCAGCCGGTTTCGATGCGGCGTTTCCTTGGGGAGACGGCCGGATTCGACCGGCAGCTTGCTGAGACGGTTTTTCTCCGGAGGATGCAATGAGAGCACCCAAGGCGGTATTTTTCATGCATAAGGCAGGGCCTGTAACGCAATTGCCGGTCGGTGCGGCCCCGGGCAAGTCGCCGGGACTGCGAGCTTGTTTGATCTTGATGCTAGGCGCAGGCACGATGTGCGCCGCTGCTTGGGCCGCTGGGCCGTCCGCGGCAAAACCCGCCGGTTCGGAGGCCAAGCAAGCCGCACCCGCGGATTTCGTCGGCGCCGACACCTGCGCAACCTGCCACGATGAGGTGGCGAAAAGCTTCGCCACTAACCCTCACGCCAAGATGGCCCAGATGCACGGCAACAATGGGGTCACCTGCGAGAACTGCCACGGCGCGGGCCGCGAGCACGTGGAGGGCGGCGGCGATAAGAGCAAGATTTTCAACCCCGCCGAGGGCACCGCCAAAGAGGTGGATGCCAAGTGTCTGGCCTGCCACTCGGGCAAGCATCAGAACTTCGAGCGCTCGGCCCACGGCGAAAACAACATCAGTTGCATCAGTTGTCACGACATCCACAAGAGCAAGGAAGAGTCCCTGCTCAAGGCGCCTCAGCCGACGCTCTGCTTCCAGTGCCACACCGACATCAGGCCCCAGTTCTCCATGCCCTTCCACCACAAGGTAAACGAGGGTCTGGTTCAATGCACCGACTGCCACGATCCGCACGGCACCTTCGAGAGGAAGAGCCTGAGGTCGGCCGCGCAGCAGGACATGGTGTGCGTCAAGTGCCACACCGAGGTGGCCGGCCCGTTCGTTTATGAGCACGCGGCGGTCAAGACCGAGGGCTGCACCGCCTGCCACACCCCGCACGGAGGGCCCAATCCCCGCCTGCTGAACCGCGCCAACGTGAACACCATTTGCCTGCAGTGCCACTCTCCGTCCACCAACTTCACCACCTTCACCCCGACCGGGCCGTCGCACAGCCAGTCGACGCAATATCAGTCCTGCACCATCTGCCACACCGCCATTCACGGCTCCAACGTAAGCGACGTTTTCTTCAATCCTAACTAGGTAGGGGGCGAGCGATGACAAGACATCCAAATTTGCAAGAGTGTCTGGGTGGGTCGCCGGCCGGGCTCGGTTTCTCCCGGTTGTGCACCCTTACCCTTGCGGCAATCCTTCTCACAGGCGGCGCGGCCGCCGGCCTTGGGCAAGTCCAGTCTCAAGCCCAGCCGGATACCGCCAAACCCGCAAAACCAGCGGTGGAAAAGAGCGTGGCCGCCGAGCCGGCCCCAACCATCTCGCACGGCTACATGGTGCATCAGTCCCTCGATGTCGGCGGGCGCTACACCACCGTGACCGGCAGCGCCCCCATGTGGAGCACTCTGTTCAACATGGGATCGGGCGCCCGCCTGCTCGGCCAGTCCTTGGAGATGCGCTCGGTCGACACCTCCAAGACGCCGCTCTTCGATTCGCTGTCCACTTACAGCAATGGTTACGGCGGCGATCCGCTCAACGTCACCCGCCTGAAGCTCTCCAAGGGCCGTCTCTACGACTTCAGCGGCAGCTTCCGGCGCGATCGCCAGTACTTCGACTACAACCTGCTCGACAACTCGCTGCTGACCACTTACACGGCAACGGCGCCGGTGCTGGTCAACGAGCCGGACTCGCTGCACCTGTTCAACACCGTGCGGCGCAACACGGATACCAACCTGACGATTCTGCCGCTCTCGTTCATCAGTTTTCGCGCCGCCTACAATCACGGCACCATGGAGGGACCGACCTACTCCACCGTTCACAACGGCGGCGACGTCCAGGTCTTGAATTGGTTCCGCAATGGCAGCGACACCTACGACGGCGGCGTCGACCTCAAGCTGGCCAAGCGCACAACGCTCAGCTACGATCAGCTCTTCGTCTTCTACAAGGGCGACTCGAGCTACCAGTTGGCCGGGGCGAACTACGCCCTCAACGGCTCCCCTTCAACCTTCGTCTCGCTCGGCGTCGATGTCCTGGGCGGCGCCACCACCTGCGGTAGCGCGACCACCACCATTACAACGGCGGGGAAGGCTCTTGGGACGCCCCTTCCGCTGGAAGTATCGGCGGCCGGCATCGCCAGCCAGTACTGCACCGGGACCATCGTCCAGAGCCAGGCCACGCCGATTCGCACCCATTTCCCGACCGAGCAGATGCGCTTCAACACGCACTACTGGGACAAGCTTTCCATGAATGCCCGGGTGCTTTACAGCGGCGCTACCAGCACCATCGACAGCTTCAGCGAGGTATTCAACGGCCTCGGCCGCGGCAACGTGCGTCAGACCATCGAGACCGGAAACGGTCCCGGCGGTCAGTTCGCCGACAACAAGCGCATCAACGCCACCGGCGACTTCGGGCTGGTCGCCGAGCTCAGCAAGTACTTCTCGGTCTCCGACACCTTCAGCGCCTGGAATACCCGGACCGAAGGCTACTCCAGCTATGTCACGCAAACCTGGACTGGCGTCGCGGGGACGGCGGCCAATGTAAAAACAGGCGCAGCGGCCATTCCGACCACCACCATGCTAACCCCCCTCAGCGATCCGACCATCACCGTTACCAGTCCAGCCGCCATATCCAGCATGGCAGGCAACGTGGCTGGATTGCCGTTCCTCAACCAGAAGGTCGAGCAGAACATCGCCATCGCCACCGCTACCATCCTCCCGGAGTTCAAGCTATCCGGCGGCTGGCGCTTCAAATCGCGCGAGATCAACGAGCTCCATGCAACCAATTTGACCTGGCATGAAAACGGGGCAATTCTTGGCGCGGTCATTCAACCATCCCCCATGGTCCGGGTCAACATCAACTTCGATTCGATGGATTCGAAGTACTCCAGCGGAACCGCGGTGCTCGCCGAGCCCGCCACTCCGCTGACCCTGCTTCCCAGCAATACCTTCACTCGTATCGCGCCCGACAAGTCCTATCGCATCAAGGCGCGCGCCACCGTCAAGCCGGCCAAGTGGATTAACTTTGCCGTCACCGGCAACGATTACTCGGCCAAGAACGACGACCCGCAAGTCAACCATGTCGAGCACAACCAGGACGTGAGCTTGGCTGCCTCCATCATGCCCATGGAAGGGCTGAGCCTCGACTTCAACTACGCCCACGACGATGTCTTCGCGGAGACCGACCTCTGCTACATTTTCGCGTCGAATGCCAACGCGCCGCTTTCGGCCGGAGCGGTCGGCTCAACCGCAACCTGCGCGCAAAGCGCAACCAATCCGGAAGGCACGCTCTCCACTGCTTCTGCGGCATCCCAGTTGTACCTGGGCACCGGCCGTTACAACTCGCCCTCGAATTTCATCTCCGGCTCGCTGAACTACTCGCCCTCGAAATACTGGCGCTTGAACGGCGGCATGAGGCTGAACGACGTCAAAGGCGACGCGGAAATGTTGAATCCGCTCATGGTTCCCGGCGCCCTGCAATCGAAGATGGTCACGCCCTTCGCCGACCTGGAAGTCAGGATTGCGCCGCAATGGGTATGGCACGGAAACTGGGTCCATGACGAGTACGACGAGACCGGCCTGCAATCGGCCACCATCCCGTCCCGCAACACCAGGGGCAACGTCTTGACCCTGGGCGTGAAGTACGCGTTCTAACCACCGGCGGTGGACTGGGCTCGGGAGTCTCGCCAGTCCACCGCCATTTCTTGCTTCGCACCTGTCTTCCGCAATCCTCGATTTGCCTGTGTTCCCAGGCTGGGTTCGATGGTAGAGGCTTCTTGAACAAATCCTGTTCGGCGCTTGCCCTCCACGCTTACCCTGGCCGAAGCAACCCTTCAGGAGTCTCACCATGAGCAAGACCATTCGATTCCAGTTGGCGCTGGCCGCAGTCCTTCTTTTTGCCGGCGTCGTGGGCTTCGCCCAATCTTCGGGTGAAGCAACTTACAAAGCCAAATGCCAAGGCTGTCATGGCGCCACCGGCCTCGCCGATACCACCATAGGCAAGGCATTGAAGGTCAAGCCTGTTACCGATCCGGCGGTGGGAAAGTTCACCGAGGCGGAGATGCTCGCCGCTACCCGGAACGGCTTGGGCAAGATGCAGGCGTTCAAGGACAAGCTCACCGAGGCGGAGATCAAGGCCTCGGTTGCCTACTTCCGCTCGCTCATTAAATAGGACGGAATCGGCTGAGTCCGAATCGGCGCACTTCCGGGGCACGGGAGCTGCGCCGATTCGTGTCCGAAGGTACTGATTGTCGTCTCGATTGCCGTCCAACGGCCAGAAACTCTAGAGCCTGTTATCAACTTTCCCGCCCGCGCGAAAGTTAATAACAGGTTCTCGCCATGGGCCGAGCAAGAGAACACGTTTACGCGACACTTTAATCCCGGCGCATTCTGGCCGCGGAAGGGATTGAGGAGGCTCACATTGACAACAACGATTCGATCCTCGGTGGTATTGGCCTTGGCAGTGTCGCTGGCAAGCGCCGTGGGCTTCGCCCAATCTTCAGGCGAAGCAACTTACAAGGCCAAGTGCCAAGGCTGTCATGGCGCCACCGGCGCAGGCGACACCGTGACGGGCAAAATAGTGGGGGTAAAGCCGCTCTCCGACCCTGAGGTCAAGAAGTACACCGCGGACCAGATGCTTGACATTGTCAGGAACGGCAAGAACAAGATGCAGGCGTTCAAAGACAAGCTGACCGAGGCGGAGATCAAGGCCTCGGTTGTCTACTTCCGCTCGCTCATCAAGTAACAAAGATTTCTCCCGCCTCTGCCTCAAATGGAATCACGTTGCCGCCGGCGGGGCTGTTCCTGATACCATCTCGGTGGTTGTCCCAACCTCCATGCATTCGCCGCTTGGACGGGGCCGTGAAATGAATCCAGATGTATGTTGCGCCCCCGCTTCCGGCCTTGGAAATACTCGAAGGAGTCTCGCCATGACAAAGACAATTCGATCCCTGATTTTGCTGGCTGCGGTGTTTTCTCTGGCCGGCGCTGTGAGCTTCGCCCAATCCGGCGGCGAAGCGACGTACAAGGCCAAGTGCCAGATGTGCCATGGCGCCACCGGCGTTCCCAGCGCCGGAATGGCCAAGATGGGCGCCAAGGCCCCCACCGACCCCGACATCAAGAAGCTCACCCTGGACCAGCTGGTGGCTGCCGCCAAGGCCAGCAAGATTATGGCCAAGCCGATCGCCAGCCTCACCGACGCCCAGATCAAGGAAGCGGTCGTTTACTATAGGAGTTTGGCGAAGTAGCCAATGCGTCCGTAGTCTTGGTCCGCGAAGCTCAACCTGGCCCGCTCTTATTGGCGGGCCATCGGTTTGCGAGTGGGGGAGAAAGTGTCTCTGTTTCAGAAATTCCGCGAGGGCTGGGTCAGGCCGGCGCTGTTCTTCGGCAACAACCCCGTCAGTCTGGCCGGCGGCGCCCTGACCAGCGCCTCCGGTGTCACCATGATCGGCTATTGGCTGGTTGAGCTCTTCGGCCGGCCCAACGACAACCCTTACCTTGGCATCATCTTCTTCCTGCTTCTGCCGGCATTGTTTGTGGCCGGATTGATCCTGATCCCGGTGGGCGTGTTTGTCCGTCGCCGCAAGCTCCAGAAAACCGGGCTGATTCCCGCCGAGTTTCCCAAAGTCGATTTCAACGACCGCGTCTTTCGCCATGGCGTGGATATCGTGCTGGTGGCCACCATCGTCAACCTCCTGGTGGTGGCCATGGCCAGTTATCGCGGCGCCGCCTACATGGATTCGCCGCAGTTTTGCGGCCAATCGTGTCACGTGATGCACCCCGAGTTCACCGCCTACAAGATCTCCGCCCACTCCCATGTGGCATGCGTGGATTGCCACATCGGCTCCGGCGCGGCCTCCTACTTTGCGGCCAAGGTGAATGGCACCAAGCAGATTCTCGAGGTCACGTTCGACCGCTATCCCACGCCCATTCCCTCGCCCGTCGAAAGCCTGCGCCCGGCGCGCTATACCTGCGAGGGCTGTCACACCCCAGCCCGGTTCGTCGGCGAGAAATTGCTCGTCAAATCCACCTTTGCCGACGACGAAAAGAATACCGAGACGCAGACAGTTGTGGTCCTTCACCTGGGTGGGCAGGACTCGCTCTCCCATCTCACCGGAATCCACGGCGTCCACCTCGGCCACATCGAGTACGTCGCCACCGATCCCACCCGGACCTCCATCCCCTGGGTGCAGCGGCGGAACGACGACGGCTCCGAGACCGTCTTCGCCACCCCCGCCGCGGGCAACGGAGTTCCCCAGGGCGAGCGCCGGGTCATGGATTGCATCGATTGCCACAACCGCGCCGCCCATACCTTCCTGACCGCGGAAGATGCGCTCAACCGGGCCATGGCCGATGGCGCCATCAGTCCGGAGCTGCCCTGGGTGCACAAGGAGGGCCTGGAGCTGCTCAACGCAACCTACGCTGCCGAGGCCGAGGCGAGCCGGAAAATCCCGCAACAGCTTGCCGCATTCTATCGCGCCTCCCATCCGGAAGTTCTGGCCGCAAAGGCCGCGCTCGTAACCTCCGCCGGCCAGGAGCTGGTGACCCTCTACAGCCAGAATGTGTTTCCCTTCATGAAAGTGACCTGGGGAACGCATCCCAACCACATCGGGCACATGAGCTATCCGGGATGCTTCCGTTGCCACGATGGCGAGCACGCGGCCAAAAATGGCGCCAGCATCACCCAAGACTGCGCGGCCTGCCACAACCTGCTCGCGGTGGATGAAGCCAAGCCCAAGGTCCTTGCCGACCTCGGCATTCAATAGAAGAATCCCCTTCTCGCCCCAGCCGGCGCTTCTTGCTCGCTGGGGCGAGAAGGGGATCGGCCCGCATAATTCCTGTATTGATACTCTGACTCCGAATCGGCCCTTTCTGCGCGACCGGTCCTGAAGAAACCCCTGTCTGAGCGCCCAACCCGCTATAAAATCGGTGCGAGGCGCGACCTATCCGCAAGTCCTTTGCCGAATTGGCGCTAGGCCAGAAGGCAGGCCCGGCAACGGCGTCAGGGCATGGCATGTCGATCCCCCTTCCGAGGAAGAGGCAAGTCTCTCTGGGTTCGGGAAAAACGAGGAACATGACAAATAAGCCAAGCTTCGGTCTGCCGCATGTAATCCTTTTCTTGGCCGGCTTCGGGATATCCTCGCCGGTAGTCGCGGTGGCCCAGGCGCCTGCCAGCCGGCTGGCCGGCGATTGGCGCAGTACCCCTTCGCTGACCATTCCCGCAACCACGCCCCCCGCGGCGCAGAGCGCAAACGATCTCGGCGCCGCCCAGCCGGAGTTGCGCCTCGACCGGATGCTCCTCTTGCTCCAACCCTCGGCAGCCCAGCAGCAGCAATTGACCGCCGAACTGGCAAGCCAGCAGATCTCTTCCTCGCCCGAATTTCACCACTGGTTCACTCCGGCCGCCTTTGCCGGCGCCTACTCGAACTCGGCCGCGGATGTCGCCGCGGTATCCGCCTGGCTAGAGAACCAGGGCTTTCAGGTAGCTCCATTGCCCGCCGGCCGCGCCTGGATCGAGTTTTCCGGAACCGTCGCCCAGGTCGAGCAAGCCTTCCAGACCCAGATCGACACCTACCAAACCGCCGCCGGGCCCCGCTCCGCCCTGGCTGCCGCCATCTCCGTGCCCGCCGCGCTTCTTCCCCTGGTTGAAGGGCTGGTCTCTCTCGATGGAACCCTTGCCACCCCCGCCTTGACCGCGCCCCAACCGGTCTCCGCTTCTGCCGCGGAGCTTGCCGCCCAAACCTCGCCGGGCAACGCCTCCGCGCTCACTCCGCAGCTGGGGGCCGCGCTTCTTCGCTTCGACGCGCTCGCCGCCGCCGGCAACGACGGCGCAGGCGAGTCCATTGCCATTGCCGCGCGCAGCGATATCCGGAGCACGGACGTCGCCGCATTCCGTGCCGCTTTCTCCTTGCCCGGCTCCCCGCTCACGCTCATTCCCAGCGGCGTCGATCCCGGATTCACCGCCGACCAGGCCGAAGCCACTCTGGCAGCGTCTTGGGCCGGCGTCGCCGCCCCGCGCGCCCAGATCGTGTTGGTTCCCGCGGCCACCACCGGCGCCACCGACGGTTTGGACCTGTCGTTGGCGGCCATCGTTGACCAGGGTCTGGCCCACACGATCGCGGTCGGCTACTCGGCCTGCGAAGCGGCGCTCAGCCCGGCCCACCAGGCTTTTTATTCCGCTCTTTACCGGCAGGCGGCCGCCCAGGGCATCGCGGTTATTGCGGCTTCCGGCGACAGCGGTCCTTCTGCCTGCCACGCGGCCGGCTCCACTCGCCCGGTCACCAGCGGCTACGGCGTGAATGCGCTCGCCTCCACGCCGTGGAATACCAGCGTGGGCGTGGCAGCCTTTGGCGCCGGTGGGCCCTCGACAGACCTCTCCACCCTGGCGGCGTGGTCGCCGTTGAACACCGCGGATCCTGCTTATGCCGGCGGTGGCGGCGCTAGCACGCTCTATGCCCTGCCCGCATGGCAGCCCGCGCCGGAAAAAGCGGACGCCACTTCCGGCTACCGGCAACTGCCGGACCTTGCCTTGCCGGCCGCCGTCGACTCGGGTGGGAACCACGGCCTTGCCTTCTGCCTCGGCAGTTCCTCATCAGCCAGCGGCTGCGCGGTCGTCAGTGCCGGGGGCAGCTCCGCCGCCGCCGCCCTTTTTGCCGGAATCGCAGCCCTGGTGGCTCAACAATACGGCGCGCAGGGCAATCTTGCCCCCAATCTCTATGCTCTCAGCCGATACAGCGGCATCTTCGCCGATGTGCTCCAGGGCAGCGCGCAATTATCCTGCGCGGCCGGCACTCCCGGTTGCGGCACAGACCAATTGATCGGCTTTACCGCCACCGCCGGATACGACAAGGCCACCGGGCTGGGCACAGTGTACGCCAAGTCGATGCTCACAGGGTGGGCCCGTCCCCAATTGAACGGGGCCGGTCAGGTCACCGTAAAGAACACGATCGCCACCGGCCAGACCATCAACCCCTCCGGCTCCGTCGTTCTTTCCGCTAACGTTACCTCGGATACCGCTGGCCCCGCGCCCACCGGCTCGGTTACTTTCTTCGACGAGCACAGCAGCACCAACATCGCGGTCGTGCCCTTGACGCCAGGCTCGGGAAAAACCTCCACCGCGACCACCACCGCCATCGGCGTTCTGGCGCAGGGCGCGTACCTGGTCCAGGCTCAGTACAGCGGCGACGCGACCTATGCCGCCGCTGCCGATCCTGTGGCCGTTGTGGTCGATGTCGAACCCAGCAACACCACCACCGCCTTGACCCCGGCGAGCTCGACGCCCACTCCGGGCTCTACCCTTTCCGTCTTCGCCACCATCGCCTTCTCCGGCGTGGGCGGCGGCGACCCGCCCACCGGGACCGTAAATTTCATGCTGGACGGTGTCAGCCAGGGCACGCAGCCGGTTGTCCCAGGTACGCCCTCGACCGCCACTATCCTCATGACCGCGCCTTACGTCGCCGGAGCCCATCGTATCGCGGGCGTTTACACCGGCGACGCCAACTACAAGACCTCAACTTCCCAGACAGCCGCCGTGACCCTCGTTCAGAGTCCGGTTACCGTGGCGCTGACGCCGGCCACCACTACTCCCGCGGCAGACTCGAGTCTTGCGCTCAGCGCCACCATTACCCCTCCAGCCGCCGGCGCGCCTTTCCCCACGGGGACCGTGAACTTCATCGTGGACGGGAATACCGCGGCAACCATAGCGGTTGTTCCAGGGTCGCCATCCACCTCGGGTACCACCATCACGGTGCCTGCCTCGGGGAGCCACATCCTGCAGGCCACTTACAGCGGCAACAGCAACTACACTTTTTCTCAGTCTCCCCAGGTCAACATCGTTGCGTCTACCACTGCTACCACGCTGGTTGTAACCCCGGCCACCATCGCTCCGGTCACAGGCGCCTCTTTGCTGCTGACGGCCTCCGTCACAGCCGCCAGCCCCGGTACGGTCGTGCCGACGGGAACCGTAACCTTCACGCTGGACGAAGTGGTAGCGGGTCCTGCGCCCGTGATTTCGGGAACCGCCGCCACCCTGACCATCGCCGCGCCCTCTCCTGGACCGCACGCCGTGGCGGCCTCTTACAACGGCGACTCCTACTTCAGCGGCTCAACCGCGCCCGCCGTCGCCCTTGCCGTAGCCAAGTTGCCCACCTCGCTGGTCGTAACCCCAGGGACCACCACCCCCACAGCAGGAAATCCCCTGCAGGCGACCGCAACCATCACCGCCGCCGGCGCTACTCTGCCCACGGGAACCGTGACATTCTCTCTCGACGGAACGGCTGTGGGCACGGCGCCCCTGGTTTCGGGGCTCTCCGCGAACCTCTCGTTCGTAGTGCCCACGGCGGGAGCGCACACTTTGGCAGCCGCATATAACGGCGACTCCAACTACGCCACCTCCACTGCGCCGGCAGTCACCCTCACCGCGGGCACTGCTGCCACCACCTTGCTTCTAACCCCGGTTCTACCCTCCGGTTTCACCACGCCTGTCCAGGGCGCCCCGCTTGTGGTCACCGCCGCCATCAATGCCACTGGACCCACGCCGCCCACCGGGACTGTCTCTTTCACGCTCGACGGTCTGGCTGCCGGGACCTCGATCGTGATCGCGGGCGCGCCCTCGACCGCCGTCGTCACCCTTCCTGGGATGACTCCGGGCGCGCATGTCCTCCAGGCCGTTTACAGCGGCGACACCAATTACAAGACCTCAAGCGCCACCCCCCTTGACCTTTCCGTGGCCAAGAGCCCCACCACCATCGTCCTCATTCCTGCCTCGCTCACTCCCACCGCCGGCGGATCGGTGACGGTTGTGGCCGACATCGCTTCCTCGAACCTTGGCTCCACTTACCCCTCGGGAACAGTCACCTTCCAGCTCGACGGAGTCAGCCAGGGAAGCGCAACCGTTCTCGCCGGATTGCCTTCCACCGCCACCGCCATCGTCCCCATTACGGCTGCCGGGACGCATCTTCTCAGCGCCTCCTACAGCGGCGATGCCGACTACCTTGCCAGCACCGCCGCTGGCGCGGTTTCCCTGGTCGTCGCCCTGGGCGCCACCACGACCACCCTCACCGCCGCATCGGCAGCACTGACCGCCGGCAGCAGTGAAACCCTCACCGCCAAAGTCGCTCCCATCGGTCCGGTTACCGGTACCGTCTACACCGTCACCGGCACGGTCAGCTTCTACGACGGCGCCAATCTCCTCGGAAAAGTCGCCGTCAGCAGCGGCGCAGCCATCCTCACCGGTGCCGCGCTCGCCGACAATACCGATCACTCCATCACCGCCATCTACGCGGGCGACTCCAACTGGTTGACCAGCACCTCCGCAACCCTGACCCTGGTGGCCACCACCCTGCCCGACTTCGTAGTCCTTACTTCCAATTACTCAACCGTCCAGCCCGGCCAGGCCCTGGTTCTCACCCTCACCGTCACCCCCACTTCCACGCCTGCCGCAAGCGCGGAGCAGAACCCCACCGGCGCCGTCGTCTTCTTGAACGGAGCCACCGTCATCGGCCAGGCTGCGCTCACTCCCGCCGGCCTGGGCGGAGCCTCCACCGCCACCCTCACCACGCAAACCCTCCCCGGCGGTCAAGACCCCATCTACGCCTCCTACCGGGGCGACCTCTATTACGACGCGGGAACTTCCAACCTCCTTAACCTCATTGTCGAAGACTTCACCATCGCCCCCTCGTCCGAGAATCCGGATACCAATCTCAACATCGTCCAGGGCGCGGCCGGCGCGGCGTCCTTCACCGTCACGGGTCTCGGCGGCTTCAACAACGCGGTTCAGGTGGTCTGCGCCGTCCCCGCGCAGGACGATATGACTTGCACCGCCACCCCGCAGCAGGTGGTGCCTGCGCTTCCGGGCGCGAACCCTTGTCCTAACAATGCTGCTATGGGATGCGCTCAATTTATCGTGCAGACCTTCACCTCCGGAGGACCCTCGTCCACCGCCATGGCCGGCCGGCCCCGCACCCCCATGGGTCTGGGAGCGGCAGGCGACACCGCGCTCGCCGTCCTCGCCTTCTTCCTGTTGCCCTTCGGCCGCCGGGCGCGCATCTTTGCCGGCCGCGCCACTCGCCGCTTCTGGATTCTGCTCCTCCTGCTGATAGGTCTGGGGACCGCCGCCATCGGCTGCACCAGCGTCTCCGGGAGCGCCTCCAGCACCGCCTCCTCCGGCACCCCCCTTGGCGTTGCCACGCTCACCATCACCGCCTCCGCCTACGTGGACAACACCGTGGTCAGCCACAGCGTCTACCTCACGATCAACGTCGTGACCGCGGGCTCCACAACTCCCTGACGCCCGAGCGGTTTTCCAGGTGCTGTTGAGGGAAATCACTGCTGCCAATTCGCAGCCGCCCTTGCGTGCAATTAACCTCCAGCAGCGCATAATGACCCTATGTTTACCTCTGCCTGCGCCCGCCCTCGCCACTCTCCGGAGCGAGAAGAAACAGCGAAAACAGGCCTCCGCCGGGCCGTGTAAACTACTCCGGCTCCCTGAAACCGCCATTTTCTTTGCTTATTATTCGCTTTGCATATAATTACAAGATTCTTATAATCAAATACTTACAGTCGGAACTTAAAGTAATGCCGATTATCTCAATGGTAAATAGTACCCCCTGATAAACAGGGGTTTTTGGTCAAGAATAGGGTTTGGGGATTTTCGCGGTTTTTTGCTCGCTTTGGAGGGCGCCGGGCGCGACCTGCGGGGATGTTTGTGTTACAGATCGCTGCTTTTGTAGATACGTTTGGCGACTGAGGGGTCATTCTGCGCCATAGGGGCGCGGGCAGCGGAGGATGGCCCGCATGCGGGGGTTGTTTTCCGCCGCGGAAGGGCGGGTTGGCCGGAAAGTTTCTGGAACGGCGGGCGGTTTCGATTCGTGGTCTCGCATCCTTTCGCGATGAGACTGCGGAAGGATGGGGCGCGCGGCACCGGCGATGTCAGGATCAGTGAGGGCACCAGGCTGTTGGCGTCGGTTGACGCCTTCGCACAGGGAAATCGGGAGACCCCTGCCGACTTCTCGGTACCAATCAGCTCTCGATGAATGCATCGGCGATTTGCACTAAGCCGCTAGCGCGGCAGGGTATGCCTCTGTGGCATTTGGATAGAGTGTTGGACACCGAAGGAGGTGTCCATGACACAGCTACGCCAACGCA
>Ga0326728_10007857_pt1 | contig 26945 bp, 22 predicted proteins | sample MB3enrmetagenome_FD_207602 | JGI IMG/M metagenome (GOLD analysis project Ga0326728, IMG submission 207602) | Lab enriched peat soil microbial communities from McLean, Ithaca, NY, United States - MB31MN | ecosystem: Environmental > Terrestrial > Soil > Wetlands > Peat | place: USA: New York...
CGCCCGGCCATCGTCGGCGCTGTCGTGCACCCGGATCAGCAACACCTCATCCCGCTGCTGTTCCGAGAAATAGTACCAATGGTGCTCCGGCTTGAACTCCACCCGCGACGTTTCGCCCCGCACATGCGGGTAAACCAGATCGCTTGCAATTAGATCGGCTTCTGTAAAGGTCCGCGCATCGCACAGCGCCAGCGGCGAATCCAGCACCGGCCCGCGGATCGGCCGCCACACATTCACCACACCGAACCGCTGCTTCAGCAACGCCTCCGCCTCGGGGCCGAGGTGATCGCGCACCCGGCGCGGGGCGGAGTTCACCGTATGGTCGTTATGCACCTGGCGCGACGGCACCCGGCCGTCGGGCAACCCGGCGTTCCGGACGCCGTGGTCGAACACCACGACACGAGAGGCACCCAGCGTATCGCGCAAAAGCCGCTCGACCTCCGGGTAGTAGACGCTTTTGACCTCGTCTGGATTGTAGAAGTCCCGCACCCGGCTCGGCGCCTGCACCAGCGCGAAGCCGTTGCGATCGAGCGTGAACTCCGACTCGCGGCCGCGGGCATCCTCGATCCGCACCTCCCTGGGGTCCTCGATACCGGCGAACGGCACCACACCGGGCGGTGGCTCGCCGACATAGCGCTCCGGCTTGCGGCTGGTGCGCTGCTGATAAAACAGCGTCGCCGTCAGATGCCTTGGGGCGATCGAAACATCGAGCGGCATGGCGGATCTCCTTCGCTGGGGTTGTATCAGCCTGATCCCGGGCCGGGTTCGTGGCCGGAGTCAATCCCACGTAGATGGCGCGTGCGTCCTAAGGTTCAATATGCTCCGTATCGGCGGGCGTATGGAATAAACCACTTGCCACGAGTGTGTGATATGCGGATACTGGCGCCGCGGGACCCGTCGAAGCAGGCACGGGTCACACACGACCAAACCGGAGCGAAGTCATGTCGAATTTCCGTCCACTGCACGACCGCGTCGTGCTCCGCCGGCTCACTGCCGAGGAGAAGACCGCGGGCGGCATCATCATCCCTGGCACCGCTCAGGAAAAGCCGACCGAAGCGGAGGTCGTCGCGGTCGGGCCGGGCGCGCGAAATGAGCAGGGGCAGGTCGTCCCGCTTGAAGTCAAGGCCGGCGACACGGTGCTGTTCGGCAAGTGGTCCGGCACCGAGGTCAAGCTCGGCGGCGAGGAATTGCTGATCGTGAAGGAGTCGGACATCCTCGGCATCATCGACGGCACGGCCGCGAAGGCCCGCAAAGCAGCCTGAATTCCATAGACAGAGGAAAGCCTTACCATGGCGGTGAAAGACGTACGCTTCGGTGGCGAAGCGCGCCAGAGATTGTTGCGCGGTGTTGATATCCTGGCCGATGCGGTCAAGGTCACGCTCGGTCCGAAGGGCCGGAACGTTGTGCTGGACAAAAGTTTCGGCGCGCCTCGCATCACCAAGGACGGTGTGACGGTCGCGAAGGAAATCGAACTGGCCGACAAGTTCGAGAACCTCGGCGCGCAGTTGCTGCGCGAGGTCGCCAGCAAGACCAACGACAATGCCGGCGACGGGACCACGACGGCCACCGTGCTGGCGCAGGCGATCGTTCGCGAAGGCGCCAAGGCCGTGGCCGCGGGCCTCAACCCGCTGGACCTGAAGCGCGGCATCGACAAGGCGGTGGCGGCGATCCTGGACGAGCTGAAGAAGCGCAGCAAGAAGATAACGACGCCGGAAGAGACCGCCCAGGTCGCCACGATATCCGCCAACGGCGAAGCGGACATTGGCAAGATCATTTCCGAAGCCGTGCAGCGCGTCGGCGGCGACGGGGTCATTACGGTCGAGGAAGCCAAGGGCGTCACGACCGAACTGGACGTGGTGGAAGGGCTGCAGTTCGACCGCGGCTATATCTCGCCTTATTTCGTTACCAACACAGACAAGCTGCGCGCGGAACTGGATCAGCCTTACATTCTGATTCACGAGAAGAAACTGTCCACGCTGCAGCCGTTGCTGCCGCTGCTGGAGGCGGTTGTCCAATCCGGCCGGCCGCTGGTGGTCATTGCGGAAGATGTCGAAGGCGAGGCGCTCGCCACGCTGGTGGTGAACAAGCTGCGTGGCGGCCTGAAGATTGCCGCGGTGAAGGCTCCGGGCTTCGGCGATCGCCGCAAGGCCATCCTCGAGGATATTGCCATCCTGACGGGCGGCACGGTGATCAGCGAAGATCTTGGCATCAAGCTGGAGTCTGTGAAGCTGACGGATCTCGGCAGGGCCAAGCGCATCCTGATCGAAAAGGAAAACACCACGGTTGTGGAGGGCGCCGGCAAGAAGTCGGACATCCAGGGCCGCGTGTTGCAGATCCGTGCGCAGATCGAGGAAACCACGTCCGACTACGACCGCGAAAAGTTGCAGGAGCGGCTGGCTAAACTGGCCGGCGGAGTGGCGGTCATTCGCGTCGGCGGCTCGACCGAGGTCGAGGTGAAGGAACGCAAGGACCGTGTCGATGACGCACTGAATGCGACTCGCGCGGCAGTGGAAGAGGGCATCGTTCCGGGTGGCGGCGTTGCCCTGGCGCGGGCCTCGCTGATTCTGGCGAAATTGAAGGCCGACAACGACGATCAGCGCTTCGGGCTGGAGATCGTTCGCAAGGCGATCCAGGCGCCGTTACGTCAGATCGCGGCTAACGCCGGTGAGGACGGGGCGGTGATCGCCGGAAAGACGCTGGAAAAGGACGACTACAATTACGGCTTCGATGCCCAGACCGGCGAGTTCAAGGACCTGGTCAAGGCCGGCATTATCGATCCGACCAAGGTTGTGCGGGCGGCTTTGCAGGATGCCGCCTCGGTCGCGGGCCTGCTGGTAACCACCGAGGCCCTGGTGGTCGATGCGCCGGAGAAAAAGACGCCGCCCGCACCGCCGGGTGGCGGCGAACTGGATTACTGAGCCGAAGCGCGCCCGGGGTTGTTCCCCGGGCGCAATTCCCTGTCAGAGGAAGATTGCAATGACCGTGACGCGGCGACGGCTTTTTCGCGCAGCGCTTGGCATCGGCGCGGCGGCCCCGTTGGGGTTCATCGGCGCTCGCACGTTCGGGGCTTCGCGGGTCGCGAGCGCACCTGTTATCGATGCACCGATCTGTCATGTTGCGGCGCCGATCGTACTTTCGCCGCGGCGGCCAATCCGTTTCGCATGGAGCGGCACGGGGGTTTGCACCAGCGCCGTGCCGGTGGCCGTCCATCGGGGCTATTTCGACAAGCACGGCCTTGATGTGGAAATCGTGAACTTCAGCGGGGCCCAGGATCAGATCCTGGAATCGATCGCTACCGGAAAGACCGACGCAGGTGTCAGTTTCGCTTTGCAGTGGCTGAAGCCGCTGGAGGAAGGGCTGAAAGTGAGTTTCACCACCGGGGTGCATGGCGGATGCATCCGCCTGCTGGCGGGAAGCAAATCCGGCATCACGCAGGTGACGCATTTGCGCGGCAAGACGATCGGCACGACGAGCATGGTCAGTGCGTCGAAGAACTTTTATTCCATCCAGCTTACGAAGCTGGGCATCGACCCCAATTCCGAAGTGCAATGGCGCGCCTACCCCGGGGACCTACTGGGTCTGGCTTTGCAAAAGGGCGAGATCCAGGCGATTGCCGACGCCGATCCGAATGTGGCTTTGCTGGAGAAGCGCAGCAAAGGGGATCTGGTGACGATCGATACCAACCTGGATGGTCCTTACAATAATCTCTCCTGCTGCGTTCTGGGCATTCGTAATAACCTGATCCAGGAGGATCGCGATGCTGCCGCGGCGCTGACTCAGGCGATCCTGGACGCTGCGGAGCATGTCGCCAACGATCCGGCCGACGCCGGGGTTGTTTTCGGCAAATACTCGACTGTTCCGCCTGAAGATTTGGCGGATATGCTGCGGACACACACGCACCACCACCATCCGTCAACCCCCGACCTGAAGGACGAGCTTGCCGTCTACATCTCCGACATGAAGCTGATAGGCGTCCTGAAGCCGAGCACCGATCCTGCCAAGTTTGCCAACCGTATCTACGCCAACGTGCTGACGTAACCGCGGGTAGGTTGCCACTGACCGTTCCGCGAGGAGATTCCGATGGCGTCAGCATCAAGAAACATCGACACTCTGGTATTACACGGAGGCGCCTATCGCACCGACCCGGCCACTGGCGCGACGGCGGTGCCGATCTACCAGAGCACATCGTTCAATCTCGGCACTACCGAACATGCCGATCGGCTGGTGAATTTCGAGGAGATCGGCTTTGTATATACGCGCCTGGGCAATCCGACGCAGGATGCCCTGGAAGAACGTCTTGCCGCGATCGAGGGCGGTGCGGCGGCTCTGGCACTTGCCTCCGGCCAGGCGGCGACCGCGCTTTCCGTACTGACGCTGGTGTCCGCAGGCGACAATATCGTAACCGGCACCGATCTTTACGGCGGAAGTTGGAATTTCTTCGCCAACCGCCTTCGCCAGTTCGGTATCGAGGCGCGCTTCGTCGATCCGGCAGATCCGTCGGCGTTTGCGCGCGCCACGGACGCGCGAACCCGGCTGTATTTCGGCGAAACATTGCCGAACCCGAAGCTACAAGTGTTCCCGATCCGAGACGTTGCCGAAATCGGCCGCGGCCTTGGCGTCCCGCTGATCATCGACAACACGACGTCTCCGCTACTCGCGCGTCCGATCGACCATGGGGCGGCGATCGTGATTTATTCCGCGACTAAGTATATCGGCGGCCACGGCACCACCATCGGCGGCGCCATCATCGACAGCGGCCGGTTCCCCTGGGAGGAGTTCGCGGACCGCCATCGGCTGCTGACCGGTCCCGATCCGTCCTATAACGGCAGAAGCTGGCTGGATATCGCCCGTAAGTTCGGTCCCGTGGCTTATGTTTTCGCCGCGCGCGCCGGGTTGCTGCGCGATCTCGGACCCGCCATTGCGCCGCAGAACGCGTTCCAGTTGATCCAGGGCCTGGAAACATTGCCACTGCGTATCCAGCGTCACAGCGAGAACGCGGCCCGGGTGGCGGCGTATTTGTCCGGGCACCCGAAGGTCGAGACCGTTATCTTCCCTGGGCTGCAAACCGGCGAGGCGCGCCGCCGGGCCGATGCGGTGCTGAAGGGCGGCTATAGCGGTCTTGTCGGGTTCGAAGTCAACGGTGGGGCTGTCGCCGGGCGGCGCTTTATCGATTCGCTGAAGCTGTTCTTCCACGTTGCCAACATCGGCGATGTGCATAGTCTGGCAATCCACCCGGCCTCTACCACTCATGCGCAACTTTCGCCTGAGGAACAACTCGCCACCGGCGTAACCCCCGGCTATGTTCGCCTGTCGGTCGGGGTTGAAAATATCGACGATATCATTGCCGATATCGCGCAGGCCCTGGAGCAGGCGTAGCATGGCAATCAATCTCAAGACGACGCACGCGGAGACGCGCGAACAGCGGCTCGGCACCATCACCCACTGGGAAGGCAGCGCGGATCAGCTTGCGCGCGATTCCGCTTTTACGCATGGCTGCGAAAAGGGGTGCGACAACGGTGGCCGGCGTTTGTGCGAGCAGAACACACCGTTCGCCCAGGCTTCGATGTGCGCCGAGAATATTGCCGTTACCAACGCTACGATCATCCAGGACTCGGTCGTGATCCAGCATTCGCCGATTGGTTGCGCGGTCAGCCAGTCGTTTACATGCCGATACTACCGCGACCTTGCCGCGCGACGCGGTTGGGAGCTTGAAGATCCGCAATCGATGTGCACCAATCTGGGTGAGCAGGACATGGTGTTCGGCGGCGGCCCCAAGTTGGAAGACGCGATCCGGGAAGCGTGGCAGCGCCACCATCCGCGGGTGATCTTCGTTGCGACCTCCTGCGCTACGGGCATCATCGGCGATGACGTTGACGCCGCAGCGGCGCGGCTGGAAGCGGAAGTCGGCGTTCCGGTCGTTCCGCTGCATTGCGAGGGGTTCAAATCGAAGCACTGGAGCAGCGGCTGGGACGTGATCGAGCACGGCATCCTGCGCCGCCTCGTCGGCCGTGACCCCGGGCGCAAACAGGAAGATCTGATCAACGTCATTCATCTCGGCGGTTCCGACGTCTTTACGCCGCTGCTGGGTCCGCTTGGTCTGCGCGCGAATCTGGTGATGGGCGGCAATACCCTCGAACGCCTGGCGGAAATGTCGGAGGCGTCGGCCACCGTAACGATGTGCTTCGTGTTGTCGTACCTGGCGACCGGTCTCGAGCAGGAATATGGCGTGCCGGAAATCAAGGCTCCGCTGCCCTACGGCCTTGGCGACACCGATTCCTGGCTGCGGGAAATCGCGCGTGTCACCCGCCGCGAAGATCGCGTCGAGGCATTGATCGCCAGCGAGCGCGCCCGAGTCGAACCCGAGCTTTCCCGGCTGCGCAAGGCGCTAGCGGGCAAGAAAGGCTTCGTTGCGGCCGGCGCGGCTTTTGCGCATGGGCTGCTGGCGGTTCTTCGCGAGCTTGGTGTGCAGGTGGACGGCGCCTATTCGTTTCATCATGATCCCAGCACCGACAGCGGCGACCCGAGGCAGGACACGTTGAGCCATCTGGTGGAAACCTGGGGCGACATTCCCAACTTCACAGTCAGTCCCGACCAACATTTCCAGGCGCACGCGGCGCTTCAGCGGTCCCGGCCGGATTTCGTTATTTGCCGGCACAGCGGCAGCATGGCCGTGCTGTCGGCCCGCATCGGGATACCGGTGCTGCCGATTTTCTATTCCAACGATGGCCTGGGCTATGAAGGTCTGCTGACGATCGGCCGGGCCATCCTGCGCATCCTGCCGCGCGCGCGCTTCTGCCAGGATATCGCGGCGCACTCGAATTTTCCATACCAACCATGGTGGCTGAAACAAACCGATCCGTTTGCGCTCGTAAGCGACCTGGACTGATCGGGATGGCAACTTTGGAAAATAGCGCGCAGTTCTGTAGCTCCAACGGTCCGATCGAGCAGGTCCGGTATGGCTGCAGCCTTGGTGCGCTGGCGAGCGTGATCGCCATTCCGGGCGCGATACCGATCACCCATTGCGGCCCGGGCTGCGCGACCAAGCAATTCCATGCGCTGTCCGGCCTGAATGCTTATCAGGGCGGCGAATTCCACGTTCCCAGCACGAACATCGGCAACCGCGAGGTCATTTTCGGCGGCGCCGATCGGCTGGATGAGCTGATCGGCGCAACGTTGAAGGTGATGCAGGCGGATCTGTTTGTGGTGCAGTCCGGCTGCATCCCCGGTCTGGTCGGCGATGACGTCGGCAGCGTCGTCGGAAAATACCGCCGCGAAGGGGTGCCAATCGTTTTCGCTGAAACGAGCGGGTACAGGGGAAACAATTTCACGGGCCACGAAACGATCATCCGGGCGATCATCGACCAGTTTATCGGGGCCTATGATGGTCCGCGCGAGCCGGGGCTGGTGAATGTCTGGTCGTTGCTGCCGTACCAAAATCCGTTCTGGCGCGGCGATCTCGGCGAGCTCCGGCGTATCCTTGAGGGGATTGGCTTGCGGGTGAACATCCTGTTCGGACCGTCGAGCGCGGGGCTGGCGGAATGGCGGGCGATTCCCGCGGCGCAGTTCAATCTCGTGCTGTCGCCGTGGCTGGGTGTGGCGACGGCGGAGCATCTGCAACGGACCTATGGGCAGCCATTCCTGCACGTGCCGGCCATCCCGATCGGCGCGAAGCTGACCAGTGCGTTTTTGCGTCAGGTGGCGGCATTCGCCGATCTCGATACGCAACGGGTCGAAGCGTTCATTGCGGCGGAGGAGAAGGAGTACTATCTGTATCTCCGGGACTTTACGACCTTTTACGCCGGTTGCGCCAGCCAGTATCAGCTTCCGTCGCATCTCGTGGTTGTCGGGGAGAGTGCCTATAATCTTGCTGTAACAAAATTCATGTTCGACCAGCTTGGTTTGGAGCCGGGCTGCCAGGTGATCACCGAGAATCCGCCGGAGGCTTTCCGCGAGGCGATCAATGCCGAATACCGCAAACTCGGCGGCGAGGTCGCGTTCGAGGTGGATGGCCATCTGATCCACAAAGCAGTCCGCGAAAACGATTTCGCCGGCTGGTTGCCGATCGTTTTTGGTTCGACATGGGAGGGTGAGGTGGCACGGGAACTCCGGGCCCCGCTTGTCGAAATCGGATATCCCTGCACGGACGAAGTTGTGCTGTCCCGCACTTATGTCGGTTACCGGGGCGCGCTGGCCCTGATCGAACGCACCTATACGACGGTGGTGCGGGCCAGCACGTTGGCGTAACGCTGTCAGGACCAGACACCGGCGCGCCGATCGTCGACGCGCTTGGCTTTGTGGGTGGCGCGGGGAAGAGTATTGTCGGGGAGGACGGTGACGCGCGCTGTCACTCCCGTAACAGATTTGAGCTGACGCGCAAAGCTGTGGCTGAGATCTTCATCGGTGCCATGGTAGCCGTGGGCGCGTTCAACCTCCACGGTCAGCACGTCGAGATGATCGATACGCTCCACCACCAGACGATATTCGCCGGTCAGGTTGTTGTCCTTGCGGGCGATCGCTTCCACGTCGCTGGGAAAAATATTGACCCCCTTGATGATCAGCATGTCGTCGAGGCGGCCGTGCACGCCCTCCATCCGGATCGATGTGCGGCCGCAACTGCACGGTTCTTCGGTGAAGCTGACGATGTCGCCGGTGCGGAAGCGGATCATCGGCCGCGCGGATTTCTTCAGCGTGGTCAGCACGAGCTCGCCGCGGTCACCCGGTTTGACAGGAAGCTGCGTGTCCTGGTCGAGCGCTTCGACAAGGATATGGTCCTCTGCCCAATGCAGACCGTTTCGCGCCTCGCACATGCCGGCACAGGACCCGAAAATGTCGGACAGGCCGTAATAATCGTACACCCGGGCGCCCCACAATGCCTCGATCCGGCTGCGGGTTTCGGGGATGGAACCGCCCGGTTCGCCAGCAACGAAAATCCGCCGCACGGCGAGTTCCCGTTGCAGGTCGATGCCGTCCCTGACCGCTGTTTCCACCAGGTACCAGGCGTAGGACGGCGTGGTCCAGATGATTGTTGCCTGAAACTGGCGCAGGATCTGCAAAAGCCGCTCGGATGGCACGGTGCCGGCATGGATGCTGAGTGCGCCAAGCTTCTGCGCCCCGAGCACGCAGGGGCCGCCGATAAACAGCGAGAAATTCAGTGAGTGGCAATAACGGTCGAGCGGCCGCATCCCGGACGACCAGAACTGCCGGGATTCGTAATCGATCCATTCATCGAAATCGCGTGCCGTGAAGGGAGAAGCCGTCGGCACGCCGGTCGATCCGGACGATGCCGAGATGTAGACGATATCGCGTTCCGGCACCGCCACAAGGTCGCCGAATGGCGGCACGGCAAGCTGGCGCTCACGCAGGACATGCTTGGTGATAAACGGAAAACGGCGGATGTCATCGAGGCTTTTCACCTGATCCGGATGCACGCCCGCGGTGTCGAAGGAAGCCCGATAATACGGTGAGTTATCATATGCGTGCCGCAGATGACGCTGCAGAAGCCCTAGTTTGAGACGATCCCACTCCGCCCGGCTTTGCGTTTCCAGATCCTCATCCCAATAGCCCCGTTCGGCCGTCATGAAATAGTCCTAAAGTTTATGCTCGCGCCACTCACCCGAGAAGAACCGTGCTGTAGATTCGCTCGATCAACGTCAGGGCGCCGCGATATCCGACATTTGCGCGTGATAGCACGACCTCGCTGGTTGCGGGAGAACCGATTTCGACGAGGAATCCCTTCAGTTGGTTCGCGGTTCCGCGCTCCCATCCCGTTGCCAGCAGCAGCGGCCGCTTGTTGCCGAAATCCGTTTCGCGAAGCAGTTCCTGAACGAGGTATCCGTCTTCGGTAAATGAAACGTCCGCCGAAACGTCATGATCGATCGCGCGAAACTCCGCCCGGATCGCCTCGCGGTATTCCGCAGGTGGATCGTCCGTAATGATCTGGCGGGCCGGGATCAGCCCCAACTGGCGCACCAGGAACTTGGTGATGGCGAGAACATAGGCGGCATCGCCAACGACCGCGAACCTGGACGGCAGAGCCTGCCGGCTCTGCGCATAGAAGTCCGCGAAACCCTGGATGTAATCGTAATAGGTTTCCTCTTCCGCGGCGATGAAGGCCTCGACGCCGGCGGCAGGCAGTTCCGCGAACGCGCCAACCTGCCGCAGGAACTCTCCGGTCTGTTTGGAACCAATGGGGATGGCCGGAACATGCAGGAACGGTTGTCCGTATCTTTGTTCCAGATGCCGCGCGGTCGCCAGGCCAAGCCATGGCGACAATACCAGGTTAAATTGCGCCTGCGGAATCGATTCCCACTCCGCGATGCCGCTGGATGACGGACCGAACAGCGTGTTCACCCGTAGTCCGATGCCCTCCAGCAGGCGCTTGATTTCAGTCAGGTCGCCCCGCCAGAACGTGTTCTGGTAAGGCAACAACGACCATAGGTTCACCAGCCGCGGCTCGCGGACACGAGACGCCTCGCCAACGAATTGATCGATGATCGCCTGCGTCACCACCTCATGGCCGTTGAAGTTGTTGCCGCGAAACCCGCCGGTTTCCGCATAGACGATTGGCACATCCCGCTTCTGGAAGTCACGCACCACCGAGCCGACGTCGTCGCCCACCAGATCGGGGATGCAGCCTGTCACGACAACGAACAGATCCGCGTCCAGCACCCCGAGCGTCGATTCGATAAGCTCCGCCAGCCGATCGGCGCCGCCGAAGATGACCTCGCGCTGAGAGGCGTTGGTGCTCGGGGCGGCATAAGCGCCGCCCTGATGGCCGTTGGTGAAAGTCAGGCTGCGATACTGCTTGGTTGCACATCCGGGCCCGCAATGAGTAATCGGGATCACCCGCCGGATCGCCGCCGCCGACTGCATCGCCCCCAGCGCGCACGCATACCTCGCCTGCTCGATCGGCCCGGAATGATCCGGTTGCTCCTGCGGCTGTTTGCTGCGAGCCTGTAACGGGGTGACGCCCATGATCAGATCGCCTCGCGGGCAAGCGCGAAGGGATCCCGCTGTTCCAGCCACGACTTCTTGTAAGGCAGCGTGGTATGGGCGGCGAGATCCTCGTGGAACTTCCTTTGCGCCAAAACAGACAGGATCTCCTCGCCCAGATCGATAAGACCCTGGTATCCGACCGGAAGATTCGAATCTCCCTCCAGCGGCAACGCCGCAACGCCGAGGCGAGAGGCCAGCGGTGACAGGCCGCCATGACGGATAACGATGAAATCCGGATTGACTCGTTTCAGCAGATTGAACAACTGATACGGCTGACCGTTGGCGACGCTGAGGTGCTCGATGTCGCCATAGGTATCGATCAGATGCCCCAACGTGTCCCGCTGCTTGTCGGGATTGTCGTAGACCGGATCGTGATGATACATCAGGGATCCATTCAGCGTCACGCCAAGCTCGCGCAGCGCAGCGATCACCCCATGGGCAAACCCTTCGCCCATCGCAACATAGCCCTTCACGCCCGTCAGGCGCTGGCGTAACTTCTCGACCTTCGGCAAAACCCGCGCGTGCTCGCTGGCGATGAAGCGCTCGGCCTGTTCCTCGCGGTTGGTGACCTTGGCAATGGCGCGCAGCCAGGCATCCGTTCCGGCGAAGCCGTATGGCGGCGGAGACTTGATCTCCGGCACACCAAACTCCTGCTCCAACGCCGCACCGAAATAGCTGGCGAGCGAATAGCAAAAACTCGTCGATGCCGCGGCTTCGGAAAGCTGAGCCAGATTTTCGACCGTTGCGACGTTAACGACGAGGTTCACGCGCAGGCCGAGGTTCGCCAGCATCGGGGTATAGATATCCGTTCCCGACAACACGAAGACATTGATCAGGTCTTCCTGCTTCCGCGGCGGATTGCGGCGCACGATCTGGCGCAGGATAGCGTGCTGGATCGCATCGAACCCGGAACTCCAATGCTTGGACTTGAAGCCTTCGCAGAATACCGGAACGATCGGGATACCGAAATCCTCCTCGCAGTCCCGGGTAACGCTTTCCACATCGTCCCCGATAATGCCAGTGGCGCATGACGTCGCAATGAAGACGGCGTTCGGACGGTGGCGCTCCCACGCCATATGGATCGCCTCCCGCAGCTTCTCCACGCCGCCGTAAACCATGTCGCGCTCGCCAAGATTCGTGGAAATGCCGATCGCATCGGTGGGGATTTGGCCGCGGCGGACGGTGCAGGTGCGATAAGAGACATTCGTTCCCGCCTGTCCCGCACTGCAGCCGACAGGCGAGTGATAGATCAGCACGGCATCGCGCACATGGCTGGCCTGGTATTCGACGATCTGCTCGGCGCAACCGGCGCCCTGGGTGAACGGCCCCTGCAATTCGCACAGCTTGCCGTTTTTGCCCGAACCGCAGGACGATCGGCAATCACTTGCCGAATATCCGGAATGTTCCGCAAGTTCGGTCGCCTTGCCGTCCCAGCCGATGATCGTGCCAAGCCGTTGCTCGCGATTTTCGACGACGGCTGTGCGCAGGTTGATCGTCATGGCAAAATTCCCCCGTTCAGGCCGGCACGCGCTCGCGCTCGGCGGCCCGCTCGATTTCCACGAGTTGATTGGCCCATCCGCTCGACCATTCGCGAAGCTGTTCCGGGTTCAGTGCGACCGGCACTTTCGATTCGGTATGCTCGGCAATGCGTCGCGCCAGAACCCGGTAAACCTCTGCCTGTGCCGAATTCGGCGCCGCTTCGATCGTCGTCCGGCCGGACAGTTCCGCCTGCGTCACCGTCAACGAGCGCGGCACATATTGCACGATCTGCGTCTTCGTGCGTTCCGCGAAATCATCGATGATCTGCTGGTGGAACGGGGTGTTCATGGAGTTCGCAATGATCCCGCCCAGCAACGCCCCGCCGGAGTTCGAATATTTCTCGATCCCCCTGAACAGGTTGTTGGCCGCGAAGATCGCCATGAAATCCGCCGACGACACCGTAAACACATGCTCCGCGATCCCCTCGCGGATCGGCACTGCGAAACCGCCGCACACCACGTCGCCCAGCACGTCGTAGATGACGATGTCGATGTCCAGTTCCTCGAAAATCTGTTGCTGCTTCAGCAACTCCACCGCGGTGATGATGCCGCGTCCGGCGCAGCCCACGCCGGGGGCCGGCCCGCCCGCCTCGACGCAGTAGATGCCCTTGAACCCGAGGAAGATCGCCTCATGCGCATCGACCCGGCGTTTCCCTGCCAGCAGATCGAGCACCGACGGGATATACTCGCCGCCGCGCAGCGTATTGGTCGAATCCGCCTTCGGATCGCAGCCGAACTGCATCACCTTGTAGCCGGCCTCGGCCAATGCGGCGCTGATATTCGATGTCGTCGTCGACTTGCCGATGCCGCCCTTGCCATAGATCGCGATTTGCTTGGGTTTCTTGCCAGACATGAAAATCTCCTCATTAAGCCGTGCGACGAACGGTCGTGCTGTAGATTTGTTCCAGCAACGTCAGCGCGCCGCGATAGCCGACATTGGAACGGGTCAGGACCACTTCGTAGGAAGCCGGGAAAGCGACTTCCAGCAGAATACCCTTGATCTCCTTCGCCAGATCCCGCTCCCAGGTCGATCCCAGGATCAGCGGCGGCTTGTGGCCGAAGTCCGCGGCGCGGATTCGCTCGTGGATCAGGTAGCTGTCCTCCAGGAATTCCACCTCGCTGGTGGTGTCGTGATCGAGCGCCCGGAATTCCGCCACGATGGTGTCACGATATTCGATGGGAGGGTTGTCGGTAACGACCACGCTTGCCGGCAACAAGCCAAGCTGACGCAAGGCAAACTTGCTCAGCGCCAGCGCATAGGCTGCGTCCGCCGCGATCGCGAACCGGGCCGGCAATCCCCAGCGATACTGCGAATAAAACTCCGAGAACGCTTCGATGTACAGATAATATTTCCGTTCCTCTTCGACGATGAACGGCTCCGCGGTATCGGATATCCCGGCGAAAGCAGCGATCTCACGCAACACCTCGCCGGCGGCCTTGGCGCCAATGGGAATCTGCGGAATATGCAGAAAGGGTTGCCCGTACTTAAGCTCAAGATGCTTCGCGGTATCCAACCCCAGCCAGGGCGACAGCACCAGGTTGAACTGCGCCCGGGGGATCGCCTGCCATTCCGAGACACCCGCCGAATCCGGACCGAACAGCAGGTTGACGCGCAGCCCGATGCCTTCCAGCAGCCGCTTGATCTCCGCCAGGTCGCCGCGCCAAAACGTGTTCTGGTAAGGCAGCAACGACCACAGATTGACCAGCCCCGCCTCGCGCGGCCCGTCATAGGCATCGACGAACTGGTCGATGATGGCGCGCGTTACCACCTCGTGGCCGGTGAAATTGTTGCCGCGGAAACCACCGGTCTCGGCATACACCACAGGGGCGCCACGGCTTTGGAAGCCGCGCACAACCGAGCCGACATCGTCGCCCACCAGATCGGGAATGCAGCCGGTTACGACGACGAACAGGTCCGCTTCCAGGATCTGCAACGTCGCTTCGATCAGCTCCTCCAGGCGTTCGGTGCCACCGAAGATCACCTCCCGCTGGGTCGCGTTGCTGCTGGGCGCCACGCCGCCGCCGCCCCAGCCGCCGCCCTGGTTGCCGTTGGCGCCGGACAAGGCGTTATGTTGCTTGTCCGCGCAGCCCGGTCCGCAATGGGTGATCGGGATCACCCGCGGGATGGCGGCCGCCGTTTGCATTGCACCGATGGAACAAGCAAAGCGAAGCCGCTCGATCGATCCCGCGTGCTCGTTGGCTCCGGGCAATGTCGTGTCGCGTGTTTTAAGTGCTACAACCATGACGCCGTCTCCTTCAGGCGCTGGCCGCGCGGGCGAGGGCGAACGGGTCTTTTTCTTCCAGCCAGGACTTCTTATAGGGCAGCGAAGAATGCGCCGCGAGATCCTGGTGGAACTTCCTTTGCCCAAGCGCGGCCAGGATTTCGTTGCCCATGTTGATGATGCCCTGGTAGCCCAGTGGAAAAGTCGTATCGCCGATCTGCAACGATGGCAGACCGAGGCGGGAGGCGAGGGGAGACAGGCCGCCGTGGCGGATGACCACGAAATCGGGGTTTACCCGCTGCAGCAGGTTGTAGAACTGGTAGTGCTGGCGGACGCCGACTGTGAACAACTCGACATCGCCGGTCTTGTCCACCAGATGGCCGAGCGTGTCGCGCTCCGGATCGCCGCTGTCGTACGTCGGGTCGTGGTGGAACACCAGCGTGCCGTTCACCTCGATCCCCAACTCGCGCAACACCACGACGATGCCATGGGCGAACGACGCTCCCATCGCAACGTATCCCTTCAGCCCCTCCAGCTTCGCCTTCAACTCTGCAACGATCGGCTTTACCCGCGCATGCTCGCGAGCAATATAGGCCTCGGTCACTGCTTCGCGATTCGTTGCGCGTCCAATAGCACGCAGCCAGGCGTCGGTGCCGGCGAAGCCATAGGGTTGCGGCGCCTTGATCTCCGGTACACCGAATTCCTGTTCCAGGACCGCGGTGATGTAGCTGGCAAGCGTATAGCAGAAGCTGACCGATGCGGCTGCCTCGGACATTTCTTCCAGTTGCTCGACTGTTGCCTGGTTGATCACGAGGTTGGCTCGCAGGCCGAGCTCCGCCAGCATCGGCGTGTAGACGTCGGTTCCCGGCAGGATGATGATGTTGACAAGATCCTCCTGCTTGCGCGGCGGATTGCGGCGTACGATCTGGCGCAGGATGCCATGCTGGATGGCATCGAATCCGGTGCTCCAATGTTTTGACTTGAAGCCTTCGCAGAACACCGGAACGACCGGAATGCCGATCTCCTCCTGGATCTCGCGGGCCGCGGTTTCGACGTCGTCGCCAATGATGCCGGTGGCGCAGGACGTCGCGATGATAATCGCCTTGGGGTTGTGCCTCCGATAGGCTTCGCGGATGGTTTCCTGCAACTTTTCCACGCCGCCATAGACCATATCGCGCTCGGTCAGATTGGTGGATATCGCCGTGCTGCTGTGCACGGGCAGGCCGCGCCGCGCCAGGGAATTGCGGAAGTTGAGGCTGTTAGAAGGTTGATTTGCGGAACAGCCGATCGGCGCGTGCGAGATCAGGATGGCATCGAGAATACTGGAACCCAGGCTCTGTACCACTTGCTCGCTGCAACTGCCGCCTTGAGTGAACGGGCTTTGCAGCTCGCAGATCTTGCTGCCCTTGCTGCCGCATCCCGGGCCACAGCCGCGGGAAAATTCGGACTGTTCGGACAGCTCGGCAGCGGAGCCTTCGTCCCAGGCTATGATGGTGCCGAGCCGCTGTTCGCGGTTCTCGACGACGGCCGATCGCAGATTGATTGCCATGGTGGTATCTCCTGGTTCAGGCCGGAACGCGCTCAGCTTCAGCGGCGCGCTCGATTTCCACGAGTTGATTGGCCCATCCGCTCGACCATTCGCGAAGCTGCTGCGGATTCAGCGCCACCGGCACTTTCGATTCGGTATGCTCGGCGATGCGGCGCGCGAGAACCCGATACACTTCCGCCTGCGCCGAATTCGGCGCCGCCTCGATCGTCGTGCGGCCCGACAGTTCGGCCTGAGTAACCGTCAGCGAACGCGGCACATACTGCACGATCTGCGTCTTGGTGCGCTCGGCGAAGTCATCAATGATCTGCTGGTGAAAGGGGGTGTTCATTGAATTGGCAATGATCCCGCCCAGCAACGCCCCGCCGGAGTTCGAATATTTCTCGATCCCCTTAAACAGGTTGTTGGCCGCGAAGATCGCCATGAAATCCGCCGACGACACCGTAAACACATGCTCCGCGATCCCCTCGCGGATCGGCACTGCGAAACCGCCGCACACCACGTCGCCGAGCACGTCGTAGATGACGATGTCGATGTCCAGTTCCTCGAAAATCTGTTGCTGCTTCAGCAACTCCACCGCGGTGATGATGCCGCGTCCGGCGCAGCCCACGCCGGGGGCCGGCCCGCCCGCCTCGACGCAGTAGATGCCCTTGAACCCGAGGAAGATCGCCTCATGCGCATCGACCCGGCGTTTCCCTGCCAGCAGATCGAGCACCGACGGGATATACTCGCCGCCGCGCAGCGTATTGGTCGAATCCGCCTTCGGATCGCAGCCGAACTGCATCACCTTGTAGCCGGCCTCGGCCAATGCGGCGCTGATATTCGATGTCGTCGTCGACTTGCCGATGCCGCCCTTGCCATAGATCGCGATTTGCTTGGGTTTCTTGCCAGACATGAAAAATCTCCGTTTAGCCGTGTGAGAAGGTCGGTTCGGCGGCCAGATTGTCGCCGTAAAGCTGGGGGGCAAAGTCGCTGACACCCGGCACGCCGCAGGCATCGGCGCGACAGCGCTGACAATGCGTGAAAACCTCCAGATACCGCTTCGCCGCTGCGCGGGCGCGATGCAGGGCGCCGGCACTCGGTTCCACAAGGTGCGCAAAGTTATGCTGCGGAATCAGCGGAATGATGTTGATCATGTGCGCGCCCGCCGTCGCAACCACACGAGCCACCGTTTCGATGTGCTCGTCGTTGACGCCCGGGACCAGCACCGTATTGATCTTCACCGTCGCACCCCGCGCGCTGACCGCGGCGATGCCGGCAAGCTGATTCTCGATCAGGCGGCGGGCCGCTTCGATGCCATTCAGTCGCTTGCGCTGCCAGGCGATCACCGGGCTGATCTGCGCCTGGATTTCCGGCTCGACCGCGTTGACCGTTACGGTGACCGTGCGCACCCCGACGGCGATGACCTCCTCCGCCCGTTCGGGCAGCATCAAGCCATTGGTGGACAGGCACATGATCAGCGACGGGTAGGCGGCATGCACCAGTTCAAAGGTGCGCAGGGCATGGTCGGTGAACAGCGGGTCGCCGGGGCCGGCGATGCCGACCACGTTGATGGTCGGGCAAAGCTCCAGCGCCCGATGCGTGAGCTCCAGAGCCTGCTCCGGCGTCAGCAGGCGGGATGCAACGCCCGGCCGGTGCTCGACGCCGTTGAAGTCGCGCTTGCAGAAGGCGCAGGTGATGTTGCAGCCCGGGCTGACCGGAAGATGCAGGCGGGCGCTCTGGGCGTGGCCTTCCGCCGTCGAACTGAAGCAGGGGTGCTTGCCTTCCAAAGCCGGGAAGGCGGGCTCCCGGGTGGACCTCAGCTTCATCTCCCGCACCAGGCAGGACGCATCTATTTCGGTCGGCCTCGCCTCGCGGTTCGGCCCCTTGCCCCGGCTCGCGAGTGCAATTCCCATATCGTTAGCGCCCCCTGGTTCGTTCGTCCCCGCCGGTAAGCGGGACGGCATCGACGTTAACTACCATCCAAGACAGGGCTATGCAATAACATACACACATATATAGTGCGTACCGGAACCTTTGTTCCGGGCGCTGCGCAACCCGTCGTACTATCGCGTGGATTGCACGAAACACTCTTGCATCAGCGTATAAATGCAGTCATCGTCGGCCGCGTCAATTGCGACGGAGTGTCATGCCGTGACGGTGCCCTATTACTCGCAGCAGAACCATGGCCCGTTCGAAACCTTCGCGCTCGGCGATTTCGATCTCGAAAGCGGCGACAGGCTGCGCGGCGCGTCCCTGGCCTACGCGACCTTCGGCACTCTGGCGGCCGATGGGCGGAATGCGATCCTGTTCCCGAGCTGGTATTCCGGAACGTCGAAGATACTCGAACTGGCCTATATCGCGCCGGACCGCGCCCTCGACCCCAACAAATACTTCATCATCCTCGTCAACCAGATCGGCAACGGCCTGTCGTCGTCGCCTTCCAACGCATCGGTGCCGTTCAACGCCGCGCGCTTTCCGCGCATCACCATTGGCGACGACGTGCGCGCGCAGCACCGTCTGATCACCGAGAAATTCGGCATCGAGCAACTGGCCCTGGTGCTCGGCGGCTCAATGGGCGCGCAGCAAACCTACGAATGGGCCATCCGCTTCCCCGACGCCGTTGCGCGCGCGGCGCCGATCGGCGGCACGGCCCGGACCACACCGCATAACCGGCTGCTGGTCGACACGTTCATCGATGCGATCACCAGCGACCCCGCTTTCGACAGCGGCTGGTACAAAGAAGGCGCCGTCCATCGCGGCCTGCGACGCCACGCGCGGCTGTTCGCCGTGTCCGGCTTCACTCAAACGCTGTTCAACCAGCCGGGCTGGCGCGACCTCGGCTTCACCACAACTGATGATTTCGTCACGGGATTCGTGGAAAACCATTTCCTGCCGCAGGACCCCAACAATCTGATTCTACTGGCGCAGAAATGGCGCGACGCCGATGTCAGCCGTCTGACGCACCACGATCTGGCCGCCGCGCTCGGCAAAATCAAAGCCAGGACCTCCGTCATCGCCATCGAAGAAGATGTCTTCTTCCCGCTCGCGGACATTGCCGCCGAGCAGACGCTGATTCCCGGCAGCGCGTTGAAGCGCGTGTCGTCCGTCTGGGGTCATCTGGCGCTGTTCGGCACCGACCCCGGATACAACCGGACGATCGACGTCCACCTCACCGAATTGCTCGCCAGCCATTGAATGAAAGGAATTCAGCCGTGTCCGATGACCGTCCCGCTATCGATCCGTATCCGCTCAGCCCCTATGTCGCCTGGGCCGGTAACCGCAACAAGGACCCGATCCTGACGGCGTTCAAGGACATCTTCCCGCGTTCGGGCGATGCCCTGGAACTGGCCAGTGGCGCCGGCCTTCACGTCAATTACTTCGCACCGTATTTCCCGCAGATTCGTTTCCAGCCCTCCGACTTCGATGCGGACGTGTTCGACAGCATCAAGCAGAAGCGCGCCGCCGCGGCCAACACCAATGTCGCTGATCCAATTCGCATCGACCTGACGGACTCGGCAACCTGGCCGCCGCGGGAGCACCAGCGTTACGACGTGATCTTCGTCATCAATATCTTCCAGGTCGCGCCGGTATCGATCGCCGACGGCATCGCCGCCCTGGCGGCGCGGTTGCTCAGGGACAGCGGCTTTGTTGCGATCTACGGGCCGTTCAAGGTGGACGGCGCTTACACCACGCCGTCGAACGAGTCCTTCGACAAGGAAATCCTGGCGGCCGGTGTGCCGGAATGGGGCCTGAAGGACGTGCGCGACCTCGAAAGCGCGGCCAGGCCGCACGGTTTAGTGCTGCGGCAGCGCCTCGACCTTCCGGCCAACAATTTCATCCTGCTGTTCGGGCGCCCGTAACCCTTTTCCGGAGAAGAACCAATGTCGACGAGAACCTTCCTGTACGCCGAAATCCAGGTCTCCATCCCGTTCGAAAAGATCGACTGGGAGTCGATCAACGTTGCGATGAAGCAGGAGCCCGGCCTCAAAAGCAAAACCTGGCTCAGCGGCATCAACAACAACACCATCGGCGGGTTCTACGAGTTCGATTCGCTGGAGAACGCGCGCGCCTATGCAACGGGCTATCTCGCCGCCGCGGCGCAGCAAATCGGCGGCAGCCTGTCCGTCAAACTGTTCGACGCCGACGTGACCGCGGCCGCGAGTGCCGCGATCGCATCGCCCTTCTACCGCTGAGCCAAACCACCATGCCGGAGCGCCTGCCATTTTCGGTCCTGACCGGCGGCCTCGGCAGCGGCAAGACCACGCTGCTGGCGGGGCTGCTGCGCCATCCGGCGATGGCGCGCACCGGCGTTGTGGTCAACGAATACGGCGAGATCGCGCTGGATGCGGTGCTGCTCGGCCATGCCGACAGCCAGACGGTCGTGCTGGCCGGCGGCTGCGTGTGTTGCCTCGCGCTGGGCGATTTCGTTGCCGCCATTCGTTCGCTGGAAGCCCGCGCCGCGGCGGTGCCGTTCGAGCGGGTGGTGATCGAGACCAGCGGGCTGGCCGATCCGCTGCCGGTCCTGCAGGCTTTGACGGCGGCGCCCGATCTGGCGCGGCGCTATGTTCCGGGCACCGTCATCGCCACCGTGGATGCCCTGCTCGGCGAAGCGGAACTCTCCGATCACCTCATCGAACGCCAAATCGCCCTGGCCGATCGGCTGGTGGTGACGAAGGGCGATCTTGCGCTGGCGGAGTCGTTGCCGGGGCTGTTGCGGCGGCTGCGCGGGATCAATCCTTCGGCCGAGGTGGTGGTTGCCGGCCATGGCGACGTCACGCCGGAGCAGGTCTTCGGACTCCGTCCGGACCGTCCGCTGGATGGCGGTCCGCATCAGCACGGCCCGGCCGCGCGCGCGATCTGTCTGACCCTGACGGAACCGGTGGACTGGAGCGTGTTCGGCCCGGCGCTGGAGCGCCTGATGCGGACGCCTGGCGTCTTGCGGGTGAAGGGCCTCTTGCAGCTAGCCGGAGCCGATCGGCCGTTGGTCGTGCAGGCTGTGCGCGGCGTTCCGCAGGTGCCGGTCTGGCTTTCGGTGCCGGATGCCGGGGATGACTTGTCGCGGCTCGTGTTCATCGCCGTCGGCCTCGATGAGGCTGCGATCAGGGCTGCTCTGCCAATTGGGAAACGGAAGGAAATAGCGTGACCATCCCTGACCGGATGACTCCGAAAGCCCGGCTTGCGGCCTTTGTCGCCGGCGAGCCGTATGACCGCGTTCCCTGCGGCGCCATGCTCAGCGAGCACGCCGCAATCGTCTCGGGCGTTACGGTGGCCGAGTATCACCACTCGGCCGACCTGATGGCGCGCGGGCAAATCGCCGCGTACCGCACCTATGGCCATGACGGGGTGGTTGTCGGGACGGGCCTTGCCGGAGTTGCCGAAGCGGCCGGCAGCCTGATCTCGTTTCCGGAGTATGCCACTCCGTACGTGTCCGACTACGTCGTCAAGGACCGAGCCGATTTGGATCGTCTTGAAGTTCCCGACGGGGCGTCCGGGGGGCGCTACGCGATCATCCTGGAAGCCGCGTCCCGCATGGCGACGGAGTTGGGCGATGAGGTGCCGGTCTCCGTCCAGGTTGCGGGGGCGTTCAGCACCGCCAGCAATCTGCGCGGCGCGGAAAGCTTCATGCGCGACATCGCGCGCGACCCGGAGTTCGCCCATCGGTTGCTGGAATACGCCCTCGCCGCCACGCTCGCCTTTGTCAGGGAGGCCGTGAGACTGCCGGTGGCGATTGGTGTCGGCGATCCGGTGGCCTCCGGTAGCCTGATCAGCCCGAAGGTGTACCGGGACTTCGCGCTGCCGTATCAGCGGCGGTTGATCGCCGAGATCGTCGCCGCGACGGGACGCCCGCCGGTGCTGCATATCTGCGGCAACACGCGGCGCAACTGGGAGCTTATGGCCGAAACCGGGGCCGGCGTGCTGTCGCTCGACAATGTCATCGACCTTGCCGAGGCGAAGGCGGCGGTGGGCGATCGGATCATCATCAGCGGCAATGTCCGGCCGACGGAGACGATGTATCTCGGCACGCAGGAGACGGTGGAGGAGAACGTCAGGGAGTGCCTGCGCAAAGCGTGGGACAGTCCGGCGGGGTTCATTCTGTCCGTCGGATGCGGGATGCCGATTACCACCCCGGCGGATAATGTCCATGCGCTGGTGCGTGCGGCCAGGAAGTACGGGCAATATCCGTACGACCCGGCGCTGTTCGCGGCGTAGGTGCAGCGCATGACCGTAACCGGCGACTGGATGACGCCCAAGGCCCGGATGCAGGCGCTGGTGTCCGGCGCGCCCTACGACCGCATCCCGTGCATCCCGAGCCTGTCCGACCACGCCGCCCTCGTGCTGGGCGTTACGGTGGCGGAGTATACCCGGTCGGCTGACCTGATGATTCGGGGGCAAATCGAGGCGTACCGGCGCTACGGCCATGACGCGGTCGGGCTCGGCCCCGGTTCAACCGGCATTGCCGAGGCAGCCGGCAGCATCGTGGCATTTCCCGAGTTCAACACCCCGTATGTCGTCGATTACGTGGTCAAGGAAACAACCGATCTGGATCGCCTGGGGATGCCCGATCCGCTGACGGCCGGACGGTTTCCACAGTTCCTCGACGCCCTCGCCGGGCTGGTCGAGGCGCTCGCAGACGAAGTGCCGATCGGCCTGACGCTTGGGGGACCGGTCAGCACAGCGAGCAATTTGCGGGGCGCAGAACGTTTCATGCGCGATATCGCTCGCGACCCGGAGTTCGCCCACAGGTTGCTGGAGTACGCCCTCGCCATTACCGTTCCGTTCGTTCGTGAGGTCGCGCGGCTGCCGGTGGGGTTCACGATCGTCGATCCGGTGTCCTCGGGCAGCCTGATCGGTCCCGCGGTGTATCGGGATTTCGCGTTTCCCTATCAGCAGCGGCTGATCGCGGCGATCATCGAGGCGTCCGGCCGCGCGCCGGTGCTGCACGTCTGCGGCAACACAAGGCGGAACTGGCACCTGATGGCGGATACCGGCGCGGGTGCTTTGTCGCTGGATAACGTTGTTGACCTGGCCGAGGCGAAAGAGGCTGTCGGCGACCGGATCACGCTCACGGGGAATATTCGTCCCACCGAAACGATGTTCCTCGGGACTCCGGCGATGGTGGAGGAAAACGTCAGGGAATGCCTGCGCAAGGCGTGGGACAGCCCGAAAGGGTTTGTCCTTGCGATGGGATGCGGACTGCCGATCGCAACGCCGCCTGACAATATCCATGCGCTGGTTGGCGCTGCACGGCGGTATGGCCGGTATCCGTTCGATCCCGGACTGTTTGGCGGGTGATACTGGATGCGGAGTGTGATGCGCAGCGATACCCACTGTGTCATGGCCGGGCTTGTCCCGGCCATCCACGACTTGCGGTGCCGATGGCGGCAAAGTCGTGGATGGCCGGACCAAGTCCGGCCATGACACCCCGGGGACGCCCGTGCCGCCCGTTTAAGTTAGCGCCTATGCGGACAAGCCGGGCCATGACGACTAAGGTCGCCGCCACGATCCCGGTCAACCTGGAAACGCTCATGGGGCCTGCGCCCGCTATGACAGTATGATCAGGCGCCCGGCACGGTGGCGGCGTTGAACCGCCGGCTGAACTCGATGTTCACATCGATCTTCCTGGCAATATCGCCGGACTCAAACAGAACGTCCGCAATATGCTGCTCGCGCCGCACAAGGTCGTCGTCGAGCGGACGAAACACTGACGAATTGTACGCCGCCACGTATCTCGCCTTTTCGGGCGTCTGCTTCATCTTCTCGATCAGGATGCGCTCCACCGCCGGTAGGTTGGCGGCATACCACGTCCAGTGCAGCCGGACGCGATTGAGGAAATCCGCCAACGCCCGGCTCTTGGCCTCGTCGCGCAACACATCGCTGCGCGCGGCGAACACCGTCAGCGAGGGAATCCCCAGATCGTCGCTGATGACCAGCAAACGCGCCGAACCCTTGTTCAGGCTTTCAATGATCGGACCCGGGCCGCCCGAGAACACGTCCGCCCGGCCGCTGTTGAACGCCGCCGCCGCGGCGTAGGTGTCGACAAGTTGCACCGGCTCGATATCGCTGGTTTTCAGGCCGGCCTTGATCCGGGTCAGGATGTATTGCAGGTAGTTGAACCCGCCGAAGTTGTACGCCCATTTCTTGCCACGCAAATCCTCCAGCGTATCGATGTGCGCCGCGGTGCGAACCGCGGTGACAATCGGCGGGTAGGCCGGGTCCAGGTTCCGCCAGCCGGCAACGATCTGCAGCGGCTGGTTGCCTTCGGTCCAATCGGTGCGGGCGCGGCCTTGCTCGATGATCAGCGAGGTGTCGCCCATCAGTCCGACATCGATCGCTTTCGAATACAAACCGGAAAGTTGCGCTGCCGGACCGGGCAGCGTCGCCCATTGCGGCTCGAACGGAGCACCCTCCAGCACGCCCGAAGCGTTGACGGTTTCCTGCAACGCGATGTCCTGCGTGCCGACGATCAGCCTGACCGCGGACTGCTGCGCCCTGGCGAAGGGCGGAGCCAGCGTGGCGGCAGCAGTCAGGGCAGCGAGGCGGCGGCGGGAAAGCGACACGGCAGGCTCCATCGTTGTTTCAGTGCACCGCAACGCCAAGTTCGCTTAACAGGCGGATGCGCAGATCGGAAAAGTCTCGGCCGGAACGAATTCGTGGCTGCGGAAAATCCACTGACAGGTCCAGCGATATCCGGCCGCTGGACAGCACGAGCACCCGGTCCGCCAGAAGGATCGCCTCATCGACGTCATGCGTCACCAGCACCACGGCCGGGCGGTAGCGCTGCCAAAGCTGGCCGACGAGTTCATGCATCCTGATGCGGGTCAGCGCATCCAGGGCCGCGAATGGCTCATCGAGCAACAGCAGATCGGGTTGCTGCACCAGCGCCCGTGCCAGCGCCACGCGCTGCGCCTCGCCGCCGGACAACGTCTTCGGCCAGGCGTTCACCTGATCGGCCAGGCCGACCTCGGTGAGCGCCGCTTCGGCGCGGGCGCGTGCGGCGGCGCCGCGGCGGCCGAGCACGACATTCTGCCAGACGCGCTTGGCCGGCACCAACCGAGGCTCCTGGAACACGACGGACCGCCGCCGCGGCACCCGCACCGTACCGCCGTCCGCGCGGTCAAGCCCCGACAGCAGGCGCAGCAGCGTCGTCTTGCCGGTGCCCGATGCGCCGAGGATCGCAACGAATTCCGCGGGCCGGATCGTCAGCGCAAACCCGTCCAGCACGGCGCGCCCGGCGAAGACCCGGCTGACGCCGTGCAGTTCAACCGCGTGGTCATGCGAGAGCAAGCTTCGGCCTCCATGGCAGCGCGAGATGCTCCAGCAGGCGCATCAGCAGGTCGATGGCGATGCCAAGCGCGGCGTAAACCAGGATACCGGCGATGATGATATCGGATCGCTGGTTCATGTTGGCATTGTTGAGGATGTAGCCGATGCCGGAACGGGCGTTGATCTGTTCTGCAACGACAAGCGCCAGCAGCGCCGCACCCGACGCATACCGCAGACCGACGAGGATCGAGGGCAGGGCGGTCGGCAGGATCACATGCCATGCCGTCTGGCGGTGGCTGAGACCGAAGATCGAGGCAGCCTCGATCAGTTTCGGGTCGACCCCGCGGACCCCGGCATAGGTGTTGAGGTACATCGGAAAGATCGTCGCCGCGATGATCACCATCAGCTTCGCCAGTTCGTCGATGCCGAACCAGGTGATGAACAGCGGCACCAGGGCGATGAACGGAATGGTCCGCAGCATCTGCAGCGGCGCATCGAACAGTCCCTCGCCGATGCGCCACAGCCCGGCGAACAGGCCGAGCGCCAGGCCGGTTGTGCCGCCGATGGCGAGGCCGGCCACCGCCCTGCCGAGCGAGACGGGCAACGCCGCCTGCAAGTCGCCAAGCCGAATGAGTTCGGCAAAGGCGGCGACGATGTCCGCCGGCGACGGCAACACCTCCGTCGCGACGAACCCGAACGAGGACGCAAGCTGCCACGCCAGCAGAATGACCGCGGGGGCGGCGGCGCGCAGCAGCCATCCGTTCAGGCGCGACCGTCCCGGCGCGGGAACAAGGTGCGGGCTGAGATCGATCAGGCCGCCCTCGCTGCCGCGCGCGGGTGCTTGCCGCGCCGGCGGGATATTGAACTTGATGATACCGTGATTCAGATCGTCCGCCAACGTCAGAAGAGCCCGCCGGTTGGCAGCGGAGATCCGTTCAGGGCGTGAACGCCGATGGCGCGCGGCCAGGAAGAGGTAACCCGTGCGTGGGCGGCCAGCGCGAAATGCATGCCATCATTCATTCGGATGTCCATTCCCTAGCTTGCCGGAGGCGGCGGCCTACGGTCGATCGAACATGCGCTCGCAGGGTGAAGCCATATTAGCACGCCGTCAACACGTGAATAAGCAAAAGCGTGGCTCAGCGCACAGGCTGAACGCCGACACAGCGGACCTCACCGGGTCAGTTCACCCGGTCGTCCCGCGGCCCCAACTGAACGGCGGCAGTGCGCCGTTGACCGCGAAATCGCCGACACTGCGATGGTGATAGATCCGTGGATTATGCGACGCGATGGTCCGCGCATTGCGCCAGTAGCGGTCGAGACCGTTGTCGCGCTTCGCGGCCGACGCACTCAGCGCATCGAAGGCTTCCGTCACGGCATGCAGCACCAGGTCGCTGACCA
>Ga0326728_10007858_pt1 | contig 26932 bp, 24 predicted proteins | sample MB3enrmetagenome_FD_207602 | JGI IMG/M metagenome (GOLD analysis project Ga0326728, IMG submission 207602) | Lab enriched peat soil microbial communities from McLean, Ithaca, NY, United States - MB31MN | ecosystem: Environmental > Terrestrial > Soil > Wetlands > Peat | place: USA: New York...
GCAGAAGTCTTTTCCGTATTTCTCGAAGACCTTTGCCGTCCGGTAGTCGGCAGCGACAAACTCCCCGACACTCTTGCTGCAACTATCCTGTTCCAAACTCCCTGGTCCTGTCATAATAACCTCCCCTCTATTCAAGCGGCACCCGGATCGTTTGCACTGCCATCCCGTTCCCGGTCAAGAAAGCTTTGGGTCTTTTACATCCAGGCGGGAATACTACGGTCGAGCAGAAGATCCGCACTTCATTATACCGCGCTTTTTCGGCTTTGCGGAAACTCCGCCGAAAACTCCGATCTTTGCCTTGCTCCGGATGATCAAGTGAACAATACGAAGAATGACAGAGACCCCGTCCCTCCCTGTATGCAGCGATGATCAAGGCCTCCCTGTTGCAGTCAAAAGAAACTGCCTTATACTTTAACAGAAGAGATGCTTACCCGAAACCTGGGCGATACTGCGGATGCCGCGCCAGGCGGCTTCGCTGGCAAAAGGAAGCGATATTTCCCCATGCGGACCCCACAGCTCAAAAACCGTCTCGTCTGTGAGATAGTCGTGCTCGTGCTGCTGACAACGTTTTTTCTCCTCGTTTTCCCCAAGCGGCACATGTTCCTCGACGTCTCTCTGGCCCTCTTCGCCCTGGGACTCCTTGCCCTTGACGCCAGATTCACCAAAGGGGATGATCCTGATAAATTCGCGAAGTTGGCAGGCGCGGCGCGTGGCGGCAAGGGATGAGTTCACGTCTGTCCAAGATCAGCCGCGACTGTATTCGGACCGGTCTCCTTCTCTGCGTGCCGGCCCTGATCGCCTGGGTAACCGGACGCCCCTTCATCTTCCCGAGCCTTGGCCCATCCGCATTTTCCCTCGTTATTGGCGGTAAGGCTGAAAATACGGGACGCAGGGTCATTGGCGGACATCTGGTCGGGGTCTTGGGCGGGCTGCTGGCCTACCATCTGGTTGCCTATGGGCTCGCCATTGCCGCCCTCCCATCCGCCCAGTCCGTTCCCTTGCTGCGCCTTGCCGCCAGCGGTGCGATCTCCGTCGTCCTCACAACCGCGGGGATGCTGGCAGCGAAGGCCGAGCACCCCCCTGCCTGTGCCACCACCATGATCGTCTCGCTCGGCATCCTGGCGACATACCTGGACGCAATCTCCATCATGCTGGCCGTTACGGCGATGTACGCCGTCCATAAATTGCTCCCGGCAACGCTGCTTGCCGGCGGTAATAGTGGCGACGGCGATAGTTAGTAGAGGATAATCCATTTCAGGCAATAGCCAGGCTATATCCGGCTCCTCGTGGTCTCCTCGGCCGACCTGTTGAATCTACCTTATGCCGTGGTAGTCTTATCAGAAATGGAGTGTCAAATGAAAAGATCGACTGGAGAGAGAGAGAGAGAGAGAAGAATCGAGCGCCTTACTCTCGCCGTGGTGGCGAAATGCCACGATCCTCGTGCTCATGGTTCGGAGGTGACCCATGTTTGTCGTTATTATTTCTTTCCCGCCGATAAAGGGTGGTAAAGAGGCCGAGTTTCTCCGCTGGTTTGCCTCGGCGAACCAGGCATTTTCCATATTCAGCGGTTTTATCCGGAGAAGGCTTTTGAAGCCGGTAGAGGGCGGAACGTATGCGGCTGTCGTTGAATTCGAAAGCCAGGCCGCCTTTCAGGCCATGCACGGCAGCCCCATTCATGACATGGTCGGTGAACAGGTAATGCCGTTGTTTGACGGGAAACCCACCCCCACGTTCTATGAGGTGATTTCTGGATAGAGCATAAATAGGTAGCGGCCGACTGCGCTAAAGTTGCTGCTTCATTTATATTTTATGAGGAAGCGGTTATGGGAAATGAACTAAACAGTTTTGGCTCCCTGGCGACCCTTACGGTCGATGGTAAAAAATATCAGTATCATTCCCTACAAGCTCTTGCCAAATCCCTCCACGTGGATCTTTCTCAAATCCCCTTTTCCCTGCAAATACTCCTGGAAAACCTTCTGCGTCGGGAAGACGGTGTGACCGTCAGAAAAGAGGATATAGAGGCCGTTGCCAGATGGGACCCGGTAGCTGTGTCGGACAGGGAGATCCAGTTCGTGCCGGCGCGGGTGCTCCTCCAGGACTTCACGGGCGTTCCGGCCGTCGCCGATCTCGCCGCCATGCGATCGGCGCTGCACAGACTTAATGGGAAGCCTTCCTGCATTAATCCCTTGCAGCCGGTCGACCTGATAATCGACCATTCGGTGCAGGTGGACCGGTATGGCACTGTTTCAGCGCTGAAAGCGAATTCAGACATAGAGTTCGAACGTAACCATGAGCGCTACCAGTTCCTCCGCTGGGGGCAGAAGGCATTCGCAAACTTCCGCGTCGTCCCTCCCGAAACAGGTATCTGCCACCAGGTAAACCTGGAGTTCCTGTCCCGCGTCATCATCTCCGCGGAACAGGACGGCATGACGTGGCTCTACCCCGACACGCTGATAGGTACCGACTCCCACACCACCATGATCAACGGGTTGGGGGTGGTGGGGTGGGGGGTGGGAGGGATCGAGGCGGAGGCGGCCATGCTCGGCCAGCCCTGTTCGATGCTCATTCCCCAGGTGGTCGGTTTTCGCCTCACGGGGAGGCTGAAGCCGGGGGCGACTGCCACCGACCTCGTCCTGACGATCACGCAGATGCTCCGCAAGAAAGGGGTCGTGGGGAAATTCGTGGAGTTCTTCGGCCCCGGCCTTGCCGCGCTCCCCGTGGCCGACCGTGCGACAATCGGTAACATGGCACCGGAGTATGGCGCCACCATCAGCATCTTCCCGGTCGATGAGCAGACCACCGCCTACCTGCGCCTTACCGGGCGGGCGGCGCTCGTGCCGCTGGTCGAAGCCTATTACAAGGCGCAGGGACTCTGGCACACGCCCGGCCAGCCTGAGTCGTCATACAGCGACACGCTGGAGCTGGACCTGAGCACTGTCGAGCCGTCCCTTGCCGGTCCCTCCCGGCCCCAGGACTGGCTGCCGCTCAAGTGGGTGCGCGGCTCTTTCCGCAAATCGCTGGTCGCGTTGCTGCAGCACGATGCGGCGAAGCTGGAGAAGGAGACCCTGGAACGGTGGCTCGGCGAAGGGGGCTCGCCGATGACGGTTGCCCCGGAACTGGCGGCACTCCATCCCGACCGGGAGCTTGGCGCACTGGGGCAATGCGTACCGCTGCGGCAACCGGACGGCGCTGCTTACAGCCTCTGCCACGGTTCCATCGTCATTGCCGCCATCACCAGCTGCACTAATACCTCCAATCCCTCGGTGATGATCGCCGCCGGGCTTCTGGCGAGAAACGCGGTGCAGCGCGGCCTGCAGGTCAAGCCGTGGGTGAAGACGAGCCTTGCCCCCGGTTCCAAGGTGGTCGCCGATTACCTTGTTGTCAGCGGGCTTATCCCCTATCTCGAAGGGTTGCACTTTCATCTGGTCGGTTATGGCTGCACGACCTGCATCGGCAACAGCGGGCCGCTGGCCGAGCATATCGTCAGGGCCGTTGTCGACGGAGGGCTGGCAGTCGCGGCGGTGCTCTCCGGCAACCGGAACTTTGAAGGGCGGATCAACAGCTACGTCCGGGCTAACTATCTCGCCTCTCCACCACTTGTCGTCGCCTATGCCCTGGCCGGAAACATCAACATCGACCTCACTTGCGACCCACTCGGGATCGACCCGAACGGCCAGCCCGTTTACCTGGCCGATATCTGGCCCGCGGAGGAAGAGGTGGCGGAGCTTGTCCGCAGCCATGTCTCGGCGGCACAATTCAGCCGCACCTATGCGGACGTCTTCAAAGGCGACGAACTGTGGAGACGACTCAAGGTCGCGGCTGGAGAACTCTACCGGTGGCAGGAGCAATCGACCTACATCAAGGAGCCGCCGTTTTTCAACGATTTCACGTTGGCCCCGTCGCCAGTCGCCGACATCAGGGGTGCCCGGGTGCTCGTTCTCCTCGGCGATTCCGTAACGACCGACCACATCTCTCCGGCCGGTTCGATCGGCAAGGACTCTCCGGCCGGGCACTACCTCATATCTCTCGGGATTAAACCGGGGGACTTCAACTCCTACGGTTCCCGCCGCGGCAACCACGAGGTGATGGTCCGGGGGACCTTTGCCAACATCCGCATAAGGAACCGGTTGTTGCCGGGGGTGGAAGGAGGGATGACAGTCTGGCTGGCGAAAGACGGGGAAAAAGGTGAACAGCTATCTATTTACGATGCTGCCGTGCGCTATGCACAAGAAGGAACCCCGCTCATCGTCATTGCCGGCAAGGAATACGGGACCGGCTCATCGCGGGACTGGGCGGCCAAGGGGACGCGGCTTCTGGGTGTCCGTGCGGCGATTGCCGAAAGCTTCGAACGGATTCATCGTTCAAACCTAGTGGGGATGGGAATCCTCCCGCTGCAGTTCCAGCCGGACGAAACATGCGGCTCCCTCGGCCTTACAGGGCTGGAAAGCTTCACCATCGAAGGGCTCGCCTCCCTGGAGCCTGGGCAGAGAGTTCCCGTAAAAACCGAATCTCCCGATGGTTCGACCGGCCGGTTTTTAGTGACCGTCCGAATCGATACCCCCAATGAGCTCGACTACTTCTTCCATGGCGGAATTCTGCAGTATGTCCTGCGCCGGGCTCTTAAATGAATCATGAAAACGAAACAGGAGTGAAATGTAATGACCATAACTGGCTGGGAAAATTTGGGATCTAAGTTTTACTGGATTCCCGTCCTAACGATACTGTTCATTTTTGGCCTGGTCGCCTACCTTGCCGAGAAGAGACCAGGGAAAATACGCAGTAAAAAAGGAAAAGAACGAAGGGTGAAAAAAGTCTGAGTGTGCGGTGCTCAATGGTGGTCATCTCCCATGTGTGGTTGCAAAACAATCCACAGCCTGGCCTTTGGCTTTAAGGATTGAGTGAAAGGCGAGCTTCGTTTGAATCGGGAGTTCCTTATGAAATAAGAGAAGGAGAAAGGCATAATGGAGAAAATGGATATGAAAATGCTGGAGGAACTCGGAGAGAGTGAGTATCGGGAGTTAGAGTATGTTTATTGTAAATTGCGCGACTTGAAGACCTCCATTGCACAAATGCATGATGATTTTGTCGCGCAGGCAATACCCCCGGAGTTTGAAAAAGTGGAGGCAATCCACCTGATGGTTAACGAAGTGTTTGATGATCTTGAGCGGTATATGCGCCCCATATGCGACCCTGATTCTGCATACAAAACCGTGAGACGAGAAGAATAATAGAACGCAATTCGCTGAAAGTTTCACCAGTCTGGGATCCGGTCGTGAAAGCTGCCCGTGAGACGGCCAAAAAGCTTTAGCAAGATGCGGGTTGAATTCTCGTTGAAAGGAGAGACAATCTTGCAGTTCACTGGTGATGGATATTATTCATGAAAGCCCAAGTATCGAATTCTCAGTTGTTGATTTATACGGTGGGGCATTCGACTCACAGCCTTGACGACTTTGTCGGGCTGCTGCGAGCATACGGCATCGAGCGTTTGGTGGATGTGCGGACAATCCCCCGTTCCCGACATAACCCACAGTTCAACTTCGACACGCTGGGCAGGTTCCTCCGTAACCGCCGCATCGGTTACAGGCACATGAAAGAGCTGGGAGGGTTGCGCCACGCCCGCGCCGATTCCCCCAACACCGGCTGGCATAATCCTTCTTTCCGCGGCTTCGCCGATTACATGCAGACGCCGGAGTTTGCCTCGGCCGTGGCTAAACTTATCGAACTGGCCACAGAGAAGATTACCGCCATCATGTGCGCCGAGGCGGTCCCCTGGCGCTGCCACCGCTCCCTCATCGGCGATGCCCTTGCCATCCGTGGTGTTGAGGTCAGGGATATTTTCAGTTCCAAAATCACTAAGCCTCATATACTCATGGCTATGGCGAAGGTGCGTGGAACTACAGTAACATACCCGGCTCAGGAGGCGGTAAAAGGTAATACGTCAGGGCCTCCTGACAAGTGATACGAAATACGATCGGCGTTTACCTGACAAAAGACAGTGAGGGGAATAGCGGTGTTGATAAAAGTTATCTATCTCGATGCAAGTGCAGGGGAAGTCGATTCCAATGTGCTCGACGATAATTATGCTCTCAGGTTTTTCACAAATAGCAAGGGGGTGGATTTCTGGATTCATGGCCGTGATCTGCCCGGTTATCCGGCATCTCATGGCTGTATCGGATTGTATGATGAGGAGATGCAGAAAAAATACTATAAATACCCGAGAAAACCGTTGCTGGAAGAGGCTAAAACCCTCTACCAATGGGTGGTTGATCCTTCCAAGGATGATAACGGATACACTATCCTGAATAACGGGCCCAAGATCCTGATAATCGGGCATGCTCCGCTTGAGGGACCAGAGTGCGCATTGTAAGTCTTCCACCTCGCCGAACGAGACCGGCGAGTGTTCATGTACCTTTGTTCAGTATTACCCAACCCCCTATTATATTTCTTTTTCCTTACCGACCTTGCCAATGCCTAGCGTAGGTTGACCTTAGTTCGAGGTGTTATATAGGCATTGAATAGTTATCACAACATGCCGCAATAATACGGATATATTCATTATGCATTTCAATATACCCCTCCGGGATACCCCCACAAGTTTACGTTCTTCCTCGTGTCAGAGGGGCCAACAACCTGCCTCTATTATTTACTATGTTCAAGTCCGCCCTGGCTCCCCACTAAGGACTCGAACTGATTCTCTTTTGAGAATTAGGTTGCGTAAAAGCCTTCATGGCATGTGTTTAGATAGGCATCGAAACACACCCATAACATGCCGTAAATTAAGTGATTATCCGGGTGTCTTATCCGTCGTACCCCCTGTATATACCCCCATTAATTAGTCACTGTAAACCACCGGCTATGCCGGTGTGACTATAAAAGGCTATGCCGTTCCGGCGTGACCTTCACGTAGGTATTTGAACCATATGTCCAAGTTCGCCATGGCATTATGAAACTGACCGAGCAGGAGATTAGGCACCACCATAAGCTTTTAACTTTGTTTTTCAGCCCCTTTTAGGGGCTTTCCTCAAGCCACCTGCTATGCAGGTGGTTCTGTGACTCTTCAGGGAAATCCCTGTCTATCAACCTTCATTGGCCGGGGAGAGTTATGGAAACGTCATTTGGCTTCCTGATAAATACACTATGTTGGGATGCAGCGTTATAAATATATGGAGTCGTCTCCCTAAATGGCAAAAACGAATTATAAGGATCAGCCTGTCGGGTTAAGTTCTTAGAAGTCAGAGCGGTATCGTCTGATAATGCCAATTTTGGCTCTCATCAGACAAAACTTTCTCCCAATATTGACGTCCGTTTGAGGTATACCCCATGCTGACATGTGTCTGACTCCCTAAGAGGATCAATTCCTGGTTTAAACTCAATTTTTTGATTTATGGCAGTGACTATTTGGTTTATAGTGCCTAAATAATGCTTTTCTCAACCACAGGGATTTTCACAGGGTAATGGGAATGAAAAAACTTTTCTCACTATTCACAATATCGCTTGTAATCCAAATGATACAGCTTGGAGTTACCCCCACTATTTTCGCAGCCGAACTGACTGCAGAAGAATGGCTAAAAAAAGCTAATGGAGCACTTGGAAAAGACAACCATGAGCAAGCGATAGAAGCTTATAGTAAGTCGATAGAATTGAGGCCTAGCTTTGGTTACTTCAATCGAGGTGGCGAGTATTCAAAGTTGGGCAACTATCAGCAGGCGATTGGTTAGACGATGGGAGCACAGTCCCGGAGGAAAAGGAGGACAAGAACATGGGAACGAAGGTTGGAGTGGGATACAGTTTCCACAGGAACCCGGCGGAAGGGGGGAAGATGGCTTCCCTCAAAGCCATGGAGCAGGCTGATATCGACAAGCCTGATTTTGTCTTCGTCTTTGCCACCGTAGGCTATAATCAACAAATCCTCATAGATTCCATCAACGACATAACCTCCGGCGCTCCTTTAAGCGGATGTTCAGGAGAAGGTATAATAACCCAGGATGTGATCAGCGAAACTAACTTCGGTGTCGCCGTCATGGTGTTAAAATCCGACGAGTTAAGGTTTGGCAACTTTTACGCGACCGAGATAGAGAACCGGCTGGATATCGCCGGAGAGCGCCTGGCTGCGGAGTTCAAGCCTTTCCTGGCGGCTGAACCCGTTGCCTGTCTCATTTTCGCCGACGGCCTGATCTTCAATTTCGACATATTCATGACGACCTTCGAGAAAGCGCTCCCTAACGGCAGGAAACCGCCCATCCTAGGGGGGATGGCCGCGGACAACTGGGCGACCCGGAAGACATACCAATACCATAACGAAAAAGTGTTTTCCGGGGGGATATCGTGCGTTGCCATCTCCGGCAGGGGTGAAATAATCTGCGGGGTAAACCACGGTTGTGTCCCTGTCGGCAGAAAACACACGATAACGCGGAGCAAGGGGAATGTTATCTACGAAATCGACGGAACACCGGCCCTGAAAGCGATGCAAGACTTTTTCGAGGAAGACTGGCAGGAATATTGGAACAAGACATCCATTAATCTCTGTCTCGGCTTCAAGACCCCCGAGAGAATCAGATGCAATTATGAAGAGTACGTTGTCCGCTACATGATAACCAAAAACGAACAGGAAGGTTCAGTGACGATCCAGTCCGATGTCAGGGAAGGGACCGATCTCTGGATGGTGCGCCGCGACAATGAATTGATTATGTCCGGATTGCAAAAACTCGCCCGCCGGTTGAAGGACGAGCTGGGAGCCAGGAAGCCGAAATTCATCATGCAGTTCGAATGCGCCGGACGAGGCAAGGTCTTCCTGCGGGAGCGGGTGAAGATCGAACTGATAACCTCCCTGCAGAGGGATATGGGGTGCGATATCCCCTGGATCGGTTTCTACGGCTACGGAGAGATCGGACCGGTGGCGGATAAAAACTGTTTTCACAACTTCACCACGGTCGTCTCCGTCTTTTACTGAATAATTGAATAGGCTGACCTATGAAGACCATTAAAAAGAAAAATGATTCCGCGAGAGAGGCGGCCGACTCTGCGGCCCTGCGTATCGAGAACGAGACCCTTGCCCAGCAGATCAGGCGGTTGATCAAAGCGGAGAGCAGACTTTACGCCTTCCAGGAACAGCTGGACGCCCAGCTCAGGGAATACAAGGGGCTCTATGAACTGAACAGAAGACTTATCGGGACCTTCGATATCGGGGAGATGTTTGAATACACCTGCGAGTATGTGATCAACGGACTCGAGTACGAAAGGGTCCTTATCTTTCTTCAGGGCAAGGAAGCATACGACTACGCAGTCAGTGCCATTGACGGATACTACGACTCAGTGGAAAGAGAGCGCGTAGCCAGACTGGTTATCAAACATGACGAACCGATCCTGGCGCCTCTTTACAAGGGGGATGAATACCTGATATGCAGCGCCGACTCCGCGGCCGGTGATTTCGCGGATTATCGACAGAAACTCGCCATGAATGAATTCCTGATCTACCCCCTCGTCTCCCATGTGCCTCCCCTCGCGTTTCTCGCTGTGGGAAACACCGCAGAAAACGCCGGATTCTATCACCGTGTCAGCGAAGACCAAGGGAGCCTTCTCGGCATCGGAAATCTCGTGGGGCTTCTCGCTTCGTCCATAGAAAACCGCATACTCTACGAAAATATGAACAAGGCCTTCGAGCTTGTGAAACTCGCCGAGGCAAAATACCGGGATATCTTCGAAAATGCTGCGGAGGGGATATTCCAGACAAGTGTCGAAGGGAAGTTCTTGAGCTGCAATCCCGCCACCGCCTCGATCCTGGGATATGATTCCCCTGACGATTTGATCTCCAGCGTTACCGACATCGAGAGGCAGCTATATGTAAATCCTCAACGACGCAGGTGTCTCTTGGAGATGTTACGAAACCGCGAAAATGTAAAGAACTTCGAAGTGGAATTCTACAGAAAGGACAGGAAAAGGCGGTGGGCGCTGCTGAGCGTCCACCCCACCTTTGACGAGAATGGGGAGATAATCTACCTCAACGACATCTTGCTGGATATCACTGAGCGCAAGCTGGCAGAAGAGGCGCTGAAAAATTTGAATGAAGAGCTTGAAAACCGGGTCGCGGAACGAACGGAGGAGTTGGCAGCTACTATTGAGAACCTGGAGTTTGAGATTTCTGAGCGGAGCAAGGCGGAAGAACGCGCTATGCGCTTGAACCGGCTTTATTTGGTACTATCCGAAATCAACCAGGTTATAGTCCACTGCAAAGACCGGGATACCCTTTTTAGCGATTTCTGCCGGATCGCTGTGGAGGACGGTGGCTTCAAACTGGCCTGGGTTGGCTTGATTGATGAGGGGAGCGGCAAAGTGAAGGTAGTAGCTGCCAATGGCGCAACCGGCTACCTGGACGACATCAAAATCACGTTCACCGAAGAACCGGAAGGACTCGGCCCGACCGTGATATCGGTTCGCGAAGGCACCTATTACATCTGCAATGACTTTCTCGGTTCCCCAATCACCCGTCATTGCCATGAAAAGGGCCGGGCCCACGGCATTCGAGCGTCAGCGAGCATCGCCCTGAAAGAGGAGGGGCGGGTTATCGGGGCACTTACCTTCTATGCGGACAAAAAGGATTTCTTTGACCAACAGCAGGTTGAGCTGATCCGGCATATGGGAGAAGACGTCTCTTTCGCCCTTGGCAACATCGTCCGGGAAAAACGGCGTCAGGAAGCGGAGCGGGCCCTGCGTGAGGAAACTGCCGAGCGCCTGCTGGTCTTGGAAGCCCTTCGCGAAAAGGAACAAATGCTCTTGTCACAGAACCGACAAGCGGCCATGGGTGAGATGCTCGGCAATATCGCCCACCAGTGGCGGCAGCCTTTAAACGCTCTTGGGCTTATGATTCAGCAACTGTTGATGATTTATGATCTCGGACAATTAACCAGGGAGTATCTGGAAGATAATGTCAACAGCTCGATGGAACTCGTCCAACACATGTCCCGGACCATCGACGATTTCAGGAATTACTTCAGACCGGATAAGGAAAGGTCCGAGTTCAAAGTGAGTGAGGCAATGTCAAATGCATTATCACTTATAGAAGACAGCTTCAAAAGTCAGCATATAGGTATCGAAATCGTTGTAAAGGATGATCCTGCTATCTATGGATATAGGAATGAATTCGCGCAGGCCCTCCTCAACATCCTAAACAATGCCAGAGACGCCTTAACAGAAAGGGATACCGAAGATGCCAAGGTGAAGATTATCATATGGAGTGAAGACGGAAAGGCTGTCATAACCATTTCCGACAACGCCGGGGGCATACCGGAGAAGATCATGGGCAAGATATTCGACCCCTACTTTACCACCAAGGGGCCGCAGAGAGGAACAGGAATCGGCCTTTTCATGTCTAAGACCATCATAGAAAAGAATATGGGGGGGAGGCTAACCGCGCGCAACATTGCCAACGGCGCTGAAGTCAGGATAGAGGTGTGAGATACAAGAAAGGAGTAAAGTCCCCACACTTGCGCAAACGGCATAAGTCGAACTTTGATCATTTATATAGGCATCATATTGAGCTTACAACATGCTGGAATGCCAGGATAGTTACAGTTTTAAAATGCAATATACCCCTCTTCGATACCCCCAAATATTCGGCTCTTCCATTCAGGATAGTCGGGCGCAAAACGCTCGAAATCTCCAATCATGCATACGCTGAGAGCACAGCGGGTTCATCGCTGTTGCGCTTTGTTGGGAATTCGCTATTCTCGCTCAATAACTTACTTAACTTACCAGCGTCCCCTCAACCTTTCCTTCGTTTCAGGCTTGTGGCACGAACGCATGTTTGTGCCGACGAGATTTTCCGCATTCATGATGGCCTTGAACAGCTCTTCACCTCGCCTGTTAATGTAGGTAAGTTAAAATCCAGGTCCGAGGCTATGGCAGCCACTTTCTAGGTTGTCGAACATGTTTTTTGCATCCATTTTCTTTTCCTGGTTATTGGCTGTAACTCCTGGAGAATATCCGGAACGCGGGCGGGAGTTGACCGTGCGGCTTTTCGGTTCTGGCCGACAGCCTTGTTGGGACCGAGTTGTTTCATAGTTTGTTTTTCAAAAACGGAAGTCCTGAGAGTCGAGCCTTCTATGTTCCTAAGACAGATGTTCTAACGCTGCCAGCCTCAGAGCGCAGGACCGGGATATCGGGGAGAGTTTTTTTCTTCCCTTCGGCATCGATCCGCACAAAAGTCACTTTGGTTGAGAACACGATCTTTTCCTCTACGGCACCTGGCGCATCCGCAAATACATTAACCGCATATGAAACAGAACTCGTTCCCCGATGGGCCGGGAGGATGTTAAAGCGCAGGATCGAACCATTCAGCACCCGTTCCTTGAAGCTGATCTGATCCATCCCTACCGTGACCATGGAACAGCCCGGGAAATCCAATGAAGCGCAAATCCAGGCGAATTCGTCGACCCAGCTTAGCAAAGCTCCTCCAAAGAGGTTGCCGTGATGGTTCTGATGTTCCTTGCGTACAACGGTAAAATTGTCCATGATTCCTCCCCCTGTCCTGACAAATCAAACCTATTCCAACGGTAGGCATCAGGCGCGGGACTGTAGCCGAAGGGAAGCGGAGGGCGGAAGCCCCGTCGCCTGCATGCCCGTGTTAGCCCGCCTTTTGCTTGAAACCAACGCTTTCCAACGCCATAGTGTGGCGGATGTTCATTAAGCATCTAGTTTCCTGGTACCCAGCCATTTCACCATCTCAGGGTTACGATGGTCAAAGAAACTACTTGTCTTTGTGTCTAACGTTGTAATAGCCGTCATGTCTTCCGCGCTTAATTCAAAATCAAACACGCTGATATTTTCTATCATTCTCTCTTTGCGAACTGATTTTGAAAGAGCAACTATACCTCTTTGTGTAAGCCAGCGGAGAATGACTTGGGCAACGCTTCTTTTGTGTTTCGCGGCGATTGAAAGCAGCAACTCATTTTTAAAAATATTGTTCTTTCCCTCTGCAAATGGAGCCCATGCCTCAACCTGAACGTTGTTTTCTTGTAAAAACTTTTGCGTATCAATTTGCTGATGGAAAGGGTTTACTTCAATCTGATTTACCGCAGGCGTTAATTTGTTGTGAATCATCAAATCCATTATTCGGTCAGGATGAAAGTTTGAAACCCCGATTGCTCTGACTTTGCCTTGTTGATACAGTTCTTCCATCGCACGCCATTCACCATACACATCGCCAAATGGCTGATGAATCAGATACAGATCAATGTAATCTAATTGCAATCGCTTCAGAGAATTTTCAAAGGCGCTTATAGTGCCTTCATAGCCATTTCTCTGAATCCAAAGTTTTGTAGTGATAAACAGTTTTTCTCTTGCAACGCCGCTTTGTTTGATGCCCTTGCCAACCGCCTCTTCGTTCAAGTAAGAAGCGGCAGTGTCAATATGGCAATATCCTGTTTGAATAGCGTCAACCACGCTTCTTTCACATTCGGTCAAATCAGTTATCTGAAAAACACCGAAACCGAGAATGGGTATTTCAACGCCATTGTTCAATGTTACGTTTTGCATAATTCTCTCCTAAAGTTTTGATATTGCTGTATTTTACGCTTGCCACTAATGAAGCAAGCGGTCTAACGGCTTTGCGCTTGACCTGACGGGCGGGTTTATGCCCGTTCATGGTCTGAGCGCTGGTTAGTGCTTCGCACTCCAATCCATCGTTTTGGCTGATTTTGGTGAGACCAGTCCGTTTTCTTCTATCTTTTTTGAAACTCTCGTAATCTTTTCAATAGAGCAATCTTTCCATCCTGTATTAGCGCACCGCCGAGCATGACCTTGTATTCGCTCAATGCCTGCTGGGCAATAAGGGAAGCTAAAATCACCATAAGCCTTGTTTTTGTATCAAGGTTTCCGTATGAAAGAACTTCGTCAAAGGCGAAATTGTCGAACACTTCGATAAGTTCGGGATCTGTGACCTTGAGTGTTGATTTGGGATTTGGGAAAAGTTCCTCGTGATTTTTCTGTGCTGTTTCACTGATAGCCATAGGAATGCCTCTTTATTTCAATTTATTGTAATCTTCGTCCGATACTGGCTCCAGCCATGTTGCCGGACCTTTTTCGGGATTGACCTCAACGGCAAGGTGTACAAACCAACTATCCCTGGCAGCACCATGCCAGTGCTTAACATCAGCAGAAATATTGACAACATCTCCCGCGTGAAGCTCCTGTGCCGGCTTTCCCCATTCCTGATAGTAGCCTCTGCCGCCCGTCACAAGCAGAATCTGGCCTCCTGCGTGTTTGTGCCAGCTGTTGCGGCATCCCGGCTCAAAGGTCACATTCCCGATGGGAAGTGCCGAGCCGAAAGGCGTCAGCATATTGAGCCATACCGTTCCGTTAAAGTTATCGCTTTTAAACTTTTCTCCAATGGGAAAAATCACGCTATTGCTTAGATCGTTTGCGTCCATGATTTACTCCTTCATATCTTCCTCTGATTGGTTTTGTGGTGAAACGACTTCACACCATTCCCTTTACCCTATGCATTTCTCCCCATTTCATACGCCTGGGTCATCGCCGGACTTCCTTTGATGTCTCCCTTATTCCATGCACCGGTTCCATAGATGACCCCTTTTTCCTTGGCTCCGCTCAGGCAGGAAGTAAACCCCCTGAATCCTTCAAGGGTTCTTTCCAGCAACTCTTTCCTGCTGACTGCGGCAGTCATGATAAAATACATCTCCTTGTTGCTGATCCCGGTATATCTCGCATACGTTCTGTCGATCAAAGTTTTCATCTGTCCACTCATGGTGTAAAAATAGACAGGCGTTGCCATGACGATCACGTCGGCACCGATCATTTTGTCGAGTACCTCATCCATATCATCCTGCTGAGTACATCGGCCGCCATTGCCTTGACATGCGCCGCATGCAATACAATGATTGATAATTTTGTCCCTTATGAATATCTTTTCCACCTGATTGCCTGCCTCTGTCGCCCCAAGCATGAACTGATCACATAACAGATCGGAATTCCCTCCTTTTCTCGGGCTTGCAGACAATACCAATACCTTTTTTGCCATATGCGTCATCCTCCTCGTATTCTCTGTCCTTGAGCGATGTTACAGACCGGTTCTTTTTTCCAGGGCTTCAGGGTACCGGGCCCCCTGGATCGCGATCTTTGCGGCGGCGCTCTCGATCTCGCCCAGATCCTCGGGCGTCAGTTCGACGACAATCGCGCCGATGTTCTCGTCCAGGCGATGCAGCTTTGTGGTCCCCGGGATCGGCACAATCCACGGCTTCTGGGCCAGCAGCCAGGCAAGCGCGATCTGGGCGGGGGTCGCCTTTTTCTTTTCCGCGATTCTACCCAGCAGATCGACCAACGCCAGATTCGCTTTCCGGGCCTCCGGCGTAAAACGAGGGACGATATTGCGGAAGTCGGTCTTATCGAACTCCGTCTTCTCGTCGATCTTTCCCGTGAGGAATCCCTTGCCCAGTGGGCTGAAGGGGACGAGACCGATGCCCAGTTCCTCCAGGGTCGGCAGCAGCTCCTCCTCGGGGCGCCGCCACCAAAGCGAGTATTCGCTCTCCACTGCCGTCACAGGCTGGACGGCATGGGCGCGACGAATCGTCTGGACTCCAGCCTCGGAAAGGCCGAAGTGCTTGACCTTGCCTTCCCGGATCAGGTCCTTCACTGTTCCGGCCACCTCTTCGATCGGTACCTCCGGGTCAACACGGTGTTGATAGTAAAGATCGATGGCATCGACCTTGAGCCGCTTGAGCGAGCCCTCGATACTCTGTCTGATGCGTTCAGGGCGACTATCCTGGACCTGCTGCCCGTCGGCATCTAGCTTGATCCCGAACTTGGTGGCTATCGTCACTTTCCCGCGGAAGGGAGCGAGGGCCTCACCCAGCAACTCTTCGTTCGTGTACGGGCCATAAATTTCAGCGGTGTCAAAGAAGGTGATGCCGCGTTCGACGGCTTTACCGATAAGAGCGATCATCTCCTTCTTGTCTGCAGGCGGTCCGTAAGCCATGCTCATGCCCATGCAGCCGAGCCCGAGCGCCGAGACTTCGAGACCACTATTTCCTAATTTGCGTTTTTGCATTGTGTTCTCCTTTCACATGTTCAAAACTACCTTGTTGGTAATTATACCGTACTCCAGAAAGAACGAAGGCAGATAGACCATTCCTGTTCATTTCTTGCCTAATCGTCCTAACCAATGGAAAAGGGTTGTAACGCGAAGTGAGGTCAGGTAATATTCAAGTAGGAGGAATCGATGATGAAAGAGCCAGTTATACAGGAGAATGAGAATAACAGCATGGAAGTTGCGCTCGAAACTTTGGGAAAGAGTATTGCCCGATGGACCGAAAAAGGAGAGCAGCACACAACCGCCGTCCCTGGTCTGTCACTTTTTCGGCGGGACGAGCCGACCGAGCCGATAAGCCGTATGTACGAACCGAGCATTTGTCTGGTCGCGCAAGGAGCCAAGCGCGTACTGCTCGGAGAAGACACGTATGTGTATGACGCGCACCATTATTTGATTACGTCCGTGCACCTACCCACGGTTGTGCAGATAATCGAAGCGAGCCCGGAGAAACCTTACCTGGGGCTCAGGTTGAAACTTGATCAACGCGAGATTTCACAGCTGATGGTGGACAGCAATCTTCCCCAACCGCGTGCGCAGCAATCAAGCCGTGGCATGGCGACCGGCGAGGCAACGTTGCCGCTGCTCACCGCCTTTCAACGGTTGATCGACCTGCTTGCTGAAAAGCAGGACATACCGATACTTGCGCCGATCATCCAGCGGGAAATCATTTACCGTTTACTTGTGGGCGATCAAGGTGAGCGCCTGCGCCAAATTGCGTCGACGGGGAGTCAGAGTCATCAGATAGCACGGTCAATCGATTGGTTGAACGACAACTTCACACAACCGTTGCGTATCGACGATCTTGCAGCGCAGGCCAGCATGAGTAGTTCAACGTTTCATCATCACTTCCGGTCGATGACCGCTTTAAGCCCGTTACAGTTCCAGAAGCAACTGCGCTTGCAAGAAGCAAGGCGTTTAATGCTTGCAGAACGTATGGATGCCGCAAACGCAGCCTTTCAAGTTGGCTATGAGAGCCCTTCGCAGTTCAGCCGTGAATACAATCGCGCATTCGGGGCACCGCCGTTACGAGACATCACGAACTTGCGGCAACTGACGGCCGGTTAGAGGGGGTAGGAGGTAATGGGAGTGGAATATGTCGCTCTCGTTCTGCTAAACCACCTAAAAGGCGCGAAATCAAATTCATCAACAAGCGGGATTATTTGGCTATCTTAGGAGTCACTTCGCTGCCTCTTACGCTGTCTGTTATGTCAAGTAATGGCTTTTGCAACTTATCATTTTGTCCAGGGTTTTAGTGATTATATAGGCATCAATCTCATCTTATAACATGCTGTTTAATATGAATAAGTTGGCCTCAAAATTCAGAAGTACCCCTCTAAAATACCCCCCATTCGACTCTTCCTCTTTCATTCAGGTATCAATAAGTGGTATCCGCAATCAATTGTGGATTCATGGTTTTTTAGCTATTGACAGCTCCTGTTGGCCTGCCTGATGGAGATCGCCCACTATATTTTTACTATACATAATGTGCGATTCTATGTAGTAAAAACGAGAGGGTGCTTATGTATTGTTTCCGGACCCGATCCTAGGTATAGGGAAGATGGAAAATGCCTCTTACAGGGGAAATATGAAAGCCGTTTTTGGGGAGTTAAAGATGTAAAAATGAGAGAAGTCGAACGGCAGGCGGGTGAGCGGGTTCACGGTTCCATTGCCTTGTTGGAAATTCTTCAACTTTCAAGGGCCGCCCCCTCAGTTCTTCTATAATCGAAGGGAACCTCTACCTGTCAATCGGCTCAGAGGCTGGTTCTACAGTGCCTCAATTTACCTTCATTTTTTCGAGTATCGCCTTTGCGGCTTGATACTCAATAAAGTTGTAAAGGGATGTTTCCACACTTTTTTGAAAATACTCTTTCGCACCCGTCCTGTTCCCTTTCCAGAGACGTTCTTCCCCGAGATAATAATATGCCTCACACAACTGCTCATGAATCTTCCGATCGTCCTTTCCGCGCTGCGCCTCTTTCAAGACATCTTTCTCGGCTAGGCCGTCCATTCCCAGATAGTACTTAGATATCGTCCTAATAAACGAAGAGGAACTGCTTGTATTCACATAGGCTCTGAATTCTTCAATATAGCCGTTTGCGCATACTTTCGATACGTTCCTTAGAGTTAATAAAAGCCGAATGCGGGTATACTCATTCTTCGGGTCTAGCTCAAGGGCCTTGGTATAGTCAGAGATGGCCAGGTTGTAGTCGCCTTTGATTCTATATGCATTGCCACGGGTGATAAAGACATAGAAAATTATTGGGTCCAACTCAATGGCCATGGTAGAGTCGGAGATGGCCCGGTCATAGTCGCCTTTGTCTCCATCGGCCAAGCCGCGGTGGTAGAATGCTAAAGCATTCTTCGGGTCCAGTTCGATGGCCATGGTAGAGTCGGAGATGGCCCGGTCGTAGTCACCTTTGCCTCTATAGGCAGCGCTGCGGGTGATGAAAGCATAAACATTCTTTGGGTCCAGCTCAATGGCCCTGGTTGAGTCGGAGATAGCTCTGTCGTAGTCGACTTTGTTATAATAGGCAAAGCCGCGGTTGCAGTATGCTAAAACATTCCTTGGGTCCAGCTCGATGGCCCTGGTAAAGTCGGTGATGGCCCGGTCGTGATCGCCTTTGACTCCATAGGCTAAACCGCGGTTGTAGTAAGCTAAAGCATACTTCGAGTCCAATTCGATGGCCCTGTTAAAATCGGAGATGGCCCGGACGTTGTCACCTTTGCTTCTAAAGGCAAAACCGCGGTTATTATAGGCAAAAGTATACTTCGGGTCCAATTCGATAGCCCTAGTATAGTCGGTGATGGCCTGGTCATATTCGCCTTTACTTCCGTAAGCACCTCCGCGAAAAAGGTAGGCATTAGAATTTTTCGGGTCCAACTCGATGGTCCGCGTATAGTCAGAGATGGCCCGGTCATTGTCACCTTTGCCTCCATAGGCTAAGCCGCGGTGGTAGTGGGCAAAAGCGTTCTTTGGGTCCAGTTCGATGGCCATGGTGTAGTCGGAGATGGCCCGGTCGTAGTCACCTTTGCTTCCGTAAGCACCTCCGCGAAAAAGGTAGGCATTAGAATTTTTCGGGTCCAACTCGATGGCCCGTGTATAGTCAGAGATGGCCCGGACATTGTCACCTTTGCCTCCATAGGCTAAGCCGCGGTTATTATAGGCGAAAGCATACTTCGGGTCCAGTTCGATGGCCATGGTGTAGTCGGAGATGGCCCGGTCGTAGTCACCTTTGCCTCCATAGGCTAAGCCGCGGTGGTAGTGGGCAAAAGCATTCTTTGGGTCCAACTCGATGGCCCTGGTAAAGTCGGAGATTGCATGTGCTTTGTCACCTTTGTTTCCATAAGTAATGCCACGGCTATTGATTGCTAAAACATTCTTCGGGTCCAGCTCGATGGCCCTGGTAAAGTCGGAGATTGCACGGTTATAGTCACCTTTGCCTCCATAGGCTAAGCCGCGGTGGTAGTTAGCAAAAGCATTCTTCGAGTCAAGTTCGATGGCCCTGGTAAAGTCAGAGATGGCAAGTTCGTAGTCACCTTTGCTTCCATAAGCAATGCCACGATTGTTGAATAGTTCGGTTCCAGATCGATGGATCTGGTATGGTCGGAGATGGCCCACTGGAAGTTGCCTTCGCTTCCAAAAGCAATGCTCCAGGGGAAGATCAGGATAAACATTACAATAAACGATTTGATGTTCATGGCCTCCTTCTCTCCGCACAATAGATTTTCATAAAAGCGTTCCTGTAAAAACTTTCTGTTCTTCATCAGAACCCTGTTCGTCGATAACGGTGCTTTAGCTGTAATGAACTGCAAACATCACTATTTCCTGACCAAATGAACTGCAAATATCCTTTCCATATTAGCGTTAATTCGGGTTATGCCACAATCTCTCTTTTCTGGACTTTATTTAGTTTAACTGCCGAACGGTTCCGCCATTGTGCCGTGAGCGATAGCGAATCGGCCCCAGTGGCTGGTTCGGCCCCGAAAGCTATTTCATTTCATGCTTTGGAGCAGCTTGAACTCGTCGTTCAATAAAACATTTCCTAAGAACCACTCAGATTTGGGTTTGTAAAAATAGAACTCCCAAATGGTCGGAGCCATTTCTGACTTCAAAACATAAACCAATCGAACTATCGATTCTCCGATTTTTTCATCCCGAATTAATTCAAAGCCTAGAATATTTCCATATATAGGGAGACCACTTGCCGTCTGCCGTTTCAAAGCATCAAACGCTTGTGGCTTTTGAGCTGGCATTTGAGACCCAATGAATAATTGATCATAAGCTTCGGGTATCTTGCCCGACTGCACCATCTTAAAAAAGTTATTCGTAAATTCTTTAGGTTCTTTTGCATTTGCAAGTTGGGAAAAGCAGATAAGCAATAATGTAAGAATTATGACGGGGTTTAGTTTCATTTTTGCCTCCTTATTTTATTGAGCTCAAGAAACCACGTCCTATGGGCGTGGTCAGCGTCCATAGGCTATGCCTGAATAGTTGGTCACCGCAGCCAGGAATCTGCGCCACACTAGTTTTCTAGAAATCGCGGTGGCGCTAGCCATAAAATCGGCGTAATACCCCGTCCTTCCGGGCGGGGATAGTCGATTTTAAGCGATTTCTTTATTTGCCGAACGGTTCATCCTCTGAGCCGAGAGCGTCAGCGAAACGGCTCCAGTGGCATGTTGGGCTTCATTTATAGAAAAACTGTTCTCCCTACTTCTTGTCGCCTCCAGTCCCCTCACCATCGACAAAATTGATCCTCCTGAAACAATCTTTCCCATTCTCCTTGTAGGTCACAAATACCGCCTTGTCGTTGCAGTTGGTCTCAATCTTCCAATTTTTCTGGCTTATGAGTTGCTTGGCATTGGGGGCATTCAGATCCACATCAGAACAAGGCCAACTGCCGGTCTTTTCGTAATAGCTATGGGCAGCTGCCTGGATCTCGATAGCAGCCGAATCGAGTGCAGCCTTGTCTGCCTTCTGGCGATAGTGGGCAAACTGGGGAATTGCGATGGCGGCAATGATCCCGATCATGGCGACCATCACCAGTGGAGCGCTACCACCCGGGGTGGCAATACCCAGTAGCGGGGCCAGCGGATAGGCAAGCACATTTCTGGTGAAGATTCGGACTGACCCGGGGCTCTGGTAATTCTCGAGCGCGGCTATCCGTTTGGGGAGATATGGGTGGGTGGCGTTCAGTTCATAGACCGATGGCCAGAAACTGCCGCTCTCATCAGCCTGGTCAACAAAACAGTTCATATTGGCCGCTTTGCCGTACTTGCCGCCAGCCGCCAGCACTGCTAAACCGCGGGCCGATGACTGCAGGTCGCCGGTCATGACGAACCCGCACAGGTCACAGGAATACTCGCACGCCCTGGAGTAGGCTGCCCCCAGAAGCGGAACCACTCGCGCTGGCATCAGGAACCAGAGCCATTTCAGATGCCCCAGAGCCAGGTGGCCAATCTCATGGCCGATGATCATGTCCAGCTCTTTCCCCTCTTCACCGCACGCTTCGAGCAGGTCGGAGTAGATCACAATGAAATTGCGACCGGTTAGCTTGGTGGCAAAGGCATTCAATGCCCCGCCGGCCTGCATGATATAGACCTCTGGCGTTTTGGACAATCCCAGTTTTTGGGCCGCCTCCTTGGCCCTGGTATAGATCCCGGGGAACTGGTTCGCCGAGAGCCGGATGGCATGCCCCTTGATATAGGCGATCAACATGGCGTGGGCTGTAAAGAGAAACAGCCCGATCAAGATCCCGTAAGCAATGCCAATGATCGACACCACCAGGGCAATCCAAGCCAGTGCAGAGATGCCAAAGACAATGTTGAACAATCTCTTTTCCTTGGTGGTGCGTACGTCACGTGCTGTCATAACTCTTCCCCCTCTGATTCCTTTATTTATTGCGCCGTTGACTAAATGGTTTGCCCAACGGTTTTAGAATCATCTAAAAACTTACTTCTTTAAGCCCCACCCCTCCTCGTCCGTTTCGTCCAGTTTTATCATCTCCGTCCCTGCGTCAGAGGGATGATCCCCCTTTTTCTCCGCACTCAGTTCACGAGCCCTCTTTATCCGATCGGCTGTGACCGGATGGGTGGAAAGGAAAGAAATGGCCTTTTCTTCCTCTTCATGGTCTGTGGAAAGCCTTTCCATGAGTGATGCGAAGGCCGCCGGCGAGATGCCATGTTGTTTCAAAAGCTTAAAGGCAAATTCATCAGCTTCCGTTTCAAATTCACGCGAATACTTGGTGTTTGCCAGGAGAGCAGGCAAGCCGGCCACGGCCACTGTGAACGATGAGGCATCACTGGTTACCACCGCTGCTACAGCCGCAACGGCGGAGCTCTGCGTGGCCTGTTTCATAGCGTGGCGAAGCTCGGCATGACCTATCTCATGGGCTAGAACTGCGGCGATCTCATCCTCCGACCCAGCCAACGACACCATTTCATCAGTGATTACAATTATTCCACCGGGCAGAGCAAGGGCATTCGCCCCCATGCTCTTGGAAAGGCGGAACTCCAAACGATAGTTGGGCGCCATTTTAGATCCGCTCACCAGAGTTGAAAAAATATGCGAAATGCGAACCTGTTCTGCATTATCAAGTTCAGTCGGTTGAAACCACTTCTTATTATCCAGCCAGAAAAGAGCATCGAGCCCGAGTGAATGCTCGGTTTCCATGGATACCTTGGTAACAGTCCAATCGGCAGCGGCAGGAAGGCCGAAGGCATAAACACACAGAAGAAGCACCACAATGAGCACCACGCAGCCGATTGCCACCCCGACCCGCTCCTCCAGCCACGCCACAGGACCTTCCGTCGGGCTGTCACTTGCCAAGAGGTCAAGACACTGATTGTCTGCACACAGCAGTTGTCCACCGTCGGGGAAGTAAATAAAGCGGCCTGCACTGCCTATGCGGGGAGTCACCGTAAGCAGTGAGGTACGATACGTTCTGATCATCCCGGCGCCGGTAAGCGTCGATTCTTCGCCATGGACTGAAAACAGAATCGGAAGCCCGACCGGTTTATACCCGTCGAAGTAAGCCCCTTCAACTATCATCGTCGCGTCGCTCATAGCGAGAGGTCCATGTCGAAGAATTCTCCGACTTCTGCGCCGGCTGCACTCACTAATGTCATATTACTGCCGCTGAAATCAGTTAGTTCTCCAGTCACAAGTACGCACAAGTTGTCTGCCCGATACTTCATTGTCCGCATTACCGCCCATGGCGTGAGCAGTCCCGCGGAGGCAATGATCGCAAGGGCATTGGTTAGATAGTACTTTGCCATGGTCAAGCCGCGAAGAGTGGAGCAAAAGCGTAACGGCCCAAGGGTGGCTTTGTTCCAGAAGAGGTTACTGGTATGCGCTTGGATGTAAGCGTAACTGAAGACATTACCCACATAAGCCGGAATGCTGAAAAGGGCCACATAATATGCTGAGTGTTTGGATATATGAAATATTGATAATGATAAGCCCGCCACGCTGATGATCAAGACAAAGAAAATGCCAGCGAGAAAATAGATACCGAAGAACTCCTCTCCCGTGGTGAAAAGCTGACCATTTTTACCGCCGAAAGCTGTGTGCCCGACAAGGAAACTCTTAAAGCGACTGATCCACCAAGGGAACAGAAGGCCGGCGATAGCGAACAGCGCTGCCTGGAGCCATGTGATATTCCACCATTTGAACATCATCCCTATAATGATCGCGGGAACCACACCCCAGGCAGAGGCAACTTTAACTGTGTCCCAATAGTTCCCTTCAAATCGGAAGGTCATGTTGCGGAATGCGGAATAACGTGCTTTGAACGCGGTGGAGCGGATGATAACCCATGGCGCGAGCACTGCGCCAAGTGCGAGAACGTAAGGAAGTAGCGAAGTGAGAAAGTGGCTCGACATATAGTAAACAGCAAACAGTGTGGCCCCGATGATACGTCCTCTCAGAATCGGAAAGGGCTGGCCCAGATACTGGAAAGGAGTGCCGTCGAGGAGTGTATGGGAATAGAAATATCGTCTTTTGCGGACCTTTGCCCACGCCGAGAAAATACCCAATGTGACAAGGGTGAGGCAGAGGTTCACGGCCCAGATGCGGAAATACTCGCGGCTTGAGCCGATGAACTCTAGCTTTAATACATGTTTTATTGGGGGTACTATAAAGCCTGTCACCTTCCCGGTGGCAATGATTCCATCCTCCCTCAACAGTTGAAAAGTGTTGTCCAACCTGAGGCCCTGAAGCGCTTCGTTCGGGATCAGAAAGCGAATCAACGCCGTGGCTGTTTCGCCGAGTTCAACGCGCCCGCTAGCGTTCGGAAAGACCATCCGACAATCCCACGTTCCATTTGGGAGAACTATCGGACATTCGTAGTAACCGATGATGTCGTCGCGAAGCGCACTTTTACATGGGTTTACGTCGTTGGGTAAAACTGTGATTTCTGCTTCTATTTCTGGTTTCAGCTTCATCAATCTCTCTTTCCCAACGGCTCGGGTGGTGACCCGGTGCCGGTTTTTGGCGATCGGGTCCTCTGGCCTCGTTAGAACATTACTTTTTCAGTTTTTTGATATTTGGTCATTGACCCCACGATTTTCTTCTAAGCAGCAGTTAAGGAGAAGAGAAAATTGACCCGCCTTCACCCACTGCCACAAACTGCGTCCCAGCCCAAATAATGTCGTAGAGACTAAGTGAATATATGTAATCTGGAGTTACCGCTGTCCATGTAATCGCGTCGGGGGATGTAAGGATCGTGCGATTCTGTCCCACTGCGACAAAATTGAGTCCGGACCAAGCGACGTTATAAAGTGTAACTGTAGTACCAGAAGTGCGTTGGGTCCACGTGATTCCGTCAGGAGAGGTGAGTATAGTACCACCCTCTCCTACTATCACGAACTCGGTTCCCGACCATGTGACACCAAGCAACTCAATTGAAATCCCGGCGGTCCGTGGAGTCCAAGTTACTCCATCTGTCGAGGTGAGAATGATACTAGTATTGGGAGAACCGTCCCCAGTATATCCTCCCACTGCTACGAACTGAGTTCCTGACCAGGTTACCCGGTTAAGAAAGCCAGTTGTGCCCGGAAAAGCTGCCGTCCAGTTAGCTCCATCTGTTGAGGTGAGAACAACATTGCTTAAACCGGTCGAAATGACGGAACCGGTACCTACTGCAACAAACCGATCACTAGCCCAGATAACGTCCGACAAACTTGCTGTAGTGCCGGAATTACAGGATGTCCACGTTACTCCGTCAGGAGATGTCAGTACCGCTCCGCCACTTCCCACTGCTACAAACTGATTATTGCCCCATGCAACACCGTTCAGAGGATTTGAAGCCCCTGGGATATGCAAGGTCCATGTAGCTCCATCGGGCGAGGTTAAAATATGACCGAAATCACTACCAACTGTCACAAACTGGGTACCTGACCAGGCCACACCATTGAAATCATCTGTTGACCCATCAGCCTGCCTTGCTGTCCAATGAGTTCCTGAACTGTCGATTACGGTGACTGGAACCGTGTTAAGGTCGCTGATCACGAAAGCGGACCCAGAGGCAGTATCAGGTATAGACAATGTGGTGGTGGCGATGCCGACAATTACAAGACATTTTCCGACCGATAAACTGTTTGCAGGAATTGAATAGGCCGCGGTACCGTTCTGAACTGTCTGGAGATTACCATTTGATGGCCAGACCAAGTATCCAGAGTCGGTATTATAAACTCCAATGTCGTAAAAGGCGTTAGTCGTCGAAATGTTAGTAGACCATGAAACAGTATTAGGAAGACTAGTTTGCCATGGTGTACCTGATGTCGACACAGAAATTGTTGGGATAGAGGTAAATTGATTTCCTGTTGCTGTATAAGTTTTACTACCAACCGTCACAGATAGGTTAACATTCTCCCCTGGATCTACAGTCGGATTGCCTTGGTACTCTTGCTGTATGAGATTATAATTTAGTGAAACTCCGTTGATAGTTACAGTTGCAATCGAAATTGGAAAGCCGGTGGAGCTATCGATCACATTTACGCTAGCACTTTGAAAATTGTGTAGTTCTGTGCCTGTGGGAATACAATACAGCTTGGCGTAAATGTAGGGCACCCCGCCTGAATATTGAGAGACACTACTCCCGCCTCCGCCTCCTCCGCCACAACCTGCAATGAAAACGGTGAAAAGCAAGAGTAGAGTACAAGCAAATATTTTGGTTGTATTCATGTATATCCTCCAATAGGATGCAGCCAATACCAGTACACATAGTGGGAGCTGACCTGACGGTATTTTCAATCAAGTCTAGCGCCACATTAGGCTGTTTTTCATTTGTGCAACGAATTGAAGAAATGAACGGCTATGCCAATAAAACCAATAACAACGCCTGAAGCACAAGCTATCCTATTATATAGATGATAAAATATATATAAACAATAATTAGTCCATACCAATTATAAACGAGTGTTGTCAAGTTCGTTATCGATAAATCAGGAAAAAGATGAGTGAAGCTCACTATCTTGCTGATACAGTTACACTATTCTTATTTTATTGATTGATGATGAGGGGCACATTGGCAGCCCTATTCTATGTCGCGCTACTATCAATGGGCTATGGTTAGTGAGAGGTTGTAGAAAGGCTTAAAATGACTATAGATAGGATAATGCATTTTGATATGTAATTATCTTTTTATCTTGGATGTTAATGATATTGATTATATAGGCATCGCACCTTACCTATAACATGCCGTATATTAGACTGATCTTCTACAGTTGGGTTTTGAAAGTTATTCTATATCAGCACATTACAAGGTGCAAAAAAAGTCTTGGCACTACAGTAGCTGCTCTTTGATACTCGAATATGACTTGGTTGTTTAAGGT
>Ga0326728_10007859_pt1 | contig 26930 bp, 34 predicted proteins | sample MB3enrmetagenome_FD_207602 | JGI IMG/M metagenome (GOLD analysis project Ga0326728, IMG submission 207602) | Lab enriched peat soil microbial communities from McLean, Ithaca, NY, United States - MB31MN | ecosystem: Environmental > Terrestrial > Soil > Wetlands > Peat | place: USA: New York...
AATGACCACCGAATCGGTGGCCGTGGCAAAGGAGCTTGTCGCGCTGCGGGAGCACATGGAGGACCGCCAGGCCGAGCAGGACTTCGCCCAAGCCTTCGCCGACCTCCAGGCCCAACTGTCCTCGTTCAGGCCGACCAAGGCCGTGCCCGACAGGAGCGGCGGCGTGCGGTATATGTATCTCCCCTACGAGGAGATCATGGCCGTGGTGCAGCCCTTAGCCCGCCAATTCGGGTTCACGATTTCCTTTTCGACCGAGCCGAAAGACAACCGTATCCTGCAAACCTGCACCTTGCAGCACAGATCGGGCCACTCCAGGGATTTCAAGGCATACGTGCGAGTCGGCAGCGGGCCGCCGGGGGCGACCGAGAGCCAGGCCGACGGCGCGGCGATGACCTACGCGAAGCGGTACGCGCTCTGTAACGCGCTGAACATTACGGTGGAACACGACACCGACGCGCGGGCGGAGGGCGAGCCCATCACCGAGCAGCAGGCCCACACGCTGATGCAGATGGTGCATGACAGCGGTTCGGACGAGCGGGCCTTCCTAAAGTACGCTGGGGCGGCGACCTACGAGGAGATCGGGGCGCGGCGGTACCAGGAGTTAGTTGGTGCCCTCCAGAAGAAAATGAAGGCGAAGAAGTGAGGTGCGCACCACCGCCATTCCCTGGTGCCCTGGGAGAGTAGTTGTGCTCGTTGTCTTTCAATCCGCTGCCTGTCAGACTGTGCCAGGGAGCCAATTTGCCTCAGCGCGGCGCGCCCCCAGAGGCGCACCCGTACTGCACGGTTCTTTGACGATCAGCACTTGTGGACCCGGACGTATGGCGGAAGGCAGATCAACTACTGCCCCGGAGCCGGGAAAGACTCGGAGGTTGCCAGCCTCAGAGGAACCGATTTCCGTTGCGCGGAGGCGACGGCGGACTTGTAAACGCCGTTCTGCTAACGTGGCCATGGGCTTTTTTGGTTGGAAAGGGCCTCGCCCGAAAACCTGATTGAAAGAACTCGTCCGCCCTGGGGCATTCCCCAATGCTCCCAATAGTAGAGTCTGGGAAACATGAGTTGTCAACCCCCAAGCGCCGGCACTCGTCCGCCGGTAAAGCCGCCGACCGGAACCTGACGGCGGCGGCCCGCTTGGGGGGCGATTCCTGAAAAGGTGTGATATGAAGACCTTCCACTGCCAGCAGGGCACCACATGATCGACGAGACCGGCTACGGCGACGGCAAGCCACGGAAGAAAATGGGCATCCGCACCGCCGTTATGGCCAGCCTGGACACCGCCTGGTGGGCGCTGCGGATCAAGCGGGACTGCCCGGCCAACCGAATCGCTAACCTCGGCATGATGCTCCGTTGGGGAATGCTTTATGGGATGTGCGGCCGAAGCAAGAGGAGAAAATCTGTGAACGTCGATGAACTGGTTGGGAAGTGGATCGAAACCATCGTCACGATGAGCACGGCGCACGACAAGGACGCCTACGACGCGGCGGACGCCACCGCCGACACGCTCTTGGGTCCGCTACTGACGGCATCCGTCAAGCAGGTCCGGGAGTTCTACGTGAAGTTACAGGAGCGATTACAGGCCGATCCACACGTGCCGATGCTGGTGTGGATGGGGTTCGACGCCTGGGGAGAAGTGATGGTCAAGGATGCTCCGGACGAGGGGATCAAACGGCTGAAGAACAAACTGGCGGCCGAAATCGCGGATCTCGTGGAAGAGGACATCCGCGACCAGATACCGAAGGCGATTGCCCGGGCGCTGCGATGGCGCGATCCGAAAACACTAAAGGCCGTCAAGGCAACCATTGAATCGGGGGTCAAGCCTAAGTTGCGCGGCCGAGAGTCATGCCTATTTCTGGAGGCGGGCAGGGGCAAACGAAAAGTGAGCGTGATGCTATGAAGAGATTCAACGTCACCCAGGGAACCCCCGAGTGGCACCGTCTCCGGCGCGGAGTGGTGACGGCCTCGGAGGTCGACGCCCTGATCACCCCCGAGTGGCGCGCTCGCACCGGCGAAGGCGTCCGCACCTACCTCTGCCAGAAGCTGGCCGAGCGACTGATGGCGCCGGAGCCGGCAGACGCGGAGGACGTCGGCGGCGCGCCTTCCTGGGCGGCCGACCAGGGCCACGTGCTGGAGGAGATGGCCCTGCCCTGGTTCGAGTTTGAGACGGGGCTGCACGTCGAGCGGGTGGGTTTCTGCCTGTCGGACGACGGCCAGATTGGGTGCAGCCCGGATGGGCTGATCGGCGAGGACAGCGGCATCGAGACCAAGTGCCCCCAGCCGGCGAACCAGGTGCGATACCTGCTGGCCGGCGGGGTGCCGAAGCAGTACCACGCCCAGGTGCATTTTTCGATGCTCGTCACCGGGCGGCCCTCGTGGTGGTTCGTCAGCTATTCCCGCGACCTGCCGAAGCTGGCTGTGCGGGTAGACCGCGACGAAGGGATCCAGGCCAAGCTGCGGGAGGTTGTGGCGGCGTTCCTCGACCAGATGGACCGAGAGTTGCCCCGGCTGCTCGAGCTGTCCCAGGTCGAGCACGCGGCGTTCGCGGGGGGCGAAGAGCAGGAGTCGAACCCCTTCTGACCTGTTGACACGGCCGGGCGGCGCGGTAGGATGGAGGCCGTTCACCGGAGACCACCTCACATGCGAACCACCGCCGCGTTCCCCCGTGCCTGAGCTTCTGAAGGGTTGGTCTCCGTCTTGAGCCAGGGCGGGGGGACGTTGGCGGATTCAGACGGAGCGTCTTTCCGCCATGCACAGGGGGTACGTCAAACTCTGGCGGAAATCTCTCGATTCGGCAGTTTGGTTGGACGACGGGCTTTGGAAGGTCTGGAGTTACTGCCTAATGGAAGCAAACCACGCCGATGGATGGGCAGTTGCATCGGGGTTATTGAAGCCAGTCCCCATAAAGAGGGGCCAGTTTATGACTGGTCGATACTCCCTCAATAAAGGGTGCTACCCCAAGCAGCGGAAAAGCGACCCGAGCCCGAGTACGACATGGAGATGGCTAGAATGTTTGCAGAACATGCAAAATCTGCGCATCGAAACGAACAGCCGATTTTCCATAGTAACTATAACGCACTTCACGGATTACAACGACCGGAAAGACGAAAATGAACAAGTAAATGAACAGCCGGTGAACAGCCGACGAACAGCCGGTGAACAGCCGGTGAACACGAACAAGAATGATAAGAATGAAGAAGAAGAGAGAGGCCCCCGAAAACTTCCGCCTGAATTCGATACCCCGGAAGTGCATCGAGCCCTTGCCGACTGGCTGTCGCATCTGGACCTACACCGAAAGCCACTCCTCGACCCAGACCACCAACTCTACGTAGCCTGCTCTTACTTTCCTACTCCAGATGATCTTGTGCAAAGCATCCAAATCGCCATCACCAACGGCTACGTGAAGCTCATCAACTATGCCGGCCAGGATGGGCGACGAACAGCCGCACAGAAGAACCCTTCCAGGCTCGAGGACCCGTGCCCCGAAAGGAGGATAGGCGATTGACAATCAAACCGGACTTGCTGGATCGAGTGCCTCCAAATGACCAGGACTCCGAGAGGGCTGTGCTCGGTTCTTTCCTGATCGACCCGCGGCGCATCGACGAGGTTTCGGCGATTCTGAAGCCGGCTGACTTCTACGCTGACGCTAACCGCCGACTGTACGCCCACATGGTTGCGATGCACGACGCGCGGGAGCGAATTGATGTCTTCCTGCTTGAGAGGCGACTGTCCAACGCGGGAGATTTGGAAGCGATCGGAGGCGTACCCTACCTCGGCGAGTTGTCTGTGTCTGTGGCAGCCGCCAGCAACGCGCTGTTTTACGCTCGGATCGTCCTTCGCATGTCGCAACTGCGAACACTGATTCAGTCCGGCCTCGACATCGTTCGCGACGCCTACGATCCGGCTGGGGACCCTGCGACGATCCTTGCTGCTGCGGAAAAGTCGCTGGGGGCGATCGCCACTGGCGAGTATCAGGGGGAGCCGGTGGCGGCGCAAGAATCGGTGCGCACGGCGTTGGAAGAAATCGATCAGCTTCACCAGCGGGGAACCGGTTGCGGCCTTTTGACCGGATTTGAGGATTTTGACCGGACGATAGGCGGCTTGTTTCCCGGGGAGTTGGCGATTTTGGCTGCCAGACCGGCGCAGGGGAAAACGTCGCTGGCGATGCAGATTGGCCACCACGCCGCGACGGCGGGGCACACCGTCTACGTCGCCAGCCTCGAAATGCGGCAAACGGAGTTAGCGAAGAAACTCCTCTGCTCGGTGGGCGGCGTGAACTCGCGCAAACTACGTGGAGCAACGCTCGACCAGGGCGATATATCTCGATTGGTGGGCGCCGGCTATCAGGTGTCCGCGCTGCCCTTGTGGCTCCACGATCGGCCCGGGATGAGCGTCTACGACATCCGGCGTGCGGCGCGGCACATCGCCCGAAAGGGCCTGGAGCTTGTCATCGTCGATTACCTGCAAATGGTGACCCCGGACAACGAGCGCGTGTCCCGCGAACAACAGGTGGCCAAGATCGGCCGGGGGTTGAAACAGTTGGCTGGCGAGCTAAAGGTGCCGGTGCTCTGCCTGTGTCAGTTGAACCGAGCGGCCGAGGACAACGAAGAACCACAGTTGCGAAATTTACGGGAGAGCGGATCGCTTGAGCAAGATGCCGATATGGTGATGTTCATTGGCCGCGGCGTGAAGTGGAGCGAAGATAGCGCGCCGGTGGCCAGCCATTCCTATCTGTACCTGAAGAAAAACCGCAACGGCGAACTGGGGAGATTTCGGTTGGAGTGGGAGGCGGGAGTCACGTGGTTCAAGACGCCGAGGACATGCAATGCTGCCAACTTTTAAGGGAGATATGACCCGGTTAGAGCGACTTCTTCAGGAAGCCCGGGACCGCAATAGACGCACCGTGGCGCTGGCACGCCGTCAAGGTTTTTCCTTCGACCCGATCCTGGGGTATGTGCCATGGGACGCCAAGGGGCCGAGGTTCAAAGACAGTTCGTTGGAAAATTGAGGCCCGACGATGCCTGACACCGCCCGCTGCCCACGTTGCGGACAAGTTTCAACCACGCCCGGCGAAGGCCCCGATGCCTTTTATTGCCACGGCTGCAAGATTTACTTCTCGGCCGTGGACGACGGCGCGACCTCCTACGGCGATCCGGCCCGCATCGTGGAGCGGCGCGACAGTTTCCGGCACCGACAGCAGCGGAGAGCGAGGGGGAGAGGATGAGCGATTGTCTCAAGTGCAGTCAGTGCTGCCGAAAACTCGTCATTGAGATCGGCTGTCACGACCTGATCCGAGAGCCCCGACTAGCCGCGGTGTCGAAGCAGTTTCGCACGGCCGAAGGGCCATGCGGATTCACGGTTGGCGGGGAGGACGACGGCGAGACTCTCCACGAAGGCGTCTGTCACTTACTGACGGCCGGAAAGCCATGCCCGATGCTTGGCCCGAACAACCTCTGCACGATCTACCCGACGCGGCCAAACTGTTGCGTCGGGTTTCCGGCTGGCGGCACGCAATGCCTGGAAATACGGAGACCGTCCCGATGAGCCGTTTCGAGAAAGGCATCTGCTGGCCCGTGATACCGTGTACCGATCCAATGTGTTCGATCTGCAACCATCAAACGAAAGGACTGACCAGTGACCAAGAAAAAAGCCACCAGCCCGAAAACCGCCAAGAAGCACCGCCAGACGAAGGGCGAACTGCTGGACGAGGCGGCCGACCTGCTGTCCAGGATTGAAGACGCCGAAGTCGAGTGCCAGAAAGCTCGGCTGGCCGTGGACGACGCCAAGGAAGCGTACAAGACCTCGAAGGGTCTGTACGCCAACGCCGTAGAGGAACTCCGCAAGCTGGCCCGGGCGCGGCGACAGAAGTTGCCGCTGTTCGACGCGGCCGGCAAGAAGGCCGAGGAGGAAAAGAAGGCCAAGGCCAGCGAGCAGGCCACGCCGCTGCTGCCGGCTGCCGAGGGCGATACGGCCGGCAACGGTCAGGCCCAACCGCTGGCGCCCGAAGCGTGGCGCACCGTCCGCATCGCGGAACTCTCCCTCAAGCCGGCCACGGAAAGCAAGCTGCTGGCCAAGGACCTGGACACCCTTGGCGCGCTGTCCGACTGGATGCAAAAGAAGGGCGAGTTCTGGGCCAAAGACGTCCCCGGCATTGGCGAGAAGGCGGCCACGGATATTGCCGACGCTTTCGCGGCGTTCTGGGCGACGCATCCGGAGTGCTGCCAACCGGTGGCGGAGGCGGCCAAGTAGCGAAAGGAGTTGGCGATGATCCTGGCGATTGACCCCGGAACCACCCACAGCGCCTACGTGATTTACGACCCGCCTCTGGCGGCGGTAGAGTCACACGCGCGGATTCCCAACGAAAGCCTGCTGGTCGCAATCCATGATGGGTTCCCGGAAACGAATCACTGTGTGATAGAAGCCGTGGCCTCATACGGTCAGCCGGTGGGGCAAGAGGTCTTCACCACCGCTATTTGGTGCGGCCGATTCGCAGAGGCATGGGACTGGCACCAACAGGGAGTCGGAACTACCGCGGCGGCGTTCATTTTCCGCAAGGCGGTCAAACTCCATCTCTGCGGGCGAGTCACCGGATGTGGCGACCCGGTAATTCGACAGCGGCTCATCGACCTGTTCAGCGACGGCCGGGGCAAGGCGGTGGCGATCGGCGTAAAGAAGTCGCCCGGGCCGCTGTACGGACTCAAGGGCGACGAGTTTGCGGCCTTGGCCCTGGCGGTGACCTACGCGGAGACGGTGTTAGGGGGCGGTGTGCCCGAGGTTCATCGCGAGGAGGACTGACTAATGGATGTTAGAGATCTCACAGAAAGGACCAATGAACAATGGCTGAAGTAACAGACTCTATCGTGCAATTTCACGAATTTACGAACGCCGATGGGGAAGTGCTCATCCTGCGAAGAATACCAAAGAACCGCATTACCAATGGGAACGGAAAAGGAAACGATTTCATCTGGCCATCTGGTGTCGGAACGGTGGTAGAGTGTCCTGACTGGTCTCCAGTGCCGACGTGTGGCAATGGATTACACGGTTGGCCGTGGGGATACGGTCTTGGTGATGGCTGCGAGTATGACATCATTGGTGATGTATGGCTCGTGATTGGTTGTCGGCCCGAAGATGTTGTGGGCAATATTGAAGGCGGACAAAAATGCAAATTCCGCCGAGGTGTGATCCGCTTGGAAGGCGGCTTCGGTGATGCAATGGCCAGAGTTACTCCCGGCCGCGTTGCGTGTACGGAGGCACGCGCGAGGGGTTCGGCCAGCGCGACCGGCTGGAGTGGTTCGGCCAGCGCGACCGGCTGGAGGGGTTCGGCCAGCGCGACCGGCTGGAGGGGTTCGGCCAGCGCGACCGGCGCGAGGGGTTCGGCCAGCGCGACCGGCTGGAGTGGTTCGGCCAGCGCGACCGGCTGGAGTGGTTCGGCCAGCGCGACCGGCGAGAGGGGTTTGGCCAGCGCGACCGGCGAGAGTGGTTCGGCCAGCGCGACCGGCGCGAGGGGTTCGGCCAGCGCGACCGGCGAGAGGGGTTCGGCCAGCGCGACCGGCTGGAGGGGTTCGGCCAGCGCGACCGGCGAGAGGGGTTCGGCCAGCGCGACCGGCTGGAGGGGTTCGGCCAGCGCGACCGGCGAGAGTGGTTCGGCCAGCGCGACCGGCGAGAGTGGTTCGGCCAGCGCGACCGGCGAGAGTGGTTCGGCCAGCGCGACCGGAACAGAATCGGTAGCCGTATCTCTCGGTCTGAATGGCATCGCTAAGGGGTCGCTTGGATGCTGGTTGACACTCGCTGAATGGACATGTCGCGACGGAACTTGGCACCGGATCGACGTGAGGACGGCCAAGGTCGATGGAGGGCAAATCAAGGCGGACACATTTTATCGTCTGAGCGACGGAGAATTTGTCAAGGCCGCTCCATGAAAACCTGTGGACGCCAACGGCCCGCAGAAAGAGAGGGTGAGGTCAATGGGTCGTAACTTCCGCAACAAATGCCGAACCTGGACGCCCCAAGAGACGCTGGCACACTTCCGCGCGAGAATGGACGGCATGGCGGCCCAAGTGCTCCAGTTGGATGCCGAAATTGAGAACCACAACCGTCTGCACCCCGAATGCCTAATCGCCAAGGACCGACCGGGAGATCGGCACTGGAAGGAGTGGATACGAGAGTACGCGCGTGGTGAGTGGGATTACGCGATCGACGAGCGGGGGCGAATCGTGGAAAGGCGAAAAGGGTGAGGCGATGGGCGCCACGAAGATCGAACGACTGACCGAGCAGCGCAACCGCGCATGGCGGGTGCTGGCGACGATCGAGGATCAGTTGTCGCAACTGATCAGCGACTCTGAAGATATTCCGGGGATCGCGCTGCTGCTGGCCGATTCACACGGATCAAGCGACGAAGAGGAATGGAACGCCGTAACGCGAAAAGGGAAATCATGATCGAGATACCGCTGAACGAGCTTGAGGTCACAGTCGCCCGGGAATACCTGCGACTGCCGGAGGTGCAGCTTGGAATTTGGGACACGGCGATCCACGAGTGGTTTCCGGCGGAGCCAGGGGGCGATCCACGTTGCTACCACTGGGTCTATCGCTCGGAAACGGCCTGGTGTGAGATTCCCCACCCGCTGACCGACGCCAACGCGCGGGATGCGCTGGTGGCGAAACTCAATCGCCGCGGATGGGACGTGGAGGTCAATTCCTATCCCACGAAACCGGGAAGTGAGCATCCGGTCGAAGTGGAGTGCTATGCGATGCGGGGCGAAGATGCGGAGCAAGTAGGCTTTGTTTATTGGGCTCCCGCCGCCGGCGAGGCCGTCTGCAACGTGTGTCTGCAAGTTGTAAGGAGCGAGAAAAAAACCTATGAAAACAAGCCTTGAGCGGCTGCTGAAACTGAAAGTTGGCGACCAGGAAGAGGTCCGAACCATACCCGTGCCGAATTGCCGATCAAAATAGGCCCGAGCGGGCCGGGAGGTGGGACGTGAGAGTTCTGCTTTGGCTGGGCTGCCTGTTATGGGGCCATGGGCCGTGGTCGGTAGTCTACAAAGTGAACGGCGAGAGGTGGCGAGAGTGTCTGTTGTGCGGACATAGAAGGAGAATACACGATGCCTGACCAGCCCTTCACCGCCGCCGAGCAACGCGCACTACAAGAAGGCGATTACGTGGAGGTGACGCGGCAAGTCGAGAGCGGGCAGCCGTGGGGCGGCTTGATCCGACAGACACGCATTGCCATGGTAACACGCGCACCATACCGGTATTCAGAATCAGTCTGGTGTGTCGATGTCGGTGGCCGGATGGAGTTGCTTTCACAGTGCCGCCCTGTTCCAACGCCGCCTGATAAGCGGCGGCTTTGGACTGAGGCGGACGAGCGAATATGGAGAGAAAGTTATGCCTGACCAGCCCTTCACCGCTGACGACCAGCGGCAACTCGACGCGGCCGTGGCGAGGATGAGCTCCGAGCCTTGGGACGTTGATGAGGAAGATGGGTCTCTAAGTTCGTGTGGCGGTAGCCTTGTCGCCGATTTCTATGTCGGTCCGGATTCGCAAGAGAAGTTGGATGCTGTTGGAATAGCTGCCCTCCGCAACGCTTGGCCTCGAATCAGTGCCCAACTCTCCGCCGACCGGGAGCGGATCGAAGAGTTGGCCGCGTTGCTGGAGCAGAAGGACGAGGAGATTGCCAACCTAAAGGAAGCATTCGAGCTTCGACATGGGCTGTCATGCCGCGGCGGTCACTACTACTGTGAGGACTGCATGGGGCAGGGCGGCCAGGACAGCGGCCCGCACAAAGCGGCACTTGACGCCGCTTTGGCCGTCATTCGTTCAAGAGCCAAACCAAAGGAGAAACGCGATGACCGTTGACGAGCAAAATGTTCTGACGGAATTAGTGAACCTTGCGAACGGCTTGGATTCCAGAGGTGACGGGCTTGCGGTGGAAATTTGCCAAGCGGCTTTCCAAGAGATCAAGCGTCTACGCGCCCAACTCGCCAGCATCGGCGAACACGGCATAGTGCTGCCCCTGCTGTCACCCGAGGAGATCGCCCGATTGGAAGCGGAGGATGCGAAGGCGGCCCCCAAGTCCACGCTGCTTCCGTGGCGGAAGGGAGGTGCGCAGGAGGGACAAAGGCCAATAGATGGTATTGAGATCGTTTGTCTTGTGCGATACGTAACCGTGAATGGAACTGTAGAATGGGTCGCCAATCTCGGCCGCTATTTTGAGGATAGCGGGGAGAATTGCCTGGGTGTGTGGACAGATCGAGATGAAGACCTGGACTGGTACGATGTAATCTGGTGGCTCCCCGTCGCGGACCTTACCGCCACGCTGCCCGGCGCAGCCCCGTCGCCTGAGGCGGCTGCCGTTGCCCGCGATATTGCCGCAATGGAGGCGATGCGGGAGCGGGCCGTCTATGCCATTCCGATCGGGCGACTCCCGAATGTACGGTGGCTCGCCAGGATGCCTAATGGACACGACCTGCCGCCCAAGTATTTACCACTAGGGCCATGCAACTATGGTGATCCCGCCGATGCGATTCTGCGGGCGGCAGAAGCGGAGAAGGGAGGCGGCGGAACATGACAACACTGCGAGACCTGATGAAAGAACCGTTCCCCGAGGGCTGGGTTCCCACAGTCGGCGAGCAAATCGCCATCAAGTCCGACGCGGGGAAGGTCTGGGGCGGATGGGTCATTGCGGTGTTGGGCGACACCGTAAAAGCTCGCGTGCCCGTGTTCGGCGACGCGATATGGTGGCGGATGATCCGAGACGTGCGGCCGGCAGGTAGGCCGCCTCACAAGGGCCGCTACCGGATTCACTTTGGTTCTGATGGGCTCGCCTGCGCAGCCGAGTGGGTGCCGCCGATGAAGGGGTCCGTCTGATGACCCCCGCCCAATCCGCCGCGCTGACAACCGCCCTCCGCTTTCCGACATCGGAAACGATCCACAACCGAGTAGTTATGCTGAGGGGGATTGGCAATTCAATCGTCCCGCAAGTCGCGGCGGCGTTTGTGAGAGCGTTTATGGAAGCCACCGACCGGAGCCCCGCCCCATGACCGGAAAAAACCTCTTGACACACCGCCGGCCGCGCGGTAGAAAGGCCCGCTGACGTTTTGCACCCGCCGAGATCCTGCACCACCGGCCGTCTACCGCCCCATGCGGGGCACGGTGGGTGCAACGGTTCGGTGGTGTAGGATTTTTGAACCTGTTTAGGAGAAACCCATGTTGACTTCCGAACAACGAGCAGAACTTGCCCACGTCCGCCAGCAGATCGAGGCCATGGACCAACAGAAGCCCGGCCAAGCACTGGCCGTCAACTGGCAGCGGGTGGTGTGCTTCCTCATCCCCTTGGGCAACATCGCCCTGGAGGTGGAAGGAATTCCGCCGATCCCATTGCCAGCGTTCTGCACCACGCCGGCGCCGACCCCGACCAAGTAGCGTCGTTGTTTCGAGTCGGGGGCGCGGCCCTGCCAGCCTTCCTCGGGCCGCGCCCCGCCTTCCATTGAGGAGTCCTGCCGTGCAAATCTCGATGCCACGCCGTTGTCCAGAGTGCAACGATGGCAAGAAGGGCGACAAGTTCTGCATCGTCTGCCGGGGGTCCGGGTGGGTGCATCTGGTTCCGGCCGATCGACCTGCGCTGTCCGGGACGAGCAGTTTGACCGAGCAACTGGGGAAGCTACGTGACGAGGACGTTTTTGCATAGGAGGCCAACCTGTGAAGCACGCGGAACTGTGCCCAGTCTGCCACGGGAAGGGAAGACTCCCTTCCGACGACCGCGACTTCACGACGAGTAAGTGGGAACCAATCTGCCACGGATGTTCCGGGAGAGGCTGGGTCGAGGTTGGGAATGATCCTCCGTGCCCGACGATGTTTCCCCCTGCGATCTACACCTTGGTAACACGTCTCTACTGAAAGGCAAAGCCCGTGAAGCCCTTCCTCCGCTTTCTTGCCGTTCTGTGTGGCGTCCTGAGCCTGATGCTGGGAGTGACCTGGATTGTCCAGGGAAACGACTTCTTCCTCTACCGCGTCTTTGGACTTCGGTACGAGCAGACGCGGCGGGAGATTTTTGAGGCATCAAAGGCATATCGTCAAGGCGCAGTCCAGGAACTCCAGAACATGCGCTTCGAGTACGAGCAGGCGAGCAAAGATCACAAGCAGGCCCTTGCGTCAATCATCCTGCATCGTGCGGCGGACTACGATCCTGAGATTCTGCCGACCGACTTACGGCAGTTCATCGACGGGCTGAAAGCTCACGCGGAGGTGTCGCCGTGAAGTCGATTTACCTGATTGGCCTGTTGCTTGTGGTCGGTTGTTATGACGGTCGAAATACCAGCGATGAGATTCAACGCCAACAGCAAGAACGGATGCTTATGGAGGGCACGTCTGCCGTAGGAATGCCGGCCATCAAAAACTTCCGCGAGCGACGGATGCTCAAAGAAATCCTGGAGTTGCGCGATCAGACCAGCCTCGTCACCTACTGCTACCTGGAGAACCAGTTGCCGAATCCAGTAAAGGGTTACACGTCCCTTGGTGGCAAGCTGACGTTCCTCGGCGAAACGATTGGGTTTGGAATTCCTTACGCAACGCAATTTACGAATCCGCAGAAGCCGGCACGCTTGAATCCAGGTCCAGGACAAACTGGCGTTTCCCAGTGGGCAGTAATGGCCCAGGCCGATCCGAACGGCCTTTTTTCTCCTGCGTCAGCCGAGGGAACTTGGCTGTTGATGCGCGACAAGACCACCGGGCAGACGCGACCGCAGTACATCGAGTCTCGTGTGGTGGTGCTGACGTTCAAGTTGCCTTTGGATTAGGAGTTCTGCCGTGAAACCGCTTTTCATTTGCATCGCCTCTGCCGCCCTGGTCTGCGGGCTGGCAATCGCCGCCCAGCCGACCGCGCCCGTCTGCCCGCCAGGGGCCGTATCGTGCCCCGTGCCGCCCGTCGTCACCCCGCCGGCGCATGCCGATCTTGCCGCCGCCCAAATCTCGGCCGACACCGAGAACGACAAGCTCGCGAAGCTGGTTGCCGCCCGGAAGGCATCGCAAGACCGCGAGGATAAGGAACACAAGATCGGCAGCGACCTTGACAGGCAGATCGCGTCCGAGCGAACCATCGTCAATCAGAAGAACGCAACGGTGCAAACGCTGACTTGCAAGTCGTACCCGGTAAAACCTGTCCCGACGCCTGGCCCTCCGCCCCCGACACCACCGACGCCGCCAGTGCCCCCGACGCCGCCAACACCGCCGGCGCCAGTCGGTCTGACGTTGCTGGCGGCGATCCGCGACAACTGCCCAGCGTGCGACCAGCTTGCCCCGGAGATTCAGACGCTCAAGGCGGACGGCTACAAGATCGAAACCATCAACATCACCAAAGACCCGGGCGCCGGGGCGAAGTGGAAGATCACGGCGGTGCCAACTTTGGTGATACTTTGGGGTGGTAAGGAAACGGTTCCGGTTACTCGAAATGTAGGTTATGCAACGGAAGCATCGCTGAAAGTATGGATTGAGCAGGTCCGAACCTGGATACAGAACCAGGGGAAGTGACATGGACGACAAGAGCGTCATCCAGGCTGCCTACGAGGACGAATTGAAAAACCTCTTCCATCAGTTTTTCGTTTCCTCCGTAGTGCGACTCGAACACGTGGACAGTGCCGAACGATTCACGAATGGGCTCGACCGATTGCGAGCGGCCCGCGACAGAGCACTTACGATCATCCAGGCCCAAACCAAGTGAGGAACCAATGCAAGCGGTAACCTTGACAACCGGCCGTCGAGTATTCAAAAACGGCTTCATCCCGACCCCGCGAAGCCGGCTGTTATCCCTTCCGAGCCGCGTCAGGAAGGCGGGTCCGCCGCCTCCGCCGCAAGTGTGCAACAGCAGCGGCGTCACAATGCAGATGGACTACAACGACACCTACGGCGATTGCACGGACGCCTGCGTAGGGAACATCCTGGACGTGGTTGCCTTCATCCTCGGCTTCACCGGCAGCACGATTCCTGCCGCCAATGTGTTGACGTGGGCCAAGGCGCACGGATTTCAAAACGGGGCGAACATCCCCGACGTTCTGACTGCCCTGCAAACCGACCCGATGGTCGACGCCAACGGCAAGGGCAGGATCATCGGGCCGTATGGTGGCGTGGACTACACCGACCTGAACGCCGTCTATAGCGCCCTGAGCCAAGATTACGCCCTGGACCTGGGCGTGAACGGCGACTGGTATCAAGGATTCGTCGGCAACGGGCCGGTAAGCGTGGCGCCGATCCAGAACACGCCGATCAATGCCGAGCGGCAGTTGAACCATTCGATTCCGGCCTTCGATTACGGCACTGCGGAATTTTTGGCGACCATGTACAGCCAGTTCTACAATTGCGCGATTGATCTCGGGCCGCTCGCGTCGCAACCGCAAATTCCCTGTATCGGCGACGAGACCTGGGCGGTGTTGTGCATCGTGCCCGTCGTCAGTTGGCAGAACACGACGGGCGAGTCCTGGGCGATCCAGTCGTTTCCGCCGCCGGGTACTGTGCCGACCCCAACGCCGCCCACGCCCAATCCGAATCCCAACCCCCATCCCTGCCGCCAGGCCATGCGGGAACTGGTCGGCCTCGGCCGGTACGTTGGCGGGATGATCGAGCGGTTCCACAAGAGTCTGGAGGACTGACGTGCTGTCGGACAGCGACAAGGGGTTCTACGGCTGCTGCGGTGCGGTGGCGATCGCCGTGGGACTGGCTTGCCTGCTGGCCCTGTTTGCGAGGATGATTTGCCGATGATCGGCCCAACGCCCCAACTCATCCCCTGCTGCAATGGCTGCGATTTTGCGGTCAAGCCGGATTCTCCCTATGGCGGCTGCTGCTCGCATCCGAAAGCGCCGCGTGTGCGATCGCCAGAGGGGAGTGTGTGGGTCAATAGGAGCGCCCAGGGATTCACGCCGGTTGCCGAGTGGTGCCCGGTGTTGCGAGCGTCAACCTCCAGCCTCCCCGCCAGCGCCAGCGGTTGTACACACTGTCCCGGCTCGTCGCCGGCGGCAGCCCCCTTGACGGCCGGTGGCGCTGGTGGAGAGGCTGGAAAAGTCGCGTGAGCCATGCACAACGACCTGAGCAAACGCTGTGAAATCCGCGCCCTGCTGGCCCACCACATCGGCCTGGTGGCCGAGGACATGCGCAAGCCGGTGAAGCCGGAAGACGCCCTGGAGATCGCGGATTGGGTTCTCAAGGGCATCGTCGTAGCGTTGGACAAAGGCCCGGAACATGTTACGCTACAGCCGTGGCCGCGGCACTGCGGCCGATCCGAGTGTGTTGCCTGTAACCCGTCAACGGAGGTTTCGCCATGATCTACCGTGCCCTGTTCGTCCTGTTGTTGCTGGCCGTCGCCGCGTGCCTGTTGTCCGGCTTCTGCTCGCCGGCCAAGGCCGCCGTCGTGACCGCCTACTGGGCCGACTCGCCACCGCAGCCGCCCAATGCCGGACAACTTCAGCCGGCCCCGCCGTCGCTGTTGCTGCTGCCTCCGCGCCGGGCTGTCGTCGTGGCGGGTCCGCCCGTGGTGATCTACCGCAAGCACTTCCACTTGCGCGGTCGGCCGCACTGGAGATAGACGACTTCTAACTGTTTGCGATGAGTGTTGAATCGCGCGATGCGTGCCGGGTGGGCACGCAAGAACGGCCCAGGGAAACCTGGGCCGTTCCTTTGCGCTTCAGAGGTCGCGCATCTTCTCGACCATAAACCGCTGTAACGCGCCTCGGCTGGTCACCCAAGGGCCACCCACCTTTTCAGCCTGTAACTGGATCAGCCGCCCATCGGCCCCCTTGAGGCCAACGGTACACCAGCGCCGGATCGTCCGTGCGCTCACCAGTCCGCCCAAGAGGATACGGGCCTGCTTGAGCGTGATCTTCGGCTCCGTTGACGGCAGGTTGACGGAAATCAGATCGACCATTGTCCGCGCTCCCCGGTTGAAGGTATTTTCAGCCAATTAGTATCCCAAATCCGCCCAACGTGTGCAACAGCGGCCATTTGGGACTTTCAGGGTTTTGCCGGCGGCAAGAGGATTGGCGCGATGAGCCCCCCAATCCATGCCCCGGAGAATACCCAATGTCGGTAGGACAAGTCGCCCAGCCCCAGCAGTGGCCCGGTAACGGCCAGCAGCCAGCCCAGCCCGTCGCCCCGCAGCAATTTGCCCCTCAGCCGCCTCCTCCCCCCGTCCAACAGCCGCCCCCGCAACCGCAGCAACCACCAGCGATGGCGGTCCCGCAACAGCAGCCGGCGGTTCCTCTCTGGCCGTCCGACCTTCTCCAGCAACCTCAGCCCGGTCAGCAACCCGGCCAGCCCGCGCAGCCTCAGTACGAGCAGCAGTCGGTGCGCGACGCGCTTCAGCAACGCGGGTTTCCCGTCGAGCAGTTCCCCGAGGACGAGCAACTGCTGGACTACCTGGTGCAGCAGACGGTGGCGGCCTCGAATATCCCGCAGCTCCAGCAACTCGCCCAGCAGGCCCAAGCCCAGCAGCAGGGTGGCGCTCAACAGGCGGCCACGGGCCAGCAGCCGGCGACCCCCGCCAAACCGGCTGCCAAGCCGTACTGGGACAAACCGCCGGAGTGGGACCCGCAGTTGGAAAACTTCCTCACGGAAAAGAACGGCGTGGTCCAAGTGCGGCCGGAGTACGTGGCGGTCGTCGATCCCAGTCTGCCGCGCCGGTACATGGAATTCCAGGACTGGCGGAAACGCGCCGTCAACAAGTTGCTCGTCGATCCGGCTGAGACGATCTGGCCCGGCGTCGCCGAGAAGGCCCGGGAAATCGCCCGAGAAGAAATCCGGCAGCAACAGAACGAATTCGAGCAGAGGCAGTTCGCCCAGGCGTTTGCCGCCGACAACGATCCCTGGCTCTATGCCCACGACGCCCAGGGACGGCGCCTCAGCGACCCGGTGACCGGGCGACACGTCTTCAGCCGCGAGGGCCAGGTGTTCGGCGGCCTCCTCCAGCAAGCCGCCATGCAGGGGCTCAGCGATCCCAGGGCCAGCGCCCAATGGGCGATGATGGCGCTGCCCTCCGCGCTTGCTCAACTGGGCTACGTGCCTCAGCAACCTCAGCAGGCACCGCCCGCGCAGCCGCAGATGGTTCCCATTGAGCAACTCGGCATGGCGCAGGGGCAACCAGGCTTACAGGCTGGGACCCCCCCGGCGTATCCCGGCTTCCAGCCGCAGCAACCGCCGGCGCAGCCCCAACAGCCCCAATCGCCCAACGACCGTTTCTTGACCAACGCGATGATCCAGCAGCTTTCAGCCCCGGGTCGCGGAGGTTCAGTCGCCGCTGCCAGCAGTCCGATTCCCGCGGGGCCGCCGCAGAATACGCTCATCGACCCGCGGACGATGATGACCCAACTCTGTCAGCAGTTGGGTATCACCTCGACCTCTCCATAACTAGGAGCAAACGCGATGATGGCTAACGACTGGGCCGGCGTGGTCAACACCACGGCGATCCACTACCTCAAGGGAGCGAGCGACCTCACGCTTCGCGACCGACTGGTGTTCCGCCGCATGAACGAAGGCGGCCGAATCACCTACAACTGGGACGGGCCGGAGGTCCAGTGGCAGGTGAAATTCTCCCTGCCGGAAACCCAGGCATACGGCGGCGAGACGCTCGACTTCGCGCCGTCCGACAAGTACCGGAAGCTGAACCTGGACTGGCGCGGCTACATCAGCCAGGACAAGCTGACCGAGAAAGAGCGGCTGATGAACCGCGGCGTGCCGCAACTCATCAATCGCTACGACGCGATCATGAAGGACATGCGCCAGTCGATGGAGGACGCCTTCTCCGGCGAAATCTACGTCAACGGCTACGCCACGACGGACCGGATGCACGGCCTGGAGTCGTTCCTGGTGGACGACGGCCAGACGGCCTCCGGCGACAAGATCGCCGTGCCGTCCACCACATACGCAGGGCGACTGACGACGCCGGGCGGAGAAGCGGGGATCTGGTCGTCGCTGATGACGACGCCCCCCAGCACGCACCTCGGCAGCGATTGGCCCAACGGCCAGGGCGACCCGATGTACGACTTCCTTTCGCCGAAGCTGATCAACATCACTTCGACGCAATGGAAGACGGCCGACACCACATGGGCCGACATCTGCCACCGCGTCATTCGCCAAGGCATCCTCTGGGCGACGATGACCACCGGGCGAGCCGGCCGGCCGGACCTGATCGTGCTCAGCCAGGACTTGTTCTACGACTATGCGAACTTCCTGGAGCCCCAGCAGCGGATCATCATTCCGTTCAAGGAAAACCAGGAAGTCGGCACGATGCCCGGCTACGCCTACCAGCAGGAAGGCGTCGAAGTGACCAGCGAGTTCCCGATCGCGCCGAAGACGGGGTACATCCTCAACACCAAGAAGATGGAGATGCGGTGCATGTATCCGCAGCTCTTCTATCCCCGCGGTCCCGAGTTCGATCTGCGGTCGATGAGCCATCTGTTCCTGATGGCGTATTTCGGCAACATGGCCTTCGAGCCCAAGTATTTCGGCAAACTGTTCGCCTATGCCTGACCCGGTGCGCTTCACGCGGCGCTCGCGGGCGGCCTGACCTGAAACGATTACCCTGTTCGGAGATTGAAACGCAATGGCAGACGTAGGAGCGAAAATCCTCGGTCTGGGCGAAGGCTGGTACGACATGGGACCCTACGGGGGCCAGTCGGGATCGGTGCCCGTGGCCGACTGGACGGGCGACTCCCTCAGCTACGAGGGACGCCGGCAAGTGTTTCTCGACAAGGGTCCGATGTTCGTCACCGGCGGCGTGCGGATGTTCCAAACGCGGTCCGGCGGCGATCGCATCACCCGCGTCGTCCGCAACGCCGGCGTGGTCAACCTGCTTCCCAAGCGGCTGGTCGGCTGGGCCAGCGGATACCGGCTGAAGCGCGTCGATCACTACTGCGCGACGACGGCCGATCCGACCGTGGCCGGCGTCGTGGACGAATACTTTCCGCCGACCGGAGTCCCGGTGGGGCAACTGTTCAACCTCTCGGTCAAAGGCCCGACGCTGCTCAAGACCAGCACCGCCGGCGACGCCAGCGGCACCATCCCGCTGGACACGGTGCTGGTGGCCAAGACCGCCAACGGCACCACGGACGCCGACGCGGGCCACCCGGCCCCGCAGGACTTGAGCGGGGCGACGGCCCTGCTCGGGGCTCAAATCCAGTACCGCATCGGCCGCGCCCTGTCGGCCATGACGAGCGGTCAGACCAGTGCCGACATGCTGGTCGATCTGGAGTTGGACAGGGGGTAACCGATCGCACGGTGCGCCGGAGCCCCGGCTAGCTGCCCCGATCCGGGGCTCCGGCGCGTTGTCTTCTCTGCTGGCTTTTACTTGAAAGGTCGCCATTTCAATGCAGCCCCGGAAGTTCAAACTTGGAATTGCCCGCTTCCCCTACGCCGGCAACGGCGCTACCTCGTCGGAAATCCCCGAGATCGGGGACTGGCTGTTTCACGCTGGCCGATGGCTGCTGGAATGCCCCGAGATCGAGCGCGACGTGTGGCTTTGGCGCCGCGCCGACACGCCCATCCCCATGGTGCGAAACGGGGCGGTCCTGGCGGCGCACCACGCCGGCGTCGACCTCTTGCTGATGATCGACAGCGACAACGCGCCCGACCTGTACTCCCAGCCTCCGGCCGTTCCCTTCCTGAGCAGCAGTCTCGCCTTTATCCAGAAGCAATACGACAGGGGGCCGTGCATCGTGCTGGCACCCTACTGCGGGCCGCCTCCGCACCCGACGCGGGGCGGCGAAGAGTGCGTCTACGTCTTCCGCTGGGCGACGATTTCCAACAACGCACCCCGCGGCTACCGCTTGCAGCTTTACCCGCGCGAAGAGGCGGCACAGCGGGCCGGTTTCGAGCGTGTAGCGGCCGGCCCCACCGGCATGATCCTGATGGACATGCGGCTGTTCAACTTCAACCAGAAAGAGCCGGACCAAACCAAGGTCAATCCGCCTTGGTTCGCCTACGAGTGGAACAACGACAAGGTGCAGGCGACCAAGGCGTCCACCGAGGACTGCTACTTCACCCGCAACGCCAGCCTGGCGGGAATCCCCGTCTACTGCAACTGGGATTGCTGGGTGGGGCACTGCAAGCCGCAGATGGTGGGCAAGCCCATCATCATCTATTCCGACCATGTGTCGGAAGTCTATCGCGATGCCGTGCTCCGCGGCCAGAAGAGCGATGAGAAGATCGTCGAACTGAACCCGGACATCCCAATCGAGGAGATCGACGAGATTCTGGGAACCGATCCAAGCGCGACGGGGCTGCCCGCGACAGGCGCCGGTGGGGCTCCGGTAGGCGACACCGGCCCGGCGCCGGACGTGGGCGATTCTTGCGAGGGGGCGAAGGGCGGCGACGCCCCAGCCCCCGAGCAAGTTTACCCCCCCGCGGAGTCCCACGTCAAGACGGATGAGGAGGACATCGAGTCGATCACGCAGATTGTCGCGGCGGTCGCCGAACAGGCCGGAGATCGTCCGATCACCGTGCTCAACATCGGGTTGAGCGAGTTCTACGATCGCTTGGCTTGGTTGGTCGGCCAACGGGGAGGAACCGTCTACGCGGTCGGGCCGATAACCGTTGTCCAGCGGACAGCCGAGGTCACCCAGAACACGGGGATAGGCTCGCAAGACGCCGCGGCGTTCTTCACGGCCCAGGGGATTCTGGCGGACCTGTTGTTCCTGCCGCTGGAGAGCCTGGATGCACGGACCGTACTCGGGCAGTGGCGACCACTGGTACGCCCCGGCGGCGTCATTGCCGGCACGGGCAGCGCGGCGGACCGCCGGCAACTCGCGGGCGCGCTTGGCCACGTCGTCAACCGCGGCGACATCTGGTTCTACGTCGTCCCCGAGCAAGGGCTGGAAAAGTTGCCCGAGGAGGCGACGGCGAGTGTCTGACACCATCCGCATTCCTCAGTTCGAGTTGACCCGTCCGTTGCGGGGGATGCAGCGGTGCCGCGATTGCGGGACCGAGTTGATGGCCTGCAACCTGAGACCGTGGTCCCACAACGGGCCTCCGCAGGCCAACGAGCCGGCTGAAACGTGGCTTTGCGACGAGTGTTTCGCTCTTGCCAAGGCAGCGCTGGACCTGAAGGCCCGCAATGCCCGGGCGCAACTGGTGCTGTCCACCCTGGCGGGTCGGCTCTCCAAGTTGGAAAACACGCCACAACTTGAGGACGAGGTAATCGAAGTCGTCAAGCAGTTTGGCGGTCTGGCCGGCTTTGCCAAGTTTCTCCACGCCGAAATTTTGCGTGCAAGCGAGCTCAAACCCGGCCATCCGTTCGTGATGAATGGGCTGTCGCTGGTGACTCGGATGGTCGAAGCCTCCAGCAAACTCAACCGCAAGACGATCCCCATGCAAGACCTGCCGGAGGAGGAACTGCTGCGGATCATCGGCGAGTCCACGTTGGCCATCGAGGCGCAGACCATCAGGGTGGAGGGCACGCCCAATGCCGTCGCTGCTGGCTGACGCCCTCAACGATCCCCTTTCGCAGACCCGCGAGGCGATGCGGGTGCTGGCGGAGCGCAAACGGGAGGCCCTGCGCCTGTATGAACCGCAGTCGGCGCAAGAGGCATTCCACGCTTCGCTGGCGTCGGAGCGGATTCTGCGGGGCGGAAACAGAAGCGGAAAGTCGATGGGGGCCTTCGCCGAGACGGCGAGGGCGGCCACCGGCCAGGACCCCCACCACAAGTACCCGACCCATCGGCCGCTGCTCATCTGGCTGATCCTGTTCAACGAAGCGTACATCGGCCGGACGGCCCACCGGATGCTGTTTCGCCCGGGGGCCTTTCGAATCATCTTCGATCACGAGACCCATCAGTGGCGGGCCTTCCGTCCATGGCTGAAGGAGGACCAGGAGCGCATCAAAGAGGCGCGGCCGGCGCCGCCGCTGATCCCGCCGCGGTTCGTCGGGCCCAAAGGATTCGCCTGGCGCAGGAGCAAGGAACTGGTGTTCGCGTCGGTCGAACTGCGGCTGGGGCCGGACCACCCGATGAACGGCACGCGCATCTACGCCTTCTCCTCCGACGCCAAGCCGCCTATGTCGGACCCGGTAGACCTGATTCACATTGACGAGGACATTCAGGGCGGCGACTGGTACTTGTCGGAGCTGGAGGCCCGGCTGTCGGACACGAAGGGGCGCCTGATCTGGTCGGTGTTCCCCCACTCGAAGAATCGCGCGCTGGCCCGGCTGTCGAGCAACGCCAGAGAACAGGCGTCCTCCGCCAAGCCCGACGTGGCCGAGTTCCGACTGACCTTCAGCGGGAACCCGCACATCGACCAGGATGAAAAACGCAAGCGGCTGGCGGTTTGGGGCGACGAGGAGCGCAAGGCCCGCGACCTGGGCGAGTTCCTCTTCGACGCCGTGCTCTGTTACCCGGAGTTCAGCCCGGCAACCCACGGCGTGCCCAAAGAAGCGGGGGACGCCGCGTTCGGAAAGCTCGACCAGGCGATCCTGGACGCCCGCAAGTTGGGCAAGGTAGTCCCGGCCGACTGGACGAAGTTCATGATCCTCGACCCGGGCCACACCGTCACCGCCGGCTTGTTCTTGGCGGTGCCTCCGCCGGCGATCGGCGACTTCGTGGTGGCCTATGACGAGATTTACCTGCGCCGGACCAACGCCGCCGAGTTCGCCGCTGAGATGGAGAAGCGAATGGCGGGCCAGTGGTTCCGCGCTTTTTTGATCGACGATCACCAGGGACGAAAGACGGAGAGCAGCGGCCGAACCGTGAAGCAACAGTATTCCGACGAACTGCGCAGCCGGCGCATCGTCAGCGAGGTGACCGGCTCCAGCTTCCTCGCCGGAAGCGACGACATACCCGGCCGCATGACGGCCGTCCATTCCCTGCTGGCCATCCGGCAGGACGGTTCGACGAAGTTCCGCTACATCAGCGGGCGGCTGCCCAACATGGAGCGCGAGTTCGCCCTGTACCAGAAGCGGATCATGAAGGACCAGGCGCGGGACGAGCCGATCCGCGCCGACAACGACCTGATGAACGACCTGGAGTACGCGGCCCACTATATCGGGTTGCGCTACTACGTGCCCGTCCGCCCCGAGCGGGACATTTCGGCGGTCGTGAAGAAGTTCCGCGAATGGCGCGACATGGACAGCAAGAAGCGCCGCGCCGTGGGCGGAAGCGTGTTTCTCGGTCCGGGGCGTCCCGGATCGCCCCTTTTCACTAGGAGTGTCGCCAGATGAGTTTCTCTGCCCCGGAAGTGTGCGTAGCAGACGTCGTGCAGTGGTTCCGTTGCGCCAACATCCGCAACGAGCCGATCCCGGCAATCGTAATGCGTATCAAGGCCCCCGGCGTGCTGGAGTTGAAAGTCATCGCTACCGGCGGCACGGCGATGGTCTACAACTCCCGCCACATCGACGATCCGCAACTGGTCAACGGTCCCCAGGCCAACCGCGACGGACAGGGAGCGTGGCGACTGAAGGCACCGTGGCCGCCGGCCGCCGCGGCGCCCAAGCCCGGCCTGCCGAGGAAGGGCGAGCGCACGATGAAAGAGGAAGGGGCATTGAGTGGCTGAGTTTACCCAGGCCATGGCTGACGAAGGACCTGCGCCGGGCGCCAACGCCTCGCAGATCGAGCCGGGTCCGGCGATCATCACCGGCATCCTTGGCGGCTATCACCCGCTCAAGCCGGTGGTCGAAGGCTGGATCGAGCGCTTCCGCCGCGCCCGCGAGATGCGCGAGCCGTGGCAGGACGTGGCCGACGAGTGCGAGATGTTCTACGGCGGCGCCCCTGGATTCCTCTGGGACCCGCGCTTCCGCCAGAAGCTGTGGGGGATCAACCACGGCGCGCTGAACCCCACCTTCGCCGTCCACTTGGCAAAGGCTTTCGAGTTGGTGGCGTTGATCGGGCCGGCCCTCTACTGGCGTAATCCCGAGCGGACGGCGACGCCGCGGGGAATGGTTCAGCCGCCGCCGCAGATGTTCGGCGACCCGAGCAGCAACCCGCAGGCGGCGCAGGCGATGCAGCAGATCGGGCAGATGGTCCAGCAGGAAATGACGACCCGCTCGGCCCGGGCGCAACTGATGGAAACCGCCCTGAACTACGGGCCGCTGGAGTACAAGCTGTACCGCGAAGGGGAGTTGGCGGTAAATGACGGGCTCATTTCCGGCCGGGGCGTTTTGTTCACGGAACCGTATCTGTTACCCGGCAGCCAGCGAAGAATGATCGGGTCTTTCCGCTGCAATCCGCGGGACTTCTTCATCGACCCCGACGCGGAGAGACTCGATCACGGCTGGTGGATCGCCCGGCGGACCTGGCAGCCCAAATGGCGGGTGGCCCGGCTGTGGAACATCCCCCGCGAGGTCTTCGAGTCGGCCGGGATCGTCGAGTCGGTCGAACAGCAGTCCCAGCGGCGCGCCGACATGATGGCCAATATCCACGAGGGCGGATTGGCCCAAGAGGACCTGCTGGAGGTCTGGGAAGTCTGGTCGAAGATGGGCGTCGGCGTCCGCCAGAAGGCGATCAAAACACCGATCAAGCGTGAACTTGAGCAGGCGGTCGGGGACTACGCGCACCTGACCGTTTGCGCCGGGGTGCCCTTCCCGTTGAACATGCCGACCGATCGGTTCGTCTCGGCCACCGTGCAAGAGGTCCGCAAGGCGTTCGAGTGGCCGTATCCGACCTGGGCGGAGGGCAAGTGGCCGTGCTCGGTGCTCGACTTCTATCCGCACCCGCGCCACGCCTACCCGGTGCCCCCGATGAGCCCGGGCCTGGGCGAACTGAAGGCGATGAACGTGATTTTCTCGCACGTCGTCAGCCGGACCTGGAAGTCTTGCCGGGACTTCATCACCGTGCTGGAATCGGCGCGAAAGAACGTGGAGGGCGTGCTGGCCGAGGGAAAGGACCTGGACTTCCTGGTGCTGGACGACGCGATGTACAAGAACATCAACGAGGTCGTGCAGATCCTCCAGTTCCCCCCGGCCAACAAAGACATTTGGGAAGTCATCGATCGGCTGGCGGCCAGTTTTGACCGCCGCGTCGGGCTGTCGGAAATCTACGCGGCGCTGGGGCAGGCTGGTTCGCCGATCCGCTCCGCCACCGATTCCGACAACCGGCAGCGGACCGGATCGATCCGCACCAACGGCATGGCGATGAAGGTCGAGCAGTGGCAGGCGGACTGCGCCAAGCTGGAAGCCTTCGGCCTGAAGTGGTTCGTGCAGGCCCATGACGTGGAGGATTACATGGGGCCGATCGGCGCCCGCATGTGGGACCAGTACATCGCCCAGGCTCCGGTGGAGCGGCTGCTGCGGGACATCGACTATTCGGTGGCGGCGAACAGCGCCCGCTGGCCGAACAAGGACCGCGACCTGGCGAACATCAACGACGCCATGCAGATCACGATGCCGGCCGTGCAGATGTATACGCAGATGACCCAGGACTTCGGGCCGCTGCAATGGCTGTTGCAGCAGTGGGGAAAGCTGGCCGAGCAGGACATGAGCGGCCTGGTGTTCCGGCCCCCGCAAGCCAATCCGCAACAGGCGATGCAGCAACAGCAGTTGCAGATCATGGCGCAGAAGGCGCAGGCCCAACAGCAGTTGGCCGCCCAGAAGGCCCAACAGGATTTCCAACTCCGCACGGCGCAGGTCACCACCGAGCAGCAGCGGAGGGCCGAGAGCCATCAGCTTCGCATGGTGCAGAAGGCCCAGGAGCACCAACTGGGAATGGGCGTGCAGCGGGACAGGCTGTTCGCCGACGTCGCACAGACGCGGTTGGGTGGGGCGGCGACGCTTCTCCAGGCGCAGGCCGGCGCCGAGGCCAAGTTGCTCGGCGCCCGGGCCGGGGCCGCGGCCAAGCTGGAGGTTGCCGACGCCGCCGCGGAGGCGAAGAGGCGGGCGCACGAGGGGGACGGGAACGGCAAACCGGGAGCGGGAGGCGACGGGCAATGACCGCATGGCCGCGAATTTCCGACCACCAGGAAACACAGGCCCTCTACGAAGAGAGCCGGGCGGCGGGAAGTTCCCACGCCATCGCCCTGATTTGCGCCACGCGGCAGCCTCCGGGCGCGGTGACCGACCGCGAGTTCAGCCGCGGGATCGGCACGCTCGCCCAGCAGTTCGACGGCGAGATACCCGTGCTGCGGCAGTTGGTGGCCAATGCACGGCGCAACGGCTACACGCCCAGCGACACGGATTGGTACAACCCGGCGCTGGTTCGGCCGGAAGTCGGACCGGGCGACCCCCAGGCATTCATTCCCCACGACGGCGGCCGTGGGCACGTCAAGCGGGTATGCCGCAAGAACGGGTGGCCCTGCGAGGGCGCGGTTACGGTGAAGGCCACCCCCGTGCGCCCGGCGGGGCCGCCCGAGCCGCCGATTGCCGAGGACATCATGCAACGGGCGATCGAGCAGGAAATCGCCAAAAATCCGGCCAAGGCCCTCAAGCTCGGCCAGTTGCGGCAGGAGATCGTGGAAAAGCACGCGGCGCCCGAGAGGGTCGCCCAATATCGCGAGCAACTCAAGGCCCACCGCAAGGTGAGGAGGTAGCGATGCAGTACCGCGGTGTGAACACGGCCCCTATCTCGGTGACCGGGGCAAGCACGACTACGCTGGTGTCCGCGCAGACCGGTCATGACGGCCTGCCGGCGGCAATCGCCGTCCGCAAGCTGGCCTTCGGCGTCAGCGCCGCCTGCACGGTCCAGTTTGTGACCGTGGCGGCCGGATCGGCTGCCTGGCAGGCGAGCACCAGCTACGCCGCCGGCCAGATCGTGGGCGCAACGGGGACGCCGGCCAGCTACTACGTCTGCGCCGTCGGCGGCCTCAGCGGGGGAACCGCCCCGACGTGGGCCACGGGGATCAACGCCCAGACGATGGAAACACCGTCCTCCATCGGCGGCGTCAGCACGGCGGCATGGGCCGGCCAGACCGCTTACTCGGCCGGTCAAATCGTCGGTCCGGTCGGCAAGCCGCTCTCCTACTACGCCTGCGCCACGGCCGGGACGAGC